>Ga0302325_10000174_pt1 | contig 185802 bp, 150 predicted proteins | sample Palsa_T0_2_FD_201948 | JGI IMG/M metagenome (GOLD analysis project Ga0302325, IMG submission 201948) | Peat permafrost microbial communities from Stordalen Mire near Abisko, Sweden - Palsa_T0_2 | ecosystem: Environmental > Terrestrial > Soil > Palsa > Peat permafrost | place: Sweden: Abisko...
AGGGCCTTTGGCCGGGGCCAATGCATCACGTAAATCTGGTAAGCCTGAAACAGATGCTCGCCCCAATGCGCCAGCACAATAAACATAAAGATCTGCAGCGCGCGCTCATGCCAGCTCGTATTGAGCTTCTCGTAAAAACTTGAGCCCGCCACGGGTCTCGTCGCAAGGTTTGGAATGCTTGGATGCGAGACTGCCATCAGACCGACCTCCCTCCAGACCAGGCAAAAACAAAACTAGCTCAGAATCATCACATGGGGTTAATGATGACTCAATAATATATTCATACTATCCGTTCTGGGCACAACCAGGTTCCTGGGATTGGACTAATTGTTCTCTACTATTGCCGCCCTCCAATCGGAGTGATACGTTCCCGCGATGTCGAACCATCCTGAACGGAAATATCGTCGCTGCATCGCGACCAGATTCCGTTGTCAGCACGCCCTCGCCAGTGACAGCCTGAACTGAGCTATGGACGAGTTGCTGCCAAAAACTGAATCTACGTCCAGTGAGAAGGCGACGCTTTGCGATGTAACCGTGATCGGCGGTGGTTTAGCTGGAAAGGCAGCCTCTTTGCAGCTGGCAAAAGCCGGCCTCAGAGTCATCTGCATTGAGCCCGAGGAATCTCTCCGCCAGCCGGTCGGGGAGTCGCTGGATTGGTCGGCTCCCGATCTGTTGAGCGCGTTGGGACTTCCCATGAACGACCTGATAAGCGCGCAGATGGCGACCTGGAAACGACACGTCACTGTGAGATTGCGCGACGGCACCTCCGCGCACTATATTCCGTCCGCCTGGCTCGCTGGATCGCCCTTTCGTGTCGAGTTGCGGACTCTACATGTTGATCGCCTGCGCTTGGACCGTGAACTTCTGAAGATGACGATTGGGAGCGGCGTCAAGCTTGTGCGAGACAAAGTTGTTGGGGTCGAAAGAAAGAGAAGGAATATCGCTTCGGTTCGCACCGCTGGGGGTGCACGGTTCTCTTCTCCTTGGTTTATCGATGCGTCAGGATTCACGACCTGCCTGCTGGCTCGGGAGTTCAATCTTCCCGCCATTCACAGTGGGCCCGTGAAGGTGGCGATGTGGAACTACTTCCCAGTATCTGAGTCCATCGAAGGGACGACCCTGTACTTGGACCCCATGCCGGCGGAATATCTCGAGTGGATTTGGGAGATCCCCGTCAGCACAGACATGGTCAGCGTCGGATATATCACGACCGGCGCAGCAATAAAGGCCAAGCGTGAACGCGGATCTCCAGTGGAAGACATTTTCCGCCAGCAACTGATGAAGTTCCCGCGCTTTGACCCGCTGCTGCGGGAAGGCGTTCTCAGCCCAACCAACGTGACTTCCTTCCGATCGCGAGTCCAGATCGGAGTAGCCGGGCCGAACTGGCTGATTGCCGGCGAAGCTGCGGCCATGGTTGATCCCATAACTGCGAACGGAGTTACCGCCGCTCTACGCCACGCAGCGGAAGCATCCAGCCTGATTCTGAAGTACCGCAGCCAAGGCCAACTTCCGCTCGGCGCAAGAGTGTCATACAGCAGCCGCATTTTGCAAATGGCGAAGTTTTTTAATGGGGGAATCGAGAAGATCGTATATGAGCCGCCGGTCAGGAATCGCATCGGCGTGCAACGCTCGGGGACCGTCTATACCAGCCCAGCATGGAGCATGAACGTTGTGTACGCACGCATGAAACCACGGGGAATCGTTGCTACGTTTCTTCTCGGGCTATTTCTTGGCGTATTCCGGGCAAGTGCGTGGATCCTTTATCAATTCTGCAAACGGCTGGCGCCCGCGGTCGGACCGGCTTGAATTGTCAATGCTGTTGAGAAGGGGAGAATTGCATGTATCTGCTTTCTCGCGGATCAGGTTATCCGGTCTTGTTCATACACGGCATACCAACCAGCAGCCAGCTTTGGAGCGGGGTCATCGACAAGATGCGGGGACGCTTCACTTGCCTGGCTGTCGATCTGCCCGGCCTCGGGAGGACTCCCAAGGATCGTTATATTGTCAACCAGTTGGAAGCGCTTGCCGACGAGATCGACAGAATCAGAGTGGAACACTGCATCGATAAGTGGCACGTCGTAGGCCATGACGCCGGGTCCGCGATCGCGGTGCATTATGCATACCGGTTTCAAGAGCGCGTCGACCGTCTGGCACTGTTGTCGCCAGCAGTGTTTCCCGATCTGAAGCCTTTTCATATGTTCCGTATCATCAGGCGGCCGGTCATTGGCGAGTTACTCGCGCCGGTGGTGAACGCCATTTTCTGGAACATCGCAATGCGAGACGCGATGGAACAACAGCGGGCGGAATTGAGCGGCGTTGTCGAGGATTTTCACGCCCCTTTTTCCGGTCCATTGGGCGCATGGCGTTTGATGTCAGTACTGCGGTTTGGGGATCCCTCGGAGGTTCTGGCTTCCATCCCGGCGATGTTGCCACAGCTTCTGATCCCTACGCTCATTTTTCAGGGCTCACGCGATAAAGCCGTGCCTGAAATGTTCGCGCGGCGAGTCTCTGCCTTGATTCCACAATCTGAAGTCATTATGGTCGACTCGGGACATTTTATTCCCCTGAACAATCCTGAAGTTGTTGCCGCGGAGCTCCTCCGCTTCTTCGAGGGAGCCGCCAATGCCTAGGTCAGCGTCACGCACGGCAGGGACCCGGGTTGGTGTGGTGGAGGCGGCGGAACAAAGCGCTTAACGCAGCATCAGCTTCGAGCCTGACACTGCCGCGGATATTCATCTCTATAACGTCATGCGGAGGCCCTGAGTCGCGCTACATCGCGCGCCGGTGGAGAGCCAGACAAACGGCGATACTCTCGATTGAATTAGGATGGGCTTTCGTGGCCAACTCGAAATCCCGCCGTCGCCGCATCCACAGTCTCAACCGCCAAATTGAAGCCAAAACCAGGTGGGACGATGACGCTAAGTACTGGCAAAATATGGTGGCCAGGGGACGGAGTCGGAACCACCGACGCCAGTCCTTTCAGAGCTGTAGTCACTCAAGCCATCTGTTGATTCGGCAAGGCATACCCCGGAATTCCTGCCTGTTTCTGTCCTTCTTGATTGGAGCCACTATGGAGCCAATCAAGACAGTACAAATCTGCCTGCCGAGTTTGTCTCAAGTCGACTCGGCCGAAAAGACTCGATACAGTCACGACCAGAGACATTGGTCGGCAAAGCGTCATCGCCAGTCATGCCGCGTAGGTCCCAAGGTAACGACGACCCGTCGCTACGTCGCGGTACACTTAACGTAGAAACTCCAGGCGCATCTTGTGAGGATTGGGTTGCGCGGGAAGGAGAATCATGCCTCCACCAGAGAACATCGAGGCGCTTCAGCGTGCCTCGCGTCGACTAAGAGTGAAGGATCTTGATGGATACCTCGCGATGTATAGCGACTCGGTCATTCACCACGGCTATTCTAGCCGCATCCGGCCGGGCGTCCCAGGGTTAAGGGAACACTACACCAATCTTCTAAAAGGCTTTCCCGACCTGCGGGTTGAGATTGAGGACATCATTGCCGAGGGTGAAAAAATCGCTCACCGGTTTAGCTTTTGCGGCACACATCGCGGCGAGTTTTTGGGAATTGCGGCCACAGGAAAGCTGGTTACGTCTGTCGGAATCCAGATTAATCTTTTCTCCGGTGGCAAGTGCATTGAAGTATGGTCTGTGCACGACAGCTTTCGCTTCTTGACGGAAATCGGCGCGGTGCCTCAGCTTCGTGAGAGGTCGATGAAGTGAGAGCGAGCGTACTTACAATAACGTGATCAGAATTGCGCCATCGTGGTATTGAACGACGTAGTAGTCAGTTCATCTAGCGGCCTCTTGCGTAGTTCTTCCGAAAGAACTTCAATCCCCCAAGGACCTTGGTATCCGGCCTTTTGCACGCAGTCGACAAAGCCTTTAACGTCAAACTCACCCTCGCCGCATAGCCGGCGGTGGTTGACGGTATCTTCGTGAAGGCTCCACGGCACTTCGAAAGTACCGTCGTTCAGTTCGACGCTGACCAGATACCGCAGCGGAATCGAGTTCACTTCCTCGTACGGGATGCGCAGCTTGACGATGTGCCAGAGATCCAGAACGATGCCGCCGTTCTTTGCGCCTGCCCCCTCAACCATGGTTAAGGAATCTTTGAGCGTATCAATCATGGCAAAAGGCATCAGTTCGAAACCAATCCTAGTGCCATGTTCCGACGCTTCGCGGCACAGCCCAGCGAATGCTTCAATCAGGCGCGGCATCGGAGTGATCTTGCGATTGAAATCGCCCACTTTAATGTGCCTCGCGCCCAAGACTTCAGCAGCGTTAAGCAGCTTCTTCCTCTGAATGTCTGACTTATGTTTTCTATTGCCATCCAGGAACCAATCGGTCAGAAACTCCAACTCGATGTGTTTGATCCCATTGTCGTCGAAGATCTGCTTCATCTCCTGGAGAGTCCTGTGCTGGAGGATGTAGTCGAGGTCCGCATGCCAAAGCCCGAAGCCTTTGAAACCAGCCCTGGCCGCGGATTCCACCCTGTCTTTGAAGTCGAAAGGGCTGCACTCCTTGTCGGTGTGTGGTAGTCCCGCCGAAATTGTCCAGTAGGAAGCCAGCAATTCGACGTCTCGTTTCATTCTTTATTCTTGTCTCTGTCTCAGGCAGCAACTGCTTCGTGCGCCATCACCGACTTGACTGCTTGTATGATTTTGTTTTCGTTCGGCAAAATGTAGTTTTCCATAGGCTCGCTATAGGGAACCGAAGTGTCGAGCGCGGTCACCATCTTGACCGGCGCGCGCAAGTATTCGAATCCGTGCTCAGCGACCTCGCCCGCAATCACCGCGGCGGCGGAAGAATGACGCGGGGCTTGGTCGACGAGCACCAGCCGTCCCGTCTTCTTCACCGATTCGACAATGGTCTTCACATCAAGCGGCGCGAGCGTACGCGGGTCTACGACTTCCGCGCTGATTCCCTCTTCTGCGAGACGCTCGGCCGCGGCCACGGCCTTCTTGACCATCCATCCGACGGCAACTAGGGTGACGTCGGTTCCTGCGCGCTTGATATCTGCAACGCCCAGGGGAACAACGTACTCACCTTCCGGCACTTCGCCTTTGTCCAGAGTCAGCATGTAGGGGTGCAGGTACACAACCGGGTTGTCGTCACGAATCGCTGCCGTCATCAAACCCTTCGCATCGGCGGGAGTGGAGGGCACCACAACCTTCAGGCCGGGAATTCCCATCATGGTGTGGTAGATGCAGTTGGAGTGCTGCCCTGCCCAGCCGGCGCAAAAACCGAAGCCCGCTTTCAACACTACGGGCACCTTCACCTGCCCGCCGGACATGTAGTGAAACTTGGGCGCCTCATTAATTACCTGATCGAAAGCCACGAGCAGGAACTCGCTCATCCATAACTCGACAATGGGCCGCAGGCCGGTCATGGCGGCGCCGATGCCGATCCCGATTTCCGCCGTCTCCGAGATAGGCGCGAGGCGCACCCGGTCTTTACCAAATTTCTTGAGCATGGGATCGCGCTCGGTCATTGCCATATTCTGGCCGTAGAGGACAACATTCGGATCGCGCTGCATTTCCTCAATGATTGCCGCCGCAATCGCATCGCCGTACATCATTTCGCGCGCCATATTCTCCTCCTACGCGTACACATAGTGCAACGCTTCTTCCGGCGCTGGCAAAGGGCTAGCCAACGCGAACTTCACGGCGTCTTTCACCTCAGCACGAGCAGCGTCCTCGATACGTTTGGCTCCGGCTTCGATCAGAACACGGTCCTTCGTCAGCCGGGCACGAAACTTGACTACCGGGTCTTTGGACTTCCATTTGGCGAACTCTGCCTTGTTGCCATAAACCGCCACAGCCTCGTGTTCTGGAAATTGGGTGGGCAGCGGGGGCACCGTGATTACATTTCCATGAGCGCTCAGGCGGTAGAACTTCGATTCGATCAAGCTCGGTCCCTTGCCGGCGCGCGCCCGCTCCGCCGCCTTTTCCGCCACCTTATACACAGCGAGAGGGTCGGTGCCATCCACCGTCGTACCGGGAATACTGAACGCTTCCGCCTTTTTCGACAGCGGATCACCGGCGATGGCATTGGCATCCTCCAGGCTGAAATGAGTGTAAGCCTGATATTGATTGTTTTCGAGAACGTACACGACGGGTAGCTTCCACACCGCGGCCATGTTCAGCGATTCGAAAAATACCCCTTGTTTCGCCGCTCCATCTCCGAAGAAGCAGAAAACGACCTGACCGGTCTTCTTCACCTGTGCGGTCAGCGCAGCACCGGTCGCATGCGCAATGCTCTGACCGATGATTCCCGAGGTTCCAGGAAAGTGATGGGCAGGGTCGGCCAGATGCATCGACCCGCCGAAACCTTTGCACAGTCCATCTTTGCGGCCGAAGATCTCCGCCATGATTTTTCGTAACGGCGTGCCTAGCACAATTGGATAACCGTGACAGCGGTAGCTCGGCATCACCAGATCGGTGTCGCGGCGCGTGGACAAAGTTCCCACAATGCTGGCTTCGGCTCCATCGCCCAAGTGGGCGTGCCCTCGAATCGCTCCCGGGTGTTCGATAAAGGCTCGCTTTACCGCTTCTTCGAATTCACGGATGCGCACCATCTGCGTATACATCCAAACCAGGCGATCTTTTCCGAACTCTTTTTTCTTTTTCATCGCGGGATCCTCCCAGACTTCTTAGATCCAGACCTCTTAGACCCATGCGAAGAATTATTTCTATCGTCGATGTGGCAAAGCGGCTCACCAACAGGCACTTCAGCGGTTTCTCGAGCCAGAATTGTCAGCAAAGTACCAGCCGCCGGCGATTCCAGTTCGTAGCTGATTTTCTCAGTCTCCAGCTCGACCAGTGGATCCCCTGGCTTGACGCTGTCCCCTTCCCTCTTGATCCACCGCACTACAATGGCCTTGGTGCTGGTGACCCCGCCCGACTTCGGAACTATAACAGTCGTCAGCATGGTCACCTCCGAATCCTTCGCGCGATTCCTGCCGGCAGGGACAAGACACGATTCAAACACGGGCAATCAAGCTCTGGCCCCGGATGGGATTGTAGGCTAAAGTATCTTTATTGCCAGTAGGCACCTTTTTGTAACCTGGCACCCTCTTGGAGGCTTTGAATGGAGGAATTCTCTTGTCCGGTAAAGTTGACTGCCGACGTCATCGGCGGGAAATGGAAACCCTCAATTCTGTTTTATCTGGAGAGCGGGACGAAGCGTTTTGGCGAGTTGCGGAAGCGGATCCCAGGCCTGACCAAGAAAATGCTTACGCAACATCTTAGAGAGTTGGAACGCGACCAAATCGTTCACCGCAAGGTGTACGCTGTCGTGCCTCCCAGGGTGGAGTATTCGTTGACCCGCCACGGAGAAAGTCTGAAGGCGATTCTCAAGTTGATGTCGGCATGGGGCACGAAACACCGCGCTCGCTATGGGATCCCGAAGACTCAAATCCGTTATCCGAAGACTTCCGCGACTATCAGACGGGTACCGTTATCTGTTGAGGAAAGGCTTGCCATCTGATTTCTTTTCCGCGGGAAGGCCCCAGGTTACAAGTTGCACGGCGGAGGAGCGTATGAACTCTGGTGTTAGAGGGCTGCAGTCGCAGTACGACGACATCTGGCTTGTGGATGGCGTGCGCACGCCTTTTGCGGACTACAACACGGTGCTTGGACTGGTCTCTCCCATTGACTTGGGCATCAAGGTCGCCCGGGAGGTCTTCCGCCATTCCGGCGTTTCACCGGAGTCGGTTGGTTCCGTTGTGGCCGGCAATATGGCGCAAGCCTGCTTCGATGCCTATGTATTACCGCGCCACATTGGCATCTATTCGGGAGTCCCCGTTGAAGTGCCCGCGCACCTGGTGCAGCGAGTGTGTGGCACCGGAATTGAGGCGATTCTGCAGGCTGCGGATAGCATCAAGCTGGGCAGGACGGAGTTGGCCCTGGTCGTGGGAACCGAATCCATGTCAAGGAATCCCGTGGCCGCTTACACCCACCGCGGCGGCTTTCGCATGGGACAGGTGGAATTCAAGGATTTCTTATGGGAGGCGCTTCTCGATCCCTGTCCGAATGTGACGATGGGAGGTTCGGCGGAAACGCTGGCCAAACGTTACAAGATTTCGCGGGAAGAAGCAGATCAGTTCGCGGGTGATAGTTTCAGCCGCGCGATAGCCGCCCAAAAGAGCTGCTTCCTCAGCGGAGAAATTGTCCCAGTAGTCAATGAAACCTTCGAACGTGAGGGATACAACGCGCGCGGCATCCGCCTTCCGAAGAAGGTGGAATCATTCAGCCAGGATAGTCACGTTCGTCCCTCGCCGCTTGAGGTGCTGGCCAAGTTGCCTCCTGCTTTCGGCGGCGTGCAGACCGGAGGGAACAGTTCCGGCATTGTGGACGGCGCAGCTGCGACTCTGGTCGCTTCGAGCGAATTCGTGCGCAAACAAAACAAGCCGCCGTTGGCGAAGGTGGTCGCGGGAGCGGTTGTGGGTGTTCCCCCGGAAATTATGGGGATCGGGCCGGTTCCGGCGATTCAGGCGGTTCTCGAAGTCAGCGGACTGCACCTCGATCAGATCGACCGGGTCGAAATCAACGAGGCCTTCGCGGCACAAACTCTGGTTTGCGAGCGCGAACTTGGATTGGATCACGCGAAGCTCAACGTGAACGGCGGGGCCATCGCCATCGGCCATCCCCTGGCTGCGACGGGCGTGCGTTTAGCGGTCACGCTTGCTCGCGAATTGAAGCGTTCGAACGGACGGTACGGAGTCGCTTCGGCATGTATTGGCGGAGGGCAGGGGATTGCACTCCTGGTGGAGAATACACAGGCGGAAACGGTCCGCGGCTAGCGAGCCAGGGCAAATCCATCGTTGCTGGACGCGATTTCCGACAATACTGATTTTCCAGTACGTCACACTGCGGCACTCGCAGCAGATGCCAGCATCCAGAGGAACACGTTAGCGCCAGCGCTGGCCACTATCAGCGGCCTCTGAGCGGCGCGCGCGAACAGGCCGCCGACGACGGCATAGGCTGCCGAAAGCAGGCCCACCCAAATTGCCGCGGCCCCCATTGGCCGTCGACCGTTGAAGGACGATGAATACGCCCAGAGCAAGAGGAACGCAATGTACATCGCCGCCGAAGAGGAACTACCGACTAGCGCTGACATTGCTACATGGTCTCGGAGTCCATTAGCATCAACTTCGCGCTCCAAGTCCGATGCATCTTTGCGGAGACGGATGAACCAGGCAGCGCAGCACATTCCCAGAGCCGATACGGTTATCATCAGACAGGCGAGGGCGGGCACAGTCATACGTGTCTATGGTATGCGACGCTCTCCCGTCTAGGACAGCCCTCCGCGCCAGCTGCCCGTGCCCCCTTTATGGGATGGAAGAAGCAGCAGCTACCCTGGCCAGATGCTCAGCGCCGTCTTGCTCAAAATCTGCTGCTTGACTTCCTCTTTCAACGGCAGCGCACGAAAGTCATCCAGATTCTTTTTGATGTCGGGAACGCCGGGTCCGGGCCAGTCCGTTCCGAAAAGCGTCTTGTGCGCGATTTCTTCCAGACGCGGGAAATATTTCAGCAGGGCCTTGGGCGGGATGCCGCTGATGTCGAGGTAAACATTGGGATGACGGCGTAGCAGGAAGAAAGCCGTGTGCATCCATAGCGGACGGCCGCCGTGGGCCAGCAGAATCTTCATCTTGGGGAAATCAACGGCGACATCGTCAATGAAAATGGGGTCGCCGTAGCGGTTGCGCGCGCCGTGAAAGATGGACGTTCCAGTGTGGAACATGACCGGGATTCCATTGGCTTCAGCCGCCCGGTAGATGACTTCCAATTCGGTTACCCCATTCATGTAGTCATTGGGAAACAGAAGCTGGTGGGGAGGGTGAATCTTGATCATGCGGATCTTCAGCCGCAGCAAGTGCTCGACGTCGGCCAGAATGTTCTGGCTGTGACGGGGATGCAGGCCGCCACAGGAAATCAAACGCTTAGGGTTTTCCTTGACATAATCGGCGATCCACTGATTCACTGCGACCGTGAAGCCAATGACTTCAGGCGCCACGTAGTTGATGAGCACACCGCGATCGATGCCTGCGGCATCCATATGTTTGAGGAACAACTTGGGCGAACGGCAGAACTCGGAGATCTGCTCGAAGTTAGGCCGCTTGCGCCGGATCAACTCCAGAGCGTCAGGACGGAACATCTGCATGGGAGCGATGTGGATGTGGCAGTCGGTGATCAAATTAGTCGTCAGCTCTGAGCAGGTCAACTCGGACGTCCAGAACCGTGCCCCGCTCCAACTATTGTCGTTGGTTCAGTGTCGCTTGACAGAGGACTTAATGCCCGCCAGGAAGATGTCGCCCACTTGGCGGGCTAAAGCGCCAGCCTCGGGGTCAACCTGTGGCTTATACCAGGTGTAGATCCAGTTCATCATCCCGAACAGACTGAGCACGGCGACACGAGTGTTGAACTCCAATCCTTTTTCCTGCTTTAGCGTCTCCACCAGTTCCGAACAGCCACGGTAGTATTCGCGCTTGAGGGCCGTCACCTCGGCGCCAAGGTGGCCCGCGAGCACGTCATCCTCTTTAGAAAGCACCTTTGTCGCCTTGTAGTTCTCGGTAAGGAAATACTCGAAGTGGTTGAGGATGAAGGCACGCACTCGCGATTCGGAATCGTTCACGTCTCTAAGACGTTTTTGCAGCCGGTCTACCACCACCGTGAAGTAATGCTTTTGAATCAGGCAGAGCAGCTCTTCTTTTGATTCAAAGTAGTAGTACAGGCCCGCCAGCGAGAGACCGGTGACTCGCGACAAGTCGCGCATCGAGGCGCCCTCATAACCTTTCTCGTAAAAGACGGCGGTCGCGTGGTCGAGGATTTTGGACAGCCGACGGTCAAAGCGCGTAGCGGGACGCGGGGTGGGGACGTCGGGCGTGACAGGGCCACTAATCATCTATCGAACGTTCGTTAATCTATCTTACCTAAAACCAGATGGGCCGGGCAAGTGTTTGTTGGGTAAGCCTGCAGCATCGAGTTCTTCCGCAAGCTTTGGTCTCCTGAAACTTCCGAACCTCGCTGAAGCTTGCTGTCTCGACTCTTCTATTCAGGTACCCCGATCCGCGCATGGTTCGATTCGCGACCGCGATGCCCTACACACTAGCGAACGTCCGCTATAATTTGCAAGTCGAAAAGTCCTTTCATTCTTGGATTAGACGACTGCCCAGAGTTGTGTAGCCGGAAGCTGCTTCTGCTCCGCACCGCCAACGACCGGGAAGGGGCTCTTATGCTAGGCACGATGATGAACTACCCGCTGACGCTTACGCACATTCTTGAGCGGGCGGGCCGGCTCTTCCCCGAGCAGGAGATCGTTTCGCGCCTGCCGGATCATTCCTTGCATCGTTGCACCTACGCCGACGTGTACCGTAGGGCTCGCCGTCTGGCGGAAGCCTTGCAGAAAGCCGGTCTCCAGCGGGGGGATCGCGTGGCCACGTTAATGTGGAACCACTACGCGCATGTAGAAGCTTACCTGGGCATTCCGGTCTCGGGCGGAGTGATGCATACGTTGAATCTGAGGCTGGCGCCACGCGAGATCGCCTACATCGCCAATCATGCGGGAGGCCGCTTTCTTATCGTGGATGACTCGCTTTTGCCGCTCTATGGACAAATTCGGGAGTGGACCCGATTTGAGCGGGTGTTCGTGGTGGCTTTGAATGGGAATACAGTTCCGGAGGGCACCGAAAACTACGAGGATTTTCTCGGCACGGCGAGAGGTGATTTCCAATACCCGCAGCTCGAGGAAAACGAAGCTGCCACCTTGTGCTACACCTCGGGAACAACGGGTGTACCGAAGGGCGTTGCGTACACACATCGCTCGGTGTTCTTGCACACTTTTCTCCTGACCACGGCGGACAATTTCGCCGTTAGCCATTCGGACGTTCTCTTGCCGGTGGTCTCCATGTTTCACGTAAACGGCTGGGGATTTCCGTACGCCGCGGCGATGGTGGGATGCAAACTCGTTCTTCCCGGCCCCTATCTGGATGCGGAAAGTCTCCTGGAGTTGTTTGAAAAAGAGCACACCACAGCTGCCGCAGGCGTGCCCACAATTTGGCTCAACGTCGTGGACTGTCTGGAAAAGCACCCCGGTCGCTGGAAGCTGCCTCAGATGCGGATCATCATTGGTGGTGCGGCACCTCCGTTAGCATTGATTCGCAAGCTGGAACAACGTGGCCTGAAGGTGCAGCAAGGTTGGGGCCTTACCGAAAGCAGTCCCCAGGCGACAACCAACCAGATGAAGGCCCACATGAAGGATTGGCCGACCGAGAAGAAGCACGAAGTCCAAGCCACCGCGGGAATTCCGGTTCCGCTTGTCGATTTGAGGGTGATCCACGAGTCCGGAGAGGTTCCGCAGGACGGCAGGACTATGGGGGAGGTGCAGTTGCGCGGACCCTGGGTGGCCGCTTCTTACTTCGAACTGCCGGAGGAAACAGATAAATGGACCGAGGATGGCTGGTTCCGCACCGGCGACGTCGGTACAGTTGATTCGTACGGGTATCTGGCGATTGTGGACCGCACGAAAGACCTGATCAAGTCAGGCGGCGAATGGATCAGCTCTGTGGATCTGGAGAACGCGTTGGTGGCTCACCCGGACGTGCGTGAAGCCGCAGTCATCGCGGTGCCGCACCCAATGTGGCAAGAGCGGCCGGTGGCGGTGGTCGTCGCTCGAGATCGAGCCAAACTGTCTTCAGAAAGCCTGCGCGACTTCCTCGCCGGCAAATTTGCCAAATGGCAGTTGCCCGACGCGTTCGTATTCGTAGATCAGTTGCCACACACGTCTACGGGAAAACTTCTCAAAGCGGAGCTGCGCCGACGCTACCACGACTGGCAGTGGGACCGCTGAGACCACCGCGCACACTTTGAGCGGACCTAGAAAGAAAACTTCAAAGCAAATTGGAACTGCCGCGGGTTGAGCATCGTTCTCGGCTCCCCGAAAGTTGCATTCGGAGAACTCGGAACTGAGACGGGCAAGAGCCCGTCAGCGATCCATGCGCCCGGGTTTCCGGCTGCCTGCTGCGCGGCGCAAGACACAGAGGCCGCTCCGCTTTGAATGGCTCGCGTCGTGGCGTCCTTATAGTGCTGCGGAACCGCACCGCAGAATGCCGGCGAGCCGTAGATATAATTCACTTCGTCCACGTTCGGCCGGTTGAACACATTGAAAGCATCTACGGTCAAATCGAGCCGCAAATGCTCGCGAAGCTGGAAATACCGCGCCAAACGCAGATCAAAGGAATACAGCGGATCGCCAACGTAGGTATTCCGGCCGATGGTAGTGTCGCAATCCGACACGTTGCTGCACCCACCGCCCAGGCCTCCCACGCGATCCGTGCTCAGGCCCGCCACGTCACCAAAGACGTTCTGCCCGGCAAACAATGTGAAAGGCCGGCCGGACTGCAGCGTGACGATGCTGCTGAATTCGAAGTTCCGCGCAAAACTATCCTGCGGTCCATTCGCCGTGAAGTTCGCCACTAAGTGATGGCGAACGTCCTGGTTCGAGTTGCCGCGCTCCGAGGCGTAGTCGAATTGGTTGGGCGGCAGATTGATGAAAGTGGTGAAATTGCCGTTGTCAATGGTGTGAGAATAAGTGTAATTGGCGGTCAGGCTGAACAATTTGCCGATCCGCTCAAGCGCTGTGACGGTCAGGCCGTTGTAGACGGCGTTGGCCACGTCGTTGTTGTAGTCGAGAAGGCCGCCACTCAGCGTCGCGGGAGCGCCGACTCCACTGGGCACACCAAATTCCAATCCGGAGGGGTTGGCTAAGGAAGCGAAAAATGGGCCCAACCCGAACGGCCCCAGGGTCGGCGTTCCCTGGCAAGGAGTGAGGCTGCCGCTCGCATCGAGCAGCCCTTGGGCGTAGTAAGGATTCGAGGGCTTGCTGGTGCCAAGCGGGCAGGGGACGTTAATGTTGTTGCCCCGAACAAGTTTGTGCGCCCCCACGAAAAGGTATCCTAACTGGAGCGTGAGTCCTCCTCCGATCTGGCGGTCAATCTCAAGGCTGGCCTGTTCGGCATAGGGCAGACGGGCGTCCCGCTGAATGCCACCGGAACCAACACCGCAAGCTCCGGTCGGCGCCCCCGTTACGAGGTTAGCTGTGCAAGTCCCCGTTAGAGACACTGCAGGGTAGGCATTCGCGCCATCGCCCAGGATACTGAGGGCCTGAAGAGCTGCAATACTTACTGTCTGCTGTGAGGCGGGGCCGGGAAGTTGCGCGCAAAGACCCGGAGGCAAACCTAGAGCCACGCAAGGCAGAGACGGCGTGCCAGGATACCCTGGGTCTGCCGACAATTGCCAACCGCCGGTGGCCGCCTTGTTTTGGATCATCGGAACGACCACCCCCTGCCCAAACCCGCCGCAACCGGGGCCTGCACTCGGCGGATTGCAGAAGTATCCAGGGAGCGCTTTCTGGTTTCCGGTGGTGAAGAAGAACGTCAGGTTGTTGCGGTCGAAGAATAGCCCAGAGCCGGCGCGGATAACCGTTTTGGGGTCCGGAGAGTACGCGAACCCGACCCGCGGCTGGAAAGCCCGGTAGTCGGCGTTGATCGTGCTTCCCAAACCCGTTTCGAAATCCCACCGCAAGCCGTAATTCAAAGTGAAATGGGGATTGAGCCGCCACTGATCCTGCCCGTAGAATCCCCAGTAGCCGTGATTCAAGCTGTAAGCATAATTGGAGTACTCATTCGTCGGAAATGCATTCGGCCAGCCGCTGCCGAATCCCCCGCCCGTCGCTGGGGACGGAACGTAACCGTTCACAAAGCCGGTTCGCGGAACCGCAACTCCCCAGTACAAGAACGCCACCCCATCCGCTCCGGGATCGAGCGGGCAGTCCGATGCTCCGGGAACTGTTCCATACGTGCCCGTCGTCAAAAGGCTGATTGCATCGCCAAATGCATACATGCAATCGAGATTCGGCAGCAGTATCCGCTCTGGCGTGAAACCGGGATAGTTGTTGTAGCTCCAGGCATAATTTCCATCGAATCCGAATTTGGCGACGTGATTGCCCTTGACCCAGGCAAGCGATTCGGATCCCTCTATACGGCTCTCGTAGATCGCGTCATAGGTGCCGAAGTTGTGTCCCATTTCCAGGTCATTCACCACACTCAAGTCCGGTTCGCCGGTCGCCCCGGGGAAATTGTAGTGTCGCCTTGAATATTGCCCCAGGACGGTGTTGACCAGGTTGGGCTTAAGCACCGAATTCAGCGTTCCCACGAAAGATTGATCGCGAATGAACAGATTTCGGGCGCCGCTCGGACTGCCAATGCCGCCGCCATCTTCCGTGTTGCCGATCAGTTCACCCAAATCCCGGGCGTCCTCCACTACATAGCGAAGCGCCAGACGATTGTTGGCGGTTATCTGGTGATCGAGCCGGGCAAAACCATAGTCGTTGTTGACCGTCTTCAGAACCGACTGCAGATAGGAGAAAGGCGAGCCGGTGCATTGCGCGGGAGGAAGGTCGCAGCCCTCCGGCGAGAGCCCCAGATAAGACTTAGCCTGATCGATGTTCGCAATATTGTTGGCCAGGTCAGGGGCATAAGTGGGAGACTGAGCGCTCCGCCTGCCCTCGTAGTTCAGGAAGAAGAACGTCCGATCCTTGCGGATGGGGCCCCCGAGAGTGCCGCCGTATTGGTTTTGCCGCAGAGCATAGGGCAACGGCGCCGGCTGCAAAAGCGACCGCGCGTCGGTGGCGCTGTTCTGCAGGTAGTCGTAAACCGAACCATGGAAATCGTTCCCGCCGGACTTGGTGACGATGTTGACGATGCCGCCGAGCGCCCGGCCATACTCGGCGCCAAAACTGTTGTTGACCACGCGAAATTCCTGCACCGAATCTTGCGGCGGCGTGGCGCGCTGCACACCGCTGATCGTGTTCACGAAATCGGCGCCGTCCACTGTAATTTCGTTGCTAAACGAGCGCATACCGCCAAACGAAATTTGCGTCACCTCGAATTCGGTGAACGTGCTCCCTAAAGCCGTACGGCTCTTGGCGACGCTAGGCGTTAGAAGGGCAAAGTCGGTAAATAGCCGGCCGCTGATCGGCAGATCCTGAATCTGTTCGGTCTCGATCACTTGGCTGATCTCGGTTTTGGTGGTTTCAATGACCGGAGCCTCCGTCGTTACCACCACAGTCTCCCCAGCGGCCGCTACCTTCAGCGTCAAATTGACAGTTGCGGTCTGGCCAACCGTCAGTACTATGCCCGTCTGCGTAGTCTTCGAGAACCCGCTGTATGACGCCGACACATCGTACTGTCCGGGGGAAAGGTTGGGTATCACGTAAAACCCAACGCCGGTGGTCGTTGCCGTCAAGAGGATATTCGTGTCCACATTACGGGCGGTAACGACGGCCTTGGCGATGGTACGTCCGCTGGAGTCGAGAACCGTGCCACTCAGTTGAGCGAAGCCGGCGGTAGCCTGCGGGAACGCATGCGGAACCGAACAAACAACCGTCAGCAACAGAGCTATAGCCCAGTCCCAGCGCGGTCTCATCATGGACAAGCCCTTTCCAGAACGACCTCTGATCCTAATGACTGCCTAATCCTATGACCGTCTAAGTCTGTTCCTATGACCGTCAAGTCTGCTTGCGGTTACGCGACAACGGCACGCCGACTCGTACAAGCAAAGCAACATACCCAATGGATCCCGCGTCGGAAGACTATGAAAGCGCCCGAACTTGACGTACCCACCGACCCGTACTGTATTTGCCCTGGCTCCTATCGAACGTCCGTTCACTCAAACCGCACTATTCTCACACTGCCGGTCAAACTGTCAAGACAAAAATCGACCCGTGTTCGCGGCCACTTATACCGGTCCGCTTGCAGTCCACAGGAACCAGCGACTTCCCGAAAACAGCGGCTACTTCCGGGATCCGATCTCTGTAAGGGGCAATCTCACGCACTTAAGCGCGTCGTAACGACTGGTTTGCCCCAAACTTCGGTCGCAGTCTCCGCCACCAAGCGTAGTTTCGCTTCCTGGTCGGCGGCCGTCAATAAGTTGCCTTCCATGGTTGAGGCGAATCCGCATTGCGGACTCAGTGCCAGCCGTTCCAACGGAATGAACGCCGAGGCCTGCTTGATACGCTGTTTCAGTTCGTCCTTGCTTTCGAGCACGGCCTTCTTGGAACTAACCAGCCCGAGCACGACAGTGCGATCCTCTGGAACCTGGCGCAACGGTTCGAAGCCACCGGATCGCTCGTCGTCGTATTCGAGCAGGAAACGTTGAAAGCGAGTCTGGCGAAAAACCCTGGTGATTGGGCCATAGTCGCCGGAAGCGTAGAACTTGCTCTGGTTGTTTCCGCGGCAAAGATGCAACCCAAATGTAATGCCAGGATGATCTCCGATCACCGCGTTGTCCATTTCGGTCGAGAGATCGAGTAGACGATCCGGATCGTTGCCGCGTTGTCGATATCCTTCCCGCAACTGAGGGTCGAGCAAGGCAGCGTATTGCGGCGAATCAATCTGGATGTAGGTGCAACCCAGGCGAATCAATTCCTGTACCTCATCACGGAGGATATCGACCATGTCCGCGAGGTAGACATCGATCTTGGCATATGCTCCGGCGGATTTCTTGCTGTCGTAGTAGGCCGCTGCCTGCTGCGCGCTGATCATGGTTGTTTTAGAAGGATGATTGGTGCGCGCCCGCACATAGGTGAATTCCTCCGCGCACAACGGCCGCTTGCGTCGCAGCTTGGAAACCACGACAGGCCTCGGCAAAACCAATTCCTCGCCCTTCTCGTTGCGGAATGGAATCGCCCAACCGCCGAATTTGTCGAAGCCTTCGACGGCATCAATCAGGTGACCGTAGAACGCGTAGCGTCGCATCTCGCCATCGCTGATGACATCGACACCGGTTCGCTCCTGCAACGCGATCCCTTCATCTACGGCTCGGTCTTCTGTCCGCTTGAATTCTGCTTCGTTGAGTTGGCCCGATTCATGACGATCGCGAGCCTCTTTCAGGTACGCAGGACGCAAAAGACTTCCTACTACATCGCTTCGATACACCTGAGCCTCCCCAGTGCGCGCCATTCGGTCTCACAACTTCCAAGAGCTGTCGTGCTCAAACCGCATCCTTGGAAACCCGGCCGCTTTGAGCGCGGATCAGATTACTCCCGGAAAAGATCGGCTACAAGTGAAATTTTCGCTGGAAATTCGAACGGCAAACCGCGAAACCGGCGTGTGAACATCTGCAATCAACCAGTTACGAACCGTAACCTTTCGCCAAACGACCTTCAATCGACCTTTTTTCGAACACTCACCAAAACAAACTTGCGGACCGGGCGTATGATCTTCTCCCGAGCAGATGGTGAATTACAGAAGGAGAGCGCATGACCCCGCGAATCAAGACCACCGTGGTGGGCAGTTATCCGGTTCCCTCATGGCTGGTCGGAAATACGTCGCGCCTGGTGCTGCGCGATGCAGTCATGGCGGTCCTGAAGACGCAGGAACTGGCTGGCTTGGATCTGGTGACAGATGGAGAGCTCATACGCTTTGACCCCAGCCATCCTGAGACCAACGGAATGGTGGATTATTTTGCTTCCCGCATGGACGGCATTCGTAAGCATTTCTCGGTTTCGGATTTCGATCGCTTCCGTTCCGACCATGCGTCCGGCTATCGGCTGCTGACCGCGGGAATGGTTGTCTCCAAGGTTCAAGACGGCGCCCTCAGTCTGCCTCGCGACTATGAACTGGTAAGCACACTCACCAGGCTTCCACTGAAGTTCACGTGCACAGGTCCGCATATGTTAGCGCGCGTCTTGACCAACTGCTTCTACAAGAACACTGCCGATCTCGCCATGGATATTGCGGCGGTGCTGCGCCGGCAGCTCGAGTTCGTCGAAGCCGAGGTTGTCCAGTTGGATGAGGCTTGTATCGCCGGCTATCCTGAAGACGCACCCTGGGCCGCCGAGGCCATCAACCATGTGCTCGACGGAATCTTGAACCAAAAAGCGGTCCATATCTGCTTCGGCAACTACGGCGGACAACCTCAATTGCGGGGTTTCTGGAGCAATTTGATCCCTTTCTTGAATTCACTGCGCACCGATCACCTGGTTTTGGAATTCGCGCGGCACGGCTACGACGATCTGCGGTTGTTCACTGATCTGGATCCCAAGATTCATCTAGGCACTGGGTTGATCGATATCAAGGACAACGAGGTGGAAACCCCCGATCTCATCGCATCGCGCATCGAGAACGCGGTAAACGTACTGGGCGCAGAGCGTCTCCAGTATGTTCACCCCGATTGCGGATTCTGGATGCTGCAGCGCAGTGTGGCGGACCGCAAGATGCGGGCGTTAGTCGAAGGAAGAGACTTGTTCGAAGGACGCGAATAGCAACTTGGTTTCACGGGCAAAGAATCCGTCCATGGATGGAAGATCATCAGTAAGTGACGAAAGATCCAGTGTCCGAACTCTGGTCTTCAATCATCTCGCCGGTATCGTTCTGGCTCCCACCGTCAAGGCGCTCTGGGAGCGGAAAGTATTCGATCTCTTTCATGGCCCATCACGGTGGGTGAATTTCGATGAAATCGTGGAACACACCCATGGCAGCCGCGGCTACTTGCGAATTGCGCTTCGGCTTTTGCTGTCAGCAGGTTGGATGGAGGAACGGACCAGCGACGGGGGATCTCGCACATCTTACGCTTTGACTCGTGAGGGAAAGTTGGCGACGAGCGTTGCCCCTCCCTTATACGGCGAAGTCGTTTCGTTCATTCCGAAAGCGCTTTTCTTGGAAGATTTTCTCTTTGGCAGCTCTGACGAGCCGGTTCGCTCTTCTCTTCGCGAGTTGGTTGCTCGCGCCCAGGCGCGGTGGGATCTGGGCTTACAAGGGGGTTCGCAGGAAGATCCCGTCACGGCCAGGGTCTACGAGCAGATTCGTAACCACCTGGATGGCATGCTGGTGGGACCAGCCATGGTGGCATTGGCCCGCCGCGGAATCCTTGGCCAACTCGAGCATGGAACCGTGGACTTCCGATCCATCGCCGCAAACCATGACAGCCTCTCCTGCATATTTGATCTCCTTGCCACGCAGGGTTGGATGGTCCATGACGACCACCGGGTATGGCTAACCGCTTGCGGACAGTACGCAGCACAGATCGCGCCGTCTTACGGAGTCACCGTCTCTTATCTTCCGACTTTCAAGATCTTGAGTACTCTGTTGTTCGGCAATCCCCGCATTCCGCGCCTGGATGAGACCGGCGTTGAACTCCTGGTCAACCGTGGGATGAATGTATGGGGCAGTGGTGGCGCCCACAAAACGTACTTCAAGAAAGTGGATGAGATCATCATGGAGATCTACAACCAGCCGCTAAACCAGCAGCCGCAAGGTATCTGCGACATGGGGTGTGGCGACGGGAGCTTCCTCGAACATCTCTATTCTGTGGTCAAGAACCACACCGCTCGGGGAGCCGCGCTCGACCAGCATCCGCTAATTCTGGTGGGGGCGGATTTCAACAAAGTGGCGCGGCGGGTCGCTAAGCAGACATTGCGAAAGGCGGGCATTCCGACTTTTCACGTTATCGCTGGGGACATCAATCGTCCCGCTCAGTTGGCGGGCGATCTCGAGGAACTCGGCCTCGATATCCACGATTTGCTGCACGTGCGTTCCTTCCTCGATCACAATCGCCCGTACATCCCGCTTGCGAACTATACAAAGGCAAGCCGGGAGGGACGCTCCAGCGGAGCATTCGCCCACTTCGGCGAGGAAATTCCTGCCGACGAACTGGAAGAGAATCTGGTTCGGCACTTGCGCCGGTGGGCTCCGTACGTCGGGCGATTTGGTCTACTCGTGCTGGAACTCCACACGTTGCCTCCGGCGCTGACGGCCGCAAATCTGGAGAAAACTCCCGCGGTTGCCTACGACGGCACACACGGATTCTCCGATCAATACTTAGTAGAGTTGCCGATTTTCCTGGAATGCGCCCGCGAGGCTGGCCTGCACGCCGATCCTCGCTTTCAACACACGTTTCCGCCCTCGGAGTTGGCGACTGTCAGTATCAATTTCTTCACCAGCACAGGCCCGCCGGCCTGAGAGAAACGAGCATCGCAGATTTGGTAATCGGGTAATTGAGTAATTGTGAATTTCAGGAGCTGGGATTGGAAGGGACGGGTTCAGGCGAAGGAATATCTCAAATCGCCCAATTACTCAAGTACAAAATTACCTCAATTTCATCAGGGAGAACCTTCATGTTTTTTCTGCGGAACTACTGGTACGCGGTGGCCTGGGATCACGAAATCAAGCGCTCGCCCTTTGGCAGGGTCGTGTGCGGCGAACCGATCGTGCTCTATCGCCAAACCAGCGGAGCACTCTCGGCTTTCGAGGATTGCTGCCCCCATCGTCTGCTGCCGCTTTCCAAGGGGTTTCTGGAGGGCGATCAATTGGTTTGCAAGTATCACGGACTTAAGTTCAATGCACTCGGCGACTGCGTTTGGATGCCCGGCCAGGAAGGTATTCACAAGGACACAAAGATCAGAACTTATCCCGTAGCCGAGAAGCACCGCTTCGTGTGGGTGTGGATCGGGGATCCGAGGCTGGCGAGGGAGGACAAGATTCCCGATCTGCACTGGTGTTCCGATCCCGACTGGGTCTTCGAAGGCAGTACGTACCATATCAAGTGCAGCTACCAGTTGCTGGTGGATAACTTGATGGACTTGTCCCATGAGACCTTCGTTCATCCCTCCAGCATCGGCCAGCACGAAATCCTCGAGGCGCCCATCAAAGTCACATCGGACGAAAGTTCGGTGACAGTCACGCGCTGGATGTACAACATCGATCCGCCTCCGTTCTGGGCGGCAAATCTAAAGTCCTTCGAGAAATGCGATCGCTGGCAGATTTGTAATTTCTCCCTGCCGGCCAGCGTCATGATCGACGTCGGCGTCGCGTTGGTTGGGAGCGGCGCGCCACAGGGCGACCGCTCGAAGGGGGTCACCGGAATCGTTGTGGATTTGATGACGCCGGAGACGGAAACTTCCACTTGGTATCACTGGGGCATGGCGCGAAATTTCCAGACCGAAGATCGCGGCTTGACGTTTCGCATTCGTGACGGTCAAGCCGCCGTGTTTACCGAAGACCTCGAGATTCTAGAGGCGCAGCAAAAGAACATCCTGGATCGGCCGGATCGTGGATTACTGAATCTTAAGATCGACGCGGGCGGAGTGCATGCCCGCAGGATCATTGAGCGGGAACTGGCGCGCGGCGCAACACCGCGAACATGAAGCGTTGGTTTCACCTAATTCTTGGCCGCGGCAAGCTTTTTCTGCGCCATAGTTTGGTTCCTGCGAAAGATCACGTACGAACGGATCGAGGCCGCATCGTCGTGCGACAACTCCTTGGCGAACGAAACCATACCTTCGGACTTCAGCATTCCCTCCAATACATCCGAAAACCACTGGTCGCCGTCGAGAGCACTCGAGTAGCGCAGATCGGGGAGCACGCCGCCACTGACGGCGACGTCGCCGTGGCAGGCGGCGCAGTAACGCTGAAATAGCTGCTCGCCTTTGTGGACGGTTGCCGCGCTGGCGCGGTTCGGCAAGGGGGGCAACAGCGGAGGCTCTTCGCGCGGTTCGAGCGCTGGCAAGTTTGCTGTGCCTCCCAACTTGAAAACCAACATGCGGCTGATGTTCCTCACCCGGCCGGACTGGAATGAGACCTCTCCGGTAGCCAGGGGAAATACGCCCCCCCAGCCTGCGAGCACAGCAACGTATTGTTCGCCATCGATGGCATAAGTCACCGGTCCTGCCATCACGCCGGTCTGCGCAGCAAAGGACCAGAGCTTCTCGCCGGTATTGGCCCGATACGCTTCGAAATTTCCACCGGCTGTTCCCTCGAAGACCAGATTCCCCGAAGTCGAAAGCGTGCCGCCGTTCCACGGCCCTGGTCGTTCCACCACCCACGCCTGTTTTTGTTCCAGCGGATCCCACGCCACCAGCTTTCCCCTCACCGTATCGAGAATCGCCTTTTTGATATTGGGATCTTGCGGCATTCCGGCGGCGACAACATCGATTCCGTAGTTCGGAGCCAACTTCTTAGGTTCAAAGTTTTCCGCAGACTTGTATTTGAAACCCACGTTGTTCACCGGGATGTAGACCAGACCAGTAAGCGGGCTGTAAGACATCGGCTGCCAACTGTGCGCGCCCAAGGGGCCGGGAACTACAGGCGCGGGATCGCCTCCCGGGTATCGCGCCAGAGCGGTCTCCAGCGGCCGCCCAGTTTTCATGTCGACGCCGGTGGCCCAGTTGATGTAGGTGAAAGGCTTGGCAGAAATCAGCGTTCCGTTGGTGCGATCGATCACATAGAAAAATCCGTTCTTGGGCGCTTGGAGCAGGACTTTGCGCGGACGGCCTTGGATGGAAACATCCGCCAGGATCATCTGCTCATCGGAATCGAAATCCCAGTCGTCGGCAAAATCTTCCTGATAGTGCCAAACGTATTCGCCCGTGTCCGGCCTGAGGGCAACGATGGAGCAGGTGAAGAGATTATCTCCGCCTTTCGGACTGCGATACTTCTCGCTCCAGGGTGTTCCGTTGCCAGTCCCGATGTAGAGAAGGTCGAGTTCTGGGTCATAGACAATGGCGTCCCACACGGTGCCGCCGCCGCCCGACTTCCACCAATCGCCGCTCCAGGTCTTTGCCGCTTGCGCGAGAATTGGGCTCTCGAATGGCTTGGAAGGATTACCCGGCACGGTGTAAAAACGCCAGACCAGTTTTCCGGTCCCGGCGTCGTAGGCGGAAACGTAACCGCGCACGCCGAACTCGCCGCCGCCGTTGCCGACGATCACTTTGCCCTTCGCAACGCGCGGAGCGCCGGTAATCGTGTAACGAGAATTGCGGTCGACAGTGAGCGTCTTCCAAACAGGCGTGCCCGTAGCCGCGTCCAGCGCAATGAGGCGGCCATCGAGGGTTCCAACGAAAACCTTGCCGTTCCAAACCGCAACGCCGCGATTGACCACGTCACAGCAGGCGTTCACTCCCCACTCGCCGGGAACTTTCGGATCGTACGACCACAGCAGGGCGCCCGTTCGGGCATTGAGCGCGAAAACTTTGCTCCAGGCGCTGGTGAAGTACATGACGCCATCGACGACCAGCGGCGTGGCTTCCTGGCCGCGGTGTGTGTCCAGGTCGTAGGACCATGCCAGCCTGAGCTGTGAGACATTTCGATCATTGATCTGTTTCAGCGGACTGAATCGCTGTTCGCTGTAGGTGCGCCCGTGGGTCATCCAGTTCCCCGGTTCGCGATCGGCAGCGACGATGCGAGAGCCGTTCACATCCGCAGGCTTGCTGGCTGCTGGTTGGCCCTGGTCCTTGCGGCGGCAGCCTCCGCACATCAGGACCAAGACAACGCTGACGAAAGATAGCAGCTTTCCCCGGCCCACGATTCCTCCAATGTTGTTTGTGAACTCCTCGATCCGGCAAGCGATCAATTCGATTTGAGCTTGTCGATTTCTTCGCTCGCAATATGGAACCCAGTGTTCGCTGCGGGGACACCCGCATAGATCGCAGTTTGCAAGAGCACTTCCTTCAAGTCGCAAGGTTCCAGTTCGTGCATCAAGCCCGCATGCACGTGCAGTCTGAATTCTTCCCAGCGTCCCATGGATGCCATCATTGCCAGCACCAGCAGTCTCCGGGTCCGCGGCTCCAGGCCTGGCCGCGTCCAGATCGTTCCCCAGGCGTAGCGGGTGATCAGCTCTTGAAACTCACGATTGAAGTCAGTCGTCGCAGCAATGGCGCGATCTACATGAACATCGCCCAGCACCGCTCGCCGTACGGCATATCCTGCTTCCAGAGGATCGCCGGGGATCTCTGCCGTAGGCCGCAGAAATTCCAGCAGCGCCGTCGTAAACGAACGTGGGCGTTCGAGGTTCGAGAGATGAGCGGCGGGCAAGCGAACCGCCCGCGCATCGGGGATTTCGCGGGCCAGGATTTCCCCATGACCATCCCAGGGTGTGGATATATCACGGTCGCCAGCGATCACGAGCGTGGGAACACGAATCTGTCGCAACCACTCCCGGTTGTCCACATCCCGTAGTACTGCGCAACAAGCGGCGTATCCTGCTGGATCCGTTCCCAATAAGACCGCTCTTATGGCGCTGGCATAGACTGCATCCTGAGCCAGGGTCTCTGGTGAAAAGAAACGTTGCATCGACATGTCGACGGCGGATTTCATGCCTCCTTCAGAAACCATCTTGATGCGAGCCTCCCAGTTGCTTCGTGGTCCAAACTGCGGAGACGTATTGGCGAGGATCAGGCCGGTTAACCGATCGGCGCTGTGAATGCCCAGCCATTGACCGATTGCACCGCCCAGCGATAGACCGCAGAAGGCGAACTGTTTGATCCCGAGGGCGTCGGCCAAGCCCAACACATCGCGACCCAGTAACTCGATCGAATACTCACCTGTGGGTGCGTCGGAAGCTCCGTGGCCCCGCGTGTCGTAGCGCAGAATCTGGAAATGGGGCAGAAGGTGCGCGGCCTGCGGAGCCCACATGCCGTGGTCGGTTCCAATTGAATGCGATAGAACCAACACCGATCGTCCGACCCGGCCCTCCAGACGATAAAAGAGACGCGTATGGTTGACGGTCACAAAGGGCAAGATTTATTGCTCCTTCTTGGATTTCTCACTGGTGGAGGACAGCAAAGCCTCCCGGAACGCCTCAGCCGATCCCAGGTATTGTTCGGGCAGTTCCAGTTGGCGCAGGGCGGAAGGCTCAATGAGCGAAGTAACCTCGGGCATTTCCGCCAGCACTTCAAAAAGATGTTTCCCTTGCATGACGCTCTCGCGCGTGGCCTGTTCCACGAGTTTGTGCGCGGCATCGCGGCCGAGCTTCGATCCCAGAAGCATCATGGCGCGCTCGGCGAAAACTACGCCATGAGTGGCGTCGATGTTCGCCCGCATTCGCACCGGATCCACCGAAAGGCCCTCGGCCACTTCCGCCATCGAAGCCGCCGCCAAGCCGGTGGATTGGATCACGGAAGCTACGATCGGCCACTCCGCTTGCCAACCGCCGACTCCACGTTCGTGTTCCTGCACCATTGCCGAGAGGAACGCGGCGACTTCGCCGGAAACTCGATTCGCTGCGGCGAGAGTCAGCGCGCTGCCAACCGGATTACGCTTGTGTGGCATGGTGGAAGAACCACCGCGGCCTTGGCCATCCGGCTCCGAGACCTCCGCGATTTCGTTTTGCATCAACAAGCTGACGTCGCGAGCAATTTTCCCCAGCGATCCAGTCAGTACTCCGCAGTCACAGACCAGGTTCGCGAGACGATCGCGATGCGTGTGCCAAGGCGCTTCCGGACAAGCCAATCCGAGTTCCTCGGCCAGTCCGAGGGCGACAGCGGTACCTTGCTCGCCAAGCGAGGCCAGCGTTCCCGATGCCCCGCCGAGTTGCACAATCAACATCTCTGCGAAGGACGAATCGAGGCGCTTTCTGCCGCGATGAACCGCGCCCAACCAGCCTGCCGCTTTAAGCCCGAACGTGACCGGTGGCGCCCCCTGCATCAGAGTTCGGCCAAGCATCACTGTGTTTCTGTGCTCTTCCGACAATCTCCTGAGGGCTTGTTCCAGCCGCGAAATATCCCCGGCGATGATCGGCTGCGCACGCTTCAGCAAAAGAACCAGCGCTGTGTCCGCGACATCCTGGCTCGTGGCTCCCCAGTGGACGTAACGCGCCGCTTCCGCGTCGTTCGCGCGCACGCGCTCGGTCAACGCCTTGGCCAGCGGTATGCCGGCGGTGCCCGCTCGCAGCATGTCGCGGGAAAGTGCGGCCACGTCAAAAACCTCGGCCTTGGCGGCCGCCGCGATGCTTTCCGCCGCCCCGCGCGGCACAATCCTGACCCGTGCCTCTGCCCGGGCCAGGGCCACTTCAAAATTCAGCAGTGCCTGAAGCACGGACCGGTCCGAGAATAATTCCGCGAGTGAGTCTGTGGTCGCGAGACTTTCGATCAGACGCGCTGTCATGGAACGATGTTCCTCAGCCGGGGATTATAGACGCTGAGGCTGTTCTGCGGTTCCCGCCGAGGTTTTACACGTCGTGCTTTTATACATCGAAGAATACGGTTTCTTGCTCGCCCTGGAAATGAATATCAAAACTCCAATGTCCCGGACGGAGCGCATCGGGTTGCGCAATGAGTGTCTGGCGCCGCGGCGGCGGCACGAGCGCAATGACTGGGTCTTCGGAGTTGGCGGGATCGCCTCCGAAATATGCCCGCGTATAGAGTTGCTTGAGCACGCCGCGCGCAAAGATGGCCACGTTCAGATGTGGCGCCTGCAGAACTTTGCCGGACCCGGGTACGCGACCGGGCTTGATGGTCTCGAACTCACAGCTACCGTCTTCTGCCGTCGGCATCCGCCCGAAACCGAACCAGGCTGGATCAACGGTGGTTTCCCCGGCCTTGTCCTGCGCATCGTCTGGATGGTTGTACTTGCCTTCGGCGTCGGCCTGCCAGATTTCGATCATGGCATCGTTGACCGGCGCACCGTGGCCATCGATAACGCGGCAGGTCAGCCAGATGCGTTCGCCTTTCGTCTGCGGGTCCGCGATGCATTTGACAGAGCGCGTTTCCGTCAAGCCCAAGTGAAAATATGGGCCGGCGGTCTGCGAAGGAGTTGGCACGAGATCCATGTCAAGCCTCGAAGGGCGTCGCGTCGCGCCCGCGCAGTACGATGTCAAAGCGGAAGCCGAGCGCCCACTGCGGTTGCGTCGTCTCCAGGTCAAACACGGAAATCAAGCGCTGCCGTGCCTTTTCGTCCGGGATGGATTGAAAAACCGGATCGAAAGCGAAGAGCGGGTCGCCGGGAAAATACATCTGCGTCACCAGGCGAGTGAGAAACGCTCTTCCGAAAACGGAGAAGTGAATGTGCGCCGGGCGCCACGCATTGTAGTGATTGAACCAGGGATAAGCGCCCGGCTTGATGGTCACGAACCGATACGAGCCATTCTCGTCGGTAAGCGTCCGGCCCGCTCCGGTAAAGTTGAGATCGAGCGGCGCCGGGTGTTGATCGCTGTGATGACGGTAGCGGCCGGTGGCGTTGGCCTGCCAAACCTCAATCAGAGCGTTGGGAACCGGGCGGCCGTTATCGTCCAGCACTCGTCCGGTCACGACGATGCGTTCACCAACCGGTTCGCCGGCGTGCTGGCGGGTAAGATCGTTGTCGGTCTCGCCGATCTTCTCGTGTCCATACAGCGGGCCCGTAATCTCCGATAGGGTGTGGGGCAGCACAATCAAAGGCTTGGTGGGTGAACGGCGTACCGTCGATCGATAGGGCTCGTAGAGGGAAGGCGGCTGGCTGCCGGGCGGCATCCGGTGATATTGTGCTATCGAACGCTCGTTTGTCAGACCACCCATGAGCATTGCCTCCGCCTCTTGCTTCCTAAGAAATCCCTGCGGACCGTCGCATCATATCCCAGCGTCCGGTTGTTTGTCACCGCAGTGCTTACATGCTTTCTCCCCTACTATAGCCCGTGCAGCTGGCGGACTGAACTTCGATTTTCTTGAAACTGCCGGCCGCGTTGGCACGGCCGGGAGCACGAGCAGTTGGTGAAATCCGGTATATTCCCCAAGTTTGGAGGATGGCCTTGAGCCAGCATTCCTCGCCCGCAGCTTTGGAAGCGTGGCCGTGGTCCGATTCGATGGATGCTCTGGCCGCCCGCTCCCGCCTACCACCGACGGCTGCTCGAAAACGAGCGCGTGAGAGTTCTTCACACCCTCATTCCGTCCGGAGCCCTCGTGCCTCTTCACACTCATCAGTATCCGTGCGTCGCGTACCTGCTGAGTTGGAGCGATTTCGTTCGCCGGGGACCATCACGGCAATGTGCTGCTGGATAGCCGGCGAGCGGGCAGCCCACCAAGTATTCCCGGCGTGCAATGGCTGGACCCATTGCCGCCCCATACGGTCGAGAACGTGGGCCAGGCGGAGATCAGCATCCTGATCGTCGAACTCAAAGAAACCGGGGCTGGTAAATGAAACGAGTGGCCGCCGTCAGCAACCGTTTCGCAACCGAAAGGCCTGGTGGTAGGCTGTTAAGGTTTTTCAGCCGCAACTGGGGAGCTTCTCACATGAACCAATTCGCAAACCTGAACCAGCAGTACATCGGTGGAAAGTGGCGTGACGGAGCGAGCAAGAAGACGCTCACCGACAAGAACCCTTACAACGGAAAATCGATTGCCGACTTCAAACTGGCAAGCCTCTCGGATTTGGATGAGGCCTACCGCTCGGCGGCGGCGGCACAGAAGATCTGGGCGGAGGTGAATCCGTTCGAGAAGCGAACGATCCTGGAAAAAGCGATTACATGGATCGAACAAAACGAAGCTGACATCACCGACATCATAATCGACGAATTAGGCGGCACGCATCTCAAGGCATTCATTGAGATCATGCTGGTGAAAAGCTTCCTTAAGGAAGCTTCTACTTATCCGCTGCGCATGACGGGCGAAATTCTTCCCTCGACGGTGGACGGCAAGGAAAACCGGATGTACCGGATTCCCGCCGGCGTAGTGGGAGTAATCAGTCCCTTCAATTTCCCGTTCAATCTGAGTATGCGGTCGGTTGCCCCGGCTCTGGCATGCGGCAACGGTGTAGTGCTGAAACCGCACGACGACACACCCATAATGGGTGGAACGCTGATCGCGAAAATCTTTGAAGAAACCGGTATCCCCAAGGGACTGTTGAACGTGATCGTGGCCGACATTGGCGAAATCGGCGATGCGTTCGTGGAGCACCCTATCCCGCGCATCATCTCATTCACCGGGTCGGAGGGCGTGGGGCGCCACATTGGTGGAGTTGCCGGCAGAGCGTTGAAGAAAGCGATCCTGGAGCTGGGAGGAAACAGCGCATTTATCGTGTTGGAGGATGCCGACTTGCAGACCGCGATCAATGCCGCCGTTTTCAGCCGCTTCGCTCATCAGGGACAGGTTTGCATGTGTTCCAACCGCATCTTGGTGCAGCGCAGCGTCTATAGCAAGTTCCTGGACAAATTCGTGAACCAGGTTTCGAAACTCAAGACGGGGGATCCTCGCGACCCGCAAACCGATCTTGGTCCGCTCATCAACCAGAGGCAGGCCGAGACGTTTTCCAAACAAGTGCAGAAAGGAATTGACGAAGGCGCCCGAACGGTTTTGCGGGGAAAAGTGGAAGGCAATGTGGCTTCGCCAACCATCTTTGCGGACGTAAAGCCTGACATGTGGATCGCACAAAATGAACTGTTCGGTCCCGCAGTTTGCGTCATACCATTCGACACGCCGCAGGACGCGATCCGAATCGCCAACGACAGCCCATACGGGCTAAGCGGAGCGATCCACACTCAAGATGTGGAATACGGAGCCGAACTGGCCAAGCAGATTGAGTCCGGGATGGTCCATGTAAACGACGGCACGATCAATGATGATCCCCTCATTGCATTCGGAGGAGAAAAAGCGTCTGGAGTGGGCCGTCTCAACGGCAAATGGGCGTTGGAGGAATTCACCACGTTGAAGTGGATTTCCGTACAGCACAAGAGGAGGCACTATCCGTTCGAAGTTGTGGTTCCGAAGGCGTCCTAGGCCGGTTTCAACAGTCAGCGATGTTGACAAGGCCTAGTCTGGCGGTTCTCAATGGACGCCCCGATCAGAATGGACCCAGTAAGGCGCGCGAAGGGATTTCCTGTCAGTCTTGCCCGCGGGAGTCTTGGGGATGTCTGACCGGAATTCGATCGCCTTCGGCGATTTCACGCCGCCAAGTTTTGCCTTGCAGTGAGCGAGGATCGCAGCCTCGGTCAGGGATTCGCCATCCCTGAATACGACAAAGGCTTTGACGGCTTCGCCCCATTTATCGTCCGGCACTCCGATCACGGCACATTCGCGTACTTCCGGCAGTGCCATGATGCCGGCCTCAACCTCCGCGCAATAGACATTGAATCCGCCGGTGACAATCATGTCCTTTTTGCGGTCGACAATATACACGTAGCCATCTGCGTCCACGTAGCCCACGTCACCGGTATGGTGCCAGCCGTAAGTCCGTATCTCCGCGGTAGCCTCGGGCATGTTGAAATAGCCAGCCGTAACCAGCGTACCGCGCGCCACGATTTCGCCACGTTCATGGGCCGGAAGAATCCGGCCGCGATCATCCATGATCGCCACAAGAACCGCGGATGTGGGCTTACCGCAACTTCGTAATCGCTCGGGGTGGTCTCCGGCAGCAGCGGCAGCAAGCGTCTTGGCATCCAGGAAAGTCAGCAGCATGGGCGCTTCCGTCTGCCCGTAGGACTGACACATGCACGGGCCAAACATTTCAATGCCCTGCTTGAGTTTGTCCGGTGACACCGGCGATCCTGCCAGCAGAAATACCCGCAGACTCGAATAGTCGAATTTGCCGGCGTCGCGATGGGCGAGCAACGCGTAGAAGGCGGTCGGTGGCAGAAACAAGTGCGTGCACCGAAAGCGTTCGATGCTGCGCAACACCTCCAGCGCATCGAACTTCGGCAGAATGATGTTGGTTACTCCCAGGGTAAACATGGTAAAGGCCACCACGCCGGCCGCATGAGAAAGTGGCGCAACATTGAGGCAGACAGGATCGCCGTCGCTTCGCCAGTAGTGAGAAGCCATTTCCGTCATGGTCCCCCAAGCCAGACTCGTCACCCTCACGCCCTTTGCCGCTCCGGTCGTACCGCCAGTGGGAACCAGACCTACAAGACGATCCAGGTTGCCGTAAGCATCGGCCCAGTCGATTTCGTCGGCCTGCGTTCCCCGTTGCATGAACGTCTCCAGGGAAGGATTGTCACCGTCTTCACAATCAATGCAGACCAGATGACGTAACGACGGGACCCGGGCGCGAAGCTCCTCCACGTTGTCTTTGAAATCGCTGTGATAAAAAAGCCACGCCGTTTTTGCATAGTTCATGTACTCGACGTTGGCGTCGATGGCGTTCCGGTAGTTGATTGGGACCCACACCGCTCCGGCACGCATGATGCCCAACATGCAGAACAGAACTCGCGCGTCATTGTGCGAGTAGATTCCGGCGCACTCTTCGCCACGTAAACCTGCGGCCCACATGGCACGCGCGATCCGCTCCGTAACCGCGCGCGTTTCCCGGTAGGTATAGCGAGTTTCGCCATCGACGATCGCGGTTCGATCGGGACAGGCTTCAGCACCTTTGTCGAAGTAGTCAATCGCTCTCATGTCGAGACATTCTTCCGGGAACGTTCAGGAGTAAATCTTCGCCTTCGCCAGCCCATGGCTCTCGACGACCTTAAGCAGTTCGCGATGTCCAAATGCCTCCGCCGCTGAAGCGAAGCCCACCTTTCGAGGCGGCGTGTGCACCAGGTTGTGAGCGGCGAACGCCTGAATCAAGCCAGTTTGCCGATAGCAGCAGGTTCCGAAGATGACGCACTGCACGAAATCCGTGGAGCCGCGTCCGACCACGACGTCGATCGTGCGCTGTTCGCGGGAATTCTCTCGCGGCGGCGTGCTGCCCTGTACGGAACTCGCCATTTCGGCAAGCTTGCGTTCCTGCTCCTCCTTGGGCAAGGGGCGGATCTGCTCCTCGAACATTTTTTCGGTGGCCGCGACCCCTTCCATGATTTGCCGGTCGAGAAGCCCCCCGATGGATCGCACATTTGCCACCTGGGGATGATCCTTGAACCAGACGGGCTGAGGGAAGCCTCCCCAAGCCAGCGCAAGTTGAGTTTGAATGTAACCTGGAATAGCCGCGTCGTAGCGCGTGGCGCGAGGCCAGGGCTTGTACTGGTTCTGTTCGAGGTAGCATCCGTCGGTTTGGATAACCGCGAAGATGGTCTGCGTGGAGCCGAAGGTGGGAATGCCCTTGAACATCGTAAGAGTCTCAAGCGTGTCGATCGCGCCCGACTCGAGACACAGGCGGGCAGCGGCGTCGCTCATGGACGACATGAACGCCGTTGCCGGCGCGGCAAGCAGTCCTTTGGCCGCGAACTTCGCGCCCCACTTCTCCGCAACCTCCCGTATCCATGCCTGCTCGCCGCTGATGTCGATGTAGTGGCATCCGGCTTTCAAGCTGGCTTCGAGCACTCGCGGGCCGTGGTAGATAAATGGGCCGACGGTATTACAGACGACTTTCGCCCCGGTGAACAATTCGGTCAGTTCATCCACCGAGCCGCCAACTTCGACAATCTCGTAATTGGCTGTTTCGATACCCGGGACGTGGTTCATCACCTCCTGGATTTTGGCCCGGTTCCGTCCCGCGGCAATAAATGGAACGTTGTATTCGCGCAGGAATTCTGCGACCAGTCTGCCCGAAAAACCATTGGCTCCGTACAAAACCACCGACCGCTTGCTTTCCATCGGCTTCCTCTCGTGTGGTGCGGATTAACTCTCGGCGGCGCGTTATTCACCTTCGTCAAGCTCATTCGCACCTGCGCTGCCGTCAGGGCCAGAAGGTGATTTTAGGCGAAAGTATCTTTATTGCCAGTAGGCACCTTTCTGTAACCTGGTGTCGACAGTGAGACCAAGATCCACGGGCGCGAATTACCTCGTAAAGCTGATATTGCTCTTCTTCAAGGGCAAGACACATTTCAGGTACTAGGTTACGTGGAAGTGCCTACTAGCCATAACGGAACTTTAGCCTAGAATTGCCCCAGAGAACACTGAATCCATCATTAGGATCCTCAAACACTTGGCTCGCGATGAATTGAAGGGGGTAACATGGCAATCACGACGGTACTGCCTAACCTGCAAAGGAGCGTCGCTGAATTCCTCGGCAAACCCAGGAAGATGCTGGTAGATGGGAAATGGGTGGAGGCCGCTTCGGGCAAGACATTCGAAACCTACAATCCGGCGACGGGCGAAGTCCTGGCCCATGTGGCCGAGGGTGATCGCGAGGACATTGATCGAGCTGTCAAAGCGGCGCGCAGGGCCTTCGAAAGCGGGCCGTGGCCGGCCATGTCACCATCGGAGAGAGGACGCCTTCTCTTAAAACTCGCCGATTTGTTGGAGAGTCATCTCGAAGAATTTGCCGAGTTGGAAACGCTGGACAACGGCAAGCCGGTGTTCTTCTCGCGCATCGTCGACATTCCCACCGCGGTGGACGTATTCCGCTATATGGCCGGCTGGGCAACCAAGGTCGAGGGCAGCACGATTCCAATCTCGGCGCACGGGGCCCAGTACTTCGCCTATACATTGCGGGAGCCGCTGGGAGTTGTAGGCCAAATCATTCCCTGGAACTTTCCAATGATTATGGCGTCGTGGAAATTGGCTCCGGCACTCGCGGTGGGATGTACGGTGGTTTTGAAACCCGCCGAGCAGACGCCACTCACGGCATTGCGCCTCGGGGAATTGGCTCTGGAAGCTGGCTTCCCCGACGGAGTTCTCAACATTGTGACTGGCTTCGGTGAGACCGCGGGAGCAGCTCTCGCGGCACACCCTGACGTGGACAAGGTCGCATTCACGGGCTCGACCGAAGTGGGCAAGCTGATTCTGGGAGCGGCGACTGGGAACTTGAAGAAAGTCTCGCTGGAGCTGGGCGGTAAGTCCCCCAACATCGTTTTCCCAGATGCCGATTTGCAAGCGGCGATTCCCGGAGCCGCCAACGCCATTTTCTTCAACCAAGGGCAGTGCTGCACCGCCGGCTCCCGGCTCTTTGTGCACAAGAGCATCTTCGATGAAGTAGTGGACGGAGTGGCTCAGGCAGCCAAGAGGTTTACCATTGGACCGGGCCTGGATCCTTCCACGAACCTGGGGCCGGTGGTGTCAAAGGAACAACTTGATCGGGTTTGCGGTTACCTGGAATCTGGGATCAGGGAAGGCGCAAAGGCGGTGGTCGGCGGACACAAGCGCAGTGGTAGCGGATATTTCGTCGAACCTACAGTGCTGGTGGATGTAAAGCCTGAAATGAAAGTCGTCAGGGAAGAAATCTTCGGGCCGGTCGTAACTGCAATCCCGTTCAGCGAACCGGAGGAAGTGGTCAGATCCGCAAACCACACGGTTTACGGCCTCGCTGCGGCCGTCTGGACGCGTGACATCAGCAAGGCCCATCGGGTCGCGGCCAAACTCCGCGCTGGCACCGTCTGGATCAACTGCTACAACGTGTTCGACCCTGCACTTCCATTCGGTGGATACAAGCAATCCGGCTGGGGCCGCGAAATGGGTCACGCTGTACTGGAGTTATACACGGAAACCAAAGCCGTCTGTGCTCAACTGTGAGGCTCCGGAAGATCGGATCAGCGAACTCCACCTGACACTACGCTGGGTTGTTTGGGACCGGTTTGGGACGGTAGTTCAGACTACCTGCGCAATAACGTTGCTCCGAGGGAAGATATCGTGAGAGGCGCTAGCATCGTCAACAGCTACCCGTGCTCTCAGGTCGTCGGAAGGCCAACGTAGTTTTCAGCAAAGGTCTGCGCGGCGGCCCTCGAACTTGTCAGGTAATCCAGGTCCGCCAACTGTCTGTGCTCCTCGAACCCGTCATTACCAGGAAACTGGTGCAGCATAGCGGTCATCCACAGGGCGAAGCGCTGGACTAGCCATACTCGTTTTAAGCACGTCTCCGAATAACGGTCGAGAGGGTGGGAATTTCCAATGCGGTAGAATTCTGAGAGCGCACCAGCGAGAATGCGAATATCGGCCACGGCAAGATTGAGCCCCTTGGCCCCCGTCGGAGGCACAATGTGCGCTGCGTCCCCAGCCAAATACAGCCTGCCGCACTGCATCGGCTCCACGACGAAACTTCGCATCCCGGTGATGCTCTTCTGCAAGATGGGGCCTTCCGTTAGTCTCTCTCCGCCGCTAGTAGTGAGCCGCCTCTGCAATTCCTCCCAGATCCTCTCATCCGGCCACTGGGCCAAATCTTCGTCGGGAGCGCATTGCAGATACAACCGGGTGATCTCTGGAGTACGCATGCTGTGAAGACAGAAACCCCGCTCGTGGTAGCAATAGATCAGTTCTTCGGAGGATGGGGGCGCTGCCGCGAGGATTCCGAGCCAGGCAAATGGAAAGACCCGCTCATATACCGTCAAACTATTCGCCGGGATGCTTGGGCGGCAGACTCCATGAAACCCGTCGCAGCCTGCGATGAAATCGCAAGAAATCTCCTGAGGTTCTCCATTGTCATAAAATCGGATTCGTGGCGCAGCAGAATCGAAGTCATGAACACTGACATCGGCGATTTCAAAGAAAATCTGCCCTCCGGCTTTGAGGCGCGCTGCAATTAGGTCTTTTACAACCTCCTGCTGGGCATAGATCGTGATAGAACGCCCTGTCAGCTCCTTAAAATCGATGCGATGGCCGCGTCCATTGAAGCGAATTTCTACGCCATCATGGACGAGTCCTTCCTCCCTCATTCGGTCCCCAATACCCATTTCGATCAGCAGATCAACGGTGCCCTGCTCCAAGACCCCAGCTCGAACCCGCTGTTCACAGTGCTGCCGACTTCGAGCCTCGATCACAATAGACTCAACGCCTTGTAGATGCAGCAAGTGCGACAGGACAAGCCCAGCGGGTCCGGCACCCACAATCCCCACCTGTGTGCGCATTCTTATTGCCTCTTTCGTCGCGAAGTCTGATGGACCCGGCCGAGGTTGTTACCCGCGGAAAACTTCTCAACTGCCCCCCGCGGCACAGGTTTGCGTTCAATTTTTTCTGGGTCGGTTGCAGAGAGAACGGCCCAGACCCTGGTCTCAAAACACTCCACGGCCAATACATCCTTGTTGAACAGCCTATGGCGGACGCAAAACCTGCTGCGCCGCCAGTCGGTGACTTCAGACTCAACGATCACCACCTCCGACAAGCGCGAGGCCGTCGGATGTATTGAACTCGAATCTCGCATATCAACGTGAGTTGGTCGAGCATGAGTCTGCGCTAGCGAGATTAGAACGGCTCATGGGGGTGAGTTTGCCATGAAGAATCGAACCGAGATCTCGTACCGCCGCGTTTTTCTTGTCATGCTGTTTACGACAATAGTCTTCGCAATTGGGATAGCGGCGCTGTTGTGGCGGCTACACACGTCACGAACTACCCGATGGAACCATCGACAGCTTTCGCCACCGAGGCTGCACAGCCTCCGATGCAGAGCATGCCAGGCGTGCAATCATCGCGTCCATCCCAGCCCGAGACGGCACTTGCTCCCATACAGCTCTCTCCTCAACGGATGCAGAGGATTGCCCATCGTACAATTATCGTACAATTTTCTTGTTTAAAAGCCGGCAACTAATCGCGAAAAAAGTCGAACCCACTTCGCGAAGAGATCGAAAATACCGACGTACGCTATTTTCACAATCTACGGTAATCGGAAATAGAGGCCTTGGCTATTCGCGTGCCGTGAAACAGAAACTGGGCTGGGCCGATAACTTCAGAGTTCGCCCGTCCTCTGTAGGAACTGCCACAACGGCTAAAAAGGCCCCATTGCCCGATCCATTGTACGTTTGTTTGTACGAAAATCTCTCCCTCTGGGGTCCAAAGAAACCGCACACCAACCAGAGGTATCCCACAGATTTGCCGTGATAGAACGAGAAAAACTCGACAACCGTCTTTCGGGAGCAGGGCTTAGCCCGGCGGATGCTTCTAGGATGTCAGGCGTCGATGTTAGATGATGTCATTCCCTTGACATGGCCACCAGCGTATCCTATTATGTCGATTGATATAGTATAGTTTATACAATGTCACTTTCGCCAGTTCCCAAGCCACTTCTAAGTTTTCCCGGGCCACCTGTCTTGGCTTTTAGCCTAAGGGCGTCCGCCTTGGTGTTTGAAGACGTTAAGTCCAAGGCACTACTTGAGAGAATGCATCTGATCGGACCCAGCACCGCAAACGTGCTGGTCACTGGGGAAACGGGTACCGGCAAGGAACTCATTGCCAGACACCTGCATAAGCTGAGCCTACGGGCTGACGGCCCTTTTGTGGCGGTAAATTGCGGGGCATTTTCTGAAGGCCTGGTAGAGAGCGAGCTGTTCGGTCATGAGCGCGGCTCATTCACCGGAGCAACGGTAGCCCGGGCGGGGTGGTTTGAAGCGGCCCGAGGCGGAACGCTATTCCTGGATGAAATTGGAGATCTTCCTTTTTCCATGCAGGTAAAGTTGCTCAGGGTACTGCAAGAACGCCAAGTAGTTCGGCTGGGTTCGCGCAGTCCCGTTGCTATTGACGTTCGCGTGGTAGCTGCGACCAACGTGAATCTTGAGGATGCAGTTGCCGCGGGACGTTTCCGCGAAGACCTTTATTACCGGCTCCAGGTTGCCACGTTGCATATTTCTCCGTTACGCGAACGGCCAGGCGACATTCTGCCGTTGGCGCAATACTTTCTCGGAGTTTATGGAGAACGCCTGGGACTGAAGGATCCAGCACTGAGCACGGAGGCAATCGATGTCCTGCTCGGCGGGCACTCTTGGCCAGGCAATACGCGCGAGTTGGAAAATGTCATCCATCACGCTCTTCTGGTTTGCCGGGAAAATGTAGTTCGACCAGAAGATTTAAGGCTTTCTCCACTGGGGCTCCGAATTACAACAGGGGGGCGAGCGCAGCCGTTCAAAGCGCTTAATGACGCCTTACTGGCGCTTTTTGAAGATGGCCGTCCCAACCTTTATGCGGAGATCGACGCAGCAATTACTAGAACAGCCTATGAATTTTGTCATCGCAACCAAGTTCAGGCCGCGCGATTGCTCGGCATCAGCCGGAACATCGTTCGTGCCAGGCTGATGCAATATGGCGTGTTGCCCAACGAGCGGCTAAGGTGAACGGTCATGCGATATCTCTGAAGTTTAAAGGATGCTACCTTATCCAAGCCCGCCCAGGCATCCACGTCTCCTTTTTCGAGTGCGATCCTTCCGTCGGGATGCTGCAGCACCACCATCTCAATATCCTTCTCGGTCAGCCCTGCCTCGTGAAGTGCACGCAAGAGGAATATGTGGGGATCGGTGCCGCGCGTCACGGCCACTTTCTTTCCCTTGAGATCTTCGACTTTGGTGATGGGAGAGTCTTTCCGAACCACCAGAGCGGTCCACTCGGGACGGGAATAGACATAGATAGCTTTGATCGGATTACCGTTGGCTTTTCCGATGAGAGCCGCGGCCCCAGCCGTGGACCCGAAGTCGATGCTCTTGCTGTTTAGCAGTTCCAGCGCTTTGTTGCTACCTAGGCTCTGCGTCCACTCAACGGAAATGCCATCACGGGCGAGATCGTGCTCCAGAAACTTCTTGTCCTTGAGTACCAGGCTCACGGGGTTGTAATAGGCATAGTCGAGCCCGATGGTCGTGGGCCGAACAGAAGCCTTGCGGCCGCAGCCCAGCAACATCGCTGCAACGATCAAAACAGCGACCACAAGCGCGAGCTTTGGCCTCTTCTGGTTGTTCAACTTTCCCCCTTTGTGGACCGTGCAGAAAACGAATCCGATTCGCGCTCGTGGTTAACTTTGTTGCACCGGCACGGGCGTCGCGCCTGTCGTGCGCGGCTGGTATTCATTCGCAACCAGTTCGCCGAACGGGCCAGTGATGTTTCCAACTGATCCTTCCGATCGCGACGAAACCGGCAGATGTGGAAACAGCAAGTCAGCCACGCGATACGCCTCTTCCAGATGTGGATACCCGGACAAAATGAACGTTTCAATTCCGAGGTCGGCATACTCGTGCATTCTTTTTGCTACGGTTGCCGGATCGCCAACGAGCGCCGTTCCGGCGCCGCCACGCACCAAGCCCACACCTGCCCAGAGATTGGGACTCACTTCCAGCTTTTCGCGGCCTCCGCGATGCAGCTCCGCCATGCGGCGCTGACCTTCGGAATCGAACCGTGCGAATGTTTTCTGCGCTCTGGCGATCGTGCTGTCGTCAACGTAGCGAATCAGATCATTCGCCGCCGCCCAAGCTTCCTGCTCCGTTTCCCGGACAATAACGTGCAAGCGAATTCCGAACCTGACTGATCGTCCCTGTTCCTCTGCCAAGCGCCGCACTGTCGCAATCTTCTCTTCAACCTGTTGTGGCGGCTCTCCCCACGTGAGATAGACATCGACCTGCCGTGCCGCCAAGCCGTAAGCGACCTTGGATGATCCCCCGAAATATAGCGGGGGGTGCGGTTTTTGCACGGCCGGATACAACACCTTCGCGCTCTCTACATGAAGATGCTTGCCATTCAACGAAATTGCTTTACCGGCCACTGCCTCGCGCCATATCTGGAGAAACTCGTCCGTCACTTCATAGCGCTCATCGTGGGAAAGAAAAACGCCGTCGCCAAGCGCCTCGTCTGGATCGCCGCCAGTCACGACGTTGATCAGCAGCCGTCCCTCGGAAAGCCGGTCGAACGTCGCCGCCATTCGCGCGGCAGCTGTGGGAGAAGTGGTGCCGGGACGAATCGCGACCAGAAACTTCAATCTGGTCGTCACCGGCACCAGAGTCGACGCCACGACCCAAGCGTCTTCACACGACCTGCCGGTGGGCAGTAGGACGCCTTGAAACCCAAGCTGATCGGCGGCTTGGGCAACCTGCTTCAAATACCCGTAGTTGACGGTTCGCGCCTGTTCGGCACTGCCCAGGTAGCGACCGTCGCCGTGAGTTGGTAAGAACCAGAAGACTTCCATGTTTTTCGGTCTCTTTCCGGGGAGGGCTGAGTTCCACATGAGCTTTGGCAATTGCCTTGCCAATAGAGAGATGCGGCTATGTCCATGAATTTCAAGTTTTCACGCGGTTACGGCGAATGTCAGCTGCTTCGGTCGGTAGTGGTGTGCTGCTACAGCAACACCGGATCAGCAGACGTGTTGCTGGAGCAGCAGTGGGCGGCCGCCGGAGTAATGGGGCACATGCCTCACGATACGGGAGGGCTGTAGTGTTTTCTACGGTGAGTCATATCGCTGTGAATGTGCCGCACCGGCAACATGCTTTCGAGATTGCCGATCAATTGGCTGCAACATTTGCTCAAACTGCGGTTGAGCGCGACAAGCGAGGCGGTACAGCGAGAACTGAGCGAGACCTGTTGCGCGCGAGCGGGCTGCTTAACGTGACCATTCCGGCAGGCCTGGGCGGCTGGGGCATGGAATGGCCGGACACGATGAAACTCATACGCGTCTTTGCCCGTGTGGACAGTTCGATTGCTCATCTGTTCGGCTTTCAGCATCTCATGCTGGCTTCCGTGTCGCTCTACGGATCATGGGCACAAACCGAAGAGCTCTTTTCTGAAACCGTCCGCAATAATTGGTTCTGGGGCAATGCGCTCAATCCGCTCGACAAGCGTACAAGCCTGACGCCCGACCGTGGTGCAGGGTACCTCATCAACGGGCGCAAGAGTTTCTGTTCTGGCGCAATCGACTCTGACATGCTCATCGTATCCGCGATTCGTTCCGTGGACGAGAAGTTCATGGTAGCCGCCATACCCTCCGACCGGTCGGGGATTCGCATTCTCGATGACTGGGATGCCATGGGACAGCGACAAACCGATAGCGGAACGGTGGAGTTCTGTGAGGTAGCCGCTGGGCAGGAAGAGTTCCTGAAGACGCCCGGTCCCCTGGGGAGCATCAGGGCGTCCTTGCGTTCGTGCATTGCGCAGCTGATTCTCAGCAATATTTTTCTGGGAATCGCCGAAGGAGCGCTGGAGGAAGCGCATGACTACACTCTGGCGCAAACCCGGCCTTGGATTGCTTCGACCGCGCAGGGCGCTACAGAAGATCCCTACATCCTGGCGAGTTACGGCGGTTTCTTTCTGAACCTTCAGGCAGCGCAGGCCCTCACTGACATCGCGGGAGAGTCTCTCCAGCGGGTATGGGAGAGTGGGGACGCCATCACTGACAATCAGCGGGGCAAGTGCGCGTTGGATGTGGCCACGTCGAAGGTGATTACTAGCAGGGTCGGCTTGGAGATCACCAGCCGAATGTTCGAAGTAATGGGAGCGCGCGCCGCCGCCGGTCCTGCCAGGATCGATCGCTTCTGGCGCAACTTGCGCACTCACACGTTGCATGATCCGGTCGACTACAAGATTCGTGAGTTGGGAGACTGGGCTTTGAATGGCCAGCTTCCGAAGCCCTCATTTTATTCCTGAACAGCGATCGACTAAGGACTCAGACTTATGCGTAATTCTCTACCTGCAAGGTTTGACCGCACGATCACGGTAGCTATCTTGGTCCTAATGGCCTTAGCGCCATTCGCTTCGGCCCAGAATGCCGATAACGTCATACGCATCGGATACCAGAAATACGGCACACTGGTGCTGCTGAAAGCGCGCGGCAGTTTGGAGAAACGGCTGGCGCCGCTGCACGTTGAAGCCAAATGGACCGAATTTCCCGCCGGGCCGCAGTTACTCGAAGGGTTGAACGTGGGCAGCATCGACTTCGGTACGGTGGGCGAAGCCCCACCCATCTTCGCCCAGGCAGCCGGAGCGGATTTGGTTTACGTAGGAAATGAGCCGCCGGCTCCCGCTGCCGAGGCCATTCTCGTTCCCAAGGATTCGCCCGTCAATACGGTGGCCGAACTAAAAGGCAAGAAGATCGCGCTCAACAAAGGCTCCAACGTTCACTTCTTGCTGGTGAAGCTGCTGGAAAAGTCAGGAGTGCAATACAAGGACATAGACGCAGTTTTCCTCACTCCGGCGGATGCGCGAGCGGCCTTCGAGCGTGGCAGCGTGGACGCCTGGGCCATCTGGGAGCCGTTTCTTGCCGCGGCTCAAAGACAGACGGGTGCTCGCATTCTCGCCGATGGCAACGGCGTAGTCAGCAACCATCAATTTTTCCTTGCCTCCCGACCCTACGCCTCGAAGCGCGCAGATGTGGTTGCGATCGTCCTGGAGGAAGTTGCGGCGGTGGATGAATGGGCGAAGACGAATCCGAAGGAAGCCGCGGCGGCACTCTCACCGCAAATTGGTCTGGATCAACCTACACTTGAGCTGGCACTTTCGCGCGGCGGCTATGGAGTGAAGCCCGTTAGCGATCAGGTGCTGGCTGAGCAGCAAAAGATCGCTGACTCCTTCTACGACCTCAAGCTGATTCCCAAACAAATTAATGTCCGCGATGCGACCTTGCCAGGAGCGATACCGGGAGTTCAGTCGCAGGCCAAACGCTGAGCGAGGAGCCAATGTACAGGCATAGGCCCGGTTCCACCATAAGGACTCAACTTCGGCCGCGCACTCTCGTGAAGCGAGCGTTGCCCTGGGTCGTACCCATTTTGTTGCTGGTCGGCTGGCAGTGGGCATCTTCCGCGGGGATCCTACCCAGCCGCTTCTTACCCGCGCCACGTGCGGTATTACGTTCTTTCTTCGAACTCAGCGCCTCCGGAGAATTGTGGCTTCACGTTCGAGTCAGTACGATGCGCGCATTGGCAGGCTTCGCCGTTGGCGGCGGGCTCGGACTACTGCTCGGATTGTTCACCGGTTCACTGCATTGGGCTGAGACTTTGCTCGACACGACCATTCAAATGGTCCGTAACATCCCTCCTCTGGCTCTCATCCCGCTGGTGATCCTGTGGTTCGGTATCGACGAATCGGCCAAGCTTTTTCTGGTGGCTCTGGGAGTTTTTTTCCCTGTCTACGTCAACACCTTTCACGGGATTCGCTCCGTTGATCGAGGACTTTTGGAGATGGGAAGGACTTACGGCCTGTCCGGCTGGCCCTTGTACCGCGAGATCATTCTTCCCGGAGCTTTGCCCTCCATTCTCGTTGGCGTGCGCTTCTCTCTCGGTCTGATGTGGGTGATCTTGATCGTCGCCGAAACCATATCAGCGCGCTCGGGCATCGGCTACATGACGATGAACGCGCGCGAATTCATGCAGACCGATGTCATGGTGGTCGGCATTCTGCTTTATGCGATTCTAGGGAAGCTCGCCGATCTACTGGCGAAAGGTTTGGAACGCTACTGGCTGCGCTGGAATCCGGCGTATCAGGCGGCACGATAGGGGATGACCTTGCCCATCACCTGCAATTCGAAAGAGATCGTGGCTGAGAAAAAGCGCTGCTCGCGCGGCGTGTCGGTCGGAATCAAGAGCGTCAGCATCGCCTTCGGTGGACGCACCGTGCTGGAAAACTTCGATATTGAGATTGCAGCCGGTGAATTTGTCGCCATTGTTGGCCGTAGCGGGTGCGGCAAGAGTACTCTCCTGCGCTCAGTTGTAGGTTTGGAAACACCACAATCGGGAACTATCGCTTTGGGGGAGGTTGCCGGGTCCAAGGGCAAGCCCGATGTGCGCGTCATGTTTCAAGACTCTCGCCTGCTGCCGTGGAGACGAATTCTTCCCAACGTCATGCTCGGCCTTGAGCCTGCGCTCATCCCGCAAGCACGAAAAGTCCTGGCCCAAGTGGGTCTGGCAGAAAGAGCCAACGACTGGCCTGCCACCTTATCGGGCGGGCAGCGTCAGAGGGTGGCACTTGCGCGAGCGCTTGTCCATGATCCTAATTTGTTGCTTCTGGATGAGCCGCTCGGCTCGTTGGACGCGCTCACGCGCATCGAGATGCAGCAACTCATCAAGGACGTCTGGCGGAGCCGCGGCTTTACCGCCATGCTCGTGACCCATGACGTTGCCGAGGCGGTAAGTCTGGCGGACCGCGTCATCTTGATTGAGGGAGGCCGCGTCGCTTTGGACGAACTTGTAAATATACCTCGACCACGAACCCGCGGCAGTGCCCGCTTCGCCGCACTCGAAGAACGGATACTTGGCCGGGTGCTTCAACGCCGGGCGCTTGTAGAGGAGCAGTGGCAAACGATCAGTGGCAGGACGGAGGGTCGATGGTAAATGACGCAGCTGCACCAATTATTCTGGAAGATGAGCAGCCGAGTTGCGAATCTCCCGTTCATCCGCTGATTGCGGGTCGACGAAGCATTCTGGCCTTCTCCTCAACATCCGTCGAACCAGAAACCTTGGCCGGTTTGATGGAAGCGGCACGATGGGCCCCTTCTTCAATGAATGAGCAGCCGTGGAGTTTCATCGTGGCTACGAAGGCAAACAAATCCGATTTTGACCGCCTGCTCGGTTGCTTGGTTGAATTCAATGTCCAGTGGGCGCAGCACGCACCGGTCCTCCTATTGTCCACTGCCAGATTAACCTTCGAATCGACCGGAGAACTTAACCGGCACGCGCTCTATGACGTTGGCCAGGCAATCGCCAATCTCTCGTTCCAGGCAATGGTGTCCGGATTAGTAGTGCACCAGATGGCCGGCTTCGATGTGGAAAAGGCTCGCCGCGAGTTTTCAATTCCTCAAGATCACGAACCCGTCGCGGTCGCCGCCATCGGATACCCCGGTAGCCCAGCCAGCCTTCCCGAGAAATTACGCAAGAGAGACGCGAGCCCCCGTAAGCGAAACCCGCTGACCAGCTTCGTTTTCGAGGGCGGCTGGGGACACTCGGCTGCGTGGGCGGAGAGTCTAGGACTGACAGAGGTTCAAATCAAAAGAACAGGACCACGCATGCTGCCACCAGCAACGCAATCGCCCACATAAGGTCGAAATTGAGCCACGTGTGCTGTAGTAACCGTAAGCCTACCTTTTCATAGGTTTCGAAAAACGCTATCGCGAGGGTTCCAGCCACGACCAACATGCTTGCCGTGTGTATCAGCACTGCGAATCCAATTGCGGATGCTCAACGAAGAGGGGATTACAGATGTTCCTTCCACCATGCTGTGCGTCATCCCAGACATTGGCCGCGCCATCAGAACCGGCAGGAGCATCAACCCCGCACCGTGTGCAGACGCCATGAGGAAGGACCAAACGAATAGATCCCTACCTCCGACTTTCATACCAGCACCACGCGGATGGCTCGCCCGGAAGAGTCGGTAGACACCAAAGGTAAAAAGAATTAAGGCGACGCCCCATTTCAAAATATTCAGGAGAAGAAAATGTTGAACGAAGCGCAGGGCGAGAATTGCCAGCGTGATAGCGGCTGCGTGTCCGAGAGCGATCGGGAGGAGGACGCCGATGACCGCGGAGCGGCGCTTTTCCTGCAGGCCAAGGACCAGCGCAAACAGCCAGCCCATGGCTGGATTCAGACCGTCGTATGCCCCGAGAACGGCCAGAGCAACCCCAGGGGCCACTTGTGATTCATGGGTAGCAGTAGAAGTCCAACGAGGCGTCGCCACCCTGCAGTTTGACCTGATGGCCACCCAGGTCGCCAAAGTCGACAAATAGCTCACCAGCTAAACCAGGTAATACAGAGGCTGCTGGTCGGTTCCTGCGAACTCTGCCTGCATGCAATGGTCGCAGGGATTGTCTTCCAAGAGTTCGTAAACACGGCGGACGGCTTTGAGCGTCGCAGAAAACTTTTCCGTTTCTTCCGGAAAGATCCGGTCGCCCGGCAGCCAATCATGAAAGTGCAGGTTTGCCATGGCCTTGGCAAATGCCGGACGAACGCCGCAAAGCAATACTGTTACTCCGCGCGCTTCCATGTCATGCAGAAAATGGTCAAAGCGTTCAAGTGAAACCATGTCAGGATTGCGGGTGCGCTTGAGGCGCAACACGACGAAACGAATGTCTTCGTCCTCGGTGCGGCGCTTCAGGTGATCAAAACAGCGATCAAGCTCCGGAGCCGCGCCAAAGAACAATTCGCCTTCTAAATCGTAAAGCACCATCGCCGTACAAGGCCGGTCCTCCGGCACGCGTTCGCGCACTACCCGATCGCTGCTGACCACTAACTCGGTCCAACGCAGCAGTGCGGCGCGGGGAACAAACATCAGGATCGATAAGGCCACCCCAATCAGGATGGAGAATTCAACGCTGATGAAGATCGCAGAGAAGGCAGTAACCAACACTAAGGCGGCATCGTAACGCGAAGCCCGCATGGCATAGCTCAGCCGTTTCCAATCGACCAGCCGGACGGCTGTGACCAGGAGCAGACCAGCCAAGGCGGATTTCGGAATGTAGCGGGCGAAGGGTGCGAGTGCAACCACGACAAGGGCGACCGTTCCCGCTGCGAAGATTCCGGAAACGCGGCTCACAGCCCCGGCTTGAAAGTTAATGGCGGAGCGCGTCAACGAGCCCGAGCCCGGCAAGCATTGGAAAAATCCTCCGGTAAGATTGGCCAGACCCTCAGCCAGACACTGCCGGTTGTAGTCGAGCGACTGGCGCGTCGTGTTGGCAATCGATTTTGCGATCGCCAATGCCTCCAGGAGCCCGAGAAAAGCAATAGCCAACGCGCTTCCCGACAATTCCTTCACCCACCAGAACTGAATCTGGGGGATATGCGGCATCGGCAGATTGCGCGGGACGCTACCAACGACAGAGATAACAGTTGTTCCAGCAAGCGCTGGCTTAGACCAGCCGAAAGCGGCGGCCACAAGCGCCGCAACAATCAAGGCCATCAGCATGTCAAATTGCGGCAGACGATATTTGCGCGCCAATCGTCTGAGCAGGATGACGAGAACAATGGTTCCTACTCCAATGCCAAGGGCCCGTGGATTCACGTGGCCGCCGCTTAGCGTCAGCCAAATGCGGTAAAGCACATGCTGCTGCCCCGTCCCGCGATCGCGCAAGCCTGTCAGGTTGCCCAGTTGGGTTAATCCCACCAAAGAACCGGCCCCGGCCATGAAACCAATCACGACAGACTCCGAGATGTAGCGCGTTAGATCCCCGAGTTTGAATATCGCGATCAGAATCTGGATGCAGCCAATCATGATCCCCAACAGAAACATGGCCTGGTAGGCGTCGAGCCGAGCGTCCGGATTGAAGAACCCGAGGGCGCTGAAAACCACGAGCGAAATTGCGTTCGTGGGGCCGTTGATCAGGTGCGAGGACGAACCGAAGATCGAGGCCACGAGAGTGACCACAATGGCCGAATACAGCCCAAAGCGCGGGTCGACTCCCGCAATGAGAGCGTAAGCCATGGCTTGCGGCAACGAGATGGCGGCGACCGTCACGCCGGCGAGCAAATCGTTGCGCGTATTTCCCCAGGAGTAGTTGAACTTCATTCCGATTTACCTCGCCCTTCGTGCGAAAACGACACATTCCGTCCGCATGCCGATAGCGGTGCTGGCTGATCGCATTCGTTCACGGTATGAGTGCTAGGGGAGGGAACAGATCAAATTTGCGCCGTCATCATGCAGCTTTCCCGATTGCGCCAGCGCCTTCCACTTCAATCAGTTTTCCAGAATGAACGTCATAGACGAATCCGTAAACTGGAATCGACTTCGGTACCAATGGGTGGTTGCGAATGCGCTCTACATCGTCGATGACAGCCTGCCTTTGGTCGCGAATGGTCAGCCACTCGATATATTCGCCGGCTTTGGAACCCGGACCATGGCCTACATCATGAAAGCCGTTAGGCGTTAACTCGGCGGTCTCCAGACTCGAAGCCAGCAGCCCGCGCATGATTTCATTCGTGAAGAACTCCATCCCGCAGTCGGTGTGGTGAATGACAAAGAATTCGCGTGTACCAAGCAGTTTGTAGCTAATCACGAGGGACCTGATGGCATCGTCGCTGGCGCGTCCACCGGCATTGCGGATCACGTGCGCGTCTCCTTCGGCTAGGCCGGCATGTTTGGCGGGATCGAGCCGGGCATCCATGCAGGTCAGAATTGCGAAGCGGCGGGCCGGCGGCAGAGCCAGTTTGCTCTTGTCTCCGAAATTCGAGGCGTAGGAGCGGTTTGATGCAAGTACTTCCGAAAGGATCTGACTCATTTGGAATCTCCCCAGTTGATCAATTTTGGCTAACGGTTCACCGCGCCGCGACTCTCGCGACCCCAGCACACGTGCTCTGTCTCAGGTAAATAGACGGCTTGCGGCTCCCGAGGGAATCTGTTTTGAGGCCGTAGAGGCTTCCTCTTTGGTCGAATCGGCTGCTTCGACAGCTCTCTCGTCTGTGCGAGACGAGAACAAGTGGAACCACCGCAAAATGACCAGGGTCGCTAAGATCCACCACAAGAACCAGGTCTTCATAATGAAAGGGATTACAGGATTCGTCCGCAGCCTTTGCTGACCACCACGAAAGTGGTATTTCAGCCGAACCTTCGGCAGTATACTATATAGTCGATGGAAATACTAGACATAGGAGACTAGCTCATGCCAGGCTCGTTGTCTGCTGTCATGTTCCTGCTGCTCGGTGTGGCAGGGAATTCGTTAGAGGCGCCGACGGCCGCCGTCAAGCCGCCGGAGGTCACAGTTCTTCAGAACAGTCCGGGTCAAGCCGATGGGCTAATTTTTATCGCTCCCAAAGCCGCGGGCATCGGCGGTGGCCCGCAGCCCGGGCCGGTAGGTCCGGAAATCGTGGACAGCAGTGGCCGCGTCATCTGGTTCTCCGAAGTGACAAACGGTCAAGTCGCAGCCGACTTCCGCGTTCAGTCCTATCGTGGCAAGCCGGTGCTCACGTGGGCACAGCAAAGCAACTTCGGCAAGCTCGCCGGGGCTGGTTCGGTGAACTACATCCTCGACGACACCTATCACATCATCGCCACCGTGCGTGCCGGCAACGGACTCAACGCCGATGCCCATGAGTTCCTGCTCACGCCCCAAGGCACAGCTCTCATTACCATCTACGACGTCGTGCCGGCCGACCTGTCCTCGGTCGGCGGATCGAAGAACGCCCAGGTGTGGGAGGGATCGATCCAGGAAATCGATGTTGCCACCGGCAAAGTGATCTTCGAATGGCGCAGCCTGGGCAAGGTTGGCTTCGACGAGAGCTATTGGCCGCTGCCAGACTCGTCGACCCCGGCTTGGGACTACATCCACATCAACGCCATCGCCCTCGACGACGACGGGAACTTGCTGCTCTCGGCCCGCCACACCTCAACCGTCTACAAGCTCGACCGCCGCACCGGCGCAGTCATCTGGCGCCTGGGAGGCAAGAAGAGCGATTTTCGCTTCGGAGCGGGAGCTGGTTTCTCCTTTCAGCATGACGCCGTCGCGGCGGGGCCCAATACGCTACGCATATTTGACAACGAAGTGAATCCCAAGCCGGTCCTGCCGTCCTCGCGCGTTATCTGGCTGAAGCTCGATCCGTCGGCAAAGACTGCGACGCTGATCCGCTCCCTCGATCATCCCGATCATCTTTCGGTACTCTCGCAAGGCAGTGCCCAACCGCTGGACAACGGCAACACCTTCATCGGCTGGGGTGAGCCGGCGCACTTTTCGGAGTTCGACTCCAACGGGCGCATGATCTTCGACGCCACTCTACCGAAGGGCTACGATACGTACCGAGCCTACCGTTTCCGTTGGCCGCCTGATCGAAGGTGATCGCATTTCATTCGGCGATCGTCGGATTAAACTAAAAAATTCAGAGAAGCCTGCGGAAGCTCTGGTGATGTTCTGCGGCCGGTATCTTGAAATTCTGCTTTACGAGGGCTCGATTCAGATGTACCGCGGTGGTCAAGCTCGGGCTGAACACATCAGTAACGAAAACGGCTTTGCGATCTCTAAACTCCCGAGTGGTCGGCAAACAGGAACTTACATCACAGGAACTTACATCACTGGTAGCTGGTAAGAACGCTGGATTTCCGTCAAAGTTGACACAGTGCACCAGTGTACTCAGCACAGCGAATTTTAGAATAATTCTGATCTACTCATGATTCGCGAACCGTCTTCCAACCCTCGCTGAAAGCTGCTCTTGATGCGATCCGCACCGCGTGTGGTGGCCCTTGATCGCTTGGCGTTGTGAATCCTGCTCATTTCGTCGGGACAAGAACGGTAAAAAACCAAGAGCGTCCGATCAAATACCTCGTTCCACAAGCGTTGGGTGCGGCGGGGAGGAGCCCGCCGCAAATCGCTTGTAAGTTACTTAAAATAAAATAAGATAGATGGTGGAGGCGGCGGGAGTCGAACCCGCGTCCGAAAATGTTACTGGTCAAGAGACTACATGCTTATTCGCGTTCATGCCCCGGTCATTAGGTGTTGCCACCCTGCCCGAGACGTTCGCGGCCGGCGCTCAGAACGGACAAGAAACGCAAGACGCTAGCCTGAGATCTTAACCTCCCTGCCCAGACGTAGCAAGGAAGAGCAGCCCTCTGTGTGACGCTCGCTCACAGCCCAAGGGCGAAGCTGTGGAAAGCGGCTGCCTAATTAATTAGGCTGCGTATGCCATCTGTTGATTGGCAATTATCGTTTTGCACGCGATTACGGGTGTGTGCACCCCGGCATGCCTCTTGGCCGCAAGCATCTCCGTCGAAGCCGTGACGCCCCCAATGGTGGGATTGGCCAATCAGTAGAAGAGCTGTTATGCAAATGGCGGGACGTTGGATCAATCTGGATCTAGCGAGAAGAAAATTTAGCAAAATCTCTAGAACCAATCACTTGCGTTCCTTGGCACTCCCAAAATATTGAAAAGGAAGAACTTACCCGCAAAATACTCCAGGGAAAGAACTCAGGAGAACCCTCTCGTGGGAAGTGCTTTAGAATCAACATCCCTCGCAAAATATTGCAATTGCTGGATTTAGCTCTCTTACTTGAATGTCAAAGAACGGGTGTGTCTCTCAACATTAGATGCTGGTCGGGGGTTCAAGTCAAGGAAATTTGAGGCAAACTCCGGCGACCCGAAAGGCGGTGGTGTCCTATCCCCAGTTTGGAAAAAGGGTGGATGCGATCTGGTCACGAATGCAAGAGCACAATGACCAACTTATTACTGGAGCTTTGGCCTTAGGCGAAGTGTTCCCGGGCGCGTACAAACGCGGGGCAAATAAAGAACGCATCCAAGAGGTAAAGGCAGCATTGGAAAGTTCGGTTTCAGCGGTAATCCCTTTCACCGCCGAAACGGCTGATGTCTACGGACGAATTAAGGGTTCGCTGAAAATACCCTCCGCAGATGCCATTCATCTCGCCTGTGCGGCGACGGCGGGCACTGATTTGTTCTTAACCAACGACAAGAATCTCATCGGCAAGGTGATCCCCGGAGTCCAATTTATCGCTGGGCTGGACTCAAACATCCTTTGATGCGGCTTTCCGCGCGAGCATGGCTTCCAGCCTCGCCTTCGCTTCGGGCCACTCCCCATCCAGGATACTGAAATAGACCGAGTCGCGGACCCGGCCTGTCCAGGTAAGCACGTGCCTGCGCAGCGTTCCTTCTTCTTTTGCGCCGAGGCGCAGAATCGCGTTGCGCGATTCTTGATTCAAAGCGTCGGTCTTGAGCTCGACGCGTATGCACTTCCATTCTTCGAAGGCGTGCCGCAGCATCAAATATTTTGCTTCGGTGTTCACGGCGGTGCGCTGCCACGCGGGCGCGATCCAGGTGGAACCAATTTCGACCCGGCGGTTGACGCGGTCGATATTCATGAAGCGTGTGCTGCCGATCACCTGCCCGGACTTGCGCTCAACCGTGGCAAATACAATCGACTCGCCGCGTTGCTGCTCCTCCAGAGCCTTGTCGACAACTCGCTGAAAATCTTCGAGAGTTTTCATCGAGTAGGGAATCCAGCAGAAGATTTCGTCGAGCGAGCCGCTGGCAACTTCCCAAAAGAGGGCGGCGTGCTCGCGGCGAATTGGTTCGAGGCGAACGACGGAACCTTCCAGCGTAAGTGGCGTGATGATCTCCAAGATGCGAACGAAACAAAAACGGCATGACCGATTTGGTCTCGGGTTTCTCCGGCTGTTAATCTTCCTCTGCTTAAGACTACCGTCGGGATTGGCTACTTTTTAACCGATAAAGGATGGCGTCCCGCATTTGCCCGTAGTGTCCATCAATAATCCTGCGGATGCTCGTCTGCCCGACGCTGCAACTGCTCCACGCCGGGATCGCAGGCATCATAGCGGTTTTAGCCGAGTTCCTACAACGAAGTTCTTGCGTTGCGGGGCGTCGACGAACTTTGCATCCCGTGGCGGTTTCTCACATCTGATTTATGGCTGCCTGTAGAATTGGGCGGTTGACCTCCGATGATGCTCGACGTCCAACGATGTCAGGAGAGCCGCCGGTGAAAGCGCAGTGTTTGCCATTCACCCAAATCCCGCACACGACGCGGCTTTTCACCGATTTCCTGGCATATTCGCCGCGGGTGGAGGCATTCTATCCGCACTCTCCTCATTTCGGCGAATGGCTCGTAGCGGAAGCCGCGACGGTTGGTTATGACGCATCCCGGCGCGAACGTGTCGCCGCCATCCTCGCGCGGCAGAATAGAGCCTTCGGCGCTTCCGAGCGGACCATGGCGAATCTCGACCGGCTGCGCGGTGGCGCATGTGCCGTAGTCACGGGGCAGCAGGTGGGCCTTTTCGGCGGACCGATGTTCGCCATCTACAAGGCGCTTACCGCGGTCAAGCTGGCGGAAGAGGCTACGGCGGCGGGCATGAATGCGGTTCCAGTCTTCTGGCTGGCGACCTACGATCATGATCTCGCCGAAGTGAATCATGTCTCCTTGCCTGGGCAAGACGGGCTTTTGCGCACGCTGACAACTTCCAGTCACGGTCTTCCGGGTGCTCCCGTGAGCGATGTGCCTTTGGGCGAGGAAATCGTGCCGGTGGTGGAGGAAGCTGCGGCGCTGCTGGGGGATTCTCCGGTTACCGAGTTGCTGCGCGAAGCGTATCGTCCCGAACGGACGCTGGGCACGGCTTTTGCGCGATTATTTGCGCGGCTGTTCGGCGAGTGGGGAGTAATCATCCTCGATGCTTCCGATGCGGAGTTGCATCGCGTTGCGCAGCCGATCTATCAAGCGGCCATCGAGCGCGCGGCCGAGCTGGGCACGGCGCTGCTGGAGCGAGGCGACGCCCTAGATGCAGCAGGCTATCACCAGCAGGTGAAAGTTACTTCGGCGTCGGTGCTGTTGTTCACGTTGCGAGATGGGGCGCGCACCGCAATTCACCGCCGCGGAAACGGGGCGACGGCGGAGTTTGTGATCGGCGAGGGCCCCGCGGCGGAGAGGATTTCGCAGGCTGAATTGCTGAAGTGGATTGCCGCTGCGCCTGAGAAGTTCAGCCCCAACGTGCTGCTGCGCCCGGTGGTGGAGGACTATCTTCTGCCCACGCTTGCCTGCACGGGAGGCCCGGCTGAAGTGGCGTATTTCGCTCAGTCGGGATCTGTGTACAAAATGTTGCTGGGCCGCGTCACGCCGATTGTGCCGCGCTTCTCGGCAACTCTGGTGGAGCCGAAGTTACAGCGGTTGCTGGAGCGCCACGGCGTTTCGGTAACGGATATGTTCGGCGGGCCGGACGCGCTGAGGCAGAAGCTGGCTGCACGCAATCTGCCCGCGGATCTGCAAGCCGCGTTCAATGATGCGAACAAATCTTTGGAAAGCAAACTGGCGGCAATCCGCGAGAAGCTGGAGAAACTGGACCGCACACTGGCGGACGCGGCGCAGACAGCAGGCTCGAAGATGCGCTATCAGTTAGAGCGGCTCTACGCGCAGGCGGCGCGGGCGGAAATGCAAAAAAGCGAACTCGTCAGCCGCCACGCCGAAACTTTGAACCAGGCGCTCTACCCCGAAAGAGGCCTACAGGAGCGGGGAATCGGCGGCATTTACTTTCTTGCCCGCTATGGAACTGAACTCTTGCGCCAAATCTACCACGCGATTCAACCGGATTGCCCGGAACATCAGATTCTGGAATTGTAAGCCGCTAACCGTCGACCGACACCGGTTTCGAGAGCGCTAATTCTACTCGCCCTCGCTGATCCCTATTGCTTGGGCCAGGAGTGTTCGAGCCATGCTTCGAGCTTCTCCAGCGACTCCACGCGCGGAAGTTTGCGCTCGCGGTAGGCGCCAGCCACGTCCAACAACACGGCCTGCATCCCGGCGTTGCGCGCTCCGACATAATCGACGGAATAGACATCGCCCACATACAGGCTGTTCTCGGCACTAACCTGCATGGCGGTGAGAGCCGCCGCGAAGATCGCCGGATGCGGCTTTTCCACGCCCACGATGCCGGAATCCGTGATGCTCTCAAAGCAGTCGGCAATCCCGCAGCGGAAGAGCACCTGGTTGATGTGACCGTCGGCATTCGAGATCACGCCAATGGGATTGTTCTGGCGCAAGCGATCCAGAACCTCGCGAGTTCGGGGAAGGATCTGATCCCAGTTGGCGGAGGTCTGCGTGTTTCGCACGAGCTCGTTGCGGAGACCGTCGCTAAGCGCCACTCCCTGCACTTCGAGGAGGTAAGTGTGAAAGGTCCACCAGAAACCATGATCCACACTGCCGCCCATCATTCCGGCATCGAACTCCTTCTTCGTTCGGCGTTCAACCGCTTGCCATTGCGCCAGGGAGGGACGGTGTTCCGAAGAAAGCGGGGCCAGCATCTTGGCGCGGTTGGGAAAGAGCAAGGTATTGCCTACATCGAAGAAGATGACGCGCGGAGCGGCCATAATCTATCTTACCCAAGCCCTGGCGCAAGCGTCCTTGGCAGTTGTTGTGCGGCTTAACGCCGGACTAACCTTAGGGCGATCCTCCGCGCACGACAGTCCAAAGGATTGCTACGCTTGGTCCATCGGCCTTCGAAGGCTCGTGACCCGAGCCAGCAAATTGCGGTAATATCCAGTGACCCGGCCGGTTGTTTAGACAGGTTTCTTCGTGTTTGGCCATAGCTATGGCTTTGTCGTTGGCAGCGACGCTGATTTCTGGTTGTGCGGGTGCCACGCGCGCCGTCCTCTCGCTTCATGCCGTGGCGCGCGCTCAATCCGCCGTCCTGGTGAGCCTTTGGCTGCTTGAGGAGTCTGGCCGCCGGAACGACATCTACAACATTCTTTGGGCGGTGGTCTTCGGCTTCGCCACATTAAATATTCTGAGCCTGGCTGCGCGGCGTTTTGAGCCGAACCGGCGGAAGCTCACCTTCGGCGAATTGATGGCCGTGCTCGTCCTGTTGCTCTCGATATTCCTACTGGGTTGGGAGATGCTGAGCCTGCTTCACATTTTCCCCATCAAGCTTCGCCGCTAAATGTGGACCAGTTCCTCCACCCGGTCCCGTTTTTGCGGTATGATGCGCTTGCCATGGCGCAGGGGTCTCCAAGCTTCGATGTTACTTGTCCCTGTTGCGGCGCGGTGCTCAAAGTTGATCCAGCCACGCAAGGGATAATCGCGCACACCGCCAAGGTGCAGCCCAAGATGTTTCAGGACATGGAGGAAGCGGCGCGCGCCATGAAAGAACAAGACAACCGGCGCGAGTCCATCTTTCGCCAATCGGTGGAGGCGCAAAAACATGCTTCCGAGCTTCTGGAAAAAAAGTTTCAGGAGGCCGTGAAAAAGGCGAAGGAATCTCCCGACACCGGCAAGCCCATCCGCGATTTCGACCTGGATTGATGGCGCAACCGCGCCGCTGGCCTGACTTCCGGTTGGCGTAAAATCCACCTTGACGATGTCTCGACCGCTTCTACTCGGCCACCGCGGTGCACGCGCGGTAAAGTCGATTCCAGAAAATACGTTGCTGTCTTTCGATCTCGCATTGGCGCACGGCTGTGACGGCTTTGAGTTCGACGTGCGGCTTACAGGCGATAGCCAGGCCGTGATTTGTCACGACCCGGAGACTCGCAGGGCCGAGGTGGCTCGATCCAGGGCACAGCAATTAATTGGCTTGCCGCGGCTGCAGGAAGTCCTGATTCGCTATCAGCGCAATGCCTTTCTGGACATTGAGCTGAAGGTCTCCGGCCTCGAGAAAATCATTGCAAGAGAGCTACCCAAGCGCATGCCCAGCCGTGGCGTCGTGATTTCTTCTTTCCTTCCCGCGGTGCTGAACGCCGTTCACGCAGAGAATCTTGCCATTCCGCTTGGTCTCATCTGCGAAACCAAAGCGCAGCTTAATCGTTGGGGCGATTTGCCTGTGGAGTACGTCATGCTCAACCATGCACTCGCTTTTCCAGACCGCATCGGAGAGATCCAGGGGCAGGGAAAGAGAGTTTTCGTTTGGACGGTGAACCGCGCCGCCGAAATGCGGCGCTTTGCCGATTGGGGCGTGGACGGAATCATCTCCGACGAAACCGAACGGCTGGTTCGAGTTCTGCGCGGCGCAAGAATAAAAACAAGAACAACGACGAAGAAATGAAACTTGTTTTCCGGGCCATCGGAAGTCTGCAGAGACCACAAGCATGAAGCGGTACTGGCGGATTCCCCAGAGTTATTTCGGAAGAGCGTAGGCCACGTAAATTGCAGCCGATGCAGGCTGCACAATGCCGGAACGCTTCTGGGCTTTTCCGCCACCGGCTGCGATCACGACGAACTGCCGGCCGTCGACTTGGTAAGTAGCTGGTGTGGCGTTGCCAGCCGCGGGCAAGGTTGCCTCCCAGAGCACATCCCCAGAGTCCCTGTCGAAGGCGCGAATCTTGTTGTCGTAACTCGTCGCGGCGATGAAGAGCAAGCCCCCGGCAGTGACAACGGGCCCTCCGTAGTTCTCGCTGCCGGTGTCCTTCATTCCTTGCGCGGCGAGTTCGGGATACTCGCCCAACGGCCGCTGCCAGACGATCTTTCCAGTGTCCAGGTTGATGGCCGTCAGCGTGCCCCAAGGTGGTTGAATCGCGGGATAGCCATCAGGGTCAAGGAATCTGTTGTAGCCGTCACTGACATACCTCATGTCGCTCGTTGACGAGATACTGTTCTTGGCTCGGATATCTTGTCCGGTATAGACGTAATTCACGACAGCGTGCAGGCCATCGGCTCCCAAGCGGGCGAAGCTGGGCATTCTGCCCCCTCCTTGAGAAACGAAAGCAGAGATGTCTCCCTCGCTGTAGCGGCCACGCAGACCCACCAGCGATGGAAATTCCGGCGGGGTACCTTGCAGGTTTGCCTTGTGGCACGCGGCACACTCGCGGAGATAGATGCTCTTACCACTTTCCGCCCCTCGACTTTGTTTCTGCGGCAACATGCGCAGGATCCAAGCCATCTCGTTCGCGTTCACATAGAGCAAGTGAGTGCTGGGATCAAAGGCAGCGCCTCCCCATTCGCCTCCGCCATCGAAGCCGGGGAAGATTACCGTGCCCTCACGACTGCCGGGCACAAACTGCCCTCCACTGCGCACTTTACGAAAACGATTCAGCGCGTCTTCGTGGGCCTGAGGTGTCCGTTGCGTCAGCATGTCTTCCGTGAGCTGCTGTCGCGCGAATGGCGGCGGGGTCGTCGGCAAAGGCTGACTATCCGCGGCGACTTCTCCGTCGAGATCGGAACCAGGATATTTCCGGTATTCGATCGGAAACAGGGGCTTGCCGCTTTCCCGATCAAATAAAAAGACAAATCCAGACTTGGTGGTTTGCGCCACGGCATCTACATCGTGGCCGTCTCGTTGAACGGTGACCAGGCTGGGCTGAGCCGGCAGGTCGCGATCCCAGATATCGTGACGCACGGTCTGAAAGTGCCAGACCCGCTCGCCAGTGTCCGCCTTCAAAGCGATCAGCGAGTTGGCAAACAAATCATTACCCACGCGATTGGCGCCGTAGAAGTCATAGGCAGCCGAACCGGTGGGAACGAAGACAAGTCCGCGCTTCGCGTCGAGGGAAAAGCCGGCCCAGTCATTGGCGGCGCCGGTGTATTTCCAGGCGTCCTTCGGCCAGGTCTCATAGCCAAATTCACCGGGACGCGGAACCGCGTGAAATGACCAGCGCAACTTTCCAGTGCGGACGTCGTAGGCCCGAATATCACCCAGCGCGGCGGGAAGGGTCTCGCTGACGCTACTTCCAACGATCAACAGGTCTCGGTAGACGATTCCAGGACTCGTCATCGTGACCCAGTCCTCGGTGTCACGACCCAAATCGTCGCGGGGCAAGTCGTCGCGGAGATCAATGCGACCTGCGGCGCCGAAAGATTCGACCGGCTTGCCGGTTTGCGCGTCCAAAGAGTAGAGATATTGGCGCGCCGCCGAGAATATACGCTGGTCTTTGCCGTCAGACCAGTAGGTCACCGCGCGACTGCGCATCTTGCTGTCGATCAGGCGCACGTGCTCCCGGGCCGCCGGGTCAAAGCGCCAGCGCAATTTGCCCGTGGCTGCATCCAGCGCGATGACGTCCGCTCTCGCGGTGGTCGCGTAGAGCACTCTGTTCACGACAATGGGATTGCACTCCATTTCGGAACCGGACCAGGAGTCGGCAGCGTCGAAGGTCCACGCCACTTGTAATTGCTTTACATTGGAGCGGTTAATCTGTGCGAGCCCGGAGTAGTGGATGCTGTCGGGTCCGCCGCTATAAACAGGCCAGTCGCGCCAGCGGCCTTCGTTGGGCTTGCGGTTTGGCTTGTGGGAGCAGGCACACAGTGTCCCAAGTGTGAGAGCGAGCGCAAGCCAACCGGTTCGATTCATGATCAGACGCAGCGCTGAGGACAGATCCCAACTTTCCCTGAGCAGTATAGTTCGAAAGGTCATTCGGGGAAATGCGGTGTACTCGTCCAGTAGATGGGTGACACTTTTCATTCCCCCGCTCAACCCCACCCCCAGTCCGGGCCAATCGGCTAGAACCGGGTGGTTTCCCTTTCCGAATTTGCATCTCGACACTCTATTCGAGCGTCAATAGTCATTCTGAACCAGAGCAGCGTTTTCATGTCGTGGAATCCTGCGGCTGATTATGCGGCCGTGGGTCAGGAACGCAACCGCGAGCTGGGCGGCCGGCCGGGTTGTCGCGCTTGGATTGAGAATGCGAACCCGCCGGTTCCCGATGCAAGGCAAGGTAAAAGGGCGGCGGACGGAAGTGTCCGCCCCACACGGGCATCGGCGCTGCCCGCCTTACACACGTATCTCTGTTCCGGGTTGAGTTCTGGGTGAATGTCGATTAGTTTCATGGGGACGTTTACGCAGCTTTGTCGAGAGGTTCGATGTCCAGGGGTTCGATGTCCAGCGCGTTCGATCAGAACATTCGGCGATTCAGAAGATTCGGTGAGGCGGGACATTCGGTGATACGGAGGCGGGGGTGAGCAAGCGAGACGATCGGCAGTTGGGAATGAAACGGAAGATCACGCGGCGCGACTTCCTCAACGGTATGGCTGTGACGGCGGGCGCGGGGGCTACGCACGCGTTGATGCCCCGGGATCTTTTCGCCGCGGACGATGCCGACGCGGAAAAGGCGGGCGGATACTATCCGCCAGCGCTGACTGGGTTGCGGGGCAGCCATGCGGGATCGTTCGACGCGGCTCACGCTTTGCGCGACGGGACTTTCTGGGATTCAGTGGGCAAGCCTATCGACACGGGCGAGAGCTACGATTTGATCGTGGTGGGCGGCGGCATCAGCGGACTGGCGGCGGCGCATTTTTATCGCAAGGCGGCGGGAGCGGGAGCGCGAATTCTTATCCTCGATAATCACGACGATTTTGGCGGCCACGCCAAGCGCAACGAATTTCGCGTGGGCGACAGGACGCTGGTGGGCTATGGAGGGACTTATTCGATTGAAAGTCCGGCGCCTTACAGCGCGGTGGCGAAGGGCGTGATTGAGGAGTTGGGAATCGAGGTGAGCAGCTTTCCGAAATATCTGGACCGGGATCTGTACGGTTCGATGCGGCGAGTGCCGAAGATTTTTTTCGACAAGGAGACTTTTAGCAGCGACCGGCTGGTGGACGATCCGTGGCCGTTTCCCGGGGGCGAGACTTACGATCTTGCAGTGGCTGGACCGGATGCGTGGGCGCACTTCATGGCGGAGGCTCCGATTGCGGAGCAGGCGCGCAAGGATGTATCGCGTTTGTGCCGCGAGAAGAAGGACCATCTTCCGGGACTGAGTGCCGAAGAACAAAAAGCGCGCCTGGAGCGGATCAGCTACGCGCGATTTCTGACCGAAGTGGCTGGGATGCATGGTGATGTGATTCGCCTCTACCAAACGGTTTCGCAGCCTTTGTTTGGGTTGGGTATCGAGGCGATTTCCGCGGCGGACGCCGCGGAGACGGGATATCCCGGGTTTAGCGGGATGGGCGCTGAGGCGGAGGCGCTAAGCAACGAACGGAGATATTTCTTTCATTTTCCCGACGGCAATGCGTCGATTGCGCGGATGCTGGTGAGAAAACTGATTCCGGATGCGATCGCGGGAAACTCGGCGACAGACGTGGTTTTGGCGAAGGCGGATTATGCGAAGCTAGAAGCGTCTGGATCGGCGGTGAAGATGCGGTTGAACAGTACTGCGGTGCGGGTGAAGCATGTCGGCGACGCGGCCGGCGCGAAAGAAGTTGAGGTCGCGTATGCGCGCGGAGGAAAAGTGTATATGGCGCGGGCCAAGGGCTGCGTGCTGGCTTGCTGGCACGTGGTGATTCCGTATATATGCGAAGAGCTGCCGGAAAAACAAAAGGATGCGCTGGCTTCGGCACAGAAAGTTCCGCTGCTGTATACGAATGTGGCGATTCGCAACTGGACTGCCTTTCAAAAGCTGGGAGCGAATTCGATTTACGCGCCGGGCGGCTACCACACGCATGTGGACATGGATTTGCCGGTGAGTATTGGGGGATATGAATGCTCGCGCAAACCGGAGGAGCCGATGGTGGTGCACATGAGCAAGTCGCCGTGCCGGGCGGGGCGGCCGGCGCGCGAGCAGCATCGGCTGGGGCGCATGGAATTGTTCAACACTACGTTTGAAACCATAGAACGAAAAATTCGCGAACAGTTGGCGCGAACCCTGGGAGCGGGAGGGTTTGACCCGGCGCGCGACATTGCGGCGATCACGGTGAACCGCTGGCCGCATGGATACGCTTACGAGTACAGCTCGCTGTGGGATCCGTTCGTGCTGGAGGGAGGCGAGACTCCGTGCGAAGTGGCTAGGAAGCCGTATGGAAGGATTGCCATCGCCAATGCCGATGCGGGAGCGTATGCGTACACGGATTGCGCGATCGATCAAGCGTGGCGGGCGGTTGGGGAACTGGGGAAGAGCTAGTTGTTGGCTGTTAGCTCCCAGCTAATGCATGCCGGCGAGATCTTTGGCGACAGCGGAGGGCGGTGGGAGAACGTCATACAACGGCTGCACTGGTTTTACTTGCGGATTCTCTTCGGCCACCGAGATCGCAAGAATGCGAATCTTGTCGTTGTCGGGCAGCCTGATGCTTTTTGCGCCGGCGGGCAGGTCGATGGGATAGGCGAAGAGATAGGAGTAGCGATAAGGCACGTTCTCGCCCGCGGCGTTGTGGTGATGCGAGCAGAACCAGGCCAGATCAGCGCGCTTGATGTAGCCGGGCTTGATACCGCTCATCTCTCCGTAGTTGTCTTTTGAAGTATCCTTCGAACTCCACTGCCGGTCGTCCCATTGGCCGATGAAGCCGCCCCAGTCTTCGATGTTGAGAGAGGCGTTAGTATTGCCCACGGCGAACGTTGCCATTTGGTCGCCGTCGGCCGATGCCGCCAGGATGTAGGCGCGGTTGTAGCGCCCGGCCGGCAGATCGATGCTTTGTCCGTGAGCGACGACGGCGTTGGGAGCGCCGGTGTTGGCCGCGGCGAGGTGAAACTGAACATCGTTGAATGTAATTTGTTCGGGCAGCATCTCGGCGGGCAACGCGTTGCCTTTGCCATCGAAGCCAGCGTCCGATTTCGTGCCGTCGTTGCTCGCGGTTGCGAGGTCATAATGCAGAGCAACCGGGGCGGAACTAAAGGCTGCAACTTTTGTTGCCGATGCGGCCAACTTTACGGCGAAGGTGCGCGGCTGATATGCGGTGAATGATGCGATGAGCTTGCCGCCGGTTACCGTCGCTGGACCAACCGGCTGTTCCTGGCCGTTCCCTTCGCGCGCGGCGGCGATCGGGGCGGCGAAAGAAACTTGGACGTCGGGCTGCGGCTTGCCGTCGAGCTCGACGAGGCGGACGATTACTTCGTCACTCAGTTCGGCTTTTTTCAGAGCCAGGAGTCGAATCCGAGGATTGCTGACCTGTAGCAGAGAAAATTCGCGGCCCAGCGCGCCGGGATGTTTTGAAGTTTCGAAGGCGACAAGCGGATCATTGAGGCGCTGGCCCTGCCAGTCGGTTTCGGCATGACGCCAATCGCCGGCATGGCCGGCGATGGCGAAAATAAATTCGTGGTGTCCGATATCCTGCGTGGCCTGATCAGCATAGCCTCCGGCTATACCAGGAGTGCGGAGCAAGGTGAGCCGGATGGTGTTGTCGTTGGGCTTGTCGGATCCGTTCTTGCAATCGGTGAGAAGGGTCGCGCCGAATTCGCCGGTGATGTCGGTCAAGTCGACCCACTGGTGCGAGGGCACTTCAAATTTCTTCGGCTCGGCGGTGGGACGCTCGATGGCGCCGATGTCCCAGTTATAGGTGGCCATGCGATTGGAAGCGGCGAGAGGAAAAGTCGCTTTCAAATTCGATTCCCGCGTGGTCCAGTCGATCACGTTGCCGAACTCGACCCGCTTGCCGGCATCGCCCGATGAGAGTCGGATGGTCTGGACAAATGTTGAACCCGCGGTTTGACGGGAAACTTCCAGGGCCACGCGCGCCGGGCCGTTTTCGACGACTCGAATGTGCGCTGAACCGCCAACGTAGGTCTTGGGCGCAGCCTGTTCCTGGTCCCAGTCCATGTTCCAGGCGGGCCATTGCTTGGGGTTGTCGTAAGAGATCGCCAGGCGCGCCGGGGCAGACAGAAGTTCTTTGTTGATTGACTTGTCGAAGATGCTGGCGACGTCACCGTCAACGTTTAGCTTCACGCGGTAATACTGGCTCTCGAGGGAATTTTCTGACACTGTCAGGGTTGACGCAGCGGCTGCGGCGGCGCCGGGCTGCACATCGTAAACTGCATAGCCGACCGATGGCACGCGCGCCACGAACAGAACTTTGCCGTTCGACATCTGCGCCGGAACTTGTTTGCCGTCGGGACCGATCACGTGGACTGCACTCGGCATGGCGGCGGGGAAGTTGAGGGTAGCTTCCACTACATCTTCGCGTGCGATGTTTAGCGGGTTAAAGACAACGACCGGCACGCCCTTGCCCTCGGTGTTCAGCGCCGCGGCAACGGCTTCGGTAGCGTTGTTGAGCACGTCGGCGAACTGATTCATGGCGATCACGTCGTCGTTCCAGGCAAACTCGTAGGACTTGGGAGTGGCGGTTCCGGCGGCGATATCGTGGAAGTGGCCGCCCATCACCAGCGTCCAGGCATCGTTCAAACGCTGCAACGGATACGGCCTCGCGCCGAGCCATTCCGCGGCAAGCGAAGATTTCTCGGCGGCGTCGGCCAGCAATTCTTCCTTTCGCAGCCAGCGCTTCTGATATCCCTGCGAGGTAAGCGAACCGGCGGAGTGATTTGTCAGCTCCATTTCGCCGGTGTAGCGTGGAAGTCCCGCAGCTTCGGCGGGAGTGATATCGAGGAACATTTGATCGGCGGTGGCGGATATTACGTGCACTGGGCCGTCGCCAACCTTCACCGGCGGCCAATCGGGATGCGGCTGTCCGCGGAAGAAAAATTGATCCTGCGGCGGCAGGCTCGCCACGCCTTTGGTGACGATGGCTTCCAGCAGTTTCACTGAATCTTCGTCGGGAGCTCCGCCGATGTCTCCCGTGCCGTAATAGTGATACTCGGCGTAGACGCCGCTGACCTTGCCATTCTGTTCGACGCGCGCGGCCCAATCGCGTTGATAGCGGTCCAGTTCGCTTGCCGGTTGACCCTTGACCAAAACCCGCAGTTGGTTCCGCAAAGCGATATATTGTTGAATTTCCTTCTGATCCATCGGTTGGTTACTTTGCTCGGCCTGGTCTGCTTTCGCTTCGAGCGGCTTCAGTTCTTTCCGAAGCTGCGCAATTGTGTCGTCTGGCGGCAAGGCTGGCAGCGGCTGGCTGAGGTCGGTTTCGATGCCGCCGCTGTAGTCGCCGGGGTTGAGCCCTGCCAGCACGCTTTCACCGTCCGGACCTACCCAGACGCCGACATTGAAAGGCGTGCCTTCGGGCGTTCTCTCGCGCGATTCCGGACCTCCGCCGGGAGCGGACGATCCCCATACCAGTTTCTGCGTCGAAAAACCCTTCACGCCAGAGTGCGCGAGAACCGTGGGCAGCGAGGCGGGAAATCCGAAGCAGTCGGGAAGCATGTATTCGGCGCTGGCTTTGCCGAATTCCTTGCGGAACCAATTATTTCCGTAGAGGATTTGCCGGATGATGGTCTCTGCGCTGGGAGTGTTGACGTCGCCCTCTTCCATGGACGACCCCGCGGGAAACCACCTGCCTTCGTCCACGTACTTCTTCAACCGGGCGAAATCGGCCGGGTAATATTCCTTCATGAAACGGTACCGGTTGGCTCCGCTGAAATTGAAAACGTAGTGAGGATATTTGTCGAACAGCTTGAAGTTATCCTCCATGGTCTTGCGAATGTATTCGCTTATGACCTGGGGATACTCCCATCGCCATTCGGTATCGAGGTGGGCATAGCCGGCTACGTAGAGCGTAGGCTGCGTGGTTAAGTCCGGTTTGCCGGAAACGCTCGCGGAATTAGAGGGTGTTTCGGCCGTTTGTGCGAGAGCCGCGTTGACCGAGAGCAGACAAGCGAGTGGAATTAGAATGAATGTGGTGCGAAACCGCAGCATGGGGATTCTCCGTGCGAGTTTGAGGACTTGTTCAAGGGCTCAAACAGCCACGGTAGCACCGTTACGCGTCTGAGTCACGCCGTTGGAATAGCTGTTGTGACTGGCCACATCGGCAACGCCATCGTCACGCCAGGTCTGGTTCCGGGATCGGCGGCTATTTTTAAGGCGAGGTCTTTTTTTTGGGCGGGATCTTTTTGGGACGAGATCTTGGATAAGATCGGGCGCGATTCTTAAGAGCGATGCTGGAGGATCTGCTGACGGGCTGTTGGGCGGAAGCTCTTAAGAGGATTCTTGTCTCGAAACACCTGCGCCCGATGCGACACGCCGGTGCGAAGGTGGGTGCGAAGATCAGTGCGAAACTGCGGCGAACAAATCCGAGTGCATCAGGGACTGGAACTGCTGGTCGCTGGCCTTGAAGTGCATCAGCAGGTTCGTGCCGTCGGAATCTACGGTGGTGTTCTCCATCGCCATTTTCTCGATGGGAGTGGCGCTCATTTTCTTGTAAAGTATGCCCATTTTCATCCCCGACGAAACCAAGCCCGCGGTCATGGAGTCAGCCGTCACCACCGTCAAATCGAAATTGACCCCGCTGCCAAAACTCATCGTGTACTGCGAACCCAGCAGTTTCTTCTTCAGCGTTTCATAGTCGGCAACTTTGGCGGCATCGCCCAGGGCCGCGCGCATCATGTTCTGCGTGCCCTGCTGGTCCAAGATGCTCCACACAGGCGCCGAGTCCACATTCGACATCATGTCCGACATGGTGGAATTTGTGTCCAGACCCAGCACATCGCCGTCGCGCGTATCCAGCGCCAGCCGCACCGCGGTAGGCTCGCCGAACAGCAGCGTACTGTCGTCGAGGAAGGTCATGAGCATACCGCCATCCATGGGATAAAGATTGGCCGTGCGGTACTTAGTGGGCTTGTAGTTCTGCAGCTTCATCTTCTTCAGCACAAGCTTCATGTTGAAGGGACCCGAAGCCACGCCTATGCCCTTGATTCCCTGCTTGGCGGTGCGGAACGAGGCGAAGCTAAGGGTATCGACATCTTTCTCGGGATCGATGCCGATCGCTTTGAGCGCCGTCTCGAACTGCTTCAGATTGTCGGGCAGCACCTGCTGCTTCAGCGACATCGCCGTCGGCGAGTCTTTCAAAGCCCGATAATCGACAGAAATTAGCTGCTGCAAATCTCCAGGAACCACCGCGCGCGCCGAAGAATTCAGGGGCATGGCATTTGCGATGCCGGCGAAAATCACTGCCAGAGCTAGCGAAGTCACAACATCGTTGGCGGTTTTCATAATGGCCTCGGTCCTCATAATGCTTTGTCAAACAATGAACGGGAGACTGCCTGCATCTTGCGAGTTAGATGCCGCTTTTGGCCTTCCCGTTACTGCGGTCGTCCTATTCTAAGCCAGCGAGCCGGGTCTGCGCCCAGCCAAAGGTGCTAGACCTATGACCAATTTGGGACGGCCTATTCCTGCTGCCACAAGAATTGCACTATCCAGCACGAGCAAGAGGCGGTACAATGCCCCTCGACCCGCCAGAGCGTCGCTCCCAACGGCTCATTTCTTGGGCGAGAAATCAGGGAAGCATTGAAAATTCTCCTGTATAACCCCGACAACGGGGTGACGCGCAACTTCATGCCGCACCTGTGGATGTTCCTTCTGCAATCGCTGACCCCGCCGGGCCATGAGGTCTTACTAATCGATGGCAATGCTCAACCGATGGATGAGGCCGGGATTGCCCGTTACGTTCTCGAACAGAAAATTGACCTGGTCGGCATCGGCGCCATGACCCGGATGATCGCCAAGGCCTATCGCATGGCGGACGCGGTGCGCGCCGTGGGCGTACGGGTGGTAATGGGCGGGCCTCACGTAACGGAAATGGCGGACGAAGCCCTGGGCCGCGACGGCGGCTCGCGTCATGCCGACGCGGTGGCTTTGGGCGAGGCCGATGAGACCTGGCCGCGGATTGTGGAAGACGCGGCTCGCGGCGAATTGATGGATCTTTATGCACCGGTGGATGGTTCCGGCAAAGAGAGCAAGCCCTCACTCAAGCAGTATCCGGTAATTCCGTGGGACACAATCGATCTCCATCAGTTCAATCTGGTGCCGAAAGCAGCGACTCCGTGGCTGCAGAAGCTGGGCGAGGGCTGGGGGACGTTCCGGATTGTTCCGGTCGAGTCAGGACGAGGTTGTCCTTACGGCTGTGAGTTCTGCACGGTAACGGGATTTTTCGGCGACTCCATCCGCTTTCGCACTAACGAAAGCGTGGTCAACGAACTGCTGCTGCTGAAAGCACGCGCCAGAAAAGAGCGGGGACAAATTGCCGTCTTTTTCATCGACGACAATTTCGCCATTAATATCAAGCGCACAAAATCCTTGCTGCGCGACATTATTGCCGCGGGCGCACAGCTGAATTGGGTGGCGCAGATCAGCGCCAACTTGCTGCGCGATCAGGAACTCGTCGACCTGATAGCCGCTTCGGGCGGCAAATGGATCTTTATCGGCATGGAGTCGATCGATCCCACCAATTTGAAGGATGTGAATAAAGGCTTCAACAAGCCGGAGGAGTATGCCGCCGTGCTGCAGCGGCTGGCGCAACGCAACGTGTATGCCATTACGTCATTTATCTTCGGCATGGATAACGACACCGTGGGCGTGGCCGAACGCACGCTCGAACAAGTGCGCACCTGGCCGCCGGGCTTGCCGATTTTCGGCCTGCTCACTCCTCTGCCGGCAACTCCGCTGTACAAACGCCTCGAAGTCGCGGGCCGGCTAACCCGTCCCAAACACTGGCAGGAGTTCATTCCCTTTGCGATGGCACATACGCCGCTTAAGATGACGATCGACGAAGCTCACTCCGAAGTCAATTACGGCTGGGCCCAAGCCTACAGCCCGCAAGCCGTCGCCCAGGCGGTCGATTCGCTCGATGATCAGCCGCTGGGATATCGCGTCAACATCTTGATCGCGCGGCTATGCTTCCGCGGAATCTACTTCCCCATGCTGGGACGCTTCGCCTGGTGCAAGGTGATCTCGGAAAATCGCGGGACGATCATGAAGCTGGCACGGCAAGGATTCGAGGCGTGGCGGGGATCTCGATCCAAACCTGAGCCAGCGCCAGCGACCAGCGCTGGGGACTAGAGCCCCTGGCTTTTCGATGTCTGGGGATGCAGACTGCGGGAGCAGCCCCGGTCAGCCCCTCACGGCTTCAGATCTCTTCCGCGCTTCCGCGGCGAAGGCCTGATCTTTCACCATCGGCAGATTGATTTCCACATTGGCCAGCGCCCCGGCAATCGCGGCTTGCGCCAGCGCCTGCGCCGTCGTCAAATCCGACTTCATGTTCGGATTCGTAATTCCCTCTAGGCTCGCCGCGATGCGCGCCACTTCCTGCGCCTTTTCGGCCACGCCCAGCGGGACATTCGTCGCCTGCTTGAGAGCAGCCTCAATCAGCGCCTCGCCAGCTTTCTCGTCGGCGGTCTTCGCCAGCTTGTAGGCCTTCATCACCGATTTGTACGACTCCGCATCCGCTTCAATTGCGGCCTTCAACTCCTCGCGCAGCGGCTCCAACCGACCGATGGCCGCGCTGAGTTGTGCCTCATATTGCAGATAAGTTTTCTTCCCTCGCGACATCGAGGCCACCATCGCCGCCAGTCCCGCAGCCATCGCCCCCGCCGCGGCGGCGGCGCTTCCACCGCCAGGAGTCGCCGTAGGCGCGGCTAACTGTTCCACGAACGGCTCGATCCCCGACCGCAATCCGCCCACGGCCATCTTTCCGCCCATCACAGCCGCCAGGCGATTTTCCAGAATCAGCGACGAATCGAAGTTCTCCACTTGCAGAAACCACTCCGCGGCCTGCTCCAGCGCTTTCTTCGGAATAAGCCCCACAATCTCGCTCGACACCGGCGCGACCCCATACCGCGCCGCCTCGCGCTTCACCATTTCGAACGCGCGATGTACCGGAGTCTGCTCGAAATCCGTCAGATTCATCGAGACCTGCGCCAGTCCCCGCACCAGAAATCCAGCGCCCTTCACAAAGCGCAGCCCGCCGCTGGAAAACCGCACCGCCTTCGCAATCTTCTTCGCGATCTCCACATCTGGGGTGTTCAAGAACACGTTGTAGGCGATCAGAAACTTTCGCGCTCCCACCACGGTCGCGCCCGCCGTCGGATGCACCCTGGCCTCGCCAAAGTCCGGACGCCGCGCCGGGTTCGTGGCAATGTCAGCGCGAATGCCCTCAAACTGTCCGCGCCGGATGTTCTCCAGATTCTGCCGCTCCGGGGTCGTGGCCGCTGCCTCATACAGATAAACGGGAATCTGAAACCGCTTCCATATCTCCGCGCCCACATGCCGAGCCATAGCCACACAATCTTCAATCGTCACGCCATCAATCGGAATGAACGGCACCACATCGGCAGCACCCATCCGCGGATGCGCTCCGGCATGCACATTCAAATCGATTAATTCCGCCGCCTTCCCTACCCCGCGAATCGCCGCTTCTTGAATCGCTTCGCGCTCGCCCATCAGCGTGATGACGCTGCGGTTGTGATCGAAATCGCTTTCGCGGTCGAGCAGGTACACTTCATTCATCTTCATGGCGTCGATGATGGCATCCACCTGGGCCTTGTCGCGCCCTTCGGAAAAATTCGGCACACATTCAACCAGCGTAGACATAACGAAGAAGAATAGCTGGGGATCCAACGGCAGGCAAGGTCGCACTACTACTTTCTGATGCCGCTGTTGCTGGAATTCCTTCATGCATGGAAGCCTTCCCGAAGCGAACTCAACCGGCTCTCGATGTGTGTTCCGCGTCCCCACTTTCGCTTTGGTTTTTCCCGCCACTCAGATTAGAATGACCGCATCCTGCGGGCACTTCGTTCATGGCCGAGCCCCTAGATCTAAAAACGCCGTTCAAAACGCCGCCTGTTTCCGAGGATCTCACGGGCATGCTCGTGGGCCGCTTCGTGGTGCGCCAGCGGCTCGGAGCCGGCGGCATGGGCCAGGTCTATGGCGCCGAAGACCCCACGCTGAAGCGCTTCGTCGCTCTCAAGCGGGCGGTCTCCAAGGCGCAGTCCGCGCGTTCTGACCGCAAACGCTTCCTCAAAGAAGCCCAGCGTGCCTCCGCTCTGAACCATCCCAACATCGGCTCCATGTACGACGTGGTCGAGCACGGCGGCGAACTCTGGCTGGTGATGGAGTACATCGAAGGCGAAACCCTTCGCCACCGCCTCAAGCAGCCCATCTCCCGCGAGGAGTTTTTCTCGATCGCCACCCAGTGCTGCGAAGGTTTGCAGGCGGCTCACGAGAAAGGCATTATTCACGGCGACATCAAGCCCGAGAACATCATGCTCACCCCCAACCTCAAGGTGAAGATTCTCGACTTTGGCGTCGCGCGGCGGGCCTGGAGCGCCAATCCCGAGGAGCTTACGCGCAGCATGGAGACCATGACCGCTTCCGGCGGCACGCCCGCCTACATGGCGCCGGAAGTACTCCTCCAGAAGCCCGACGACGGCCGCTCCGACCTGTTCTCTCTGGGCCTGGTCTGCTATGAAATGCTGGGCGGCGAGCAGCCTTTCCACAGCGACAGCCTTGCCACCACCGTTGCCCGCATCGTTCACGAGGAACCCCCGACGCTCAAGGATGTGCCCGAGCCTCTAGCCGCGGTCGTCACGCACATGCTGGCTAAGAATCCTGAGGAGCGCTACCCCTCTGCCCAGGCCGTTCTCGACGACTTGCAGAGAGTTCAACAGGGCGCAAAGCCAAAAAAGAAAAAGAGCGTCACGGCAGCAGGAAGTTTTCATCAATACCGCGCTCTTGCCGCGGTGGCGATTGCTCTCGCGGTCATAGCCGTGCTCCTGGCCTACCGGCCTCTGCGCCGGTTGTTCGGCTCGTCTTCCGCTTCTTCCACCGCGAACAGCGCCGCTTCCCAATCGCAGGCCGCAGGATTGCCGCAAACCAAAATTCTTGCCGTGCTTCCCTTCGCTGCGGCCGACGGCAATGCCAAGCTCACCGCCCTGGGCGAGGGTCTTGTCGAAAACCTCGCTGCCAAGCTGAGCAAGCTGACTGAAGACCGTTCCTTCGAGGTGGTTCCCGTGCACAACCTGCAAGATAAGAAGATTTCCACGCTACCCGACGCTGCCCGCATGTTCGGCGCCAACCTCGGCCTCGCTCTCAGCCTCGAGCCTCACGACGAACTGGTCAAGGTCAGCTATTCTCTTCTCAATGCGCAAACCGGCGCTACGGTTGGCGGTGATTCCCTCACCGTTCCCGTCGCCGACGCGTTCACCGTTGAACAGAATGTCACCGAAGGAACCGTCAAAGCTCTGCACTTACAACTGCGCCCGGAAGAAGAAGCCGCTCTGAAATACCACGGCACCGACAATGCCGATGCCTACCGGTATTATCTGCAGGCGCAAGGCTACCTGCTCGATCACAGCAAAGCCGAGAACCTCGACAACGCCGCTCTGATGGCACGCGAGGCGCTCAAAGTCGACCCTAACTTCGGCATGGCCAAGGCCGCCCTCGGCGAAAGTTTATGGCTCAAGTATTCCGACACCAAGCAGAAGCAATGGATCGCGCCGGCGCAGAGCGGCTGCAATGAGGCCGTCAAGCTCGGCAACTCTGGAGCCGCCGGCCACGTCTGCCTCGGCCGCATCGACGACGGCACCGGACACTCCCCCGAAGCCGCCGCCGAATTCCAGCTCGCCCTCGGTCTCGAACCCACCAACGAAGAAGCCGCCATCGGTCTGGGCCTGGCCTACGAGCACGAAGGCAAGATCGGCGAAGCCGAAAAGGCCTACCAGCAGGCCATTCAAGCCCATCCCAATAGCCGCCTCAGCTACAACTCTTTCGGCTTGTTCTACCTTCACCGCAATCAGTACGAAAAGGCGCTCGAAATGTATGAGAAAGTCATCCAGATCGCTCCCGAATGGTACGGGACCTATGTGAATATCGGGTCCATTTACGACGAAATGGGGCAATACCAGAAGGCGATCGAGCCCTCGCAGAAATCCATCGCGATCCGGCCTAGCTATGGCGGCTACGTCAACCTTGGAGATGCCTACTTCGGTGTGAATAAATTTGCCGAAGCGGCTGCGGCGTTTGAACAAGCCACCAAACTTGATCCGCAGCAGCAGGTCACTTGGGGCAATCTGGGTTCAGCTCTCTACTACGGTGGCAAGAAAGACCAGGCGTCGGGGCCATATCGCAAGGCGATCGAACTCGCCTTGGAGGAATTAAAGGTCAACGCTCGCGACCCGGATGTGCTCAGCAGCCTGGCCACCTACCATTCCATGCTCGGCGATCGCAAGCCTGCCCTGCTTTATCTGGGGCAAGCGCTGCAGTACGGGCACAACGATAAAGATGTGCTGCTGGATGCGGCGGGGGTGTATAACCAGTTGGGCGAAACTGGCCTGGCTGTAGAATTCCTGGCCAAGACGATGCAGGCCGGTTACACGGCAGACAGGATTCGCAGCCTGCACGAATTCGACAATCTGGTCAACACGCCGGCCTATCAGCAGTTGATGAAGTCCAAGTGATTTTCCGGCAGATTCTACTGGGAAAGTCGGGAACTGGCTGCCAAGGGCGCTCAACCCTCGAACGGACTTTGCGCCCCAACAGGAAGACAAGAAAGCAAAACCTAAGAGAGGAACACTTATGGCACAAGAGAAAGAGAAGAGTCGAAACGGCAACCCTCCACCTATCAACGTGGATAAATGCACGGATATCGGCAATGCCCTCATGGGGCAGCAAATCAACTTCACTGGCATCGCCGGACAATGCTCCATCACCCCAGGCAATACCCCGTGGCCATTCGACTACGGCCCCCCCATTCCATTCCCCAACCTTGCGAATCCGATTATCCACATAGCGCAGGGACTGAACACAACCCCGCCTAACAATGTCTACCAGTACATTGTGAGTTGCTGTCCGCAGCAAGCAGCCCCTAAGACTGTAACCGTCACCGGCTGACGCAGCCAATTCACTCGCGGGCGCACGGTTTGCAAACCGAAGCCGTGCGCCCCGGCGATCCATCCGCTTACCGTAGCCGTCACTTAAACGAACGTGCACCCGCGCGGGCAATTCTGTTCCGCCCGCGCCGCGCGCGATTCGCTCTACTTCCTGCTCCAGAACCTGCCCACACCCATGCGCACCTGCACCGTATTCAGCCCCGGATTGGGCGTTGCCAGCCCCGCATTCGAAATATGCAGATAACGCAATTCCACGCTCCAGTTATATTTCGCGCCCAGAATGTGCGTGCCAAACGCCGCGCTGGGCGTGAAGTTCACGGTATTCGTGTAAGTAGGAACATTGTGATCGCTGAAAAGCGTCCCGCCGCTCAGCTCTAGATATGGAGAAATTTTCCCCCGCCGCTCGAAATTCCACTTCAACCCCAGCGGATTGAACCCCACTCCATACGCCGTGTTCGCCGGCTGAAAAATGAAATACGCCGGCTCCGCATCCACCGCATATTCGAATCGCCCGCGCAAAAATCCCGGCAGGTGCGGATCCGTCAAGACCCATCCGTAGCGCAGTCCCGCATCGAGAATTCCCGTGTGCAATGTCCCGCCCGGCACCGAGTGCCCGCCCCCGGCCCAGATCTGGACTTCATGGCCGCCTTCTTCCGGCCCCGTCTGGGCAAAGCCCAGCCCCGCAGCCACGATTAGGAAACAAGAAAGAAGAAAACGGTTCATTCGCCCCATCGCCCCCATGAGGGAGGAAATAATTTGATTCTCTCCGTGCCTGTGTCTCTCGGTGGTGGTTTAGTTTTCGACGAATTCGCTTATCGTGGAGAGCCTGCCCTGTTTTGCCGAAGCCCCGAGCGAAGTGAGGGGGAAGCCGAAGCGAACCCGCTGTGCTTTCAGTACCCGAAGAAGCGCAGCCCGTAGTTAGGAAGTGAAGCGTGAAGAAGTGAAGCGCGCCGAGGGAGAAGAGGCATGGGATTTGCCTTCAGCCCGCCCGCCGGAAGTTCACCCACGCATCCGAAGGCCCTGTCGTTGCCGACTGGCTCTCTTCCTCGCCCGTCGACAGCAACCCCACAACGCCGCGCAGGTTTTCCCAGGCCGCGTCGTTCAACGAAGGATCCGAACTCACCAGGTCGCGGATCATATCCCACGCCGCCATATTCAGCGCGCCCTCCGGCGGCAGCCCCATGGCCAGCGACACCGAACATTGCGGACAAAACGAAATGCGGTGCGCCGTCGATTTCTGCCGCGGCTTGATGCCCACGGTCTGCGCAAACATATAGACCGCCACCGATTTGTGTCCGGACTCAATTTCGCGCTTGCAGCGCAGACAGTACATATTCTCCAAAGGTTTCATCCTCGCGGGCCCCCGGCGGGCAACCAGAATATGCATAACTTTCAGTCAAGCGCCCCGCGCGCCGCAAGTGCATAGAAAGATTCCCGCAAGCCGATTCAAGCTCCCATGCCGACGCAACCGTGCCGGCCCGAGACTACACTTCTCGTCCAGCATTGAAAATCGGATATGACCGCGGCCGACACGGCCGCACGTCATTGCAGGTCGCTGATTAGCTGAAGTCGATTAGCTGGCGTCAGCTTTCTTGACGGCCAATTCTGCGCCCTGGAATCCGATGCGGCTGTGGGTACCGTCGCAGAAGGGCTTGTTAACCGATCCTCCGCAGCGGCAGAGCGAAAAAGCCGGCTTGCCGGTGAGGTCGTAGGGAGTGCCGTTGGCATCGACCAACTCGACGGAGCCTTCGGGAGCTTCCACGCGAAACGGGCCATTGGGACGGACAGTGATCTTAACCTGCGCCATGAATTCGATTCCTCCAACCTTGTTGGTTTTCAGTAAGGCTATTGAAGATACCACCATAAGGGAGATTATGTCTCGCCGGCAGTCGTGCGTTTCCTGCAGGAGTGGGTATCTCGAATCTACACCGGATGAGCACTGGGCGGGGGCCGTCAACTCGCCAGTCGCTGCGGGCATCTCATGTGCAAGTTCTTTCAGCTTGACAGGCGGGAGGGTGTGGGCAAAAATGCTGCGTGGGCGACTCCTGTCCGGCTGGACGGCCGGCTGCGGGCGGATTGCTCACCGAGTTTCCAGGCTACCAGCGACCGATACCCATGCCTGCGCCCTCTCCAAAATCATTGTCCGTGAGGTGTACACGATGCCAGCAATCGGGCTTGTCCGACGGTTTCAGTTTTCCACATTGAATCTGCTGAGCGAAAGATCAGCGCCGGGCCGAGACGGAGTTCGCTTGGGCGGTTCCAGCTTGCGGAATAAACTGGCGGCTTTGGTTCTGTTCTGCGTCGCGGCAGCGATGACAGCGCCGGCGCAGACGTTTAAGGTGTTGGACCAGGGCGGTTCCTACTATCCTGTTATTCAAGGCGTGGACGGGAATCTTTACGGGTCATTCAACAGTACTGAAGGTACGTACGGCTATGGCGGCTCGCTATTTAAGATGACGCCGGCCGGCGCACTGACGACTGTTTATACGTTCTGCTCGCAGCCGAACTGCACCGACGGCACTGGTCCTAGCGGACTGGTGCTGGGCACGGACGGGAACTTTTACGGCGTAACCTTGGAGGGCGGCGGCAACACCAGCATCAATTGCAACGGTGAAGAAGTTGGAGGTTGTGGTACAGTTTTCAAAGTCACTCCCGCCGGCAAGCTGACAACGATCTACAATTTCTGCGCACTGGCCAACTGCGCTGACGGTTCGCTCCCTGGAGCCGTTCTGGTTCAGGGCACGGACGGGAATTTTTACGGGACGACCGGGTATGGCGGGCTCGCAGGAACCTGCTATGGCGACCTGGAGAAACCCACCGGCTGCGGCACAATCTTCAAGATCACGCCGAAAGGCGTGCTGACCACTCTCTACGACTTCTGCAGCGGAGCTACCTGCACCTCGGACCCCGGCGGTTTAGTGGTGGGCCCGAACGGGAATTTTTACGGCACAACTAACTTCGGTGGCACCGGCAATGGAGGCACGCAGTGCGAGAGCGCTGCCTGCGGCACATTCTTCACCATCACCTCCGCGGGCGCGCTGACCACGCTTTACAGCTTTTGCATCGCAACCGGCTGTCCCGATGGCGCTCACCCTGTGGGTCTGGTGGTGGGAAGCGATGGGAACTTCTACGGAACCGCGGGCGACGGCGGGGCGTACGATTGGGGCTCGGTCTTCAAGATCACGGCGGGCGGCACGCTGACAACTTTATACAGCTTTTGTGCGCAGACCAACTGCCCCGACGGCGCCTACCCTCAAGCCGGGCTGGTGCAGGCCACGGACGGAAATTTTTACGGCACAACTTCCGGCTATGGCGCCAATGGTGTTGGGGGCACAATCTTCCGGATTTCGCACAGCGGCACGCTGAAGACGCTTTACAGCTTTTGCAGCGAGACAGATTGCAACGACGGGACCGGTCCCTCTGCGCCGCTGTTTCAGGCCACCAACGGCACCTTATACGGAACAGATACGGGCGGTGGAACCGCAGGCGGCGGCACCGTCTTCGCTCTGACGACGGGCTTGAGCCACTTTGTGGAGACGGTGCCAACCGTGGGTAAGGTGGGAACAGCGGTGAGAATCCTGGGCAGCGGTCTGACGGGCTCGACCAGCGTGAGCTTCAACGGAACGGCCGCAACCTTCACCGTGGTCTCGGCCACCGAAATCACAACTTCGGTGCCAACGGGCGCAACCACAGGCAAGATTACGGTGGCAACGCCTGGAGGCACGCTCACGAGCAATGTTTCGTTCCAAGTGAAGTGAGGATTTGTCGGCGCAATTCCGAGCGGAGCGAGGATTCTTGCGCGCACTGGTTGGAACTGCGGCTCGAGCGGCAGCGACTAAGGTCGTGCCCTTCCCCGACTCGACGACGGCGCCGGATCTCAGGCAGCCATGGAGGCCGCCGATACCAGGCTGCGGTAGAGCTCGAGGTAGTCGTCGATCATGCGCTTGGTGGTGAAACGCTGGCGGGCGCGGGTATAGGCGCGCTCAGCGTAGGCGCGGCGCAGATCGCGGTCGGTGTTGAGCTGGCGGAGGATGGCGGCGAGACTGGCAGCATCGTTGGTGCGGAAGTAGAGCGCGGCGTCGCCCCAGACCTCGCGAAAGCTGGGAACATCGTTGGCGACGATGGCGCAGCGGGAAAGAGCTGCGTCGAGCGGGGCCATGCCGAGCGGCTCGTAGCGCGAAGTGGCGGCGTAGATGGCGGCGCGGCTGTAGAGAGCGCGCAGTTGAGATTCTGTTTGCGGTCCGCGAATGGCGACGCTGGACTGGTCGGTGGCGACTTTTACGTCGGCACGGATGGGAATGCGCGGCATGGGCACGGTTTGTTCGGCGCCGACGATGCACACCGAAACGGGATGAGCGTGCTGAGTGAGCAGAAAAACCTGCTTGCCGGCGTCGAGCAAGCGGCCTACGGAGAGCACTGAATCGTCTTTGTTGACGTAGGGATTGAAGAATATGGGATTCCGTCCGGGATAGATTACGGCTTCGCGGCGGGGCCGGGCATAGCAGGCGCGGACGGCGTCAAGCATCCAGGATGAAGGCGCGGCTACGGCATCGGCACCTGCAATGCCGCGGGTCACGATGTCGCGATACCACTTAAGCCAGCGCGTGGGCTGAGGGGCGCGGCCTTGCACAGCCAGAGTCCAGGTAACGAGATCGCCGTGGGCCATGAGGATGCGAGGCACATCGACGGGCAAATCGCCGTAGCAGAACTGGTTGAGGTGAAGCACATCGGGCCGGACTTCGCGCACCACGTCGGCGAGAAAGGCGGAAGAATCGGGCAAGTCCTGCTCAGCTTCCTGCATCCACTCCAGGCGGAAGGCGGTGGGACGGTAGTCGAGGCCGTAAAGGGAATCCATCCACGCGGTGCGTTCGGGCAGTGGAATCTCGCCGAAGCTGACGAGAGTGACGCGCACGCCGCGGGTGACCAAGCCGGTAACCAGTTCGCGGGTATAGGTCCACGTGCCAGACAGCGTGTCGGCCGTAACCAGAACGTGCACAGAACCCTCCGGGGAGACGCGGGATGCCGCTATGGAAGCGGCAAACCGCCGAAGTGCCGGGGCCTATTGTAATGCGGATTGAGGCCAATTGGGGTAAAGAAAATTTGGCTGCCGGTCTAATAGTGAGATCCGTGCCTCCTTTTGGCGCTGGTTTGCAGAATCTTGCACAGTTGGTGGGCCACCAGGGCGTAAAATTCTCGGATCGAGCGGGAAGCGATCAGTTTGCGGCCAGGCGCACGCGCATCTCCCGCGCCAGATTGTCGATGGCGCGGATTTTGTCGGCAGCCGGCGGAGGAACATCAGGGACAGCCATGGCCAGTTGGCAGGAGAGCAGCATGGCGGTGAGAGTTTCGCCGAATTCGCTGCGCATCTGTTCTTCGACCGCACGGCGGGCCTGAGTCTCCTCACGCTTGCGGCGGTGCAAAGCGGAGCGGACTTCACGCACCAGACGATCCATGCCGGTGACGGCGAAGTTCAGGTAGACAGGCAGGGCCGAGCCCAAATGCTCAAGCATGCGGTCGCTTTCTTCGGGCTCAGTTTCCAGAAGAAATTGGTCGATGACCACTGCGGAATAGGTCTCCTCGCGCAGGCGGCCCATAGCCTGCTGCAGATTTTCTGCCCAGCGGGTCTCATTGCCGGTGGCTTCTTTGAGAGTGGTGGCACACTCTTGGCCGCGTGCTGAAGGTGTAATAAGTAAAATCATGCCCTTTCAGTAGCACGTCTGCCGCCACACCCCATTCATTGAAAATACGCCACTTAGCGATGCGATCGACGCGTTGGTTTTCCGTTTACGGAACGCCGCAAGCTCGCTCGTTTCCCGATTGAAAATCGGGGTTTTCGGCAGCGCGTGAGGCCGTTGCCTGCCGCCGGCATTTCTCTTCGCCAGTCCTGATCATCTTGTTCCGCACCGTAAGCCGGAAATCGAGCTAAGCCTGCGATGAGTAGTCCTTCAGCTTGCGATAGAGGGTGGTCTTGCCGATGCCCAACATGCGCGCCGCCTGCAACTTGTCGCCGTTAAGTTCGGCGATTGCATTCAGGATGGTCTGCTTTTCCAATTCCGCGATGGGGATGATCTTTTGCAGGCTGTGGCCGTTTGTGGGCGCCGAACCCGGAGTTCTCGCCAGGGCGGGCGGAAGATCGGTTACATGGATCAGCGGACCGCTGGTAAAGGCATAAGTACGCTCCAGGCAGTTTTCCAATTCGCGGACGTTGCCCGGCCAGTCATAAGCCAGCATGGTTTTAAGGGCTTCATCGCTGAGCGTTTTTTCCAGGGCGGCCGAGCGCGCCAGACGCTCCAGAAAATGAGCGATGAGCAACGGAATATCCTCGCGGCGCTCGCGCAGTGGCGGGATGCGCAGACTGAGAACGTTGAGGCGGAAATACAGATCTCGCCGGAACGCTCCCTCCATCACAGCCTGTTCCAGATCGCGATTGGTGGCGGCCAGAAGGCGCACATTGATGGGAATGCGCCGCGTGCTGCCCACCGGGCGAATTTCTTTTTCCTGAATGGCGCGCAGCAGTTTGGCCTGCAGATCTACGGGGAGTTCGCCCACTTCATCGAGAAAAACCGTGCCGCCCTCAGCAATCGCCAGCAGACCATCCTTGGATTGACTGGCGCCCGTGAACGCTCCTTTGACGTAGCCGAACAGTTCGCTTTCGATCAGCGTAGGCACGAGTGAGCCGCAATCCACGGGGATGAAGGGCTTGTCGCGGAAAGGTCCGGAGTAGTGAATGGAACGCGCCACCATTTCTTTGCCGGTGCCGCTCTCACCCAGAATCAATACCGGGTGAGAACTGTTGGCTGCCTTGGCGATGATGCGATAGAGCTTTTCCATCTCAGGAGCTCGGCCCACAATGCCGCCGAATCCCTGCTTGGACTTGATCTTCTCGCGCAACATGCGGTTTTCGGTTTTCAGCTTGAGATGGCTCGACACGCGCTCCAGCAGCAGCTTCAATTCGTCCATGCTGAAGGGCTTGGTCACGTAGTCGTAGGCGCCGCTCTTCATGGCCTGCACTGCGGATTGCACGGTTCCGTAGCCGGTGACCACGACAATGAGAGATTCCGGGCGTTGCCCCTTGATCTGGCGCAGAGCTTCCAAACCGCCGGCGCCGGGCAGACGCAAATCCAGCAGGACTGCGTCTATGCTCTGCATTTGCAGAAGGCGGTAGGCGTGCTCGGCGGAGTCGGCGACGTAGGCGGTGAAGCCCAATGACTGGGCGACCTCGCGGCAAGCGTCGCGGATGGATCGCTCGTCGTCGACAATGAGCAGGTTAAGAAAATTCGCGGCTTCTATCTGCGGTGTGCGTAGAGCTGGACTGATGGCGGCTGACGTCATAGCATGAATTCCTCTTTTTCCTTTTTTGTTTTCTGAAGTGGCGGTTGCAATTCGTTTTCTGGACCTGAATTCTCTGAATCTCGGCTGTCTGGATGTGGATTGGCTGCCTCTTGCGAGTGAAGCGGCACGGGCTCTTGGACCCGGGGAAGCAGCAGCATTACCCGCGTGCCTGTGCCGGGCTCGCTTTCCACATGGATCAGCCCGCCATTGCGGGTGACGATGCTGTGCACGGTGGTGAGCCCAAGACCGGTGCCCCGGCCGGAATCCTTCGTCGTAAAGAACGGTTCGAACAGGCGCTTGCGGGTTTCCGCGTCCATGCCCGCGCCTTTATCGCTCACGGCTAGCAGGACGCACGGAAACAGCGTTTCTGTAGCTTGGGGGAGGGTTGTCGCGGCCAGGGATTGAAACTGGCAGTTGCTGCTTTCGACGGTCACGCTGCCGCCGTTGGGCAGTGCGTCGCGAGCATTGAGGACAAGGTTGAGAAAAATCTGCTGGGCCTGTGCGGGATCCATATTCACGCGGCCCAATTCGGGCTCGAGATGGAAAGAAAGCGTAATGTTCTCGCCAATCAGGCGCGTCAGCAGATTCCGCATGCCCTGTGCGATGTTGTTCAGAGACAGGGCGCACGGCTCGCTGTTCTGCGGCCTGGCCAGCAGAAGCAACTGCCGCACCATGCCGGCGGCTTGCAGCGCCGCCGCATGGATCTCTTCGGCGTAGCTGTGCATCCGCTCATCCCCTTCCAGGCCTGCCAGCAGCAGATCGCAGTACAACGTCACCCCGGTGAGAAGATTGTTGAAGTCATGGGCCACGCCACCGGCAAGGCGCCCTACCGCTTCCCAAGTCTGAGCCTGGCGCCGCGAACTCTCGGAGCGACGCAGTTCGGCCGAGTCCGCCAGCAGCAACCACGCGACGGAATCTGCGCTGAAATTCAGGGCGCTCCAGATGGTCCATGCTGCACGCCGGCTCTCCGCCGTTTCCGAGCTCCCCATCTCGGAGCCGGCCCCGGCCAAAGCGGCTCCAATGCGGAAATAATCGCGCCGGCCCTCTGCCAGTTCGCGCAGCAGAAACTCGGCCTGATCGCGATCTTGAGGCAAAACCAGGTCGCGCAGCCGCAAAGGACGCGTCGCGCCCGAGTCGCGGACCATCTGCTCGAACGCGGGATTCATCTCGACGACGACTCCTTGCCGGTTCAAGGCAGCAAAGGCCATGGGCGCGTTTTCGAAGATGGCACGCAGACCCATTCTGGCGCCTTCGGCGACGGCTGGCTCTGGCCACGGAAACGGAGTTGCTGCGCTCATGCTGATACTGTTACGCGGGACGATTCCCGAAAGGAACCCCGAAACTGCTGGGCCGATACCTCAGTGTTCCCAAAAAGGGAGGCCCGAAGCGGCTGCGGTTACGGCTTGTTCCTCAATCGCGAACCCACTATAGGGAACCCCATGTGGGGCTGCGAAGGGCAGCCGTCACTCGTTTGGGAAAAAGCCTGTGGAAAACCACGAACAGTTCTTTATTTTGTGAGGGTTAGGGACAAAAGAAAAAATTGCAAATGCGGGAAAAGACAAGAATTAAAGAGGAAGGTGACCTGCCTGGACCCTCTGAGCCTCGATCATTGCCGAGGTGCGGAGTAGCGGCGGTCGGCGATGGGACTTTGATCGCCCAGCGGCACTGCCGACGTAAGCCGGAAAGTCAGTCGGCGTCCCTTCGGAAACACGACGACCGCGGGCGGCAAAGACATCCGGGCCATCGGGGTGGCTCCGTATGGCTGAGGCAGCGACCCATGCGCAAACAGGCTGGAGGTCTGTAGCAGGAGTTGTTTGCCGTCAATGACAATGGCGTCGAGCGCCAGCCGAACATAACCGGGTCCTGAGATTCCGAAGGGATGTTCCGATTCAACCCTGCCCATCACGGCTGTCCCCGTCCCGATCAGGGTATCGCCATCAACGATCACAGGCTCGGCCACTACTGCAGAAAATTTTTCTCCGGCGCGAGCTTCGGTCTCTGACAGGGAATTCTCCAAGCGCACCGTTACTAGAGTTCCAAAGGGAATACTGCGGGGGCGGTTGCGGAACGGCAGGCTGCCCTTGACCCCGTGATCGGCAGGCACTCCGGGATTGTCCGTGTTCACTAGAGCGGGGGCTTCGCTATCGGGATGGAAAGGCAGGGCATGGTCGCTGGCGGAAGCGCCGGCCTCCACGCGGTTTGCGCTGTCCCGCTGACTGCAGCTCGTTCCCACAGCCAAAGCCAGCGCGATCAGAAAGAATCGCGAATTAGTAGCACACCGCCAGACCCGCATGCACAGATCCTCGCCCCAACCCTGCGCTGAAGGTAAGTGGCAAACTGAGTACCAACCGCAGCCCTTCCTGAATCAATGATTTGCCACGCGGCAGGATCGAAGTCAATGTAGATTCTGCATCGTATCGAGTACGAATACGGGAGCGGCAACGGAGCAGGGAGTCGACGCAAGAACCGCAAAGGATATAACGAAGCATGCCGGGCCAAGCCAATGGGGAACCTGTGCTGACATGAGACTCGGTTTGCCGCACGGCACAGGGCAGGCTGCCGAAGCCATGCACAAGATGAGTGAAAGCACCTCTCAGCGTCTGCTCAAAATCAACTGCGCAGGAGTAAACGTTGTTGACCATGGTCATTGACCATGGTACAATCATGACGTGGAAGAAATCGCCATTTCCAAGTTCAAGGCGACTTGCCTTGCCGTGCTCGAAAGAGTCCGCAAGACCGGAAAGCCAATTTTGGTGACTCGCTTCGGCGAACCGGTCGCAGAAGTAGTTCCGCCCCCATTACCGGAAAGGCCAAAGAATTGGGTAGGTTCCTTCGCTGGCACTGGACGCCTTCTTGGCGACATCGTTTCTCCCGCCAGCGATGAAGACGACTGGGAAGTTCTGCGGTGATGAAACTCTTGCTCGACACGCACATTTGGGTGTGGAGCGTTTTGCATCGAAGCCGCCTTCCCAGCCGGGTGGTCACCGAGCTTGAAGATTCGACAAACCAGCTTTGGCTCTCGCCGATCTCGCTCTGGGAAGTGCTTTTCTTGTGCAGAAAGGGACGGTTAGAGCTGGATCCAAACCCCGAAGCCTGGATCGAGCATAAGCTCCGTGCGGTGCCGATGAGGGAAGCACCGATCACCTTCCAAGTCGCTAGAGAAATGAGCCGTTTTCAACTCCCTCACCGCGATCCTGCGGACAATTTTCTGGTTGCCACTGCGCGGGTATTCGATCTGACCCTGGTCACCGCGGATGAGAGGTTGATCGAAGCCGGCGTGGTTCCAGTCCTGCCCAACCGATAGAATAGCCCAGAGCAAAGAACAACAATTTCGCGCAAACAAATCGGAGAGCCTGACGCTCTCCGCGAAGGTTTTGATTGAAAACTGCCCAGCTAGTTCGATCCGCCGCCGGCGTCGGCGCTCTGCGGTTCGTTTTCCGGCTGCGCGATCACGCCATCGAATGGAGTTGCCCCCACGTAGCGCCCGCGGACGACGCTGATATGCCGCAGCGGGAACCCGGAATCTGGACCGCGCTGCCACGTGCTGCCGCCGTCGGTGCTCTCGAATACCACACCGGTCTGTCCGCTGGTGGCAAGCAGACGGCTGTGGCTTTCGTCATAAGCAACCGAGGTGATGTCTTTGTCCGGAAGGCCGGCCACGAGATGATTCCAGCTCTTGCCGAAATCCGCGCTGTGGAACGCGCCTTCGCGGGTGGCTATGAAGATCTGGCTATCGGGAGCCACGGTCACCTCGCGAACATTGATCGGATACGACGCCAGCGCCGGCTGCTGCCAGGTGGCTCCGCCATCTTCGGAAACCAAAACTTTCGCGTGCGTGGCGGCAACCACTACGTTGCCTCGAGCCTGCACCGAAACGAAGTCCCGCTCGCTCGCAACCGGGCCGCCCATCCAGACTTTGCCTTCGTCCTTGCTGACGAACAATCCCGCTGAAGTCGCAGCCAACCAACGGCTCGATCCGAGGTCCGTATCGCTGACACGTCCTTCCAGCACGGAGTGTGTGCTGGTGGTGGAATGCACGACCTTGGTCTTGCCGCTCTTTAACTTCACCGTGCGCGTCACCGTCTTCTCGATGACGATGTTGTTGATCGGATGCCAAGTCGCGCTTCCCAGCGCCAACTCGAACACACCACGGTTGGTGCCGGCTACGAGCGTTCCGTTGCTGGCTTGCTTGAGCGTGAAAACATCCCGGCCATCGAGCCCTGCGCTTTTCTGCTGCCAACTCTGGCCGCCGTTGTGCGAATAGAATACGCCGCCAAATTCGCGGTCATTCACCACGCCAATGTAGAGCGTGTTCGGTTCCTGGTTGTCAGCCAGAATCGCGCTGACATAGCGGTGGCTGTAGCCATGGTTGGAGGCGGTCCAATTTGCGGCGCCATCGTCGCTGGCCAGCACGCCACTGCGATCGGTCGCGAGCAGCACGTGCTGCGAATTGCGCGGATCGATCAAAACGTCATTGACCACCACTTCCGGGTTGCTCACGCGCTTCCAGGTCTTGCCTTCGTCCAGGGTCTTCCACAAACCCTCCGTGGTGCCCGCGAAAATGATCGCCGGATTGCTGGGGTCCTGCTTCAGCACTCGGGTGCGCCGTGCCGTAAAGGGAATCCCCGGAACTTTCAGGAACTGATCGCCGGCAGTTGTGCTCTTGTAGATCCCCGAGCACGCGCTGGCGAAAACTTCCCCCGAATTCTGCGCGCTCACAATGATCGAGAAGACATCGGAATCGTCGATCATGCCTTTGTTGATGTGCTCCCAGTTGGCGCCGCCGTCGCTGGTCTTCCAAGCCAGATGCCAGGTACCGGCGTAGACCACATTGGGAGCTTTGGGATCGACGGCAATCGATTCGATGTTCTTGATGGCCGCGTCATTGGCGGGAGAAATTCGCTGCCAATTCTTTCCGCCGTCCGTACTGCGATACACGCCGTCGAGCGCGCCCGCAACCACAACTTGGGGATCGGACGCTGCAATCGCCATCGCCCGCACCGACTTGCCGTGCATGGCGGGCACAGTTTCCCAGTCTTTGCCGCCGTTGCGCGTGCGGAAAATGTCGCCCGCACTCTGGTCTTGCACGCTCCAGGCGGATACAAATATGGTCTTCGAGTCGTGAGGATCGAAGGCGATGTGGTCGAGCACATAGTCGTCACCGGCGCCGAGTTTGGCGAAACGTGACCAATTATGGCCGCTATCCTCGGAAACAAAGATCACCCCCGTGCTGGTGCCCAGCAACACCCGATCCGGGTTATGCGGGTCGTATGCCAGACTGCGGACATCGCCGCCATCCGGGCCCAAAACGGCCCATTGGCGGGCCGTAGATGCGCCTGCGCATACCGCAACCAACAACAACAGTATCAATAATTTAGCCAAAGCATATTGCTTCATAAGCGGGTTCAGCTCCAAGGCGGTCGAAATTAGTTATGCGAAGCTAGCCTGACAGTTGCCCACAGGCTCTACAAGTTACCGAAGGCCACGCAAAAAAAATGGCCGGTCGATGCTGCTCGACCGGCCCTTGTACTACGCGTCGAATCAGTTCCCCTTCATGGCCGCGGCTTTTTTCTTGGCCATCGGCTTGGGATGGTCGGGCACCGCGTGGACTTTGGATTCATCCACAGCTTCGGTGCCGGTTGAGTCGAACGTCGCACCCGAAGGCACGATCCAGTACTCGGCCGTCTTGGTGCCACCGCTGCCGGTGCGCACTTCGATGCGGCTCGGGTCAATTCCCTGTTGGGCTTCGCCTTGGGTCAGATAGAACTTGGAATCCACGGCGCGTTCCGCCGCCAGGTTCTTCCGCTTCTCTGCCGGATCGGCGTTGCCCACGATCACCAGCTTGTTGTCGGGGTTCTGCTGCAGGTTCTTGGCTACATCGTCCAAAATAGCCTTGCAGGTGTTGTCGACGCGCCAGGGCTTCTTCTCGTTGGGGAAGTCGCACTGGCTGAGTTTAGCGGCCTTCGGCGGCGGTGGCGGCGGGTTCTCTACCGTCACTTGCGCCGAGGCTTGACCGGTCAGACCGCGCGCGTCGGTGCAGGTCGCCCCAACCGAGATCGAGCCGGGAGCAGCTCCTGTCGTATCCAGCGTGGCTGAGCTGCCGCTGCCGTTGATGGTTCCGCTTGAAGCAGTCCAGCTTCCCACGGACACAGAAACGCCATCCGGACTCGTGCAACTGCACGTTACGCTTACGCTTGCGCCGGCCTGCACGCTCGACGGACTGGCCGAGCAACTCATGCTCGGCGGATTCTTCGGCGGCAGCGGCTTGATGGTGTAGTTCGCCGAGCAGCTCGCTTCGTTATTGTTCTTTGCTTTCGCGTCCGTCACATGCGCCGTCACCGCGTAGCTGCCTGGAGCCGCGTTATTGGTGTCGATGCTGGCAGTCGTATCCTTGCCGGTTACCGAGCCGCCGTTGCCGGTCCAGCTATACGTCAAGGTGTGCTTGGGATTGAAATTGGTCGCCGCGACCGTCGCCGTGAGCGGTTCCCCAACCATCACTTCGCTGGGCTGCACGGAGCAAGTGGCAGCCGGCGTCACTGCAGGCGCGCCACCCCAACTGAAAACCAATCCCGTACGCAGGCGAGTTCCCTCAAAAGAAACACGTTGCAAATTCGGCAACTCCGGGGCCACCAAGCCGGCATAGTTGTGACGCGTCCACACGTAGTCGACGTCGAAGACCCGCCACGCCAGTTTTTTGGTGATGGGCAAATCCATTCCACCGCCCAGGATCGCGCCGATGCCATTGTTGCCTGAGAGAGAGATTCCATTGTCATAACTGACCCGGTTGTAGCTCAGCAGCGTATGCAGGAAAAATGCCGCTGAGTCGGTGCGGGCCATAAGCCGCGGTCCCCCGGACACGGTCCACTCGGAAGCGGACGACGGAGTATCACGGTTATACCCCAAGTCGGCTTCCAGGCCCCAATGCCGATCGAAGTTATAGGTCAGCGCGCCGCCAGATCCCTTTGCCATGTCGGGAAGCTTAAAGTAGATGGGATTGGAGGGATCTCCGGTGCTCACCGGAACCGTGGCGCCGGGATGCAGCCATTGATAGCCCACAAACACGTCCAACTTAGAGTTGTCGTCGCTTTGGGCTAAGGCAGAACTTGCCGTGAATAACAGCATGAGAACCATGGACAGGCCGATTAGGGTCTCTCGGCCCGCGCGCGAGTTGCAACAAAGTGACATTACAATCCTCCGATGTAAATACACGGGCCGCCTGCGTTCAAATCCGCAGAGACGCCGCAAACTTTGCAGTGAATGAAAGCGATTACTCTTCAACCTGGAAACCACAGATTCTAACGCACTGGAATCTTAAAGCGAAAGAAGGATTTTCAGGAATTACCCTGGATGGCATCAGAATGTCTCAATTTGACATCGAGAAGGTTTGTGCCCCATCGCCTGCACGGGTAACTGTCGCTGGCCAGTCCCCTCGCTGTGACACCACCTTGCCCAGCCGGGAGCAGCCCGAGTATGGTTGTACTGCCCGGCTAAAGGCGCGGTTCGGGCGCATCGCCAACTCACCGGAAACGGGCACGAATTACTGGATGAACCACGAAAAAGTATTGATTGTCGAGGACGAAGAGAACGAACGCAGCGGCTTGGCGGAACTGGTTTCCTCCTGGGGCTATCGGGCCGAAACCGCGCGCGATGGCGTGGAGGGCCTGGAAAAGGCCGTCCAGTGGGCTCCCTCGATGGTGATCACCGACCTCAAGATGCCGCGCATGGGTGGAATCGAGCTATTGGAACGCCTCGCCGAGCAGGCCCAACCCATGGCTGTGATCATGGTGACCGCGCAGGGCACGATCGATAGCGCGGTGCAGGCCATGCGCGTCGGCGCCTACGACTACATCACCAAGCCCATCGACACCAACCGCCTGCGCACCATTCTGCAAAACGCCTCCGCCCTGATGGGGACGCGCGTCGAACTCGAGACCGCCCGTCGCAAGCTGCGGGATTCCGGCTCGCTGGGCCAGCTTCACGGATCTTCCCGCAAGATGCAGGAAATCTTCCGGCTCATCGAAATGGTCGCGCCCAGCACCGCTTCCGTCTTGATTACCGGCGCCAGCGGCACGGGAAAGGAACTTGTCGCACGCACCATTCATGAGCTCAGTCCGCGCCGCGAGCGGACCTTCGTTGCCATCAATTGCGCCGCCATTCCTGAAACCTTGATCGAGAGCGAGATCTTCGGCCACGAAAAAGGCTCATTCACCGGCGCCATGGAGCGCCGTACCGGCTGCTTTGAACTGGCCGAGGGCGGTACGCTTCTGCTCGATGAAATCGGCGAGATGCCCGTGAACACTCAGGCCAAGCTGCTGCGAGTGCTGGAGGATCGAAAGCTGCGGCGGCTGGGCAGCAAGGTGGAAACCTCAGTCGATGTGCGGGTTCTGGCTGCCACCAATAAAGTTCCCGAAGAGGCCGTGGCCCGCGGCGAACTGCGCAGCGACCTCTACTATCGTCTCAACGTGTTCAACATTCATATGCCGCCGCTGCGCGAGCACAAGGAAGACATTCCCGACCTGGTGCAGCTTCTGCTCGCCGAGATGAGCGCAAAGCACTCCCGCAAGGTGGCCGCGGTGAGCGAGGCGGTACTGAATCTTTTCACCAATTATTCCTGGCCGGGCAATGTCCGCGAGTTGCGCAATACCCTCGAACGCGCCGTCATCGTGTGCGACAGCGGCATGGTCGAAACCAAGCATCTGCCTCCCGCGTTTGGCCACGCCCCGTTGCATACGGCGGCCAACGATCCCGATGCTGTGCGGCTCGGAGTGGGCACGACCGTAGGCGAAGCGGAAAAGATGCTGATCCTGAAGACCCTGGAATCGACCAGCAACAACAAGACGCGAGCCGCGGAAATCCTCGGCATTAGTTTGAAGACCCTGCACAATAAGCTCAAGGAATACGGCAGCGGCAGCGCTTCCGATGCCGCTCCAGGAAAGGAGGAATCTTAAACTCAGTGCTCCGGGGCCGGTGGCCGGAAATTCACTACGAGATGTCCGGCTGTGATCAATGCAAGGCTCCGCTAGTTCATCGCCCGGTTCGCGATGCGTGCTTCAATTGATCGCTAGCCGCTGACCACTGACACCGTCCACTGTTTCCCCATGCGACGCAAAACCATCATCGTGCTGGCCATCACCTTTATGGTGACCGTGATGGTGGCTGCCTTTTCCTATCTCTACATCTCCCAGATCCTCCGCCAGCGCATCACCAACGCCTACGAAGGCGCCAGCCGCCTGAATCAGCAACTTGTCTACTTTGCCGAGAACGACCTTCCCGATTTGAGCAGCACCCGCGTCGATACCAATGATCCTGCGGCTGTGCGGCGCGCCCTGGCCGAATATCTGCAGATGGACACGAATCTTTTGAACAATCTGGAATCCGACGTCGACCTCTGGCCCTACATCTACGACGCTGCCGTGGTCGACGTGCGCGGGAAGGCCCTGCTCCATACCAATCCGAAGCTGGCGGGAAAGCAGATTACCGCGCGCCCGGATTTTCGCGAGCTCGTCTCGGCGCGATTCCCGCGGCAACTTCGCATGGTCTACAGCCCCGCCACTGTCTACGACGTAAGCGTCCCTCTGCAATTGAACGGCGAGCCCTTTGGAACCGTTCGCATCGGCGTTTCCACCGTATTCCTCAGGCAGGAAATCCTGCCCCGCCTGATGCACGCGTTGTACTTCTCGATGGTGTCGATTTTTTCCTCGCTCCTCATCGCGGCCTTGGTTTCCAATCTCGCGCTGGGCCCGCTCAAAAAAATCAGCCGCAACCTCGATAGCGTCAGTGCCGGCCAGGCCGAGCCCCTTTCCGGCACCGAGTCCGCGGCTGACGAACTTGGCCTGGTCACCCTCAAAATCGCCGATCTGGGCCGGCAGATGCGCGACACCAAGGAAGTTTTCTCCGCCCTCAAAGATAACGTGGACCAACTCATGTCCAAGTTGCAGGACGGTCTGATGCTCTTCACCCGCGACTCCCGCGTGGTGCTGGTGAGTGCGCCCGTTGAGCGCTTCCTGGGACGTCCTCGCGGCGAACTCTTAGGCAGAACCGTGCAGGAGGTTTTTTCCCGTGGCACCGATCTCGGTACCATGGTGTTGGACGCCTTCGAGCGCCGCCGGCCGCTGATGCAACGCGAAATTGAAGCGGCCCGCGGACGGCACGTGCAGGTTTCGCTCGACTTCGTGCAGGAAAAGAACTCGCAAATCGGGGCCCTGCTGATCATGCGCGATGCCGAATCCGTCCGCCGCATCGGAGACGAAATCGAAATGTCGCGCCGGCTTTCCGCCAGTGGACGCCTCACCCGCGGCGTCGCCCATGAAGTGAAAAATCCCATCAATGCCATCGTCCTCCATTTGCAGCTCTTGCAGAACAAACTCGCGCAGGCCGAGCCTGACACCCGGCGCCACGTGGATATCATCGACAGCGAAATTCACCGCCTCGACCGCGTGGTGCAGACTCTGGTGGATTTCACCCGTCCCCGCGACTTGCACCTCGAAGAGATCGATCTGCGCAGCCTGCTCGAAGACGTTGCCCTGCTGGCCGCGCCAGATGCCGGGCAGCATGGCGTCACCATCCAGCGCAACCTGCCCGCGGAACCTCTCCCCATCAAGGCCGACACCGATCTCATGAAACATGCACTGCTCAATGTGGTGCTCAATGGAGTGCAGGCCATGCCCCACGGCGGCTTGCTCACGATTTCGGCAACCCGCGACGGAGCCATGGCTATGGCCGAGATTCGCGACCACGGCAGCGGCATACCCAACCATCTCCACGACAAGGTTTTCGAGCTTTACTTCACCACCAAGAAAGAAGGCAGCGGCATCGGGTTGGCGCAAACCTTCCAGGTCATGCAATGGCATTACGGATCGGTGGATTTCGAATCGGCCGATGGTCAGGGAACCACCTTTCGTTTTCGCCTTCCGCTGGCGAATGTCAGTCTGAACCCGGCGGACCAAATTGCGCCCGAGTCCGAAGCCGTCATGGCGAAACCCAGAGCTTAATCTCTGGAACATCTCAAACGAGGCGTAAAATTTTACCGGTTTGGGGCAAAGTTGCCGGTTTGGGCAGGTTGCGGTTTGGGCAGGTTGCGGTTTGGGCAGGTTGCGGTCTGGGCAGGTTGCGGTTTGGGGCAAGTTAATGATGATCAGATTGGCGGCGATCTTGGGAGTCTGCCTGTTGAGTCCGGTATGGTCGCCGGACGCGGCCCACGCTTTCGCCAGTTCATACCGCACGCAGCAGACAACGCCGCAAAACTCTTCACCCCAGTCCTCGTCCAACGGAGACCAATCCCACCCGGCGCAAGCTGCTCAGGCCCCGGCTTCTGCCGATCAGGCAAAGCCCGCGCCGAAGCGGCATCGGCACAAGGCGGCATCCAGCGGAAATTGTCCGAACACGGCAAGCGGGCAGACGCCGGCGACGAGCAATTCCGCTGCAGCGTCCGCCTCCGCCGCGCCCTGCGCCCCGAAAAAGAAAGTGGTCCGCAACGGGGGAACCAATGACCCCGCCGTGCAGCTCACCGGCTCCCCGGCCGCGGCCAGCAGCGCCGACCAGCGCGCCGCCGTTGACCAGTTGCTCGCTTCCGCCGGCGATAACCTGAATAAGAGCGCCGGACGCCAGTTGAACTCCACCCAGCAGGAAATGGTGAATAAAGTCCACGAGTTTATGCTGCAGTCCAAGACCGCCGTCGCTGCCGGAGACATGGAACGCGGTCGCAATCTCGCCGAGAAAGCCCGCCTGCTTTCCGAGGAACTAGTGAAACCCTGACCGGAATCGACGCCGGCACGAACCGAACCCTCCGCAAGCTTCACTTCCCCTTCGCCCGCGCCGCATTCACCTTCGCCAGCAGATCCTGCGACATTCCCTGCACCGGGCTCGAAATCTTGACGGCTTCGTTTAGCACTTCCCGCGCTTCGCTGGTCTTGCTCGACTTGGCGTAGGCAAAGCCCAGGCGATACAGTGCGACCGCATACTGCTGATCGTCTTGTCCCTTGAGCAATCCCGTCGCCGACTTCAGTTCCGGAATCGCTGCCGCAGTCTTGTCCTGCTTCAAATAGGCATACCCCAGCACGGAGTACGCCATCCCCGCCGAAAGTTTGCGCGACTTGTCCGCATCCGACTGCTCCGCTTTGGCGGCCGCAATCGCTCTCTGCGAGTACGTCACCGCCTTGGCCACGCTGCCCGGCTTGGCGTCATCCACGAAAGAACCGGCCAGCAGCAGCAGAGCCGGCAATGAGTTCGGATTCCCCGCCAGCGTTTTTTCTCCGTAGGCCAGCAGCCGCGCCTGATCGTTCAATTGTCCAGGTCCTAGCGTATACAGGGCGTAGCTCGATACTTGATCCTGAAACGTCGAATCCGGGAACACGGCAGAAAACTTCTCGATATACATCATCCGGCTCTTGGCATCGTTCTCGCTGGCAATCACGTTGAAGCCGGCGGACTCGAGAAAATCGCAACTGTTCTTCGCCGCTTCCTTGTCTTCCTTCACTTGGTGGTTAAAGTCTTCCTCGCTCACGTCCGCTGGCTTGGGCTGCTTGCCAATGGAGTGGCAAACCTCGCCTCCCTTCGCGGCATAATCCATCAGCTTCCCATTGTCCTTCGCCGCCTGCGCGATGTTCGCCTGCGCGACTAGGATGTCGAGATTCCGCGGCGCCCCAGTCAACGCCTTATCTCCGAACTCAAGCGCCTTATTCAAGTCGCCCGCGCTCTGGTAGGCCTGCGAAATCTGCCAGTCCCCGTAAGCCACCGCCGCTGGATTCGACGCATACTTCTGCACGAAATCCTGATACATCGCGAGCTTTTTCGCCGCGTCCGGCTCGTTCGAAATCGATTGCAGATCGCGATCCTCCGGCGTTCCGGCCGGAATCATGATTTTGTCGATCTGCGCCTGGGCCTGCGTTGCCAAGAGAGCTGCGAAGAGAGCCGCGAAGAGTGTTACGAAGAGACTTACCAACAAAGGAGAGAAAACACGAGCGACAACCAGCGGCAAACGTCCTGCGTGGCGCTTCATAGGTCACCTCCGCCGTGCGTAAGGATGAACTACGGTCTGACTTCCGTTAGCAGGCGAATCCTAGCGCTGAACTCGCGTGGAAGCAAGCATGTGTGCAAGAAAGAAAAATGCAGGCCTTGGTTTTCCCCGTGCCTCCGCCTGCCTGAGCGCAGCCCAAGGGTGTCTCCGTGGTAAAGAACGGCTCTCCGCTGTTATTCTTTCCCCTTCCAAGGAGCATTCCATGTCCTCAGACCTCCAGGGCCGTAACGGCGTCGTCTTCGGAGTCGCCAACAAGCGCTCCATCGCCTGGTCCATCGCCCAGGGACTCCATGCCGCCGGCATGAAGCTCGCCATCACCTACCAGAATGAGCGCCTCGAGCAGGAAGCCAAAGATCTCATCCTCTCGCTGCCCGGCGCCGAAGCCTACATGTGCGACGTCAGCAAAGACGAAGAAATCGACCGCCTCTTCGCCACCCTTAAAGAGCGCCACGGCAAGCTGCACACGCTCGTCCACTCCGTCGCCTTCGCCCCCGCCGACGAACTCAAAGGCGACTTCCTCAACACCACGCGCGAAGGTTTTCGCGTCGCGCTCGATGTCAGCGTCTATTCGCTCGTCGCCGTCTCTCGCGCCGCCGCTCCGCTCATGGACGACGGCGGCTCCATCCTCACTATGACTTTCTACGCGGCGGAAAAAGTCTTTCCCCGCTACAACGTGATGGCCGTAGCCAAAGCCGGCCTCGAATGCACCGTGCGCTATCTCGCTTATGAACTGGGAAAGAAAAATATTCGCGTCAACGCCATCTCTGCCGGACCAATAAAAACTCTCGCCGCTCGCGGCATCGCCGGCTTCAGCGACATGCACAAGGCTCACGCCGAGCGCGCTCCGCTCGGCCGCAACGTCGACGTCAATGAAGTCGGTTCCACCGGAGTTTTCCTCGCCTCCGCCGCCAGCAGCGGCATCACCGGCGAAGTGATCTACGTCGACTGCGGCTACAACATCATGGGCTTCTAGCCATTGTCGCGCGGCTTTTCGAAGGGCACGAGCGGCGCCGTGGCCCAGCGTTCGGGGAGAGCACGACGCGCACGTTCATGAGTCGCTCGGGAAGGGCACGAGTTCACTCGTGCCGTAAGTGTCGAAAATTATTGCGCTTTAGCCGCCGAGGTCTCACCTCTACGGCCCCACCACCGTCACCATCAACAGCCCCTGCACCTTTCCAAAATCGTCGGTCTCCCGCTTGAACTCGGCGTCCCTTCGCTGGTCAGAAAATCGCGGATCCATCAGCAAAAGTTTGCGAACCGAATACTGCGGCACCCCACTGTAAAAGCGAGTTTCATCGAAGATCGCTCCATACAACACGTAGATATGCGACTTCCACTCGATGATCGGAGCGTGTTGCTCCAGCAGCGCCCCAATCATGAGTCCAGGACTAATCGCGCTCTGCGGCACATACTGGGCATTCACCGCGATGGCCCGGCTGTCGCTCAACAAATGCCGCCCCTGCAACTTCGCGCTGAGTTCCTTCAATGAAAGCGCATTGGAGAGTTCTGCATACAGCGCGACGTCCTCCAGCGCAGAATCCTTCCCGCAGCACACAGCCTTGTCGTGGACAATCATTTCCAGCGCCGTTGCCAGCGCCGCGGATCGGCTCCTCGACGGCGCCGTCAGCAACGGCAAATCGTGGACGCGCACCTCTTGGTTGGGAAGAAACGCAGAAGCCCCGTTTCCTTCTTGTCCCAGCGCAAGACAAGAAAGCGCGAGGCAAGAAACAGAAACGCAAGCAGAAATAAAGATCCAAGAAACGGAAACGGAGAGAGCCCGCGGCCAGGTCACAGCGCACCTCCCGCCCAGCTATTTAATTCTAGCCCCGGCGCAGCCAGGAAGAAAACGCGCCCGCGCCTGTCCCCAGCACCGGCGGATCACAATATCGGCCCATGCGTGGCCATCCCCTCTGCCCCGCTCCCGACGTAAACTTACCCACCGGAGATGTCTTTCGCACTTGAACCCAATTTCCCGTGACGGGCGGGGCGAGGTCGCCCCATTCCCATTTCGAAACGACCCCGTCTCCATATCCGCGCGACTGTGATCTTCGTCACAGACACCAGATAGCGTCCCAGCGAACATCACGGGCATGCCTCGCGGCCGACCGCTCACCAACCGACCCGTCGAGAGCTTCCGACTGACCGAGATGGCATCGGTGCCGCCGAGCAAGCGAAAACCCCCGGCATCGGTCCGCCACAGCTATCAGGACAACAGGGCCCCTACGGCCACGGAGACGCGCCCGCTCATTTGCCAGCCTAACCACTCGGCGGTGAAGAACTACTACGACGAGCTCAACCGAATCGGACGACAGCTCCACTTCAATAATGAAGCCCAGGTAAGTGACGCTTTCGCCAAGCTATTGGCGTCCTACGGCAAGAAATCTCATCTCACGTTCATCCACCAATTTGAAATCAAACGTGGAAAGAGCCGCATCCGTGTGGATGGTGCGCTTCTCGACGATTTCCGTCTCCCACATGGTTACTGGGAGGCCAAGGACGAAAAGGACGACCTCGATCGCGAAATCAAGGCAAAGCTCGAAATAGGATACCCGCGCGACAACATTATTTTCCAGGCTCCCGAGCGAGCTGTCCTCTACCAGGGCGGAGTTCGCATCGCCGACGAGGACATCTCGAGGCCAGACCACCTCGCCCAAATTGTCAGTCAGTTTTTCCGATACCAAGCCCCGCACATCGAGGAGTGGGAACAAGCCGTCAGACAGTTTTCGGAGCGTGTCCCCCAACTCGCTGCCGCTCTCTTCGAAATCATCGAACAACAGCGCCGAAAGAATCCAGAGTTCGTTCGCAGTTTCCGAGACTTCTACGCCCTCTGCCAGCAGGCTATCAACCCCAGCGTGCCAGCGGAAGCCGTCGAGCGAATGCTTGTCCAACACCTGCTCACGGAGCGGATCTTCCGCAAGATTTTTGAGAATCCAGACTTCACCCGCCGCAACGCAATTGCTCGCGAGATCGAAAAGGTGATCGCGTCCCTGACCTGCCGTTCGTTCAACCGAGACGCTTTCCTGGCCAAGCTCGACCCTTTCTACCACTCCATCGAGCGGCAGGCTCGAAACGCTCCGACTTTCGATGAGAGGAAGAATTTTCTTATCACCGTTTACCAGCGCTTCTTCCAAGGCTATTCGCCCAAAGAAGCCGATACCCACGGCATCGTCTACACTCCGCAGCCCATCGTCAACTTCATGGTGCGCAGCGTCGAAGAGATTCTGCAAAAAGAATTCGGCCGCCCACTCGGTGACAAAGGCGTCCACATCCTCGATCCCTTCGTCGGCACCGGCAACTTCATCGTCCGCATCATGCAGGAGATCAAAACGACCGATCTGCCCTACAAATACGAAAATGAACTGCACTGCAACGAGGTCATGCTCCTGCCCTACTACATCGCCAGCATGAACATCGAGCACGCCTACTTCGACCGAACCGGCGAGTATCAGGCATTTCCGGGGATTTGCTTGGTGGATACATTCGAGTTAGCGGAAACGGAGCAAGCATCGCTCGGCTTCATGACTGCCGAGAATGCCGAGAGGGTGATCAGGCAGAAGGAGTCGCCCATTTTCGTGATTATCGGGAATCCGCCTTATAGCGCGTGGCAGGTGGATGAGAACGACAACAACAGAAACCGGAGCTACCGGCAATGGACAAGCGCGTCGCGGAGACCTATGCACGTGATTCGAAGGCCCAGAACAAGAACGCACTTCGAGATCCTTACATTAAGGCGATTCGATGGGCTAGCGATCGCATTGGATCAGAAGGCATAGTTGCGCTCGTTACGAATAGCGGTTTTGTGGACTCGATCGGCGCTGACGGCATGCGGCTGCACCTCGCGAACCAATTCGATGCGATCTACATACTGGACCTAGGTGGCAATGTTCTCCGAAATCCGAAACTTTCCGGAACAACTCACAATGTATTCGGCATACAGCGGGGAGTCAGCATTAACCTCCTGGTCAGGCGACCGGTTAAGGCAGGCCAGACCCGCGTCATACGGTACGCGCGAGCCGATGAGTATTGGCGCAAAGAACAAAAGTACCAGTACCTTGAGCAGAAGGAGTCCGCCGCAAGTGTCGCCTGGCAAGCGCTCGTTCCCGACGCCAAGAACAACTGGCTGACAGTTGGTCTACTGCAAGAATTTGAGGACTTTCCTAGCGTCTCCTCCATTTTCTCGCTCGCCTCGAACGGGCTCAAAACTAACCGTGACGAATGGGCGTACAACTTTGATCGCGGTATTCTCACCGCCAACATCAATCGCACCCTTGAGGTCTACAACCAAGAAGTCGCCCGCTGGGCCAGCCGCAGAGACAAGAAAGTGACCTTGGATGACTTTCTCGTTGGCGACCAGCGGCAGATCAGCTGGTCAGAGACGCTGAAGAAGCATGTGCAAGCGGGAGATTATGCAAGCTTCGACGAGACGAAAGTCCGCCGTGTTCTCTACAGACCCTTCTGCTCTCAACACGTGTATTTCGATACTCTTTTGAACGAGCGACAATACCAGCTGCGCTCAGTGTTCCCGCAACCTGTGAAGGATGAGAACCAAGCGCTCTGGTGCAAGGTAGGTTCTGACTGGCCGTTTTTTTCTCTGACGGTGAACACCATTCCCGACGCGCTGCCCCAAAGCGGCAGCAGATGCTTCCCTTTCTACACCTACGCCGAAGAAGGTACCCACCGCCGCGAGAACATCACTGACTGGGCGCTCGAACAATTCCGCGCCCACTACCACGACCCCTCCATCACCAAGTGGGATATCTTCCACTACATCTACGCCGTCCTGCACCACCCCGAGTACCGCGAGCGTTACGCCGCCAACCTCCGCCGCGAACTGCCGCGCATTCCGTTTGCCTCCGTCACCACCGCTTGTCATCCTGACGAAGCGGAGTCCTCGGCTTCGCCGAGGACTCCCGAGGAAGGACCTATGCATCTTGCCCGCACCACCACCGCTGCCGACAACTCCACAGGTCCCCCGGTCCGCAAAAACCGCGGTCCTCAGGATGACAGCACCGTGTTCCACGCCTTCGCAAAAGCTGGCCAGCGCATGGCCGAAATCCACGTCCACTACGAACAACAACCCCAATTCAAGCTCACGAAAGTAGAGAAGAAAAGCGAGAAACTCGACTACTGCGTCACCAAAATGAAGCTGAGCAAAGACAAGACCACCCTCATCTACAACCAATTCCTAACCCTAAGCGGCATCCCCAAAGAAACCTACGACTACCGCCTCGGCAACCGCAGCGCCCTCGAATGGGTCATCGATCAATACCAGGTCTCAACCGACAAGCGCAGCGGCATCACCAACGACCCCAACCGCGCCGACGACCCCCAATACATCCTCCGCCTCATCGGCCAGGTCATTACCGTCAGCCTGGAGACGGTCAGCACAGTTCGGGCATTGCCGCCACTCGGCCTGCCCGGATAAGCTCTGGCCACACGAGAAATCCACAGCCCCATGTGACATCTGACCTTGCGCCCGACCTCCAACTCGTTCGATGATTGCCCCAGCAAAGGCAGTACATCGCGCGAAAAGAGAGACCACGAATTGGCGGCGTAACTCCTTTGTTTCACGGACTTTGATACCTAAGTTCTTTAGACCTTCGGATTTGCCGGGAATTTCCCGCTAACTCGATGATTCTAGAGATTATGCAAAAAGGGGGGGAGGGGGGCTACATCACGTCTTTCTAAATCGGCACCGGCACTCTGGGCGTCGCCAGGATTTATTTTCGTTCCGTTCCATCATGAGCACCGCGTTCGGACAGAAGTCGTCTGCATCCGCGGTTCAGCTGACGATTCGAATCTTGCGTTCGCTCTCGCCCTCGCGCTCGAGCGAGATCTCCACATCCCGCTCGCGCAGGAAGCGCGGAAATTTCTCGCCCCACTCGATCAGCAGAATGCTGTTGTCGGATCGCAGATCATCCAGCCCCAGCGTCTCCAATTCGCGCGGCGTGTCCACGCGGTAAAGATCGATGTGATAGAGGTTGGCGCTCGGCCCGCGGTATTCGTGCACCAGCGTAAACGTGGGACTGGTGACATCTTCTTCTTCCGCAGCCTGGAACGCGGCCGCAATTCCTTTGACCAGCGTGGTTTTTCCCGCGCCCAGGTCGCCGCGCAGCAGCACCAGCTTCGGCGGCGCCAGCAGACTGGTCAGCGTTCGCCCGAACGCAATCGTCTCTTCGGCGGATTGGGTGGTGATCTCCCGCGTCATAAATGCCGATGGCCGCGATCCGCGTCGAGGGAACGTCACGGATCGACCCTCCCGACGATCGCGGCCACCAGTATAGCGAGAGAAGCTGCGCCTCTACACCCGGTGCGAGAGGAACGTACTTGACCTCAGCCCCAGCAAATCCCGGTCGGCCACGTGATCGACCGACATGCGCAAACGGCGGTGGTCGTCGTCCTCAAGGGCGATGAAGCGGAACGCCTGCAGCACTGCGCCGTCCGTGGTGCGCCGCAGTGGACTGAGAATCTCAGCCATGCCGTGCACCGGGCCGGAGTCGATTTGAAAAGCGATTTCGACGAAGTCGCCTTGGGCGAGTTGATGCGCCAGGCGCAGCAGCCCTCCCGTCGTCGAAACGGTTTGAAGTTTAGCTCGAGTGCGCCGGCCATCTTGCAGTTGGATCGCAGCCAGGACCGATTGCCCAAGCTGGACCCGGGCCGCGCGCCGCGAAGGATGCGGTTGGGGGAATTGGGTCATAAGCAGGCTCCACTATCGTCCGCTCTCGGAATAACTGACAGATTACGGAAGCGGATGGCCGGATTCCCGCGCCAGTAGCGGGTTTCGGACAGATGCAACTCCACCGTGATGAAGCACTTAGCCGTCAGTTACTATTCCGGCAATGTCCGAACGGACAGGCATTGGTTATACCGCGGTTTTACCATTCGGGTTTCGACGCGCAGCACTTGTCGGCTGCGCTCACCCACCCCAGCACACCAGCTTTTCGTGCGCCGCTTTGCTCGATCGCCGGAACGCTTCCGGCAATCCCTGCAACAAATCGGTTGCCACCAGAGAATGCTCGCCCACACGCTCGCACATCACGTCGCCGGCCAGCCCGTGCAAATGGACTGCCGCTATAACTGCGGGCAATATGTCTTTGGGATGCTGCGCGATCATACCCGCAACCATTCCGGTGAGAATGTCGCCGGTCCCTCCGGTCGACATTCCAGGATTGCCCGTGGTGTTGACCCAGGCCTCGCCGTCCGGCCGCACCACCAGCGTGCGATGCCCCTTCAGCACAACGATCAGTTGGTGTTCACGCGCAAACCCGCGCGCCACTCCCAGCCGGTCTTTCTGCACGTCGGCGATGCTGCACCCCACCAGCCGCGCCATCTCTCCCGGATGCGGAGTGATCACCAGCGGCCGGTCTTTATCTTTATCTTTGCCATTCAATTCGCCAGTGCGGCCTTCGAAGGCGTTAAGGCCATCGGCGTCCACCACCATCGAGAGCTTGAGCTTTGTGACCAGCGCCCGCACCAGTGCCGAGGTCTGCGCATCCCGCGAAATCCCCGGCCCAATCGCCAGAATTGTTTTCCCGTTTGCAAGCTCGTCGATGCGGTCCTGCGCCGATGCCGAGATTGTTCCCGCGTCGGTCTCCGCCAGCGCTTCCGTCATTACCTCAGGATGAAATCCCGCGACCGTCGCGAGCGCAGACTTCGCCGTCGCCACCGTCACCAGTCCGGCGCCGGAGCGCAGCGCCGCCATTCCAGCCATGGCCACCGATCCGGCTTTGCCGAGCGCTCCACCTACCACCAGCACGTGCCCGTAGTTGCCCTTGTTCGACTCCGCGGCGCGCGGACCAATCAATGGAGCAAAATTGCGAGCCGTGATGACGTTCAACCGCAACGAAGAAATGATCGCTTCCTCCGGCGAGCCGATGCCGACGACGCAAGTCGGCCCAGGCGTGAGCGCGCTGAACACATGCGCCGGACGCGGAGCTGTAAACGTAATGATCGCATCGGCGCGCGCGATCGTTCCTTTTTGCAGGCCCGTCGCATCCGAGTCCGCGCCGGAGGGAATGTCAACCGCAATCACCGGAATCTGACTCGTGTTCATGATCGCAATCGCATCCGCATAGAGCCCGCTTACCGGGGGCTTGAAGCCAGTGCCAAGGATCGCATCCACATACAAGTCGGCTTGCAGCGCAGTCCGCACACGATCGCTTTTCAATTCTTCGCTCGAGCGCACCGTGATCGCCGCCTCCGGCAACTTGCCAAACATGATTGCCGCATCGCCGTGCAGTTCGGCCGAATCGACGAGCAGAATCACCTGAACTCTTTTCTCTTTCGCTTGCAAGCACTCATGCAGCCGCCGGGCAGCTACAAATCCGTCACCACCGTTGTTTCCCTTCCCGCAGAAAATCACAATGCGCTGCGCGGACGTGTAATGCGTCAACACATATTCGGCCACCGCCGCGCCCGCGTTCTCCATCAGCGTGAGCGAAGGCACACCGAAGCGCTCACTCGTGGCGCGATCAATGGCACGCATTTCTGCCGCAGTAACAATCTTCATGACTGGATTATGTTCATTCTCAACTTCGTCTACCGATCATCATCTATCGATCATCGTCTACCGACCGACTATAAAACAAAAAGGCCCTCCGCGCTTTGCGGAGGGCCAGGAACCATCAAACGCGCTCAATCTGCCGAGTGCTCACCGCTTCGGCAAAGTCCCATTCGCTACTTGCGCCTGCACCTTGCTGTGCTTGCACCCGTAGCCGAAGTAGATCGCCAGCCCGATTACCAGCCAGACCACCAGCCGGATCTGTGTGGCCGGGGATAGAAACACGATGAGCGCTCCCGAGAAGAGAATCGAGAGAATCGGAACCAGCGGCACCATCGGCGTCCTGAACGGCCGGTTGAGTTCGGGATGCGTCCTGCGCATCACCCATACTCCGGCGCTCACCAATACAAAGGCGAGCAGCGTGCCCACGCTTGTCATCTCATCCAGCACACTGAGAGGAATCACGGTGGCCAGGATCGCAACGAAGATACCCACCACGATGGAACTGAGATAGGGCGTGCGAAAGCGAGGATGAATCTTGCCAGCCCAAGGCCAGAGCAAACCGTCGCGCGACATGGAGTAGAACACGCGCGACTGCCCGAGCAACATCACTAGCATCACGGTGGCCAAACCGCCCAGCGCACCGATCTCCACAAGGAACGTAGCCCATTGCTGCCCGGTGACGCGGATGCCGACGACAACCGGATCAGGAACGTTGAGCTGCTGGTAAGGCACGAGGTGGGTGAGCAGGCCTGAGACCAAAATATAAAGCACGGTGCAAATGACAAGAGAACCCAGAATGCCCAGAGGCATATCTTTCTTCGGATTCTTGGCCTCCTGCGCCGCCGTGGAAACCGCGTCGAAACCGATGTAGGCGAAGAAGACGACACCGGCCCCGCGCAAAACTCCCGACCATCCGAAGTGTCCCCACTCACCGTTGTTGGGAGGGATGAATGGGTGCCAGTAATTCGGCTTCCATGCATGCGAGAATAAAAATGCGGCGGCGAGAGCGATGAACATACAAACCACCGCCACTTTCATGATCACGATGGCGGTGGTGAAGTTCGCCGACTCCTTAATGCCAATCACCAGGATCGAGGTAATTACCATGATGACGAGGAACCCGACATAGTCGTACTTCAAATGCACGGGCGTGCCGAAGAGCACGAAATCGGAAGCCGGAAAGGCAGGCAAATTCCAGCCGACATCGTGCAGGAACGCCCGCAAGTGGCCGCTCCAACCCACCGCTACCGTGGCTGCGCCGAAGGCATATTCCAGGATCAAATCCCAGCCAATGATCCAGGCGACCAACTCTCCCAGCGTGGCGTAAGAATAGGTGTACGCGCTGCCAGCGATTGGGATCATCGAAGCAAACTCGGCGTAACAGAGTCCCGCGAATGCGCAGGCGATGCCCGCCAGCACAAATGAGAGCACAATAGCCGGCCCGGCAAATTGCGCCGCGGCCTGGCCCGTGATCACAAAAATGCCTGCCCCAATAATCGCGCCGATGCCCAGCGTTAGGAGATTCAGCGGCCCGAGGGCGCGGCGCAGGCTTTGCTCGCCTTCAACCTCGACTGCCTCTTTCATGAGAGTGGGGAGATCCTTCTTCGCGAACAGATTCGCCATGCTTCGTTTCTCCTTAGGGCTAAGATGCGCGCGTCGTGGCCGAACGCCGCGACCACGCGTAATATACCGGAATCCCCAGCAGCACCACGATCAATCCCGGCCACGTGAACTGCGGCTTGTAGCGCAATAGTACGACATCGATAAATAAAGCCATCACAATATAAATGGCGGGCAGAATCGGATATCCAACTGCCCGGTAAGGCCGCTCCACATTCGGCCGCGTGCGCCGGAGAACGAACAAGCCGACGATGGTAAGAACGTAGAACACCAGCACGGCAAAAATAATGTAATCGAGCAGTTGACCATAGCTGCCGGAAATACACAGCACACACGTCCACACCATCTGCACCATCAGCGAAACTGCGGGCGTTTTATAAGTGGGATGGAGCTTGGCGACGTTGCGGAAGAACAGCGCATCCTTTGCCATGGCGTAATAGACGCGCGCGCCCGAAAGAATCAGGCCGTTGGCGCAGCCGAAGCTGGAAATCAGAATGGCCGCCGCCATCAGCAGTCCGCCGGCCGCGCCCAGCATCTGTGTCATCACCGCAGTTCCGACGCGATCTTCGGCGGCATGTTTGATGCCGCGCTCCAGAATCGTTGCGCCGCTGGCTGCGCCATCCAGCGGCAGCACATTGAGATAAACAAAATTGCAGGCGATGTAGAGCGCGATCACCACTCCCGTTCCCAGCGCGAGCGATAACGGCAGATTGCGGCTGGGATTCTTTACTTCACCGGCGGTGAAGGTCACGTTGTTCCAGGCATCGGCGGAAAACAGCGAACCCACTTGCGCCACGGCAAGAATGGTCAGCGTACCCACCATCACGATCGGGCCACCCACGCCCACTTGCACGGCATGTTGCGCGCCCAGTCCGGCATTCCGCCAGAAGTTTCCGTTGAAGTTCGCAGCCAGGGCTTGCGCGTTGCGCCCGACGGCAATGCCGAGAAGCGCGAGCCCCAGCAGAGCCGAAACCTTCGCTGCCGTGAAAATATTCTGGATGGCCGCGCCCAGCTTTACTCCGAAGATATTCACCACAGAAAGAAACACCACGAGAACGAGCGCGCACAGGTTCTGCGTATTTAAGCCGACATCCATATTGCCGAGAACCATGGGACCAATCGCAATCGGCGGTACTTTCCAGAGATGCAGAATCCAGTGCGTAGAAGAAATCGAGGGAAAGAAAACTCCGAGAAACTTGCCGAAAGCCACGCCCACCGCGGCAATCGTGCCGGTCTGAATCACCAGAAACAACGTCCAGCCGTAAAGAAAACCCCACAGCGGCCCCAGCGATTCGCGCAGATAAACATACTGCCCACCGGCCCGCGGCATCATGGCCGCGAGTTCACCGTAGCTGAGCGCGGCCACAATGGTCATGAAACCGGCGACCGCCCACGCGCCGATCAGCAACGCGGGCGAATCCACCTCGCGGGCGATTTCTGCGGAAACAATAAAGATGCCCGAGCCGATCATCGACCCCATGACCAGCATGGTGGCGCTGGTCAGGCCCAGGCCTTTGACCAGTTCCTTATCCTGATGGCTATGGATTTCCCAGTCGGTGGCTGCAACCGGCTGCGTCGGTGTGGTCAGGGCTCCTCCTAAAAGCGGTAGCGCCGGCGTCCCGCCGGCTGTCGCGAGGGCGTCTCGCTCTCGCCCGCCAGGACGCTTATCGAAGTCCCATGACTTTACCGCAAGCTGCGAAAAAAATCCTCTGCTGATTTTCGCGGATCGCGCAGCAGGTCCGAGATCACGGCTACGGAATCGGCTCCCGCCTCGAGCACCGAAGCCGCATTTGCGCGCGTGATTCCGCCAATCGCAACCAGCGGCTTGCGGGTTAACTGCCTCGCCCGGCGAACTCCTTCGAGGCCGACAACAGGGTCGGGCTTCTCTTTACTGGAAGTCGAGAACACCGGGCCGATAGCGAGGTAATCGGCAGAGGTGCGGTCGGCCTCGATGATTTGGTCTGGATTGTGCGTGGAGACTCCGAGCCACCGGTCCGGGCCGATAATCTGCCGCACCGACTCCGGCGAGAGATCATCCTGCCCGACATGCACGCCATCGAAGTCGGCAGCCACACACAAGTCGGCGCGGTCGTTCATGATGAGCTTCGGCACGTGTGGCGCGGGCACTCCTGCCCGCGAAAGCCTGCGCAGTTCCCGCGCATGTTCCAGCATGATGCGCGCATTGCCGCTCTTGTTGCGGTATTGCAGCAGAGTGCATCCGCCGGCGGCAAGCGCTTCGGCAAAGGCAATAATCTCCGCGCTAGCCGAGAACAGCGCTGTGTCCACGATTGCGTAGAGGCGAGGAATCTGAATCATGGCTGGCGATTCGTCTTCTCGGTACTCGGTACTCGGTGCTTATTTCTCCGATCAATGCGGACGGCCGTTCTTTGCCAGAAACCGCTCAATGAACCCGGTGTCGGTTTTCCCGGCGCGGAAATCGGGATCGGCAAGAATCTTCCGGTGCAGCGGAATCGTCGTATAGATGCCTTCCACGATAAACATCTCGAGCGCGCGGCTCATGCGGGAAATGGCTTCGTTGCGATCCTTGGCGCGCACGATCAGCTTGGCGATCAGCGAATCGTAGTAGGGCGGAATCACGCCCTCGGTGTAGGCCGCGGTATCGACGCGAACGCCGGTTCCACCCGGCGGATGAAACGCAGTAATCCTTCCGGCCGAGGGAGTAAATTTTTCGGGATGTTCGGCGTTGATGCGGCACTCGATGGCATGACCGCGATGCACGATCGGGCCCAGCAGCACCTCATCCATGCGGGCTCCGGCTGCGATCATGATCTGGCTTTTTACCAGATCGACGTCGGTGACCATCTCGGTAACTGGGTGCTCGACCTGGATGCGCGTGTTCATCTCGATGAAGTGCAAGCGCCGGTCCTGATCCATCAGAAACTCAATCGTGCCCGCGTTGGTGTATCCGATTGCCGCGAGCGACTTGCACAGAACCGCGCCCACCTGATCGCGCAACTCCGGCGTAACCTGGGTCGAAGGCGATTCTTCCAGCAGTTTCTGGTGCCTCCGCTGAATCGAGCACTCGCGCTCACCCAGGCTCACCACATTGCCGTGCTCGTCGGCCAGTACCTGAAACTCGATATGTCGCGGATGCTCGACGTATTTCTCCATGTAAAGATCGCCGTTGCCGAAGGCCGCGGCAGCTTCCGCCTGCGCCTGCTTGAACATTGCGGGCAGTTCGTCAGGATTGCGCACGATCCTCATGCCGCGCCCGCCGCCGCCCGCCGAAGCCTTCACGATCACGGGAAAGCCCACCTGCTGCGCCCACTCGATGGCTTCGCCGTCCGAAGCGATAATCCCATCGGAGCCGGGCAAAATCGGCACGCCGGCCCGCTTCATGGCGGCGCGGGCTTTTTCTTTCTCGCCCATCAGCCGCGTAACTTCCGGCCGTGGCCCGATGAACTTGAGGCCGCTGGTTTCGCAAACTTCGGCGAAGTTCGCGTTTTCCGCCAGCAGGCCGTATCCGGGATGAACCGCGTCCACGTTGGCGATTTCGGCCGCGCTGATGACGGCGGGAATGTTCAGGTAACTCAGCGCAAGCTGCGGCGGCCCGATGCAAATGGCTTCGTCGGCAAAGCGCACCGGCAGCGAGTTGCGATCCGCCTCGCTATAAATCGCGACCGTGCGGACGCCCAGCTCCTTGCACGCGCAAATCACGCGCAGGGCAATCTCTCCGCGATTGGCAATCAGGATCTTCTTAAACATGAATCAGCTTTCAGCTTTCAGCTCTCAGCCGTCAGCTCTCAGCTTCGCCGTTTCCTCGTCGAAACTTTGTGCTCTTCGTGGTTGGAACTCCGACGGGATTCCCCGGAGGAACAGAATTTCCAAATAAAAAGGCGCGTATGGCGCGCCCCAAGCGAGACTTGTGATTCACTTCCCCGGCCTTATGGTGAACAATTCCTGTCCGTACTCAACCGGCTGGCCGTTGCTGGCAAGCCGCTTCACAATTTCTCCGGCCACGTCCGACTCAATTTCATTCAACAGCTTCATGGCCTCAACGATGCAAAGCACTTGTCCGACATCGACCGTGTCGCCGGCTTTCACAAACGGAGGCGCGCCCGGCGATGGCGCTTCATAGAACGTGCCCACAATCGGCGACTTCACGATATGAAGCCCTTCTTCCGCGGCAGGTTCTTTGGGTGGAGCGGCTGCCACGCCCGAAGACACAGGGGACGCAGTTCCCAGCTCCGGCGCAGGTCCGGGAGCAGCCGGGACCGCGTAGAAGCGCGGCTCGCCGTGGCCGGTATGCACGACCGTATGCTCGCCAGCCCGTTTGATACGCACCTTGACATCGCCGCGCTCCAACTCAAACTCGGCGATATCTTTTTCGATTAAGAACTCGATGAGTTCCTTCAGCTCTTTTTGATTCATTCGTTTACGGTGGGACCGCCTTGCCGTTCGCGCCGCGCCGCAACCACCGGAGCGGAAAGAAGCCGGGCGTGAACTCGCGCCCGGCAGGGAATCTACGATGATCTAAACCGCCAGAAAATCCTTGCTGGTCGGCGTCAGCACCTCGCAACCGCTTTGCGTGACGGCCACCATATCTTCAATCCTCACGCCCCATTTCCCGGGGAAGTATAAGCCCGGCTCAACGGTGATGACCATCCCGGGCCTAAGCGTTTCCCTCTGCCCCGCGGCGACCCTGGGCATTTCGTGGATCTCCAATCCCACTCCGTGCCCGGTCGAATGGGTAAAGTACCGTCCTAACCCACTCTTGTGCAATACCTTACGCGCCGCAGCATCCACTTCGCCCACGCCGACGCCCGGCCGAACCGCGGCGATTGCCGCCAGTTGCGCCTCCCGCACTGCCTCGTAAGCCCGGCGAGCTTCATCCGTGGGCGCGCCCACCCACACAGTGCGGGTCTGGTCTGAACAATAACCTGCGAGTATAACACCGAAGTCGCACACCACGAACCCGCCCGCCGCGATGGCCCGGTCCGACGCTCTGCCGTGCGGCAGCGCCGACCTCGCTCCCGAGGCAATGATGGTCGGGAACGACATCGCCTCCGCGCCAGCCCGCCGCGCCGCATATTCCATCTCGGCCGCAACCTCAGATTCTTGCACTCCCGCACGCAGAACCTGCAAAGCCCGGTCAAACAACGTCGCGCCTAACTGCACGGCAGCCCGGATGTGTTCAAGTTCGTCTTCATCCTTAACCATGCGCGCCCGCTCCACCACCGCCGACGCACTCTTCAGCCGCACACCCGCAGGCAGCAAATCTCCCAGCCGCTTCTTGTCTGCGACCGTCACGTGTTCGGCCTCGATGCCAATCGACCATCCCCGCGCACGCTTCCTCTTGGCGCTCATCCACTCCGCAACCGTGCCCAGCAGCGCCTTGGGCGCAATCACAACCTTCGCGCCCTTCACTTCGTGGCGCGACTGCGTGTCGTAGCGGACGTCGGTAAAGAAAACGCTGACGTCTTCCTCCACCAGCAAAAGCCCCGCGCTTCCGGTAAACCCGCAAAGATATCGGACGTTGGGAAGATGGCTGATCAGCAGCGCATCGAACCGCGTGGTGGCAAGATGCTCCCGCAATTTCTTCTGGCGCGTGTGGAAATCCATTTCGGTGAGTGTAACAGGCGGGAAATCCAGTTCCCAGCTTCTCAGTGCCGATCGTATCGGCACCAGCCTCACGCTGAAGCCGCGCGATATGGTTAGGCCGATGGCACCGGCAAGTAATTCAATAGATCAAGTCCGTGGTGCCCACGTTTCGAAAACCGCGGAACGCGGGGGAACCTCTGTAGTGGTGGCGCAGGTGGGCAGCCCCCGCTGAACGTCCGTGGTGTTAGAATCTCCGGTCATGGCTCGATACTTGTATGGTCAGGAGGTCGCACTATAGGGTATATGGATTCGGGTGATAAATACCTGTATTCAACCGCCGGAGCGGCTATCGCCTATTGGGACTCCAATCACAAGTATATGTACACACCCAGCGGGGAAACATTTGGTTATATCGATTCTCATGGTCGTCACCTCTATTCGCAATCAGGCGAAACCGTCGGCTATTTCCAGCCATCGTACGAGAGCGGGGATTGACTTTCGTCGAGCGATGCAAAGGAGCGCACATCATCACGGGATCACGTAACCAATTCCCGATGCCCGCTTCGCGTACGCTCCCCACCAGCTTGCGCTGACCCGCCCCCCGGCCTTCAACCTCTTGATGACCTTGTGAGGATCTGGAAGGAAAATGTAGCCGTGTTTCTTCGATCCCACCGGCATAACCTGAATAAATCCCAGCTTCTGGAGCACGTCGATCCGCTCCTTCCAAGTCCGGACGTTCCGATTCGGTGCGGTGAACCCGGACGCGAATGCCATTGCTTCTTCGTCCGCGATCTCAATGAAGGCCTCGTCGAAGTTGCGACACCACAGCTCGAAATACACCCGCGAGACATCCTTTCCCTTGTCGCGATCTGCCAATTCATCGATCAAAGTCATGATTAGGCCAAGAGTTCGGGGGACTGTGGAAAAGCCGTTTTCCTTCTTCCGATCCCAGATTTCTGACGCAGAGCCGGGCCAGAACTGCTCTCGTAGTTTCTCGCGTCGAATGGATGCCGCATTCCGACCGCCGTTCGGTGCTGGTGCTGATGATGCGGATGATGGTGCAGTGCGAAGTTTGATCATTGGACACCTTTTCGAAGAAATCACCCACGTGTGCGCGCCCACGCGGGCTGAGCTGTCCCGATCGTCGCCGTCCCAAAGGGCGATCTAATCTGACTGTGTGTATGATGCTATGCATCTATAAGAAATGCAAGCACTTAGGTGCGCCGCGTTGCGTGGCCCTAACCGACGTTCTTGGGAAAATATTGGCGACAAAGTGCGAGGCTGCGCGGATAACGCGAGATCCCAGCGCAGATGCGCCTACGCGCTGTTGAAATCGCGGTACTTAGTTGTTAATTGGTGCTCCCATGTGCTCCATGTGCTCGCTGGTGCTCGTTGTCCTCCCTTGTGCTCGAAGTGGATCGAGGGGGGTGCGGGGGGAGGACCGGAATTCTCCAGCGAAAAATGGGGGAACTTCTGTCACACGCATCGTCATTGCAACAGAAAAGCCTGCCGTGGCGGGGTGCGCCGTCCTTTCGCGCTCCTTTGCGGGCGGGCACCGCAACGTCGCGGCCTCCGAAGGGGATTGGGAACAGCATTTTCTCCCCACGTTTTCTACCGCCTCGTCGTGTGACATCCAACCTTGTTCCCACCACCGCAATTGCGCGATCATCGCCGAGGCCGAGACGGTGCGAAAGCCCAATCGCCTCGCCCTAAGTGTTTTGTTGTCTAGATTTTGACCCTAAGTTCTTTGGGGGCTGGCCACCTTTTGATCTTCTAAAAGCTGGTACCACCACAGCTGAGGCTGCCGCACCTTTCGCGGTTTTCGAAAGGTGCGCACTCCTCAGCCGATAGCTAGGGGATTTCCCTTTCAACTTCTCCCGCACGATGCAGCCGAGGGCCAGAAGATTTTGACTTTGATTGGGCACCACGGATCCGACCCAGCCTCACGCCACGACAGTCATTTCCCCATGCTGTTTGCGCGTGGGCCTCACTGTAATCTCCACATCCTGTCCCAGCGCAGTGAGAAACTCCATGAGGCGCTCCACCGAAAAGGTGCCCGAACGGTTGCGCATGAGCAGGGAAACGTGGGGCTGCTTGATGCCCAGGATCTTCCCGGCTTCGGCCTGCTTCAGGCCCCGCGCCTTGACCAGTCGGTAAATCTGCAGCGTGAGCCGTGATTTCAAAAGCTCCTGCTCAGGGTGAGGAAGGCCGAGATCGGCAAAAATATTTCCGCTGCTTTTTTCGGCGCGGATTTTCTTCGACTTCGTGCCCTTATTGGTTCTCATGGTCGATGTCAATTCTGCCTTTCTCGATGCAACCGCTCAGCTTCCGCCAAACGTTGCCGGATCAGTTCCATGTCCCTCTTCGGCGTGGCGATGCCACTCTTGGATTTCTTTTGGAACGCATGCAGCACGTAAATCCCCTCCCCAAAACGAACCGTGTACACCGTCCGCCACGTGTCTCCACGATGGTGTGCAATGATCTCGACGACGGAGCCTCCGCCAAACCCGCGCATGGGCTTCGTCGCAGGATCGGTTTCACCCTCCTGTGCAGCGTAGAGAGCTCGGCCGATGTCGCGGCGGACCTCGCGCGGAAATTCGCGCAAGTCTCTTCGACTCGAGCCCACCCACACAACCGGGCGCTCCGCTACAACCATGATACATATATACGTCTACACGTATAGCCCCGTCAAGTATCCGTTGGGGGCGGGCGGCCCACTCAAGCCCGGTTTTGGCTCGAGTGAGGGTGTTCACATGTCACAGACTTAGTCAGGGGAACAAACTAGATTGTCCTCGTGCCATGGGGACTAATGCGTTTTCGGCACAGCGGGCAGAGTCATTTCGTCACTTTCTGGCGGCTGACCCACCTTTGATTTCTTTCTTGCCCGCCCACCACAACTGAGGCTGCCCCACCTTTCGCGGTTTTCGAAAGGTGGGCGGCAATGCTGCCGGAGCCTAGGGGATTTCTGACGGTAACGTTTTGGCGAAGACGCAGTTTGGGAGCGAGCGCAGTCAAAGGCGTGACCGCAGGCTGCATCGCTGCCCCACCTTTGCATGAAAGAAGCAAAGGTGGGGCAGCCTCAGTTATGGCCATGACGCGGCCTCCGAAGGAAGCGGGAATAGCATTTTTTCCACACGTTTTCCACCGCCTCGTGTGACATCCAACCTTGTTTCCACCGCCGCAATTGCGCAATCATGGTCGAGGCCGTGACGGTCGGGTGAACCCGCATCGTCGCGTCCCTAAATCCTTGATTCAAAGGAGCTTAGTATTTAAGTTCTTTGACATCCGTATTTTACGGGGAATTTCGCTCTAACTCGATGATTCAAAAGATTATGCAAGAAGGGGGAGGGGGTATGCCCCCGGCCCTTCACGCCATTCAGGCCATTCATTACGCCCGCGCGCACACAATCAGTCCCATTTCGGGAGCTTCGTTCAAAGTTTATTTCCGTGAGAAATTCACAGCCCGACCTGGCCGCTGCGAACCTGAACATCAGAACAAACCGAGGCCTGAGAACTGCCAGCAAAAGTAAAACCGCCGGCTCCGGGACAGGTTCTTCACGGAAACCGGCGGTTTGAATCTTCAACCGCGCTGCTATGTCTGAATGATTCGCGGCGTGATGAAGAAGATTAGCTCCTGGTTCGAGGTGCTCACCTGCAAGTGCTTGAACAGGTTGCCCAGCAGCGGAATGTTCCCCAGCAACGGAACCTGATCCACTTCGATCGAGTTCTGCGTCTGGATAACGCCGCCGATCACCACGGTTCCGCCGTCGGTCACCAGCACCTGCGTGGTCGCCTGCTGCGTGATCAACTCGGGGTTGCCTTGCACTTCCTGGCCGAAGTTCGGAGTGGTGTTCTCCACGTCGACGTTCAGGAAAATCGTGTTCTCCGAAGTGATCTGCGGAGTCACCGTCAAGCGCAGGAAAGCGTCCACATATGTCACCGTCGGCGGACCACCCAACTGCGCCTGGGTCACGATGGGAACGCGCACGCCCTGCTTGACCAGAGCTTGAATGTTGTTCTGGGTTACGACTCGCGGCCGCGAAAGAACCTTGAGCAAGCCGCGCGACTCGGCCATCGACAAGACGGCGTCGATTCGCACGGTGTTGCTGGCGGTTACAAACGATAAGCCGCTGGTCGGCGAGGTCGATGCCAGGTTCGAGAACAAAGGAATAGTCGATCCCGTCGTCGAGCCTGTGCCCGCCAGCGTGATGTAGCCCGGCGTCAAGCCGCTGACCGTGGTCGGCGAAGTACCGGCCGCGGAGTTGCCGCCGATAGCGCTGTGTCCATTGCCCCAGCCAAAGCCCAGCTGGGTGCCGATATCGCGCGCAAACGACCGCGTCGCGGCCACCACGCGCGCTTCGATTTCCACTTCCTGCGTCTTGCGGTCCAGCTGCGTCAGCAGCCGGTCGATCACAGGAATCACTTTCGGGATGTCGTTGACGATCACCGCGTTGGTGCGTTCATCCGCAACCACGTCGCCGCGCTGCGAGAGGAACTTCTTCACGGTGATGATTACATCCTTAGCGTGAGCGTAGCTCAGGAACCGGGTAACCGAAACCTTCTCCACGGCCAGCGACTCGGCTTCAATCTGGGCTCGCCGCCCGTCCGCTTCCTTCTTCAGCGTATCCACGGTCGCGATGCGCAGAACGTTGCCTTCGAGTTCCCGCGCCAGGTCGTTGTTCTTGAGTACGATATCCAGCGCCTGATCCCACGGCACATCGTCGAGCACGATGGTCAGCGTGCCGTGCACATTGGGATCGAGCACCACGTTCAATCCGCTGATTTCGTGAATCAGGCGGAAGAAATCCTTCAGATCGACGTCTTTCAGGTTCACGGAAATCGGCTCGCCCGTGTACCGGGGACCGACTGCGGCCGGTTGCTGCCCAGCTTGTGTCTTCTGCTCCGCCGCCAGATTTACCGCCGGCTGGAAGCTGGCAACGGGAGATGCGCTCTGCGCGGGCGCCTGCGCCGCATTCATACTGACCGGCAATAACTCTGCAGCCGTTTTATCCGAGAATCGTGCAGCGGCTTCGTCGGCGCGCTCGGCGGGTTCGGCGGGCACGTCGCTTGCAGTCTTCTTCGCCTGGTAGGAAGGCTCAACAAACACAAAATCGCTGGACGCAGAAGCCGCCGATGCCGGGGCAACTGCAGTTTTGCCCGGCTCAGCCGCAGCGGTGAGTACCGAGTCTGGCTTGGGCGTGGGCGTCACGCTGGCCGTGACCGGCGTTGCTTTCATTTCCGCGGCTCGCGCCGCCTGCCCGTGCACAGTCAAGGTGGTTTTTCCGGCTGCGCCCGGGGTCAATTCATAGGCGCAGGCTTTTTCCAGATCCACGACAACACGCGTGTTCGTGGGTTTCTGGCCGTCCATGCCGATGCGCACCCCTTTGACTCCGTTGGCGCCCACCGTGATGTATTTCTGCGGCCGGGCCATTACCGTAGCTGGCAGATCGACCACGATGCGAGCCGGCGAATCCAGTGTGCTCGCTTTCGGCGTCACCGGACCCTTGGAGTTGATCTCGATCCGGACGTCACCCGCGCTCCGGACTACATCCACTCGCTCAAGTTCATTCCGCTGGCTGGCCAGTTGTGATGCCGGCGCCTGGGCGGCCGCAGCCGCCACCAGAACCAGCATCGGTACGAACATTGTCAGCAGTTGCTTTCGCATTTCGCCTCTCCCCAAAACCGCGGGCTTGGCCCGCGTGTCCTTACGTTGAACTTAGTTTGCGTGCTCCGGTCTTGGCCGGTGGCTCCGCTCCGGCTGCTAAACCGCCGGGGTTAAAATTCGCTTCGTTATTTCCCGCGTGAACGGCTTGCCCAGTTTGTCCTGCACCGTCTCCTGGAACACCACCGTGTCGCCGGTGATTCTCACTACATAGCCGTTGAACACGGGATCGTTTTCCCGCAGAAAGTAAGCCTTGTTCAGACTGTTGGTCACCACCGCGATGAAGCCGCTGTCGGCCTTCACCACGCCCCGCACGTTGATCTGCCCGATCTCCAGGCATTTCTTCCCGGTCGAGCAACCGGAGCCGGTGGGCTGCTGAACTACGGGGCTGAAGAACGGATCCCGTTTGCCGGTCATTGCCCACTTCTTGTCTTCCGGCTTGGCTTGCTTGGTTGGGTCCGGGGGCTTGCTCATTCCCACGTTCTTGATTTCAACCACAGGTTTCCGCTCGGCGTTGACAATCGACACCACCGGTGGCTGCGCGGCCTTCTTCTGCGCAATCATGGCGCCCGCAACTCGCGGCTTCATTGGATCGTGCGGATGAGCATTCGCGGCCGACGCCGGTCTGTGGGTTTGCCCTTGCGCCGGAACTCCCGCCGCATTCAGCGCCGCATTGCTGTCGTTGGCCTGCTTTTGCTGCAGCGATTTCATGGTGCTGCGCGCGTTGTCGATGGCGTCCGGGTTTTGCGCCCAGGCCGCCCCCGCCATCAATGTCACTGCCAGAATGCCTGTCGTTAGCTTCATAGACATGCCTACCTGTTCGCTCCCGCCGGCGCCATTCCCGGCTTGGCCGTGGCACCCGCCCCGGCCGGATCCAAATCGTGACTGAAGAATGTGGTCGCGGTGCACGTCGCCACTACGCTCTCATTCGGCGCGTACTGATACGTATGTCTGGCCTTGGCGGCGCTTGGATTCTTGGTGCTCGCCACCAGCAGGCCGCTGATGTTCACAATCCGCTCCTGCTTGCCCACGCGGTCGAAGAAGTTCAGCATCGAATAGTAGGGGCCGTCCAGTTCGAGATCGAACGGCAGCTCGGTGTAGTATTCCTTGGCCACCGTGGGCTTGGCGGTATACCGGCGCAGTTCCACTCCCGCTTTCTGGGCTTCGCTGTCGAGGGTTTCGATGAAGCCGTCCACCTGCTTTTCGTCGGGCACAATGCGGCGCTCGACTTCCAGTTGCTGTTTCAGTTCGGCAAGCTGCTGCTCGATCTGCTTCAGCTTCGGCCGGTAAGACTCCAATTCGTTGTTCTCCTGAACCTTTTCTGCCAAAGCATGTTGCGCCGTCGCATTCTTTTCGCTCTGGCTCTTGAACATCGTGAAATACAGCGCCGCCGTAACGATCGCGCCCCCGGCCAGCACCGCGCCCCACTGCTTTAGTCCTGATAGTTCGCTGAAATTCATCGCCATAGGTCGGTCCTGATTACGACTTTCCCTTCTCGCAGGTCAGCGTGAATTGGAACGCCTGCATGTCTTTCACTGCTTCGTCCTGATACGTTTCCTTGATCTCGACGTTCTTGAAGAAACCCGTCTTCTGCAGATTCGCGATCAGGTTGGCCACCGCGTCCGTGCTCAAGGCCGTGCCCTCCAGGTTCACGCTCGTTCCCTCATCGTCCATCTTGCTGAGCCACACCGCTTCGGTGTTGTTGACCGTCTCGCCCAGCATGGCCAGCAGATTCACCGGTCCGCCCTGATTGGCGTGCAGTTGGTCAATCACATCCACGCGACGCTTGTAGTTGTTGGCCTGGGTCTGGCGCTCCAGGTAGCGCGCCTTCACGTCGCTGAGCTCGCGGTTTTTCTCTTGCGCAGCCTGCATCTGCGAGGCGATCATCCTGGCCTGCCGGTCCAGCCGGTACCAGTAGCCGAAGTTCAGCACCCCGGCCACCACCAGCACAACCAGCACCTTCAATTTGGGCGATCCCATGTCGCCCATTTCGATCGAAGGCATCGCCGGCCCGCCGCGTTTGTTCTTGCCCTTCGCTGTTTCGAGCAGATTGATTCTGATCATAGGGATTCAAAGCTCCTCAAAGCCAAACCCACGGCTACCGCCATCTGGCCGGGATTGTGCTCCACTAGCTCCGCCCCCGGACCTTCCGACGGCGGCACCACACGTTGAAACGGATTCAGCAGTTCCACCGGCATCGAAAACTCCTGCCGCAATGCTTCCATCAATCCCGGCACCTTCGCCGATCCTCCCGCCAGGTAGATCTTCTCGATGTGCTCGCCCGCCGCGCTGGCCCGGAAGAAATCGAACGTCTTCTGGATTTCCAGCACGATGATCTCGGTCACCTGCTGCAGGATGGGCGCCTTGGCGTCTTCGCTCACCGTCCCCACCTTGTTGCCCAGCTTCAGCGACTCGGCGTCATCGAAGCTCAAGTCCAATTCCTTCTGTAGCGAGTCCGTGTACTGGTGCCCGCCCACGCTGACGTCGCGCGGGAACAACGGGGTCGTGCCCTTCACAATGTTGATATTCATCACGCTGGCGCCCAGGTTCAGCAGTGCCACCACCTGGCCCGGCGCCGGCTGGTAGTTGTACTCGTAACAGTTCTGCAGCGCCAAGGCATCGATATCCACGATAGCCGGGCTGCGGCCCGCCATCGAGAGTACGTTGGTGTAGTTCAGAATCTTGTCCCTTTTCACCGCCACCAGCAGGACATCCATCTGCGGGCTGCCCGCTTCTTCCGACAGAATCTGGTAGTCCAGACTCACATCGGCCAGGTCGAAGGGAATATGCTGGGCTGCTTCCTTCTCAATGGTCTCGGCCAGTTCCTGGTCGCTCATCGAGGGCAGCGATATCTTCTTGACGATTACCGAGTGTCCGCTTACCGCCGTGGCCACTGATTTAGTCTTGATCTGGTTATCCAGAAAGAGCTTGGAAATCTGGCTCGACACCGTGCCCGAATCCACGATCATGGAGTCCACGACGATATCGGAAGCCAGCGGCTCCAGCCCCAGGTGCGCTACCTGAATCTCGTTGCCTTTCTTCCTCAGCTCTACCGCCTTGATGCTCGAAGAACCCACATCCAGGCCTACAATCGTCTTTGATCCCATTCCAAACATGTGCCCGCCTTTTGTGGCGCCGGCGTACTGCCGGCGGTTTCGGTTTTACTGCGATCCGGCGGCTTTTACCGCCGCCTTCGGTTTGTGCTTGGCCCGCGGTTCCATCTGGTTCGACTTCTCTTCCATCCACTGGTCCAGCTTCGATTTCTTGAAGCGCCAGCGGTTGCCCAGCTTGAACGCCGGAATCTTCTGCTCGCCGACGTACTTGTAGAGCGTGTCCGGACTCACTCCCAGGTACTGCGACGCCTGGCGAATGTTCATCACTTCTCGCGAGTCGGCCATTCGTTTCCTAACCTGTCCACCCAGAACCTTTCCTGTGCCGGTGTCTCCGGCCAGCCAACCTTAGGAAACTTACTTGCCCTCCTGCCTGTCCGAGGGCTTTCGGTGTTCCGAGCATATATCAGCCCTGAAAAACCCCGGCTCAAAGCGAATCTCCCTGTTTTAGTGGGTTTTATGCGGGTTTTCTGGAATTGCGAAAAGGCGGGAATTTACAAGAACACAATATATTGTGCACTAATCTCTATTGAATACCACTGGAAGGGCCCGCTCCGAGAGCGACGACGCGTCACTCCATGACCGATAACCGAAGTACTACGCACGGTACGGAGGTACTATATCGCTGGGTGAAGCCGTTGCATCTGCGGGCTTTGCGGCCTGAGTCATTTTCGCTCGCTTGCCGGTATTGGAGCCTCTGCGTTCCCAATCATCGATGATAGAGTACGCGCAATCTCGATCTGCACCCGAGGAACAAAAGGAATTTTAATGCGGAAACAGCTTTTCGTAGTCATAGCATGTCTTGCTCTGGTTCCCTCAGCGCTTGCGCAGCAATTCGACCTTCCTGAATCAGCCGTCACCGACCCCGCCGTCCTATCCAGGACTATGCCCGCCTTGGCCGGACAAGTAATCGCGGCATACAAAGAAAGTGATCGTGAGAAATACATCGACAATCTTTTTCGCTCGCAGTTCGTGATCGGCCAGTACGGCGAAGCCCTCAAGAGCATCGCCTCATTACGCGAAGTGCTACGCGCCAGCCATGAATCAAGAGCCGAATGGATCGACGTGCAGTACGAAATCCTCGCCCGCGCGAAAATCAAAGAATCCTCAGAAAAGGCGCCATCAAAAGAAGGCTATGCGCAATCGTTCCACGGCGTTCTCGGCAAGCTCGACGACCGCACCTCCGCGCTGGTGATTCGCGGTCTAACCATGGTCGATCCCTCCGATACGCGGCAAAACCTGCAAAGCGATCTCGATAAACAGAAGGGCAAAAGTTCGATCTCGCTCGCGGACGCTCTGAAGCTGATCGACGATTACCAGGTGGCGGAAGCCTACCGTGTTTTCTCCGATCTGAACGCACCTCTCATTACCGAGGAAGATCGCCGCCGCTACATCACCGAAAAAGACATCGCCGTGAAAATCCCCGACGGGGCAACCGTCTGCGCCATGCTCATGCGGCCCCGCGCGGCCTCAGGACGCCTGCCCACGCTGCTCAACTTCACGATCTACGTCGATCCCAACGACAATATGAACAGCGTCCGGCAGACCGCATCGAACGGCTACGTGGGAGTGGTCGGCTTCACCAGCGGTAAGGCGTGCAGTCCTGACAAGCCTGTGCCGTATTTGCATGACGGATCCGACGCCGCTGCCCTAATCGATTGGATCGCTACACAGTCATGGAGCGACGGCCGCGTCGGCATGTACGGCGGAAGCTACGAAGGTTTCACGCAGTGGGCAACTCTCAAGCATCCGCCAAAGGCGCTCAAAGCGATCATGACCGGAGCTCCGGCGGCGCCGGGCATCGACGTACCAATGGAAGGCAATGTCTTCTGGAACTTCCTGTATCCCTGGCCCTTCTACACCACGAATGCCAAAGTCGCCGACGACGCAACTTACAACGATTTCAAGCGCTGGCAAAAATTGAACCACGACTGGTACGTGAGCGGCCGCGCCTACCGCGACCTGGACAAGATCGATGGCACACCCAATCCAATCTTCGATGAATGGATTTCCCATCCCGGCTACGACGCCTACTGGCAGCAGATGATTCCATACAAAGACGAGTTCGCGCGGATCAACATTCCCGTCCTCACAACCATCGGCTATTACTACGGCGGACCTGGGGCGGGAGTCTATTACTTTTCTCAGCACCAGAAATACCACCCCAAAGCCGAGCACTATTTGCTAATCGGCTCCTATGACCACATTGCCGCGCAGTTTGGAGTGATTGGCCTACTCGGCAACGTATATGACTCCATCTCCGGTTTGGATCTTGATTCCGTCGCGAAAATTAACATCACCGATGACATTCGTTACGCATGGTTCGACTATGTCTTCAAAGGAGCACCCAAACCAGGCCTCCTCGCAGATAAAGTGAATTATCAGGTGACCGGAGCCAACCTCTGGAAGCACGCCCCGACCTTGGCGGCCATGTCAGGCGAGAAGCTGCGGTTTTATCTCGATGCGGTTCGATCCGGCAATGCGTACGGGCTAGGGCAGAAGCCCATTGCTGACGTATCCATCGACTTGAAAGTCGACCTTGCCGACCGCACCGACGTCGACCGGAGCGCTCCAGGAGGCGGGGTGCTGGACAGCGCAATTGACACCTGGAACGGTCTCGAATTCGTCAGTGACCCGCTGCCCAGACCCACCGAACTGAGCGGCCTGTTCTCCGGAAGTCTCGATTTCATTTGCAACAAGAAAGACTTCGACTTTGAAATCGATCTCTACGAACAAACACCCAAGAATGAGTACGTCCAACTTACTTCCTACTGGGTCCGCGCCAGCTATGCCAAAGACCGCAACCAACGTATGCTATTGATCCCGGGCAAACGCGAGCGGCTTGATTTTGAGAGTATTCGCTTGATGAGCCGCCAGCTCCAGCGAGGGAGCAGGATAGTTGTGGTTCTCAGCATCATCAAGGGGAGCGGCAGGCAGATTAATTACGGAACCGGCAAAGACGTCAGCGACGAAACCATCGCCGACACGAAGGACAACGATAAAGACCCGCTGCAGATGAAGTGGTTTGCTGACAGCTTCATCGACCTGCCAGTAGGGAAGTAAATCCTACTGCACGTCGGAAACCTTCCCGCTCATGAAAATAACTTTCATATCCTTGTAATAGTAGATCGTCTTAGTTCCCAGGTTTACGATCTTGTCCGGTTTCCCCATCGCCGCTTGCACTTGGTCAGTCGTCATCCCCTTATCGATGCTCGCGGGCTCGGCCTGCGGCTGCTCGGCCGGCTGCTGCTGACCCTGGTCCTGGCCTGCCTGCTGTTGGCCTGCCTGCTGCTGGCCGCCTTGATCTCCCCCTTGCTGACCACCCTGGCCCTGCTGCGCGTCGTCACTGCTGATCGTGAGCACCTGTCCGATGGTGTCTTCCACCCCACCGGCAGCCGCATTCGCCAACGACCCCTTGGGGAATTGAAAGACTACATTCGCCTTGTTGTAGGTTGGCGGATCGGTCTTGTTGCAGGTGTCGCAGGCGACGATGCCAAGTGTGACGGTGTCTTTGCCAACATTCACATCAATCTTCATGGGATAGACTTTGTCGCCGACCGCAAATAGATGGGTCGTCTGTTCCTTGCCAAATTTCCCCATAATGGATTTTCTTCCCATCAGGGACAGGCCGGTGGGGGCATGAATAGTTCCACCTTCATACTTGTTGGAAAGAACGTTTTGGTCGCCGTAAGGCACCGCCAAAATTCCACCCTTTTGAATGGCCAGCAGTGTGCCCTTTTCCACCACGGAATATCCGCCCGTGTCGGACCCCATTTTCACCAGTTTGTACTGCGCGGTAAGTTGCTCCTGCAACGAGACCGCCTGGGCGCCGGCGAATGAAAACGGAAAAACTATGGCAGCCAGAAGCACAGTCCCTGGCATTCGATTGTGGAATTTCCGCGACATCGTAAGCCCCTCCGATTTAACTCTTCCGAACTCAATCCTGATTGGGTGGTGAACCGCGAAAGCTAGTCAGGAAGAATCTGGCTTTTAATTGAAAGAAGGGAGCGTCGTTGTTCGACGCTCCCGGTGCTTGGTGATCGGTTAAACGGTTGTTCGACAAACGTCCGTACTACTGCCCGCCACCGGACGCCGTTTCCTGCTTGACCTGCGACTCGGTCTGATCGGCCTGCTGCTGCTGGTCTTGCAGCGTCTTCGCCACACTAGTATCCGGAGGCGGAGGTTGAACGGCCCCAGCCTGGGTGCCGGTATCCGGCGCCGCCGGCATACCGCCCGTCCCTTGCTTCTTCGCCAGTTCGCCCATGCCGTTGGTGATGTTCTCCTGGAAGTGGTTGTACATCTCCTGCAAGTCATCCACTTTCACGGCAACGGTTTGTCCCGACGCGCAGTCGCCTTTTTTGGTCGCCGCGACGCTGGCAGTCACGGTTTGGTCCGCATCCGGAGTATCCGTGAGGCGGGTGATCACATCACCCGACGTCAGCGCACACTCCTGACCGTTGGCCACGACCGTTACATCGGAATCGACTACAAAGGTACGCTGGGATGGATCCAACGCCGGCGGCGGTTGATCGCTGGTAGGCGCCGGAGCTGCCGACGCTTGTCCGCCCGCATCCTGGCCGGCCTGCGCCTGCTGCGCGGCTAATTGGGCTTTTACTTCCTGGGCAATGGCTTCCTTCACCTCGGGAGTCAACGCCACTGGGCCGGAGGCCGCTGCCGGAGCCGCGTCTCCACCGCCGCTGCTAGCTTGGGCATCCGCCGCCATGGCATCGGCGTTGGCGTCAGCCCGTGCCGCATACGCTGCCTGCAACTGCTGCGAGATCAGGTAATCCGTCAGCCAGTAGTACGGCGCGGCGTAAACGGGATAAGGATTCCACCACCCGCCATAGAATCCCCACCATGGCGATCCTCCCCAACCCCAGGCTCCAATGCCCCAAGCAATCGGCACTCCCCAAGGATGGAAGCCCCAGCCATAAAATCCGGGGTGGTACCAAACGCCGGGGTAATAACCGTAGTACATGTGTCCACCCCAGCCATAGCCGCGATAGAGCCCAACATGGTAGCGCCCGCCGGCATAGAAAGTGCGCGAGTAGTAGGCATGGCCTCCGCGCGTCACGTAGGCGCGCTGCACATAACCGCCATGCCCTCTAGTCACGATGCGCGCTCCGTTGCGTTCGCTCACCACCGTGCGACCGCCGTGGAGGCCGTTCTGAATGTGCATGCCGTTGCGGTCAATGGAACGCACGGACCCATTGGGACGGACACTCGCCGTTCCTCCACCCTTCAGCGAGACTGACCTGCCCGGAGGAGTGCGGCTCGGTGTCGCCGTGCGGCTCGGTGTTGCCGTGCGACTCGGTGTTGCTGTGCGACTCGGTGTCGCCGTGCGGCTCGGCGTTGCCGTGCGGCTCGGTGTCGCCGTGCGACTCGGCGTCGCCGTGCGACTCGGCGTCGCCGTGCGGCTCGGCGTGGTCGTGTGGCTGGGTGTCGTTGTGTGACCCGGCGTCGTCGTGTGACCCGGCGTCGTCGTGTGACCCGGCGTCGTCGTGTGACTCGGCGTCGTTGTGTGGCCGGGTGTGGTATGTGTTCCCCCCGTGCTCCCGCCGTGGGTGCTACTGGCCGGGGCGTGACTGGCGGCTGGGTGTGACGGTGCACTCGGCTTGCTCGGCTTGCTCTCGTGCTGGGCCCAGGCAAACGCCGGAACCGCCATCAATAGCAGAAGCAGAACTGACTTCCGCAGCATATTCTTGCTCTTGTCGCTGGAATTCATCGCAGCCTCCTCATCTCGATTCCCTTGGGACTTCACTGCCTACCTACGATACAACCCGGACCCGCCCGGAAATCCTCGTTCGCGTCTTCGCAAAAAAAAGCACCCTTCTCTCCGCGGCAACAAACGGAAGCGAGGCGCTCTAGCTGGCACAACAGCCATTCTCGCAAATTTAACCAGGGCGTTTGAAGTTAACTCTCTCAAAGCTGGAAGGATACCCTCCACGGAGGCGTCATTCAGCCGTTTCCCGGGCCAGTAACCTTAAAGTATTGTAGAGCGAAAAAACGGTATCAGAAGTTTACCACCCGCGCAATCGTTCTGTGCAGAGGATGTTGCCATTGTAGCGACCACACCGCGCTCTTGCTCTGCCTGCTTTCTTCTCTCCTTGCCCTGCGGTAATCTATGTTGTTCCCTTGCTCCGGAGGAACTCATTGCGCTACCTTGATCGCCTGCAACCGCTCGCGCTCCTCGTCATGCGTCTCGCCCTGGGCGCTGTCATGCTGGGCCACGGATATCACAAAGTTTTCGGTGGCTTGCAACATCATGCCCAGTTTGTCGCCAGCCTCGGATTGCCGGCCTGGACCGGCTATCTTTCCTCCTTCACCGAGTTCTTCGGCGGCTTGCTCATTCTCGCCGGTCTTTTCACTAGAGTGGCGGCCTTTGCCGTCTGCGTCAACATGTCTGTGGCTATCTGGAAAGTGCATTGGCACAATGGCCTGATGGGCGATCATGGCTACGAGTTTCCCCTGGCTCTGGCTGCCTTGGCCTTCGCTCTGATCTTCTTCGGTGGCGGTTCCATCGCTCTCGACCACATCCGCGCCGGGGGTGGGGGTCCAAAGAAATCATGATGTCCGTCCGCTATTTAGGTTTCGATTGCGGGGGCCGGCTTCTTCCAGGGTTGTGTCCCATGGCGTCCCAAAGGCTGCGCAACTTATCGGCGATGGCTGGGTTTGACGCACTGGGTTCTCACAAAAGCTGGCTTGACACTTCTTTACACGCGTTGTGTGCGCTCGATTGAAATCTTTGCTGAATAGAAATTATGATGAGTTCCAGCCTGAAATCTTGCATCCTGATGATTTCGCAGCCGCATCAAATCGTCTGCATCGAATTTATGGGAGGTTTATCTTGAGAAAGTCAGCGCTCCTCACAGTTTTCGGCATGGTCTGCCTCTTAGCCAGCTTCGCCTCTGCCCAGCAGGGCGACGTGATGATCGGCGGCGGCACCCTCTTGTCGTCCACATCCAACAATACCTCGGTGACCACCCTGCCAGCGGAGAAAGGCGGCTTTTATCCCAGCATCGGCGTAGACGTAGTCTTCCACCGCCGCATTGGTTTTAACTTCGAGACCTCCTGGAGAGGCAGCCAGGGCCTCTATGTCAGCGATGGTTTTGCCAGCCCCTATCGGCCCATCCTGTACGATTTCAACGCGCTCTACCAGCCGCGCCTGGGCCGCAAACTCGGCGCTGATCTCATGGCCGGCGTAGGCGGCGAAGATCTGCGCTTCTACACGCCGTACTATTCCTGCAGCTTCACCTGCACCAACTACACCAGCAGCAATCACTTCATGGAACACATCGGCGGCGGACTGCGCTACTACGTCTGGCATCACGTCTTCGTCCGTCCCGAGGTTCATTACTATCACGTCGAGAATAATCTGGAGTTCAACTCCGGAAACATCTTCCGCGTTGGAGCTTCCATCGGATACACCATCGGCCCCGACTAAAAGCGGCCCCGCGGGATTCGCCGGAGCCGCGCATTCGCCGCTCTGAAGAAAGGCAGCGTCCGGAAAACCGGACGCTGCCTTTTGTTCTTCCTGTTGTGGTTCTTCGCCGTGTTTGCTTCTACGGCATCCGCTCGCAGACTTCCGCCTCGTGGATCGCCATATCCAGGTGCTTGATGGCTTCCGAGCGATGGCCCTCGAAGTCATGCTCGGCGCTCTCCAGATGATGTCTAGCGGCGCGCATCGCCTCCAACGCCTCGTGGATATGCGGGTGAGGCGGCATCGGAGCGGCCGCCGGCGCCGCGGCCACCGCCGGCGCCGCGGGAACTGCCGGTGCCTTCGGTCCAGCCGCTGCCGCCGGGAAGGACAAGGTGATGAAAAGTGTTGCGATAATGATCAGGCTCATAAACCCGATTTTCTTCATGGATCCTCCTCGTCCGAATTGCGGCTCGGACGCGGCCGTTAAAGTTCGTCGCCACGGACAACACTTCGATGATGCCGCCTGCGACACCCGCACAGTATAGCCGCGCCGGCAAACATTGAACCGATGCATAAGTTAACTCTAAGGATGCTCACAAGCGGCCGTGGGACAGTGCCGTTCAGAATACCGGACCCCATCTGCTACTTCCCTCTCCTCTTTCTGACCCACCAAACCGCGATGGCAAGCGCGATCACAATCACCGCTATCAGATCCACGCGCTGCAGGCCACGCTCCAGCCGCTCCCAATGCCGCCCGAACAGATAACCAGCCCCGGAGATCGCCGTGACCCACAACGCCGCGCCCAATAAATTGAACACGGCAAACTTCTTCCACGGCATGCGCAGAACTCCAGCCATGGGCCCGGCAAAAATTCTCATGCCGAAGATGAAGCGCGCAAAAAAAATGGTCGCCGCGCCGTAACGCTTGAAAAGGTCCTCGCCCCGCGCCAGAGTCGCTTCGCCGATGCGAAAAATATGCTGGTGGCGCCGTAAAAGCGGACGCCCGCCCCGCCGCCCTATCGCATACCCCAAATTGTCCCCTACCGTGGCGGCGACCGTCCCCAGCACCATGATCCATCCCAGTTGCAGACTCCTCTCCGAATAGGCAAGAAAGCTCGCCAGCAGCAGCACGGTTTCACCGGGCAGAGGTAAGCCCGCGTTCTCCAGCAGGAGCACGGCCACGATGGCCCAATACCCGTAGTGAACCAGCGCACCGCGCAACAGCTCGACAATGTGGTGGGCTATCACTCGCAGGCTGCCATTCGCGCGCCGCTCAGCCGGAGACCTTCTCGTGCGTCAGGAATTCGATCAACTCGCGATTGAACTCCTCCGCACACTCTTCATACGGCAGGTGCCCAATGCCGGGAAAAATAACGACCCGCGAGTTATGCCAATACCTCGCCAGCGGCTCAGCCGACGAAGCATACACCGCCGAATCCTTGCCGCCCCACATCAGCAGCGTCGGCACGTTCGCCAGCTTGGGCAGAGTCGCCTCCACTTCGCGCAGATCCCTGGTCCATGTGCGCACGATGCTCAACGCATGTTCGAACAATCCCGGCTTGGCCAGCGGCGCCATGTAGCCCGCGAGCGTTCCCGGCGGAATGTGTTTCCGGTCGCCGTACATGCGCATGTGCCAGTAAGGATACAAAAACGTCATGCGGGCAAGCGCCACCCGGAACAGCGCCGCGCCTATCCGGCTGCCAAAAAACGGCGCCAGCCAGCGCCCATGCGCCGAATAGGGATTCACCGGCGCGACCAGAATCAGCCGCCGCAATCGCTGCCCTGCCCGACCTTGCCCTGCCCGATCAAGACCCGCATCCCCGCCCACGCACTCTGCCGCCGCCATCATCGCTACCGCCCCACCGTGCGACGTGCCCAGCAGATCGAACTCGGAAACTCCCAGCCGTTCCACGAATTGCAAAACCCGCCGCGCCGTCGCCCTCATGGAATGGTCCAGGCCGTCCACTCGATCCGAAAAACCTGCGCCCAGCATGTCCGGCGCGTACACGGTGGCATAAGGCGCGAGCGCCGGCATCGTGTACCGCCAGGAAAACGAATAGCCCAGCAATCCATGCAGCAAAATCAACGCCGGACCCGATCCCGCCCGCAGATAGCGCATGTTGGCGCCGTCCATATCCATCCAGCACTCTTCCATTTGCACGCCCGCGCCAGCGGCCGCAGCCACTCGCGCGGAAATCTCATCAACGTCACTGCTCGCAGCGGGAGCGGTTGCAGCGGGAGTTGCAGTGCGAGTGCTCAAAGCGTCGCCACTCATGGTGTGCGGACTCGAGTAAAAGGATGTTCCAGTAATCGGCGACGTCATTGCCACCGCAGCGGATGGGGCAATCGGCACGGCATCGGACGAAGAAAATTGTTTCTTCTCCGGGGACAACTTTTCTCCCGCCACCAGATTCTATTTAGATGAAACACGCCTCTGTCGCTTCACTTCGGGGAGCCTCGGCTCCCCGGTTTTTTTCTTGCAAGTTTTTCCCTAACCCGGCAGCACTCAAACGCATCGCACCCAGGCCCGAGGCCCGAGGCCCGAGGCCCGAGGCCCGAGGTCCGAAGTCTGAGGTCCGATTTTACTTCCTCTTCTTTCCCAGCAGTTTCTTCAGCACGCGAATCCCGCGATCCACATGCTTCTCCTCCAGCAGAAACGGAGGCAGGAACCTCACCACGGTATCCTGCGTGCTGTTGAATAAAACTCCCTCGGCCAGCGCCTCATCCACAATCGGCCGCGCCGGAATCTCCAGCGCAATCCCCTGAATAAATCCCCGCCCGCGAACTTCTTTCGCAGCCGCCTTCTTTTCCGCAACCGCCTTCAACTCCTCATGCAGATACGCTCCAACTTTATTCACGTTCTCCAGCAGCTTCTCGTCTTCCACAATGGCCAGAAATTCCAGCGCCACGCGGCACGCCAGCGGACCACCCCCAAACGTCGACCCATGCTGCCCCGGCGAAATCGCAGAAGCAAATTCTTCTTTCGCGATGAACGCTCCCAGCGGCAGCCCCGCCGCAATCGGCTTGGCAATCGCCACAATGTCCGGAGTCACTCCAAAACCTTGAAACGCAAACATCGTCCCGGTGCGCCCCAGCCCGCACTGAATCTCGTCAAAAATCAGCGCCGCCCGGTGACGGTCCGCCAGCGCCCGGCACTCCCGCAAAAATTCCACCGAGCATTCATAGATTCCGCCTTCGCCAAAAATCGGCTCCAGCACAATCGCGCAAGTGTTGTCGTCAATCGCCGCCCGCAGCGCGTTCACGTCATTCTGCGCCACGAATGTCACTTCTTCCAGCAGCGGCTCAAATCCCTTGCGATGCTTAGCTTGCCCAGTCAGAGAGAGCGCCCCAAACGTCCGCCCGTGATACGACCCATCCAGCGCCACCAGCCGGCACTTCGCCTCGCCGCCCGCGCGATGTCCCGCTAGCCGCGCCAGCTTGATCGATCCCTCAATCGCCTCCGTTCCGCTATTCGAAAAAAACGCCCGCGCATTTCCAAAAGAGCTGCCCAAGAGCGTGCACAACTTCTCCGCCAGCGCCCCTTGATACTCGTGGTAATAAAGATTGGAGACATGAATCAGCTTCCCCGCCTGCTCCCGAATCGTCTTCACAATCCGCGGATGCGCGTGCCCCAGCGCATTCACCCCCAGCCCCGAAACAAAGTCGAGATAGCGCCGGTCCTCCAGGTCGTAAAGAAACACGCCCTTCCCCCGCGTCAACACAATGGGATAGCGATTGTAAGTCCCCAGCAAATACCGCTTCTCCAGCTCCGCAACCTGTTCGAATGTTTTCATAGGAAGATTCGATTCTATAGGAAGCAAGCGATCGAGGGCGACTCGCCGCATCGGAACAAAATCGTCCTAATGTTCCCATGGGAACATTTCAGATTGCAGAAAATTTCGGCCGTAAGTTGTTGATTCTTGGTTCAGGCGTTTGCGCGGATCAACGGATTCAACGGGTTGGGCTGTGGAAGACATGTCTACCTGCGAGGGGGTCCAATGCCTACTAAAGTAGACTTGACAGCCGCGTGATGCGGAAACGTGTCTGCATTATTATTCATCCTCGCCCTGGCACCTCACCCTTTCCCACCCTGTCACCCGCCCCTGTCAGCACCACTTACAACGCTGGAAGCTTCCGTAACACGGCCGACTTATTAGCCGACTTATTTGAAGTATTAGTTGCGATTCGAACGCCCGACAATTATCTTTCAACAGTGAGCAATATGGAAGACACGTGGCCGCCCCGGATGTACAATGCGTCGTCCGGAGGCCGCAACAAGAAACCTAAATACCGCTGTGGGTGTGGGAAGCCAAAACGTAAATTCCAGTTAGGAGGTCTGAAAGGTGAAAAATCAATTTCGGAATGCCGTGCTCCTGTTATGCGGGTTCTCTGCAATGGGATTGTTGTCTGGAACCCCGTGCAATATGACAACCGCCGCATCCGCGCAGGAGCACACGTTCTCTGCCAGCGCCGCTGTTGTACCGAAGGACCCGTTCGTTACAAACAACGGGTTAATGCCGCCGCCCTCGCAGTACTCAGGACCGTTCTTTAAGCTCAGCCACAATTGGCCGCACCAACCGCTGCCCGCGCTCAAGAATCCACCGTGGTCACAGGCCATCGGCGGCAAACCGATCGACAAGCAAAATGCAGCCGCCTACGTCGCGGCGTTGAAGCAATACGTAAGCGCCAATGCCCGGCAATTGCTGCTCGATTACAAGAACTGGGACGCCGACAAAGCGCATTGGTATACCGAGCCGTGGATCGGGTCTATCCGCGAGAGCATCCACGGAACCTACGCTGCCGGTCAGTTCGGACCGCCGGTCTTTCCCGGCACTGGCCTGACAGTAACATTCGATACGCGCGCGCTCACCTACTATGACGAACGCGCCGCCTACTCCCTCTATAAGGTGTGGGGAGCCGGGGCGATGAGCCCGGATGTCAAGACCGCCAACTTTCAGTTCGATGACGGGTCCGTGGTGATCAAGGCAGCGGTGTTTAACTCCGACAACCCGAAAGTGCAGAGCAATTGGTGGCCGGTAACGGACGGTGCTGCACTGTGGCCGGTTTTTATGGCCATCCCAGAAAACACCCCGCCGCCCACATCGTCGGTGCTGAACGGTTATGTGATGCAGTTCGACATTATCGTCAAGGACTCCGTCTCCGCGCCTAAGACCGGCTGGGTCTTTACCACCCTCGTCTACGACGCAAATGCCGGCGGCGATGCGTGGGACAAGATGGTGCCGTTGGGCGTCATGTGGGGCAATGACCCTGGGGTGACCTCGAACGATCTCCAGGAAACCTGGATCAATCCCAACTCCCCCAAGTATTCGACGCAGACGTTAGGCTGGGGCGGACGGCTCTCGGGTCCGAACGACGGCGGCCGCAACGACATTCAGGTCGGGAAAAAGGTTTTGATCAACGAGCCAGATTCCTCGTGCATGAGTTGCCATGGGCCTGCGGAGTGGCAACCCACGCAACACAAAATGATATCGTTCCTCTTGCCTTCGTTCCCGAACCCGAAACCGGGGCCGCCGTTCAAACTCTGCCCCAATGACAAGCCGACCGATCCTTATATCTGTTCGCCGGCGCCAGGCTCCCCGGTTTGGTCGCGCTGGTTCCAGGACCGTCCCGGAACCGAGCCCCAGGATCCCGACACTGGATCGGTGGCGGCCGACTACGACATGGTGTTCGCCTTCAAGACGCTTCCCATGTGGTGGAAAGCGACGGGGCCGGCCAATGCTCCGTTGCCATTCGCTTTGCACCTGCTCCGCCACGGTGCGCCGGAGCCACAACAATTCAACGAATACACCGGTGCACCTCTAAAGCCGGCTCAATAGGTCGAATGCGGCGAGGGGCGGTCCGAGAACCGCCGGTCGGCCCCTCGCCTCAAAACAAATCGTAAAAAGACAACGCTCGGGTTCGCCAATTCGGAGACCCGAAGCCACAGGAGTGTCTCTGCTATGGACAACAACCTTCTTGTGCACGAAATTCTTAATTTCTGGTTTGGCTCGCCGGACTCGGCAGAATTGGGCTCTCGTCGTCAGATTTGGTTTCAGGCAACCGATGAATTTGATCGGGAGATCAGGCAGCGGTTCTCTGAAGCCAATCGGCTCGCCTCCACGGGAGCGTTGGACGATCTCAAGCAGACGCCGATGGGAACCTTGGCGCTGATCATATTACTGGATCAGTTTTCGCGGAATCTTTTTCGCGGGGCAGCGGAGGCGTTTGCCAACGATTCCAAAGCCAGGCGTCTGTCAGAGTATGCACTCGAAAAACGTTTTGACACGAATCTCCTGACCGTCCAGAAGCTTTTCATCTATCTCCCTTTTGAGCACGCTGAAGACTTGGAATTGCAAATAAAAAGCGTAAACCTGTTCGTAAGTCTTGGCGACGCATCATCTCTTCAGCACGCCCTCTGCCATCGCGATCAGATTGTCCGCTTCGGCCGTTTCCCCGACAGAAACCAAGCGCTAGGACGCCGCAGTACGAAAGCCGAAGAGGCTTTCTTGAAGAATCCTTTTTGCTGAGCCCTCGGATGGCCGGGTGGCCCGAGCAACGTCGGAGGACGTTTGATAGTAGCCCGGCGTTTCAACGCCGGGTGCAATGGCAAGAAGCCGAAACCGTCCCGTAGAGCCCGCCCTGAGCGAAGCCGAAGGGGACGGCTGAATCGCATGGTGGCCCTCGCTTCAATGGAGCGAGCACAGGTCTCCGCAGACCGTTCTGGGAAAGAAAACGCGTCCGCAGGACGCCTGAAAATAGCCCGGCGTTTCAACGCCGAGTACGATGCCGAGAAACCGAACCCCGTGCCGTAGGCACGGCTGAAATCTCACCCGGAACCGCAATGACACACAGCTATGTCTCTGAATTGATACATGGCCTTCTCTCGACTAAAGATCGTCGCAATCTAATTCCTGCAGAGGCGCATCACAAACACGGATGCGGCGTGTGGCGTTTATCAAATGACACACATAATCGCTGCAACACACCTCTAAATCGACTCACAGCTCGAGAATACCTCAATTTTTTTCACTCTCACCCAATTTCGGAGTAGTATTCCGGGCATGCACTTCAAACGGCGAGCTTCTCTGCGGCGGGCTGGCAGCCTTATCGTTATCTACTTAGCTGTCGCAGTGTGTGGGCTGCGCGCGGATGACTCCACCAATAATAATCCTATCCTGTGCGATCAGCGTCATAGGGAATGCACGCTAGTTGAGTTCAATCGTCCCACGAACGAAATGTGGATCAGAGACAAAGATCCGCACGCCCGTTTAAAGAAAAAACCGGCCACTCCCGCCCAGAGAGAGGAATACGCAGATGCTGTCAGGGCCCCGGCCTCAAAGATCCTGTACTCCGGGACCGTCGTTTCATCTCCTTCCGGCTTCGGAACGGCTAAAGGATGTGGAAGGAAAGACTGGAGGGTAGTGCTTCTTTCGAGGGAGTCGTCCAACGTACTGGTTTATGGCCCTGCGGACATCTCAGAGTTCTGCGGCAAGGATAGAATCTTTCTCGTAGTCCCTGTTTCGGTTGTTTGGGCCCGAATCTTTCACTACGAGGGAAACGTAAAGGATCCATTCCGTAAAGCGCCCGGACCCTGGCCGGCGCCCCCGTTCTCGGACGAACCCGCCTCCCCGGGACAACCTGCATCCTCGAACCCGCCTTACTGCGAGGATACCGTTTTCCCAAAAGCTGACCTGCCTCCTGAAATCAAGCCTTGCGATAGATATTCATGGCTTCATTTTATGTACGATGGCCACGTTGGTCCCACCTATAACCGCCTTACCCAACCCGGGACCTTTCAAGGCACCATCTCCTTTACACCTGCAATCGGCAAGGTCCCCAATCTCACCGGTGGGCCACCCGGAGTAAAGCGTCCTGCCGAAGCTCTAAACTTTGACGTTCAGCTTTACGCATCCAGCAATCTTGGTAAGGGTTGGATTGGATTTCCCCTAGTCTTCGAGAAAGCTAACACGTCTACCGCGAATCTCAACTCGTTAACCATGGCTATTAGTTACGATGTTCCTTTCGCTAGCCTTAGAGACGAATATGTGGACGTCGATACCGGTCGGTTGCGCTTTTCAGCCAGGCCTCCAGATGTCAGAATCCAGTATGGCCCCGAACTGGCGGTCTCTACCCCTCATGACATCAATTTGGTTGCCTCAGCTGTGGTGAGACTGCCTTTTCTCCTGGATATACACCGCCAGCCGTCTGCGCTTTCGATTTTTCCGGTGCTCGGCATCGAGGGCGGAAACCACGTTCTTACTCACCTGACGGAGCACGACGACATCCTAAGGAGAATCGTGGGCTTCGATTCAAGCGTCCGCCTGCCGTTCATACTTACTCACGCTTTCATGGGGGACAAGCCTAACACCATCGACTTCTCATGGCGCACCCGCTATCTGTCATACCCAGAGCCGATCACAGACTACGTAAGTGGAATAGCAGAGACACTGTCGAAAGAGCAGAGAAGCTATTGGCGGGGCAGCTTCGTGGTACCCGTCTCAACGCTGATCCAATTCAAAGTAACGGTTCAGCACGGAGCCCTGCCGCCCGACTTCGATTATCTCGGGTACAGCGTAAACTTGGGCCTGGCCTTTGGAAATCCAGGGTACTCCGAACACTAAGTCAAGATGAGGGAGTTGGGGGCTGGACGCGGCGCAGCCTGTAATTTCCACAAGCCATTGTGACGTCTAACCTTGTCCCCATCCCATCACTTGCGCAATCATGGTCGAGGCCGTGACGGTTGGCACAAGCCATCTCGTCCCGCCCCTAAGTCCTTGATTTAAAGGATTTTAGTATCTAAGCTCCTTGACATCAAGACTTTGCGAGGAATTTCGCGCCAACTCGATGATTCTAAGGATTATACAAAAAGGGGGGGGACCCCCGACCTTTGGCCCGAGAGCGAGCCATCCTTGATAACGTGCCCGGCCCTCAGCTTCCTGCATGGGCGGTTGCTTTTTCGTTCGAGGCCGCTTTGGGCAAAACCACCACCGTAAACCAATACTCAGTGATGGCCCGAACGACCTTGAGGAACTGGTCGAAGTCAACCGGTTTGACGATGTAGGAGCTGCACCGCATCTTGTACATTTTTAGAACCTCTTCTGCCTGCTCCGAAGTGGTCAAGATAACGACCGCCAGGCTCTTCAGGTTGTCGTCTTTCAGCATCTCCGCCAACACCTGCTCCCCACTCATCTTCGGCATATTCAAGTCGAGAAGGATCAGATCTGGCGTCGGAGCGTCGGCGTATTTACCCTGCTTGCGCAAGAAGGCCATGCATTCCTCACCGTCCCCCACGTGGTGCAGGTTGACCAGCAATTTAGCGCGTTTAAAGCCCTGGCGGGTGAGTTCCACATCGTTGTCGTTGTCTTCGGCGAGCAGGATTTCTGCGGCTCGTCCATTAGCAATTTGGTTGTGCATGGGTTGCTTCCGTCCTTTCAGGAATGGTGAAACAAAATGTACTTCCGTGGCCGGGTTCCGATTCCACCCAAATTCTGCCCCCGTGACGATTCACCACCCTCCGGCAGACCGCCAGTCCGATGCCGGTGCCGGGGTACTCTTTTTGGTCGTGCAACCGCCTGAATATCTCAAAGATCTGTTCGTGATACTCCGGGGCGATGCCGATCCCGTTGTCGCGGACCGAAAAGATCCATTCCCCTCCGCTGCGTTCGGCGGAGAGGTGGATGCGGGGAGGCTGCTCCCCGCGGTAGTTGAGCCCGTTACCAATCAGGTTTTGGATCAACTGGACCAACTGCGAGCGGTCACCCATGATCTCTGGCAATGGGTCCCACGTGACTTGGGCCCCGGAATCGTGAATGGACGAATCCAGCAGGGTGATCGCGTCGTTGGCTATATCGACAAAGGGGATTGGCGTGAAGGGCCGGGAGCGCGCGTCTACTCGATAATAGGACAGCAAGTCGCGGATCAAAGTTTGCATCTGTTCGATCGACTGCACCGTCCGCCGGATCCAGTCCTGAGCTTGTTCGTCCAACTTGCCTTCGTATTCCAACTGCAGTAGCTGGACGAATCCACTGATACTGCGCAGCGGGGACTGCAGATCGTGGGATGCGACATAGGCGAATTGCTTCAGCTCCAGGTTGCTTTGTTCCAAAACTTGATTGGCCACCCCGAGTTCCTTCGTACGCTCCTCGACGCGCCGTTCAAGCTCGGCATTGTCCTCCTCGGATTTCTTGCGCGCGCTGATGTTGCGGATGGCCGCCGTCACCAGAATCCCTTCGGCGCTTTCCAGCGGGCTCAGCATGATCTCGATGGGAAATCTGCTTCCATCCTTCCGCCGCCCCGAGAGCTCGATCCCCATACCGATCTGCTGGGCTAGCGCGTCGGCTGCGCTTCGCGTACCGTCCGCGATCAACCGTTCCGCAAAGCCCTCCGGAATGATGTTCTTCACTCTCTGCCCTACCAGCTCATCGCGCCGGTACCCGAACTGCTTCTCCGCCTGCACATTCACCAGCACGATCTCCCCGCCCTGGTTCACCACCACCATGGCATCGGGAGCGGCTTCCAGCAGCCCGCGGTAACGGCTCTCCATCTGCACCAGATGTTCTTCCGCAGCCTTGCGAACGCTGATGTTGCGGATCGCCGCCGTCACCAGGATTCCTTCTGCGCTTTCCAGCGGGCTCAGCATGATTTCAATCGGAAATTCGCTGCCATCCTTCCGCCGCGCAATGAGCTCAATCCCCATCCCGATCTGCTGCGCCAGCGCATCGGCCGCGCTTCGGGTAGCGTCAGAGATCAGCCGTTCCGCAAAGCCCTGGGGAATAATGTTCTTCACCTTTTGCCCTACGAGTTCATCGCGCCGGTAGCCGAACTGCTTCTCCGCCTGAACGTTCAGCAGGACGATCTCCCCGCCCTGATTTACCACCACCATTGCATCCGGAGCTGCTTCCAGCAGCCCGCGGTAACGGCTCTCCATCTGCACCAAATGCTTTTCCGCATCCGTGCGCGCGCTGATGTTGCGGATCGCCGCCGTCACCAGAACTCCTTCCGCGCTTTCCAGCGGGCTCAGCATGATCTCGATGGGAAATCTGCTTCCATCCTTCCGCCGCGCAATGAGTTCAATCCCCATCCCGATCTGCTGCGCCAGCGCGTCCGCCGTGCTTCGGGTAGCGTCAGCGATCAGCCGCTCGGCAAAGCCCTCGGGAATGATATTCTTCACCTTCTGCCCGACCAGTTCATCGCGCCGGTACCCGAACTGCTTCTCCGCCTGAACGTTCAGCAGCACGATCTCCCCGCGCTGGTCTACCACCACCATCGCATCCGGCGCGGCTTCCAATAGCCCTCGATACTTCGCCTCCGACTCCTGACTCTCGGTGAGATCGTGGCTGAACTCGGAAAACCCCTGCAGATCTCCCGCCGGGCCGCGCAACGCCGTGAAGGTGAGACCCGCCAAGAATCTTGAGCCGTCTTTCCGCACGCGCATGCCTCGTTCCTCGTGCCGGCCGCTTGCGGCAGTTATTCGGAGCACCTCCTCCGGCCTGCCCCGCGCGATATCTTCCGGCGGAAAGAAGCAGGAAAAGTTATGGCCGATAATCTGATCGGCCTTGTAACCTTTGATTCGTTCGGCGCCGGCATTCCAACTGAGAACCTGGCCCCGCGCGTCCATCACAAACACGGCGTAGTCCTGGATTCCATCGAGGAGCATCCGATATCTTTCTTCGCTTTCTCGGAGCGCGTCCTCCACAAGCCGACGTCGGCCCTCCATCTGCGCCAGATGCATTTCCGCAGCCTTGCGCACACTGATGTTGCGGATCGCCGCCGTGACCAGGATTCCCTCGGCGCTTTCCAGCGGGCTCAGCATGATTTCAATCGGAAACTCGCTGCCATCCTTCCGTCGCCCGGAGAGCTCGATCCCCATGCCGATCTGTTGCTCCAACGCTTCCGCCGCGCTTCGGGTAGCGTCCGCGATCAGCCGCTCGGCAAAGCCCTCGGGAATGATGCTCTTCACCTTCTGCCCGACCAGCTCATCGCGCCGGTACCCGAACTGCTTCTCCGCCTGAACATTCACCAGGACGATCTCTCCACCCTGGTTCACCACCACCATCGCATCCGGCGCCGCTTCCAATAACCCTCGATACCTCGCGTCCGATTCTCTGCTCTCGTTGAGAGCGCGGCCCGTCTTCCTATCACCGGCCCCGCTCCTACGGCCTCCATTGGCAATCACAACCATTCTTGTGTAATCGGCAACAGGCTCGCCAAACTTCAACAGTCTCAAGAATTCCCACAGGCTCACTGTGACATCCAACCTTGTCCCCGCCCCATCACTTGCGCGATCATGGTCGAGGCCGTGACGGTTGGCACAAGCCAATCATCACGCCCCGAAATCCTTTGTTTCACGGACTTGGTATTTAAGCTCTTTGACATCCGTATTTTGCGGGAAATTTCCTGCTAACGTGAAGATTCCAAAAGACCGTGAGGGGTGGGGGTATCCCTATTTTTCAGCCTGGGAGCGAGCTATCCAACACTCGCCGCAACCCCGCCCCAAACTTTATTTTGGGGCCGAGATTCACAGCGACATTGCGTCCCGTCGCAGAGACGGCGTAAGCATTGGCGCTCGAAGCCCGAAGCACGTCAATACAGCGCCCGCTCCCCCTCCGGCCGCGTCTTCCATCTGCGGTGCACCCACAGCCACTGCTCCGGATACTTCCTCACATACTCTTCAATAATGTGAGTGAACATCCGCGTGTTGGCCATGCTTTCTCCGGCGGCAGTTTTTGCAATCGCCCGGTTAAAGCAGCCGATATAGGAGCCGACGCTCTTCGCGGTGGTGAGGTACTTCCGTGCCTCGGAAGTAACATCTTGTGTGCCAGCCCGCAGGCAGCTTCGGTGTAAGATTGCTACAGGATCTTCGGAGACGTTATGAAACGAATTGCGGCTTTCATGCTGCTGGCCGCCTCCAGTGTTGCCTGGTCGGCACCGGCTAAAACTGAACGCACCAATATTGGAGAAAATTCGCGCGAGGCCCGGAAGGCAGCCAAGCAGCAACAGAAAACCGTAAAGAAGGCAGCCAAGAAACAGCGGAAAAACATGAAGAGATACCAGAAGGCGCAACGCAAGGCGGCGAAGAACGGGCAACGGCGCCGCTAAACAGCCTTCGCGTTCCTGCCGAAGTTGGCAGTCCGAGATCCGAGGTCCGACGTCCGACGCCCGCACTTTAATACACCACCGGTTCCCCCTCCGGCCGCGTCTTCCACCTCCGGTGCACCCACAGCCACTGCTCCGGATATTTCCTCACATACTTTTCAATAAGGTGAGTGAACATCTGCGTGTTGGCCACAATGTCGGCTTCGAGATCGCCGGTCTTGATCAACTCCATCGCCGGATCGAAGCGCAACCGGTACTTTCCCAGCGCCGCATCCCAAATCGTGAACGTGGGCACCACCGCGGCGTCCGTGCGCAGTGCAATGCGCGCCAGCCCGCTCGCCGTGCACGCCGGAACGCCGAAGAAGTCCACAAAAATTCCCTGCGGCGGAGTCATATTCGTGTCCATCAAAATGCCCACGACTTCCCCCGCCTTCATCGCCGCCAGCAATCCGCGCACAAAGTTATCTTTGTCCACAGTCTTGTTTCCATGCATGGTGCGGTACTCGCGGATCAGCCGGTCCAGATACGCGTTGTCCATCGCCCGCATCACCACGTGCATCGGGTGCCCGTGCATCGAATGCGTGAATGCGGAAAGTTCCCAGCCGCCGAAGTGCGCGGTTAGAAACAGAACTCCCTTGCCTCGGGCATAGGCCTGCTCGTAATTCTCCAGCCCGTCGTACAGCACCACCTGCTCGACGTTTTCCAGCGTGTACTTGGGAAATTGGCAGACTTCGGCCAGTTGCCGGCCCAGCGAAGTAAACTCCGCGCGCAGAATCCGCGCCCGCTCCGGTTCACTTTTTTCGGGAAATGCCAGGTCAAGATTGCGCATTCCCACGCGGCGCAACCGCACATGCAGGACATACACAACCCAGGCCACGCCAATGGCCAGAGCGCGCGCCGCCGGACGCGGCAAAGCTCCCAGCAGTTTGATCACCGGCCACGCCGCCGCATATTCAAGTCGCTGCCGCATCAGGGAAGCGTGACCGTATCATCGCGAAAAATAACCTGTCAAACCGAGCAGCGGCTCTTCAAGGTTTTGAGCCGAAGTCTGAGGTCCGAAGTCCAAGGTCCGTCTTCTTATTTCGCCGCTTCCTGCGCCCATTTCGAGAGCGTGCTCAGGAACGGACTCGCCCCCGCAGGCGGCTCGATCGTTCCGGTCAGCGACGTTCGGAACGGCACCATGCGCCCGTAGAATTCGCGCGTGCTGTCTTTGTCCTGTTTCACTATCGCGCCGTCCAGGCTGACTCCGGCAAAAATGCCGCGCGCCCGCGAATAGGTCAGCACCTCAGCCCGCATCTTCCAATCCGTGTTGCCTTCGGCGTGCCGCCCCACCGGACCGGCTGCCACTGAAGCGTCCGCGCCCAACTCAAACTTGCTCGAGAGCAGATTCTTCATTCCATTGTCGTTCATGATCAGCATGACCAAGTCCACTGCTTGCCCGCCGATCTGAAGTCCGAAACTGCCGCCGGCCACGCTGAAAAATGCCGGAGCGCTCCATCCCTTAGGCGTGCGGCAGCTGGCCAGCCCGCGCCCATAGCGCCCGCCAAAGATGAAGCCGCCTTTCAGCATCGACGGCACCACCGCCACGCACTCCGCCGATCCCAACACTTCCTGCGGAATGCCTTTATCAGGCGCGCCCTGAATCTCATCCAGCACATCCGCCGCTGCCTGTACGCGGTCCTGCGCTTTGGATTCTTTCGGTTGATCGTCCGCCGCTACAGCAGCCACACTCAGGCACAACATCACCGCCACCAGCACAGACTTTTTCATAGTTCCTCATCGCACAAGAATTCTCTGGGATTTGGTATTTGGATTGTAAACGAAGAGGCCGCTGTTGCATCGCTTCGGTTCGGGCGGCTTTTACACATCCTTCCGCCGTGCACCGTTCTGGGCGTCGGTCTCTTGTGCAATCTGATGATTCGCCGGAGTCCATTACATGAGCGCCGTTACATCTTTCCCAGCTGTTCCATCTGTAATAAACCCGTCCTGTAACAAACCCGTCGCTCTTGAAACCAGCAGAGTAGACGAAAACGGCAAGGCCGTTCACGAAGCAAGTCGCCTCCCGCCATCTAAAACTTAATTTTTCTCCGAGAGTGTTCACAATTGAGCATTCTCGGCACCAGCCCTGAGGCATTATCCTCTTTGCCATGGGCAAAAAACTTAGCCTAAAACAATCGCTTACTGTCCAATGTCCGACTTGCGGTGCCGCGCCCGGAGAGAAGTGCGAACTCAGCACTGGCCAACCACGCACGGAACCACACCGCGACCGCCGATTGATCGCCAAAGAGCAAACCTAGCAACGCAACTTTAAGGACAGTACCCCATAGTCTTTGCAGCCATCGACCTTGCCAGGCGTGCTATACTTCTCGCCACGTTCGGCTCTCCCCCAAGTCTTGAAGTATTCTGCATCTCAGAGAGGTAGGCTTTCAGTGACCCACACAAGTTTCTCATCTGCCCGAAAAATCTCGTCCATTCTGAAGATCGCATTCGCAATTGCGGCGATAGCCTTCGCGCTGTCAGCCGCCGCAACCGCCCAGACCATATCCGAGATTGCATGGATCAGCGACACATACTCCGGGCTCGCCTTCGATTCCGCCGGCAATCTTTACGGCGTAACCGCCGGTGGCGCAGGTGGTGGCGGAACTTGCAACGGAGGCTGCGGTCAAGTCTTCGAATTGTCGCCCGACTCCGGCGGCTGGACCCAAACCGTCCTCTATAACTTCGTCGGAGGCGATGACGGCAGTTATCCTGGCGGCCTGGTCGTCGACGCGGCAGGCAATTTATACGGCACCACTTCTTACGGAGGCTCGTCCGGTTGCGGCAGTATCGGCTGCGGCACAGTTTTCAAATTGTCCCGCTCAGGCGGCGATTGGAAGGAAACGTTGATTCACGTTTTCACCGACACCGAACCGCAAGATGGCTTGTATGCGGGATTTCCCTTAGTCTTCGACGCTGAAGGAAATCTCTACGGCACCACCGGCGGTGGTGGCGTAGGCACATTCTGCAACGGCGGCGGCTGCGGCGTCGCCTTCAGACTCTCGCCCGCGTCCGGCGGCCAATGGAAAGAGAACGTCCTGTACAGCTTCCCAGGCGGAGCGGCGGGCTTCAATGCCCTCGGTCCTCTCACCTTTGACGCGAAAGGCAACCTCTACGGCGTAATGCAGGCCGGAGGAGATTTCTCGACTGCTTGCGGCTCAGGAGGCTGTGGCCTAATCTTTGAACTGGTGAACACCGCGCACGGCTGGAAGCAAGGCATTCTCCACACCTTCCACGATGCCGACGGCCACCAGCCCAATGCTGGCTTGATCTTCGACGCGGCCGGCAATCTTTACGGGACAACATTTTCAGGCGGACGATTCACCGACGGCCTTGCCTTCAAACTGTCGCCCGTCTCCGGCGGCTGGAAAGAAACTTCGCTCTACAACTTCACCGGCGGCAACGACGGTTCGAGTCCCACTGCGGGCCTGGCCTTCGATAAGCTAGGCAATCTGTACGGAACAACCGCTAACGGCACGCTGATCGAATGCGACAACGACATTTGCGGCCAGGCATTTGAGCTCTCGCCCGTCGCCGGCGGGTGGAAGTTGAGCGCCCAGTTCGCCACTCCGCAGGATTATTACCCACTCGGCGGTCTCGTCCTTGGCCGCGATGGCAATCTCTACGGCACGGCCTACGACAACCACTACCTAACGGGAGGCGTTGCCTTTGAGATTACGCCGTAGCGCTCAAGCCGAAGACTAGAATCGGCAGGCGGTGTGCAAGAATTTTCCTATCGAGTTTTCGGCGTTGGAAAGCACGAGTCCGCTCCAGATTCCTTGAAAACTCTTGTAGCTGGATTCTCTTTTTCGTGATAAAGTTCCGCGCAATAGGTTTCCCAGGCTCCGCAGCTAACCCCCAATTGCGGTTTGTTTCTGTTCCCGCTTCTAATGTCGCGCCTCAGTGGGAAGCCTTCGCATACTCCGTCGAATCGGATCATTGCAGGAGAAGCCTCATGAAAAATCAGACATCCCCTATCTCTACGACCTCGCGCATCAGCTTCCTTCTGCTCTCCCTGGCGATCATCCTGGCGATCATCGCCAGCCTGGCAGCAAGCGCACACGCACAAACCCTGACGACTCTCTACAACATGGGCGACACGCAACCGAACAGCCCTTACGCTGGGGTGGCAGCTGACAAGGCAGGCAATCTTTATGGCGCCACGCTGGGCGGCGACTTTGTCGAAGGCGTGGTCTACAAGCTGACATATGTTTCCGGCGAATGGCAGGCATCGGTGATCTACAACTTCACCGGCGCCGCCGACGGCGGACATCCCTCGACCACTCCCATCTTCGACGCGGCGGGCAATCTCTACGGCGCAACCCAGACCGGCGGCATCCTCGGCACTCCCACCTGCGGCAGCCTGGGATGCGGCGTGGTTTACAAGCTCTCGCCTGTCTCCGGCGGAGGCTGGCAGGAAAGCGTTCTGTACTCCTTCACCGGCGGCGCCGACGGTGAAGTGGGCGGCGGCAATCTGATTTTCGATAAGGCCGGCAATCTTTACGGCTCCAACTCCGCCGGCGCCGACCTCAACAACGGCTGCTCGAACACCGAGGGTTGCGGCGTAATATTTCGTCTGGGTCCAACCTCGGAAGGAAGTTGGAAGTTCGACCTGCTGCACACCTTCGACGGCAACGGCGTCGGACCTGCGCCCCTGATCTTCGACGCTGCCGGCCATCTCTACGGCTCGGCTGCCGGTGAATGGGGCGGCTTTGAGGCTCCTTCCGGGCCTGGACTTGTCTTTCAGTTGACCAATGTTGCGGGCAAAGGCTGGATGTATGCGCCGGTCTACCAATTCCAGGGCTTAGAGGATGGCGGACTTCCCTCAGCCTTGATCATGGACAAAGAAGGCAATTTCTACGGCACCGGCGCCATTGGTGGAATCCTTGATGACTGCTACTCCGGCATCGGACCAGAGGGCTGCGGCGTGGTCTTTAAGATTTCACCTGTATCCGGAGGCAAGTGGAAAGATACCCCCCTCTACGCCTTCACCGGCGGTGCGGGTGGCAGTCCATCCTCCGGCGTGGTCTTCGACAAGGGCAAACTCTACGGCACGAGCTGGACCGGCGGCACCTGCTGTGGCCTCATTTTCGCGCTTGCGCCGGCGGCCGGCGGCGAATGGACGGAAACCGTGCCCTTTACCTTCGATGGAACGGATGGGCAATCGCCTTTTGCCCCGCTGCTCGTCGGTAAGGACGGGAATCTCTATGGAACCACCTTGAGCGGCGGAGCAAACCTCGGCGGCACCGTGTTTGAACTCACACCGTAATCGTTTTCGAACGAACGGAACTCGTAAGCAGGCGGATCGGTGAGCAGACCAAAAAATCGGGGCTGCTTAACATTGGAGTCTAGGGGTGTGTTTCATGAGCAAGCAAAAATCTTCTCAAGCCGCAAAACTCGCGCACTCCCTAGGCTCCATCCTCGCCATCACCGCCGGCCTCGCCATCACCGCCGGCCTCGCCATCGCAGCACAGGCCCAAACCGAAACGGTGATCGGTTCGCCGGGCATCAGCTATGCTGGCGTGATCTTCGACACGGTCGGCAATCTCTACGGCGTTACCCAGACCGGCGGCAACTCCACCAGATGCCGTCAAGGGTGCGGTACGGTCTTCGAGCTCTCTCCCGCGACCGGCGGCGCCTGGACGCAGACCACGATCTACAGGTTCAAGGGTCTGTTTGACGGCGGCCAACCTTACGGCGGCCTCGTCTTCGACGGCTCCGGCAACCTCTACGGCACGGCCCAGGTGGGCGGAACCGGCGGCGGCGGCACCGTGTTCAGGCTTTCTCCCGGCCCTGACAATTCCTGGACCGAGACCACGCTCTACGCGTTCAACGCCACCAACGACGATCAGTATCCCAACTCATCGCTCATCCTCGATGACAAGGGCAACCTGTATGGCACCACCACCGCCGGGGGAGCTTACCTGTCCGGCACCGTGTTTAAGCTGTCCCCGACCACGAGTGGCGCTTGGAAAGAGACCATCCTTCACAGCTTCGGGCCTGCCGTCACCGACGGGATTGACCCCAATAGTCCTCTCGTGATGGACGCTCAGCACAACCTCTACGGCACCACCAGCAGCGGCGGACCCTCTACTCTTGGAATCGTTTTTGAGCTGTCGCACGGCACCGATGGCGACTGGACCGAAAGCATCCTCTACAATTTTACCGATGGCGGCCAGCCTCAGGCCGGATTGATTTTTGATGGCGCCAACAGCTTGTACGGAACCACTTTCTCCGGTGGCGCATTCGGATCGGGCACGGTCTTCCGCCTCACCCGTGTCAACAACGGCGGCGTGGTCACCTGGAAGGAAATCATCCTCTACAGTTTCACGGCGGGAACCGACGGGGCCAATCCATCCTCGCCACTCGTCCGCGACGCGGCGGGGAATCTCTACGGCACCACCGATGACGGTGTTCCCGCAGGCTGCAATAGTTTTTATGGCTGCGGACAGGTTTTCAAACTCTCGGCCGGCACTGGAGGACGATGGAGCATCGCCGCGCTTTATCCCATCCCAGCCTTTCTTGACCCGAATGGCGGTTTGGTTCTCGACTCGGCCGGAAACCTCTACGGCACGTCCATCGATAACCACTATTTTACTTACGGAGAAGTCTTCGAGGTTACGCAGTAGGCTGGAATTTAGGCCTTGGATCTCACATCCCGGGGCAGAGCGGCTGATTCCGTCGAGGTTCTGGGGCAAAAAAATCGGGGCTGAAAGTAGTGACCCTAATCGCCACTTTCAACCCCGTCTCCCAGGTTCTGTGGTAGGTGAAACGAGTATGCGTCACACTCGGCATTCCCCACAAGATCACCAAGGTTATTGTCCTAAAGTAACCCCAGTCCTCGCCGCAGAAAACGGCGGCACAACTTTACAGTTCTCGGTTCTCACTCTGGCGACTGACAACCGGCAACTGGCAACTGCTTCCCTACTTCGTCGTCACCAGCGAATGCGTAATCGCGTGGACCGACAGCGCAATCCGGTTCTGCACGCCTACTTTCCGCATCAGCTTCGCCACGTGCGCCTTCACCGTGCGTTCCTCGATCCCTAACTGCCCGCCAATCTCTTTGTTCGACCGTCCCGCCACCAGCATCTCCAGCACTTCTTTTTCGCGGTCGGTAAATGTCACGCGCCCCGCCGGAAAAATTCGTCCCGGCGACGATGACACGCGCTCAATGAACATCGAAAGCACATGCCGGGGCGCCCACACCGATCCTTGATTCACAATCCGGATCGCCTGCGCAAACTCAGCCGGCGAAGCCGCCTCGTCCACATATCCTTTCGCTCCCGATGCGATCGCCTTCAAAATCGTTTCCTCGTCAATCCCGGAGCCCGTCACAATAATCCGCAAATCCGGACGCGTCGCCTTCAGGCTCGCCATCACATCGAACAGATTCTGTCCAGAACGGTTTCCCAGCAAGATCAAATCCACGTTGGGCAGTGTCGAAATCTCCGGCAGGCACGCCGAAATTAGTTCGAACTCGGGCTCGGAATCGAACAGCGCGCGGAATCCCACAAAGCGCAACGGATCGCTTTCCACCACGGCAATTCGGATAATCGGTTTTCTCGCCACTGCTGCTTTCATAGTTTTCCCTGATAGGATTCGAATGCTTACTTAGAGCATAGTCATACATCGGCTACATTCAAAGAGAAGTGACGGAAGGGAAATTACGGGAGTAACATGGAAATCATCCCAGATCGGGCGGCTTTGGCATGAGACAGAACCATTTCTCCATGCAATACGCAAATCCGCGACACCTAAACCAATGCACGCTCGCGCGCTCTCTGGCTGCGTTACTGGTAGCAAGTGCACTGCTCGCCGCGAGTGCATTGCTCGCCTCCGCTCAGACTTCCGCACCCTATCAGCCCAAATTCCCCGGCGATCCTGCCCGCTCCGAGTCCGAAGCCGCCGCCCTGGCCTACATGCGCGTCGTTCTGCGCGCCCAGCACCGCTTCGAAAAGCAGTACGGCCACTTCGCAACTTCTCTCACTGAGCTCGTCCACTCCGGTTCCTTCACCAAGCGCATGGTCAACCCTGACCGCGGCGACTACACCGCCAGCTTCCAGGGCAAGAAAGACAGCTTCGTCCTCACCATGACGCCCAAACAGCTCGACGCCCAGCACCGCTCCTTCTACGCCGAAGACGACGGAAAAATCCACGCCGAAGAAACCAAACCCGCCGACGCGGATTCGCCCCTCGTGAAGTAAGCCCGATGTGGCAACAACGGAAAAAACGTTAGAATGGAATCTCACGGAGGAATCATGTCGACATCTATCGGCGCACCCGCGCCCGAATTCACGCTCAAGAATCAAGATCAGAAGGAAGTAAAGCTCAGCGATTTCCGCGGTAAGAAGCGCGTGGTCCTGGTCTTCTATCCGCTCGACTGGAGCCCCACCTGCACCCAGGAGCACGCTTGCCTGGTCAACGGCATGAAGCAATTCGAGCAGCTCGAAGCGCAGATCCTCGGTCTCAGCGTCGACAGCGCCTGGTCGCACAAGGCCTACGCCGAGAAGATGAATATCCACTACCCGCTGCTCGCCGATTTTCAACCGCGCGGCGCCGTGGGCGCAAAGTACGGCGTCTACCTCGATGACAAAGGCATCACCGGCCGCGCCATCTTCATCGTCGACCGCAATGGCAACCTCGCCTGGCAAAAGATTTACGACATCCCCGTCGTGCCGGACATCGGCGAAGTCTCAAAAGCCCTGGCTGGAGTGAAGTGATCGAAGTGAAATAACTGAAGTGAAATGCTCCGCCGATGCACCTAAGAGGGCTGCCCCATCCTTGTCTTGCCGTTCTTTGGCGAGACAGAGCCTGCCCTGAGCGAAGCCGAAGGGGTGGGGATTTTGATCTCTCTAACTCCCCGGCTTGATCTCCTCCGCGCCCCCACCGTGATAAATCACCACCAGCGGCTTGCCGCCGTTCGGATAGCGCACCGTCTTCTCATCCGACGACGCACCCGTATCCGGAACCCCCATGCCTACGGCGAAATCCGCCTGCAGTTCATTCATCCCCGGCTTCACTTCATGCTGCGCCACCGCCTGCCACACATCCGCCGGCCAATGCTTGTAGAGATCGTGCGGATCCTCGACGTAAAACATCTCATCCGAATAAATCTTGTACTGCCCATCGGCCTCAAATCCAATCGGCACCGCGTAACTCTTTCCTTCTTGCTGAAACACCGCCATCACTTGCAGTCGACTTCCCGCACCCGGCGGAGTTGCCGTCACCACATCTTTGATTTCCAGCCGCTCGATCGGCCCCAGCAATCCGCCCTCGTGCGCAAAATCCACGCGACGCGCCACCGCATCGTAGCCATAATACGTATACCGATATCCTTCCTTCACCCAAACCGGCTGCTGGGTCAACTGCTTCGCCGACTTCAAATCGTACGGATAAAGTTTTTTCGGCGTGACGTAGTAGTCGGCATTCGCATACCCGGCGTTCTTCGCCTGCTGCTGTTTCTGTGCCGCAAGATTTTCCTCATGCCGCCGGTAAAGAATGTATCCCGCGCGCAAGCCTCCCACCACAATGGCCAGCGCCAGCGCGATTTGAATCCTCTGCTTCGCTTCTGCACTCATCATGCGCCCAAAACTCTATCAGATCGCCCGCCGAAGACGAATCCAATTTGCATGAAGTCTGCGGTACACTGAATGCAGGAGCGAACGCACCAGGGTTGAAGTGCGCCGGAAGCTGGTCGAGCACGCCGGAAACCGGGCGCCCGAAGCAGCAAGCTCGCGGAGAGAATTGCAAATGCCAGTCACCGAACAAGACGTCCTGAGCGCGCTAAAAAGCTGCTACGACCCCGAGATCCCCGTCAACATCGTCGACCTCGGCCTCATCTACACCGTGAACTTCGCGCCCGTCGCCGCCGATCCGAACCCCGCCGACATCGACAATGCCGACCCGCACGGCAACGGCGCCAAGCAAGACGTCACCGTCGATATGACCCTCACCGCCCAGGGCTGTCCCGAGCACGTCAACATCAGCGCGCAAGTCAAGTCGCGGCTCGAGCAGTTGCCCGGCATCCGCAACGCCAGCGTCAACATTGTCTGGAGTCCGCCCTGGACCCCCGAGCGTCTCAGCCCCGACGCCAGAAAACAACTCGGCATCGAGTGAAGAAAGAGCGGACCTCAGACCCCGGACCTTGGACCTCAGACCTCAGACCTCGGCCCTCAGCCAACACGCCGGTGCTGCCCGCAACAGCTCTGAACCCAAGGTCTAAGGTCCGAGGTCTGAGGTCCAAGGTCCAAGGTCTGAGGTCCGCTTTCCTACCCAATCTCATCCCACGCATCCACGGCGCTCTGTCCAGCCGCAGACGTAATTCGCTTGCCGGCGCGTGCGGCCATTTCCATCACGCGCATACCGCGATCGAAATAATCCGGCAACGACCTCCGCACTTTCTCAAAGTTCTCCGGATACTCCGACGCCAGCACCGCCAACCCCACGCCCGTGGCCAGAATTCCCGCCACATGTCTCCTCCTGATAAACAGAATCGCCGCCGCCCCGATCGATCCCGTAACCACCGCCTTCTTCCAGTTGTCCATATTCCCCCTCGAAAGAACTTCCTCCAGAAAATGTTCCTGCTGAAAATTTTGCCCTCCCGAAAAAGCTCCCAAGAAACATCCCGAGAGAGCGATTATACTTCCTCGTTCCCTCGGAGGCTTCATGTCCCAGCACTGCGCAAGCCGCGCCGCCGTTGCCTCGCTGATCTTCACTCTGACGTTCGCCGCTCTGACGCTCGCCGTCTCCGCTCAAACCAAGCCCCGCGCCCGCGATCTGGGCGTTCCCTTCGACGGCACGCCCGGCCCCAACAACGCCATCACCGACGTTGCCGGCGTCGAGGTCGGCCACACCACGCTCATCTCCGGCAGCGGCAAACTTGAAGTCGGCAAGGGACCGGTGCGCACCGGCGTCACCGCCATTCATCCCCGCGGCAAAACCTCCAACGACGCGGTCTTCGCCGCCTGGTTCACCCTCAACGGCAACGGCGAGATGACCGGCACCACCTGGGTCGACGATTCCGGCTTCCTCAACGGCCCCGTGATGATCACCAACACGCACAGCGTCGGCGTGGTGCGCGACGCCGTCATCGCCTGGAAAGTCAAGCGCGGCGAGCCCGACATGGAAGGCTATTGGTGGTCGCTGCCCGTCGTCGCCGAAACCTGGGACGGCTGGCTCAACGACATCAACGGCTTCCACGTCCATCCCGAAGACGCTTTCCATGCCCTCGACGTCGCCCACTCCGGCCCGGTGGAAGAAGGCAACGTCGGCGGCGGCACCGGCATGATCTGCAACGAATTCAAAGGCGGCATCGGCACTTCCTCCCGCGTGCTCGACGCTAAAGCTGGCGGCTATACCGTCGGCGTCCTCGTGCAGTGCAACTACGGACGCCGCGATCAGCTCCGCATCGCCGGCGTTCCCGTCGGCAAAGAAATTCCCGAGCATCCCGCCTACGGCAACGATGACGATACCGGCTCTATCATCGTCATCGTCGCCACCGACGCTCCGCTCATCCCCACGCAGCTCAAGCGCGTCGCCAAAAAAGTTTCGCTCGGCCTCGGCCGCGACGGCAGCTACTCCGGCGACGGCTCCGGCGACATTTTTCTCGCCTTCTCCACCGCCAATCCCGGTGCTGATAAACAAAGCCCCGATAAACAAAGCGCCGATAAACAAAGCTCCGGCGGCGCCAACCCATTGCGCCAGTTCACCATGCTGCCCAACGATTCTCTCGACCCCATTTTTCTCGCCACCGTGCAAGCCACCGAAGAAGCCGTGGTCAACGCCATGGTCGCCGCCGAAACCATGAAAGGCATCGACGATCACGAAGTGATCGCCCTGCCCCACGACCGCCTCCGCGAAGTGTTGAAAAAATACAACCGCCTCGCCAAGTGACGGGGCGAAGTGACCGGGCGAAGTGACCGGGCGAAGTGACCGGGCGAAGTGACCGGGCGAAGTGACCAGGCGAAGTGACCAGGATGACGCGAGCGCGCGAACCGCCTGTGTGCGTTCCCGCTTTGGAACTCCCCCTTCGCTCCACAGCCGCACTTTCGACTCCTCACCGTCGTGCGCCCGGCTCTCCGGCTAAGGGATTACACTCGAATTGTGAAACGACACTACACCATGGCGCACGTCAAGGGCGGCGTGAAGTTTACCTGCGCGCGCTGCGCCCACAACGTCAACACTTTCGATTTCGACCCCCGCGACGGCAACCTCCGCACCCAGGCCGCCACCGCCATCAATCTCCACGCCACCAAAGTCCACCACGAACCCGTAATGTTCTCCTCCCTCGACACCCAGCAGCGCATCTGGCGCACCTGACCTCCGCGCTTCAAATTCCCGCCGCCCCGACCAAGTTGTCATCCTGAGCGAAGCGAGACATTGGCGAAGCCAATGGCCCGCGCAGCCGAAGGATCCCTGTATCTCGGTGCAACCGTCGGCCCCGCAAGGAGTTTCTACCCAGAGGGGCGTAGAGCGGACACTCTTTTCCGCTGCCTTTCGCGCCCCACTCCGTGCCCCCTCAACCCCACGAAAGTGGCTGGCATTTCCTCCCTGCAAAGAGTAAAAAGGAACCTCAACTGTGAAGGGGGGCCACGGCAACGCCGTGGCCTTTGTCTTGGAGCCGAAGAACAGCAGGAAAGCACAGCGTCGAGGATCCAAGTACATGGCAAAAGTCCAGTCCGGCCATCTCGCAAATCCCCTATCGAAGAAGTCTTTTGGGAGCGCCAAGCTAGGGCAGTCCTTCGCAGAACACGACTTGATTCGGAACAACCCGAGCCTCTTTGTCGAAACTCCCGCAATACGATCAGCTCGGGACGTAACCTCGGGCAGGTGCTTCTACATTGGGAGGCGAGGAACCGGCAAGACCGCAATAACATTTTACTTGCGTGAAAAATATCCGAAGAACAGCCTCATAGTGTTGCCAAAACTTATGACATCGGGCGACGCGTTTCTCTCGTACGACTGGGACAAGAGAGTGCATCAAAAGCCATTCAACACGCTCGTATCGAGCTTCGTAAGAGCTTTACTGGACGAGGCAGTGTCGGAGTGGAAGCGGCAGGGGCTCTTTACGTTCAGAAGCTCGGAGGAAAGCCAGCTCACCAGAGAACGCCGCCACATTGAGCACTCGGAGTTCGATCTCAGGCTGCTGAGCTTCATCGAAGAAGGATTTGGCCATCTGAGGAACGCTAACAACAAGGAGTGGCTTCAATTTCGCAACCTCCCCGCCAAACTCGCTGTGGAAATCGACGACGAGTGCGGCACCCAGCAGAGATACCAACAGTTCATCTTGATAGACCGACTCGATGACGAATGGGACAGCTCGGATAACGCAGTCGTGTTAGTCATAGCGCTGATGCACGCATGCATCGAAATTCGGGCCGCAACCCGATCAGTTATGCCGATCGTGTTCCTACGGTCTAACGTTTTCGACCGGGTGCGCGAACTCGACGGCGAGTTCTCGAGACTTGAGACCTCCCTCGTCTCACTGGACTGGACGCGAGAACTCCTGCGCGAGCTCGTCGAGCGCCGACTTAACGACGGGCTAATTTCCAAGTATGCCGTGGACGGGACAACCTGGAAGGCGTTCTTTCACGGAGACTCGGACGACAGCGAGGAGCGGGTCTTCACCTACTGTCAATACAGGCCGCGCGACGTGTTGTTGTATGCGTCAACCGCGCTCGGGCTTGCGCAGTCCCACCAGCGTGCCCAAATACACGTGGAAGACCTAGAGAAGCGCGACGCTCATTCTCCGAAAACAGGCTCAAGGAGCTAGGCGACGAATACGCGGACAACTACCCACAACTCGCCACGGTCCTCACGCGGTTTTTTGGCCTCGGCACGGAGTATACGGTCGGGAGCATCGAGGACTTCATAAAGAAGCTCATAGTGGACAGCGAAGTAAAGGAAGAATGCAAAACGTGGATCTATAACTTCACGGCGCCCGAGAGTTTCATTGAGCTTCTGTACAACATCGGCTTCTGGGGGCAAAAGCAGCCAAGTGGACGTGCGCGATTCAAGTCATCAGAAGCCGAGAATCCCGGGACTCTCATCGTTAGGCCAGACTCGACATTCACGATCCATCCCTCATACGTGGACGGATTGCAGCTTCAGACGAGGGTCATCACCTCGCTTGGCCAAGATGTCTCGCTGAAGACCTCCGGCCTCATAGTCGAAGTTCCGGAATCATTCTCCACGTCCTCGTACCGCGCAAAGCTTGAGCAGATATCGGAGGATCTTTCGACCCTTCCAAAAGGAAGGTCTGCCGCCAGGCAGTTTGAAGACATCATTGGCGATATGATCCGCCTCTGCTTTTTCCGTTCGCTCTCGAACGTCCAACCAAGGATGAGAGACGTGACTGGCACGACGATCAAAGACTGGGTAGCGTCGAACAGGGCGACGGCCGGCTTCTGGGCAATTGTGCGGGAAAAGTATGCGGCAACTCAAGTGATCTGGGAATGCAAGAATTACGAAGAACTTCATGCCGACGACTTCCAGCAAGCCGCGTATTATATGAATCCACAAAGCGGACGCTTCGCAATCATGGTATGCCGCGCCGCGACCCCGCTTCCGAATCACGTGTTCGAGCACACCCGCAAGGTTTTCGCCCAGACCAAGGGCCTCCTTCTAGTGCTGCGGGAGACCGATACAAAGACCTTCCTGCGCCAGGCGCTAAACGGAAAGCAGAGCGAGTACCACCTACAGGACCTTTTCGATTCGACGGAACGCCTAATTTCCTGAACGAAGGCCACCCCGGCGCCGAACCGGACAGTCGGCGAGCGGGCGCGGCGGCCCGGCCCTACCTTTGCGTCTCTTTGCAAAGAGCGGGATTCCGAACGCGGAGGCCTTGGATCCTTCCCACAAGCCACCTCGCAGATTGGCCGCCGCAGATCCACAACAGACGATGTGACATCTAACCTTGTTATCCACAGCCCCAACCGCCGATGATGGTCGCGGAGGCAATGCGGCACCACGATTTATCGCCCACTCAGCACCGGGCTAAGTCCTGTGTTCCCAGGATTTTGCCCGTAAGTTGTTGATGCCAATAGATTAAATCCGATTTTGGCGCTAACCCGATGATTCCAATATACCGGGGGGAGGGAGGGTATACCCACGGTTACCACAAAGTAAATGGCGATCATCCCAAACCGGGAAACTCAGAAGGCCACACGCCCGACTCTACGCTCCGTTACCCAGAACCGAGAGCCGGGAACCGAGGACTGCCCAAAAACCAAATCGACCCCATAAACAAATTAGATTGGACTTGGAAGATGCCCACAACCTAAAGTCTTTGCGTGCAGCCGAGCCGTGTGCGAGCCCACAGTCTTCTGCGGCGGATGCCGATGCCGGAGCCTGTCCACTCCGCGTTCCGGCCTCCGTTCCGCAATTATCAGTTCGGCGGCGCTTACGACGAGATGTTCGAAGCGCCGGGAGTTCCGCGTGCGCATTATCAGGCGCTGTTTCAGACGCTGCTGGAATTGCCTCCCGAGGAGTTGCGCAAGAGCCAGCAGGCCGCGGACTTGTCGTTTCTGCATCAGGGAATCACCTTCACGGTTTATGGCAATGAGGAAGGCACGGAGCGCGTCTTCCCCAACGATCTGCTGCCGCGGATCATTCCGGACGCGGAGTGGCGCAAGATCGAAAGCGGCCTGACCCAGCGCATTGCCGCCCTCAACCTATTTCTGGAAGATATATACCATCGGGGACGGATTCTGGAAGACGGCATCGTTCCGCGGGAGCTGGTGTATAGCTGCCGGCATTTCCGGCGGGAGATGCGCGGGCTGACGGTGGCGCGCGGCATTTATGTGAGCATCTGCGGCACGGACTTGCTGCGGCTGCCCGACGGCAACTTCGTTGTGCTGGAAGATAACCTGCGCGTGCCCAGCGGAGTTTCCTACATGCTGGCCAACCGCAAGGTGCTGAAGAGAGTTTTCCCCACGCTGTTCCGCGATTACGGAGTTTGCCCGGTGGATCATTACGCGCAGGCGCTGCTGGCCACGCTGAGCGCGCTGAGTCCGCCGAGTTCTACGAGCCGGCACGAGCCGACGGTGGTGCTGCTGACGCCGGGAGTATTCAACTCCGCATATTTCGAGCACACATTTCTGGCGCAGCAGATGGGCATTGGCTTGGTGGAAGGCCGCGATCTGCTGGTGCACGACAACGTGGTGTACATGCGGACGACGGCGGGCTTGCGGCGCGTGGATGTGATCTACCGGCGAGTGGATGACGACTTTCTGGATCCGCTGTGCTTCCGGCGGGATTCGAGTCTGGGCGTGCCGGGACTGTTCAACGCGTACCGCGCCGGCAACGTAGTGATGGCGAACGCGATTGGAACGGGCGTAGCCGACGACAAAGCCACGTACGCGTATGTGCCCGCCATCATTCGCTATTACCTGGGCGAAGATCCGATCCTGAACAATGTGCAGACCTATCTGCTGACCGACAAATCGCAGCGGCAGTATGTACTGGAACATATGGATGAGTTGGTGGTGAAAGCGGTGGGCGAGTCGGGTGGATATGGCATGTTGATTGGTCCGCACAGCACAGCAGAAGACCGCGAGGATTTCCGGCGGAGAATTGAGGCGGAGCCGAGAAATTATATTGCGCAGCCGACCCTGAGTTTGTCGCGTGCTCCGTGCTTTCTGGAGGGAGAAGTGCAAGCGCGGCATGTGGATTTGCGGCCGTACATTCTTTATGGAGAGAACGTGACGCTGGTGCCCGGAGGGTTGACGCGGGTGGCGTTGCGGCGGGGATCGCTGGTGGTGAATTCGTCGCAGGGTGGAGGCAGCAAAGATACCTGGGTGCTGCGGGCATGAACGAGCACAAAGAAACCACGATGCTGTCGCGGGTGGCGGACAGTTTGTATTGGATGAGCCGCTACCTGGAACGCGCCGAGCACACGGCGCGGCTGATCGATGTGGATTTGCAACTGCGGCTGGATCAGTCTCCGGAGGCCGGGGCGGGACGATGGCTGCCGCTGCTGGAAGCTTTGCAAGTGCCGGCGCCGGAGGATGGAAGAATCGATGCGACAACGCTGACGAATCTTGTGACTCTGGACCGGACCAACCCTTCGTCGATTATTTCCTGCGTGGCGGCGGCGCGGGAAAATTTGCGGCAGGTGCGCGAGCAGTGCAGCACGGAGATGTGGGAACAACTGAATCGGCTGTATCTGCAGGTGAATGGGACGCCGGCCAGCGAAGCGTGGACGCTGCACTCTTATGTATTTTTCCGCGCGGTGCAGGAGGGAGCGCATCTGTTTCAGGGCGTGACCGACTCGACCATGTCGCACGGAGAAGGCTGGCATTACATCCAGTTGGGACGGTTTGTGGAGCGGACCGACGCCATTGCGCGTCTGATTGGAATGCATTTCAACCGGCTGCCGCAACCGCTGGATCAAGCGGTGGAGAGCGAAGAATATTTGGAGTGGGTGGGACTGCTGAAATCGTGCGCGGCGTTTGAAGCGTACTGCAAGACTTATACTGCGGAGTTGCGGCCGCTACGCGTGGCGCAATTTTTGCTGCTGAATCCGGAGTGTCCGCACTCGGTGCGATTTTCGGTCGACAAAGTTCATGTAGCGCTGACCGCGATTGCGGAACTGACGGAGCGGAAAGCGGATCAGCCGGTGCGGCTGGCGGGGCGCTTGCGCGCCACGCTGAGCTTCAGCCAGATTGACGAGATACTGGCAGGGGGAGCGGCCGCCTACGTGGAGAGCGTGCGCTGGCAGTGTGCGCAGGTGAATGCGGCCATCCATCAGATTTATTTTGACTATTCGGTGGAGTCGGCGCTGGTGGCGTGAGTGGGATTGAGTGATTGAGTGATTTGGTAATCGAGTAATTTGAACTATGGTCTTGCGGTTTTTCAAATTGCCCAATTGCCCAATCACTCAATTGCTAAATTGCAAAATTGCCCAATTACGCAATTACTCAATTACCAAGTCTAACTGAGCCTAAAACGGGGAGACGACTTCGGGTGATCTACTCGGTGCGACATACGACTACGTTCCGCTACGAGCCGGCGGTGCGCGAGAGCGTGATGGAAGTGCGCATGCAGCCGCGCAGCGACGGGGCGCAGCACTGCCTCAGCTTTGAGCTGGATGTGAGCCCGGCGGCGAACATTCTGCAGTACCGGGACTTCGCGGGCAACACCGTGCATCATTTCGATATCGCGGGAACGCACACGCAGGTGAAGGTTACGGCGCAGTCCACGGTTGAAGTGCAAATGGCAGCGGCTCCGCGCGCGGGCGATGCGGGCGACTGGGCTGACCTCGACGCGATGCTTGCCGCCGACGATTATTGGGAAATGTTGTTGCCGAGCCAATTTGCGCAACCGAGCAAGCGCTTGCAAGAACTGGCGCAGCAACTGCGCTGCGAGCGACGGGGCAATCCGCTGGAGTTACTGACGGAGGTGAATGAGGCGATTTACGGATCGTTCGATTACGTGCCCAACAGCACGCGAGTGGATTCTCCGATTGACCAAGCACTGGAGACGCGGCAGGGAGTATGCCAGGATTTCGCGCACATCATGATTGCGCTGGTGCGCGAGTTGCAGATTCCATGCCGCTACGTGAGCGGATATATCTTTCGCCGCGATGAGGCGCAGGCGAGGAAGGACCGGTCTTTAGAAGGCGCGTCGCACGCGTGGGCCGAGGCGCTGGTGCCGCGGTTGGGTTGGGTTGCGTTTGACCCGACCAATAATCTGGTGGGAGGCGACCGGCACATTCGCGTGGCGATTGGGCGCGATTATGCGGACGTTCCGCCGACGCGCGGCGTACACAAAGGCGAGGCGCAGAGCGAGTTGAGCGTGGCGGTGACAGTGAGCCCGTCGGACGCTCCGCCGCCGGAGCAACTGGCGCCTACTCTCGTGATTCAGTCGCGGCCAGCGTTTGTTCGCGGCAGCCGCATGGAGCACGAACAGCAACAACAGCAGCAGTAGATTTCTGCGGACTTAATCGACGACGGCTTTGTCGGTAATCTCCAGACCTTTGTCGATGATGGCGAAGGCTTCGCGCAACTGCTGCTCGTTGATGCACAGCGGCGGGTTGGTGAAGAAAGTGTTCCAGCGCACGAGCGTATAAAGGCCTTGTTCGCGGAAGAAGCGGTTGAGCGCGGCCATTTCGTCTGAGGTGCCGTTGAAGGGCGCCATCGGTTGACGGGTCTTGCGGTTGCGAATGAGTTCGACGATGCCGAACAGGCCGATGGAGCGAACCGCGCCCACGGATGGGTGCTTCGCCTGCAGTTCCGCGCCGAGAGTTTTCATGACCGCGCCCATTTTCTTCGCGTTGGCGATCAAGCCGTCTTCCTCATAGACGCGAATGGTGGCCAGTGCCGCGGCGCATCCCATGGGATGGCTGTTGTAGGTGAGACCTCCGTAAAAGACATTGTTCTGGAAGTGCTGCGCGATGTGATGCCTCATGCCGACCGCTCCCAATGGAAGATAACTTGAAGTTAATCCTTTGGCCATGCAAATCAGATCGGGAATAACCTTCCAGTGATCGACGGCGAACCACTCGCCTGTGCGTCCGAAGCCGGCCATCACTTCATCGGCGATCATCAAGATGCCGTACTTGTCGCAGAGTTTGCGAACGCCTTCGAGGTATCCATCGGGCGGAACGAGAATGCCGTTGGTGCCGACTACCGGCTCGAGGATGAAGGCGGCGATGGTCTGCGGGCCTTCGAGCTGAATGGTTTCTTCAATCATGGCGAGCGACGATTCGGCCGATTCCCAGCCGCGCTCGATGCCGTGATAAGGATCGAGCACGCGAACGACGCCGGGAATGCCAGGTTCGGCGGCCCAGCGGCGAGGATCGCCGGTGAGGCTCATGGCTCCTGCCGTCGCGCCGTGATAAGAGCGGTACCGGGCGATGATCTTGTGGCGTCCGGTGAAGAAGCGGGAGATCTTGATTGCGTTTTCGTTGGCTTCGGCGCCGCCGTTGGTGAAAAAGAACGTGTCGATATCGCCGGGAGTAATCTCGGCGAGCTTTGCGCCGAGACGGGCGCGAACTTCGGTGGCCATGAAAGGATTGGCATAGGCGAGGGTGGCCGCTTGGTCAGCGATGGCCTGGATGACGCGCTCATCGCCGTGTCCGATGTTGACGGACATGAGCTGGCTGTTGAAGTCGATGAAGCGCTTGCCTTCGGGCGTGTAGAAATAAATTCCCTTGGCGCGGGCGACAGGGATGGGATCGACCTTGGACTGCGCGGACCATTCGTAGAGCGTGTGCTTTTTGGCAAGGTCGACGATTTCGGGGCCGGTCATGGCTGGAGTGGCGAGAGTTGTGGTCATGTAGTCCTCAATTTGTTAATCGACAGCATCGCTGATCATTGAGATTGAGTGATTTTGTGATTGGGCGATTGAAAAAAGCTATACGACTCATGTTGATTTCCAATCGCCCAATCGCTCAATCACTCAGTCACTCAATCACTCAATCACTCAATCAATGATCTTAGAACTTGCGGCTGTGCTCTTTGGCCCAGCGCTCTACTACAACTTTTTTGTCGGTATAGAACTCGATCGCGTCGCGGCCTTGGCCGTGGAGATCGCCGAAGAAACTATTTTTCCATCCGCTGAAGGGGAAGTAGGCCATGGGCGCGGCGACTCCGATGTTGATGCCGATGTTGCCTGCGGGAGCTTCGTAGCGGAAGCGGCGCGCGGCCGATCCGCTCGATGTGAACAGCGATGCCTGATTGCCGTAGGCGCTGCGTTCGAGGAAAGCGAGAGCTTCGTCGAGATTGTCGGCGTGGACGAGGCTGAGGACCGGGCCGAAGATTTCGGTATCTGCGAGATCGCTAGTTTTGGGAACATTATCGAGGATAGTGGGCTTCACGAAGTTGCCGGATTCGTAGCGCGGAATCTTCGAGTTGCGTCCGTCGAGGAGAACTTTGGCGCCTTGCTTTTCGCCGAGTCCGATGAGCGATTCTACTCGCTCTTTACTTTGCGGCGTGATTACCGGGCCCATCTGCACGCCTTCGTCGAGACCGTTGCCGACTTTGAGATGGGATGCAGCTTCGGCGATGGAGTCGCGAAAAGTTTTCTGTGCTTCGCCGATGGTTACTGCGACGGAAACGGCGAGGCAGCGCTGGCCGGCGCATCCGAAAGCGCTGTCGCTAATGATCTGCGTGGCCATGGGCATGTCGGCATCGGGAAGGACGACGACGTGATTTTTGGCTCCGCCCTGGCATTGGCAGCGCTTGCCTTTTTCGCCGGAGCGCGCATAGATATGGCGCGCGACCGGAGTGGAGCCGACGAAGCTGATGGCGCGGACCTTGGGGTGGTCGATGAGCGCATCGACAACGGCTTTGCCGCCGTTGACCAGGCTGACCACGCCTTTGGGCAATCCGGTTTTTTCGAGGAGTTCGTAGACGTAACGCATGGTGAGCGGGACGCGCTCGGAGGGCTTGAGGATGAATGTATTGCCTGTAGCTATAGCATAGGGCAAATACCAGAATGCGATCATGCCGGGAAAATTGAAGGGCACGATGGCGGCGGTGACGCCGAGGGGCTGGCGGATCATCATTTCGTCGATGCCGCGGGCGACGTCTTCGAGATTGTAGCCCTGCATCATCATGGGCATGCCGCAGGCGACTTCGACGTTCTCGATGGCGCGGCGCATTTCGGCTTTGCCTTCGGCGAAAGTCTTGCCGTTTTCCTGCGTGATGATGCGGGCGATGTCACCGATGTGGTCTTCGAGCAGCATCTTCAGTTTGAACAGCGGCTGGATGCGATCTTCGGGCGGCGTGCGGCGCCATTCGGGGAAAGCGGCGGCTGCGGCTTCGACTGCGGCGTTCACTTCGACGGCGTCGGCCATTGGGACTTGGGCCAGGGTTTCGCCGGTCGCGGGATTGATTACATCGCGCCATTCTGTGGCGGAGGAGTCGGTCCATTGGCCATTGATGAAGTTGGTGAGGCGGGTTGTGGGTGGTGCGGCTACAGTCATCGGGTTGCCTCGGCTATCGCGAAGAGTTCCGTGTGCTTGTTCCGCGCACTCTACAAATCAATGATACCAATGCTGGTAGGGATCCTTCGCACGTGGCGCGCGAAGGACAATCTCGCTCAGGATGACCGATCTCAAACCAGCTGCGCGACTGCGCCTTTATTATCGCAGACGTGGGCGAGCGCGGATTCAAGGACGGCGAGGCCTTCGTCCATTTGCTCGTTGGTTGCTACCAGCGGGACTAAAACGCGAATCACGTTGGAGTAAGAGCCGGCGGTGATGGTGATTAGGCCGTGCTCGTAGCAGTATTGCGTGATCTTCTTTGTTTCATCCGCCGCAGGCGCTTTGGTTTCGTCGGGAGCTGGAGTTTTCGTTTCCTGCGACTTCACCAGTTCGATGGCTTGCATGCCGCCTAGACCGCGCACGTCGCCGACGAGGGGCCAGCGGCGCTGCCATTCCCGGGCGCGACGCTGGAAACGGTCGCCGAGTTCGTTAGCGCGGGAGAGGAGATTTTCGTTTTCGAACAGATCGAGGACGGCGAGCGCGGCCGCGCAGGAAAGTGGATTGCCGGCGAAGGTGCCGCCGAGGCCGCCGGGAGCGGGCGCATCCATGATTTCGGCGCGGCCGGTGACGGCGGCGATGGGAAGTCCGCCGCCTAACGATTTCGCTGTGACTAAAATATCCGGCTCGATGCCGTAACGTTCGCTGGCGAAGAGTGCTCCGGTGCGTCCGAAGCCGGATTGAATTTCGTCGGCGATGAAGAGGATTCCGTGTTTGTGGCAGAGATCGACGAGGACTTTGAAATAGTCGGGCGGAGGAGCGACGAATCCGCCTTCGCCGAGAACCGGTTCGGCGATGACAGCGGCGACTTGTTCGTTGGCGACGACGCGCTTGAAAGTATCTTCGAGATGACGCGCGCAATAAAGATCGCAAGAAGGATATTTCAAGTTATACGAGCAGCGATAACAGTAGGCGAAGGGGACGCGGTAGACCTCGCCGGGAAATGGCGCGAAGCCCGCCTTATAAGGATGCGTCTTGCTGGTGAGCGCGAGCGTCATCATGGTGCGGCCATGGAAGGCGTCTTCGAAGGCGATGATGGACGGACGCTTGGTATAGCCGCGGGCGATTTTGACGGCGTTTTCGACGGCTTCCGCGCCGCTGCTGACGAAGAAAGTTTTCTTCGGAAACCTGCCAGGAGTGACTTCGTTCATGCGCTCGGCGAGGCGGACGTAGCTTTCGTAAGGCGTGACCTGAACGCAGGTGTGAAGGAATTTGTCGAGTTGATCGCGAACGGCGGCGACGACGGCGTTGCGGCGATGGCCGACGTTGAGGCATCCGATGCCGCCGGCAAAATCGAGATAGCGGTTGCCGTCAACGTCTTCGAGCCAGGCATCTTCGGCCTTGGCTACGTAGATGGGCGTGCCGTGAGAGAGGCCGCGGGGCACGGCTTGCGCGCGGCGGGCAGCGAGCGCGAGGGATTTCGGGCCGGGGATGGAGGTGCGGAGTTGGATTGTACTCATGTCAGTTTCTCGGGAGAACTCCCTGACGCGGCAGCGGTGGCGCAGAAAGTACAGGGGTCCTTCGACTGCGGTTGATCTTCGCGCTTTGGCGCGAAGATCAATCCTCGCTCAGGATGACAACGTTTGAGAACTTCCTTCATCAGTACCAGCCGATGGGCGCTTCGTTTAGATTGATGTGGACTTGCTTGGTTTCCAAATATTCTTCGATACCCCAGGGGCCGAGTTCGCGGCCGAAGCCGGATTGCTTGTAGCCTCCCCACGGGGCTTCGACGTAGGTTGGCTGCATGTGATTGACCCAGACGATTCCGGCGCGCAGAGCTTTTACGGCACGCAGGGCTTTGAAGATGTCGCGGGTCCAGACGGCGGCGGCGAGGCCGTAGGGCGAATCGTTGGCGATTTTGAGCGCGTCTTTTTCGTCGTCGAACGGAATCACGGTGGCAACGGGACCGAAGATTTCTTCGCGGGCGATGCGGGCGGAGTTGGTGACGTCGTAGAAGATCGTCGGTTGCACGTAGTAGCCTTTGGCGAATTTTTCGGGGCGTCCGCCGCCGGAAGCGAGTTTGGCTTCCTGCTTGCCGATTTCGAGATAAGAGTTGACGCGATCATATTGTTCTTTGCTGACGAGCGGACCCATCTTGGTTTCGCGTTCGAGCGGCGGACCGAGCTTGATCTTCTTGGCTTTCTCGGCCATGGCATCCACGAAGTTTTTGTAGATCGACTTCTGCACCAGGATGCGGCTGCCGGCGGAACAGACTTCGCCTTGATTGATGAAGACGCCGAAGAGTGCGCCATCGATGGCGGCTTCGAAATCGGCGTCGGCGAAAAAGATATTGGGCGACTTGCCGCCGAGTTCGAGGGTGACGCGTTTTACGGTGTCGGCGGCCTGCTTGACGATGATCTTGCCGACGGCGGCGCTGCCGGTGAAGGCGATCTTGTTGACATCGGGATGCTGGACGAGCGGGGCGCCGCAGGATTCGCCGAAGCCGGTGATGATGTTCACGACGCCCTGGGGTAGGCCGCAATCGGCGAAATGCCTGGCGAGTTCGAGAGCGGTGAGTGGAGTCTGCTCGGCGGGTTTGAGGACGCAGGTGCAGCCCGCGGCGATGGCCGGTGCGAGTTTCCATGCGGCCATGAGGAGCGGGTAATTCCAGGGAATGATTTGTCCGGCGACGCCGACTGGTTCTTTCAGCGTGAGGGACACGGCGTTGTCGGGAACGGGATTTACGTAGCCGACAACTTTGGTGGCGAGACCGCCGTAGTATTCGAAACAGGTGGCAACGTCGGTGATGTCGTATTCGGCTTCGACGATGGGCTTGCCGGTGTTGCGGCATTCGAGTTCGGCGAGTGCGGGAAGATTGGCACGGACTTTTTCAGCGAGACGGAAAAGGACGCGGCCACGCTCCTGCGCGGTGGTGGTTGCCCAGGGGCCGTCTTCGAATGCGGCCTTGGCGGCGGCAACGGCGCGGTTGACGTCGTCCGGGCCGGCGTCTGGGACTTGGGCGATTACTTCTTCGGTGGAGGGATCGTAGACGGGGAAAGTCTTCGTGGATTTGCTCGCGACCCAGTCGCCGTTGATGTACATCTGATAGGTGCGGACTTTATTTTGATTTTGAACTTCGGTTGTGACTCCGCCGGGCATTTGGTTGCGACCTCCTTTTACCTCAGCGGCTAAAGCCGCTTTCAATTTGCAATCTTCACCGCAGCGCTGAAGCGCTGCGCCACCCACAAGCAAAGGCTGTCAATGCCTGCTGCACCCATCGGCGCGCTTCGCTTGCTCAGGGCAAGCTGAATGCATCTCCTTTTGCGCTTTGTGGCGGCCGTATACGAAAAAGAAAAACGCTGCGAGACCGATGGCAAGCAGCGTCATACCTATCATCCAGACTTCGTACCAGAACAGCGACGTGATCTGCTGAGCCGGGAAAAATACCAGCGCGATGCCGAGTACCGTGGTGAGCAAGCCGCTGCTGCCCGCGAGGAATAATGTGGTCCGGCTGTACTGGCCTTGCGGCGTGGTTTCACGCAGAGCGAATCTCACGAGCGCGCCGAACATATAGATAAACGGAACGAGCTGGAGCACAACCGCGAGCGAGAGAAGTTTTTGAAAAGTCTCCTGAACGCCTGCGCCGAGAAAATTCATGATGACGAGAAAGGCGGAAACTATGGCTTGCACGATGAGCGCGGCGTAAGGCGTGGCGTAACGCGGGTGAACCTTGCCGAGCCAGGAGGGCATGTAGGAATCGAGGCCGGCGACGAATGGAATACGGGCGGAGCCGCCCATCCAGGCGGAACCGATGCCGGCGATGGAGAAGCTGAGCATGAGCGCGAAAGGTATGGTGATCCAGGCTACGCCGACGCGCTCGGCCATGTGGCTGACTGCTTGCACGATGCCTTGAAGCACGTTGACGTGGTTGCCGACGGCGATGAGGAGCGTGAGGGTGGCGCCGACATAGAGAGCGCCGGAGAGAATTCCTCCCCAGGCGACCGCGCCGGGAAGCGTGCGGCGAGGATCCTGAATTTCGTCGCCCATGACGGAGGCGAGTTCAAGTCCGACCAGGCCGAAGCAGATTACGCCGAAGGAATTTAGAACGAAGCGCGGGTTGGCGGGAATTTGGAAATCGGCGGAGGTGATGGTGGTGCCGAAGCGCGACCAGATGACCGCGCCGAGGCCGATGAGCACGGCGGCGGCGATGAAAGTGCCGATTGCGCCGAGGTTGTTGATCCACTTGCCGACGCCGAGGCCGACGATGTTGAGCACGGTGAGCACCGCGAGCAATACGAGCGAGGTGGTTGAGGCGAAGATTTTGTTATCCGCGAGACCGAGATGGCTGGGGCCGAGCACGTAGACCGAAACGCCGACGAAGTAGAGCATGACGGTCGGCACGTAGAGCATGTTGTTGGTCCAGTAGCACCAGCCGGAGAGAAATCCGTGGAAATCACCGAAGACCTCTTTGGCCCAGAGATAGACTCCGCCTTCGCCGGGATAGCGATGGGCGAGTTCGATGACGGCGATACCTTGCGGCCAGAAGAAAAGGATCAAGGAGATGATCCAGAGCCAGATGGTGACGCCGCCGTTGGCGGCGATGGAAGGGACTACGTTTAGATTGAAGACGGCGACTACGAAGAGCAGGACGAGATCGCGGCGTCCGAGGGCGCGGATCAAGTGGGGCTGAGGGTCGGGTTGGGCAGTGGTGGACAAAGTAAACGTTGAACCGCAGCGGCTAAAGCCGCTTTCCTTAGACTGGGGAAATCGCAGCGCTGAAGCGCTGCGCCACCCAAAAGCGACTGCTGCCTCGCTCCGTTCCGGCGGGAGAGCCCAGGCGGCTGTCCCTACATGAGCATTGCCGAACCATGCAAGTCGGACAGGAGTGTCCGACCCACACATGCAAATCCCTCCTTACAACTGCGATCTAGTGCGCGGCCAGGGCGGGCTGGCCTGCGCGCTCCTGTTGCGCTTTCGCGAGCGATGCAGCGATGTCGTCGAACGCAGCGAGGTGTTTATCGATGTCGGCCTCGGTGTGCTGGACGGAGATGGTCCACTGCTCGTCCCACCAGTAGGGCTGCGGCATCACGCCGCGGTTGACCATGGCAAACCAATAGTGACGCCACAGGTCGATGTCGATGGCGGTCCAATCGCGATAGTTGCGAATCTCCTTGGGGTAAAGCATCAGCGCGCCGTTCGCGCCAGCCTGCGCGATGTAAGCCTGCAGGCCAACCTTGGCGATGGTCTTGCGATAGCCGTCGGCTAATTTCTTGCCGAGTTTATCGACGTGAGCGTAGTTGTCGCGGGTGAGGACTTCGCGGAACGTCGCCAGACCGGCGGCCATGGAAACCGGATTCGTGTTGTAGGTGCCGCCGTGGAAAACCTTGTGTTGCGAGATGAGATCCATCACGGACTTGCTGGCGCCGAACGCGGCCAGGGGCAAGCCGCCGCCGATGGATTTGGCGAGGCAGATCATGTCGGGATGAACGTTGAAGTATTCGGAAGCGCCGCCCCATCCCAGTTTGGCGCCGGTTTTTACTTCGTCGAAGATCAGGAGCGCGCCGTTTTTCGTGGCGATGTCGCGGAGAACCTTCAGGAATCCGGGTTCGGGCAGGCAGAGGCCGACATTCATCAGAATGGGTTCGAGAATGATCGCGGCGATTTCGCCGGGATTTTCTTTGAAGCGGCGTTCGACGGTGGCGAGGTCGTTAAAGGTGGCGATGGCGACGTTAGCCACGGCAGACTTGGGCACGCCCAAACCGCCGGGAACGGATATGGGATTGTCGATGTCGCCGAAATCGGGCGCGTGAGGTTTGACGCTGACTAGAGCGGAATCGTGCAGGCCGTGGTAGGCGCCTTCGAACTTTATAATCTTGTCGCGTCCGGTAGCGGCGCGGGCCAGGCGAATGGCGTGCATGGTGGCTTCGGTGCCGCTATTGCCGAAGCGGACCATCTCGACCGGAAAGCGATTGCAAATTTCTTCTGCGAGTTCCCATTCCATGTCGTGAGGCATGCCGAACATAGTGCCGGTGGAGAGACGTTTTTCGACGGCCTTCATGACGGCGGGATGGCAGTGTCCGGCCATGACCGCGCCGAAACACAGATTGTGGTCGATATATTCGTTGCCGTCGAGGTCGCGGAACTTGCTGCCTTTGCCTTCTTTCACGAAGATGGGATAAGGATCGTAGGCGCGATAGTTGCTGGCCACGCCGAGAGGAATGCGTTTGAGATTTTTCTTGTGCGCCTCGGCGGACTTGGGCGTGCGGCGCACGAAGGTGTCGAGTTCTTTCTGCAGATCGGGGTACATCGAGGTCTCCGGGAAAACTCAGGCCAGGCGGATTTTGGTAAGCCGGCGGGCCATTAGAATGCCGGGACGGCAGGCCGTCCCGGGTGTATTTCTTAGTTTAGTCCTTCACGCTAGAAAAAGAACTTCAAAGCAAATTGCAGGAGCCGCGGATCTCCGGCTTCCGTGATCTTGCCGAACTCGGTTGCGCCATCCGAAAAGTGGCCGTCCGGGTTCGAGAAGTTCGTGCGGTTGAATACGTTGAAGATTTCCGCGCGGAACTGCAAATACCTGGTCTCGCTTAGCAATATCTTCTTATGCACCGAGAAGTCCCAATCGGCGAGTCCCGGACCGCAGCACAATGTGCGTTGTGTACCGTTGTTGAACTGGCCGAGCGGGGGATCCTGGAACTGATTGTAATTGAGGTAAAACCCTCCAGTTTTCTTGGGATTCTCGATCTGCAAGGGGCCAATCAAGCTTGGCGACTCAGTGCCCAGGAAGAACAGGCTATTGATCAGCTCGGTATCATCCTCGGTATCGAGACGGATGGGGAACCCGCTCTGGAATTGGGTGATGCCGGAAACTTCCCAATCATTGAGCAGCCTGCCGGCGAAGCCCTGGTACCTGGTGGTGGGCAACTCCCAGTCATAGCTGACCACGAAGCGCTGTTTCGAGTTGAACAGCGAGAGGGCGCGACTGGCGTTGTAGTTAAAGGGGTCGAGAGTTTCTTCAAAGGTGGAGCCGTCGTCGATCGACTTACTGAAGGTGTAGGCGGCCTGGAATTGCAAACCGTGAGAGAAACGTTTCTGGAGCATCATCTCCAGCGCGTTATAGGAGGAATTGGCGATTGTGTCTTCGGCAAAGACGTCAGTGAAGACGGGGACACCGTCTACAGGACAACCGGTTCCGATATTCGCCCCTGAGGTCACGCAGTTAGGCGAGGAATAGGGTCGCAGCCCGACCATCTGCACCGGAGTTCCGCCCGTAGCGCCGGTGAGGGTAGAGCCGTTTGGCAGATGAAACAGGTAACCCTGCGGGACGGTCACGCTCCATTGCGAATCTTCGAGCGTAGGACCACAAGTGGCCGGACTCCCATAAGAGCTCACATTCGCCGGATTCAGGTTCGCGATGTTGATGATGTCCAAACAAGTCTGCGGATTGGAAGGATTGATGTCGTGCGTGGCGAGCAGGCGATGCCCCTGGGATCCGACATAGCTAATCTGAAACATCGTGCTGTTGCTCAGTTCACGCTGGATGGTGAGGTTGTATTGACTGGTGTACTGCGCGCGCAGGTGAGGTCCGAATTCGCCGTAAAGAAGAATTGGGCGAAACAGAGACAGATCCGTGGGCGCGCCTTTGGTGGGCGTGATAATGCCGTTGAAAGGATTAGGAGCTGTGTACTCGCCCTGATTCACGAACGGAGTGTTGAAAAAGACATCGGAGAGCGAGGAACTGCCGCCGAACGGGGGTTCCGCTCCGAACTGGGCCATGACCAGCTCTTCAATCGGGTTATAAAAAAGACCCCAACCGGCGCGGATACTGGTTTTGCCACCGCTGCCGAATAGCGCCGACAGTGGGCCGCTGGTAAAGTTTGGACTATACGCCATGCCGATGCGGGGCGCGAAAGCCTTGTAATAGGTTGAAGTCATTCCAGCGGGGACGCCAGGGTCGCCGGGAACCACCAGGCCGGTCGGTTCCGAGCCGGTGTTAGCACAAGTGGGGCTCGCCACGCCCAAGCTCTGCCAGTAGGACGTGCTGGTCGTGATTCCGCAGGGGTAGACGGTGGAATTCTGCCCGGGCCGGAAGGTCTCCACGTGGCCGCTAATGTCGACCGGAGGAGGAGTTAATTCCCAGCGCAGGCCGTAATTCAGGGTCAGGTTGGGCTTGACTTTCCAACTGTCCTGAACAAAAGGATAGACCGCAGTGCTGCGAATATCCTCGCGCTGACCGGAGCCTTGCGTATATCCGTCTGCCAGCCCCAGCAGGAACTCGGCATATTGGTCGCCGTCGCCAGGAACAATCGCATTGGGACCGCTGTTGTCGAATGTGTATTCGCCATTGACGTCGAAGTAGTAGAACTGATCGAAGCGGGCGCGGCGGATATCCACGCCGAACTTGAAGGTGTGGTTGCCCTTCACCCACGAGAGCCCGTCGGACCACTGGAAACTATTCCCAACCTGGGGCAGGAAGCCCTCGAAATTGTTCCCGAAATTTGCGCCGCCAGAGATGTTGACGAAAGGAACGCCGGTGAGGCTTGCGGGTAGACCGGGGGTAATGCCCAGATTGGCAGCCGTGCCAAACTCACTGGTGATGGCCGCAGAATCGGAAGTGCCGGTAAAGCAGTACGCGGCTGCCGCTCCGGTGCAGGAGGAGGTAACGGCGTTTGTAGTTTGGGGCTTTATGAATCCGAGCTCGCCCTCACGCATATAGGTAAAGTGGGCCTCATTGACCAGGGCACTGGTGATGGTCCAGGTATGGGTGAAATTCCACTGCTGGAAGCGCTCATTGTTGAAGTTTCCGAAACCAGGGACGTTGGCGCCGGACGCCTCGAAGGAGTCGTAGGGCTGAAGCTCACGACCGTCGTTGAAATAATAATAGGCGGTGAAGTTCTGACGGTCGTTAATCCTGTGATCGATGCGCGCAGTAAACTGATCCGCATTGTCGGTACCCACGGGGATGACCTGATACAGGTTGCTGCCAGTATTCGCCGCAGGAACGAATTGCTGAAGCATGTTGGTGGCCACGGGATCTTGGCATTGCGTCGGGATCACGCCGCTGGGAAAGACCGAGGACCAGTCAGTCAGACCGGTACTGGGGTCCGTCGGAATATTGTTGGCAATTCCGTTGGCCGGCAAACCCAGGGCAGCGTCACATCCGGAGCGGCCGTCAAGCACCTGGGCGACAAAACCGCCGGGCGAGATGCCCCCTGCAAAGGGCCCCTGAGCGGAGAAGTTCCCACCGAATTCTTGAGTAGTAGGGACGTTCAGCAATTGTCCGGGCTGGCCGGCACGGATGCGGCGTCCCTCATAGGACAGGAAGAAAAAGGTACGATCCTTCTTAATCGGACCGCCGAACGTGCCGCCGAACTGGTTCTGATTGAGCTGCGGCTTGCTGGTGTCAGGGTAGCCGCGCGAATCCAGAACCGTGTTGCGGAAGTATTCGTAAATATTCCCGTGAAAGGTATTGGTTCCAGACTTGGTGATCACGTTCACGACGGAGCCGGAGTTGCGGCCGTATTCGGCATCGAAGGTGTTGGTGATGACGCGAAACTCCTCGACTGCGTCGGGAGTGGGTTGGATCGTGGGGGTGTTCACGAACTGGTCGTTAGCGTCACCGCCATTGACGCTGAAGTTGTTGGCGCGTGTCCGGCCACCGTTGACGGAGACAGAGCCGGGGTCGTCGGAGCCGAAGAACAAGCTGCCGCTCGATCCCAGCTGGGCCTGCACACCGGGCTGAAGTTGCAAGAACTGGTAAGTGTCGCGGGTGTTTAAGGGCAGTTCATTGACGGAGCGGTCGTTGATGACGGCGCCCAGCTGAGTGCTGGTGGTATCGACCTGAGGGGCTTCCGAGGTTACTTCGACAGTTTCCTGGGATCCACCGATTTGCAGGGTGGAGTTGAGAGTCACCACCTGATTGACGTCGACGATTACGCCTTTCTGAACATTTTTCTTGAATCCTTTGAGTTCGTACTCAACCGTGTACGTGCTGGGAACGACGTCGACGAAGCTGTAGTCGCCGCTGTCATTGGTCAGCGCGTTGTGGCTGATGCCGGTCGCTTCGTTGACTAGAGTGACCTTCACGGCGGTTAGGACGGCGCCGGTAGGGTCGGCGACCCGGCCCAAAATGCGGCCGCTGGCGCCTTGGGCGGAAAGCAGTGTGGGAACCGCAAGAGAGATCGCGACGACAAGGCAAACCGTTTCCAGACACATCATGGTCCAGCGGGCTCGCAGTGATGGCATGGAACCTCCAGCATTTTCAGGAGAAGTTGTTTTTTTCTTGAATGCAACTGCTTGTGTCCGACCACAACCTTGCTATAATCCGGCAAGGTTAGAGAAGGGGGACGCGCGCTGTCAAGGAGAAAAAAGCGCGCACCTCCATAGAAAATTCTTATCGAAGCTCCAGCCAGGGAACGATGAAACCGAAGATTCCCGAGCCCTGTTTGAAGATTGGCGACGTGGCGCGTCGCGTGGGGGTTTCTCCGTCGGTGATCCGGTCGTGGGAAAGTTTGGGACTGACGCGTCCGCGGCGCACCGAAAGCAAGTACCGGCTCTACACGGCCGACGACGTGAAGCTGCTGAAGCGAGCGCGTTTTCTGCGCAAGGTGCGGGGGCTGAACGCAGCAGCGATTGTGCAGTTGCTGAAACGGGAAGGGCGCGTGCCTCCGGCGGGAGATGGAAATGCAGCAGCGATTGGAACTCACTTGCGGCAGTTGCGGGCCAAGCGGCGACTTTCGCTGGCACAGGTGGCGCGAGCGGTGGGCATTTCGGTAGGCTTCCTGAGCGCGATGGAGCGCTCGCAGATGAGCGGATCGGTGGGCACGCTGCGCAGGCTGGCGCGTTTCTACCGCACCAATATTTTGGATTTTTTCAATGCCACCGGAGGCAGCGGCCGGCATGTGAGTCCAGGAGAGAGAAAAGTGCTGGAGGCCGGACCGGGAGTCCGCATGGAATTGCTGGCCTGGGGCAATACCGTGATGGAGCCGCATCTGTTTCGCGTGAAGGCGCATGCCGGCAGCGGAGAATCCTACAGGCATGAGGGAGAAGAATTTCTGTACATCTTGCGTGGGCAACTGGCCATCACCGCGCACGGCGAAGAGTACCGGCTGAAGCCGGGGGACAGCTTTTACTTCGAGAGCGCCACGCCGCATAGCTGGCGAAATCCGGGGCGGAGGGAGACCTGGGTGCTGTGGGTGAATACGCCGCCGACGTTCTAAGTTGCCACGCATAAGGGACGACGGCGTGTGTCGACGAGGTCTGTCTCAAAACCTTAAGGAGGATCGATGAAGGTGCAACGTTCGGCGATTCTGCTGGGCCTGCTGACAGCGGTGGTGTTCACCGGCTCTTGCGCGAAGAAAACGCCGTCGCTGAATCTGCTGGTATGGGAAGGCTATGCCGATCCCGCGTTTGTCAAAATCTTTGAGGAACAGCACCATTGCAAGGTTTCGGCGTCGTACATGGGATCGAGCGATGAACTCGTAGCCAAGTTGCGCGGCGGCAGCGCCGGCAATTACGACGTGATATCGCCGTCGAGCGACGTGGCCACTTCAATCGCGGCGGCGGGGTTGGCAGCGCCGCTCGATTTGTCGAAGATTCCGGCTTACGGCCAGCTTTCTCCGCAGCTCACTTCCCTGCCCCTGGTGCGCTTGAACGGTCAAGTCTACGGCGTACCGTTCATGTGGGGCCCGGACCCGATGCTTTACGACACTACGGTTTTTGCCAAGCCGCCGGAGAGTTGGAATATTTTGTGGGACCCGAAGTATCGCGGGAAGATTTCCGTGTGGGACGATCTTTCGACGGTTTACATGGCGGCGCAAGTGCTCGGCTATGACACGCCCGATCCGTCGCAGCTTTACAACCTGAGCGACGATCAGCTTGAGGCGGTGAAGAAAAAGTTGCTGGAGTTGAAACCGAGCATCCGCAAGATGTGGTCGACGGGCGGCGAGCTGACGAATCTCTTTCAGAACCACGAAGTGGTGGCTGCGATGGGCTGGCCGCTGATGACCAATCAACTGCGCAAGATCAACTTTCCCGTAGGGGAGACGATTCCGAAAGAAAATACGACGGGCTGGATCGATCATCTGATGATTACCGCAGCCAGCGACAACAAGGAACTTGCCCACGAGTTTCTCGCGTACATGATCGAGGCGCAGACGCAGAAGAAAGTGACGGACGTGACGGGCTACACTCCGGCCAACCCGCAGGCGGCGCAGTTCATGACGCCGGAAGAAGTCAAAGCTCTCCATCTCGACGATGTGGACAATTACCAGAAGCGGCTGTATTTCTGGCAGAACGTTCCGCGGCGGGCCAAGTACAACGAGATTTGGAATGAAGTGAAGGCGGCGCAATAAGTCGGCGCCGCTGAGAGGCCTATCGGTCATGGGATTGACCACAACCTCGCTGAGCGCCACCGCGACGGCCACAAACTCGTCCGCGAAGCCACCTCTGCTGCGCGTTCGCAACCTGGCAAAACGCTTTGGCAAGAATGTAGTGCTGCGGGATATTTCTCTCGACGTGGCGGAGGGAGAATTTCTCACCATTCTGGGCGAGAGCGGTTCGGGCAAAACGACGCTGCTGCGGATCATTGCGGGATTTGAGAGCGCGAGTTCGGGCGAATTATGGATGGGCGAAGAACAGTTGGGCCGGCAGCCGCCTTACCGGCGGCGAGTAAATACAGTATTCCAGCACTACGCGTTGTTTCCCCACCTCACCGTGGAACAAAACGTCGGATACGGGTTGAGAGTTGCCAGGCGCCCGGAGACGGAAATTGCGGCGCGTGTGGAGGACGCTTTGGCGAAGGTGAAGATGACGGCACACGCGAAGGCGAAGCCGTCGAAGATCAGCGGCGGACAACAGCAACGCGTGGCGCTGGCGCGGGCGCTGGTGAATCGCCCGCGGCTGCTGTTGCTGGATGAACCGCTTTCGGCGCTGGACGCGAATTTGCGGCGGCAGATGCAGGTGGAGTTGAAGTCGCTGCAGCGCGAGGTCGGCATTTCATTCATCTTCGTGACCCACGATCAGGAAGAAGCGATGGTCATGTCGGACCGGATCGCGCTGCTGCGATCGGGCGAACTCGAGCAGGTCGCGACTCCGCGGGAGATTTACAGCCAACCGGCGACTGCCTATGTGGCGCAATTTATCGGGCACACAAATTTGTTGAAAGCCGATGTGCAGGGCGGGATTGCGCGTTGCGTGGCAGGCGCCTGGCCGGTGGAAGCGGCGGACGGCGTAGCGCTGTTTTCGCTGCGGCCGGAAAACATTCGCGTGATCTCACCTGGCGGCGTGGGCACGGCCGGCGGCGTGCGCGTGCGCGGAAGAGTACGCCACCAGGCCTTTCACGGCGCGACCGAGTTGATTCGCGTGGAGTGCTCCGAAAATCTTGCGCTGGTTGTCCGGACGTCCAGCGGCGCTGAAGCAATGGAAGAAGAAATCGAGCTGGAGTTTTCTCCCACAGATGCGGTGCTGGTTCGCGAATCTGCGGAAAGAATCTGAATGTTTTCCCGAGGCTATAAAGCGGCCGTCACTTTGCCACCGGTGCTCTGGGTGGCGCTGTTTCTGTTCACGCCTTATGTATTGATGTTCTGTTACAGCTTCTGGTCGGTTTCACCTGCGCAAACCATCGTTCATTCGTGGGATCTCAACAATTACAAAGATCTCCTGCGGGTCGATGTTTATTGGCAGACACTGCTGCGCTCCATGTGGATTGCGGCGCGAGTCACCATCTTTTCGCTCCTGCTGGCATATCCGATGGCATATTTTCTTTCGTTCCAGGCGGGCAAGAGAAAAGATCTGCTGTATCAGTTGGTGGTGATCCCGCTGTGGGTCAGCTATCTGGTGCGGGCGTATGCGTGGAAAACGATTCTCGGATCCGATGGCGTGCTCAACACGCTTTTGCAATATGTGCATCTGACCCGGCATCCGCTCGAGTTCCTGCTCTACAGCCCGTTCGCGGTCGTGTTGACGCTGACGCACATTTACACGCCATTTGCATTCTTGCCCATCTACGCTGCCCTGGAGCATATTCCGCGCAACTTGGTGGAGGCGTCACACGACCTGGGTGCGACTCCGGCACAGACATTCTGGAGAGTGATCCTTCCGCTTTCGATTCCGGGAGTGCTGGCGGGGGCGACGTTTGCTTTTGTGCTCAGCCTGGGTGACTTTCTTGCTCCGCTGCTGCTGGGCGGGCCGAGCGGGATCATGATTTCGAACATTGTGGTGAGCTTGTTTGGCGCGGCTTACAACTGGCCGCTGGGCGCTGCCATTTCATTGTGCATGTTGGTGCTTGTGGTTGGGCTGATCTTCGGCTCCGAGCGGCTGGGAAAGAAATGGAGCTTCTCGTGACCCGCGACGCGGCAACGGCAGAACGTTCGCACTGGCTGCTGCTGCACTGCGTGGCGGTATTCGCATTTTTGTATTTACCGATTGCCATTCTTGTTCTTTATTCGTTCAACGGCGAAGGCGTGGGCGGTTTTCCGCCGCATCGTTTGACGCTGGATTGGTACCGCACATTATTTGCCGACGAACCGATCTGGGATTCGGTGCTGAACAGCCTTGAAGTGGCTCTGGCGGCGATGGCGATTTCGCTGGCGTTCGGCGTGCCGGCGGCGTTGGCGCTGGATCGCGCGCAGTTTCCCGGCAAGGCGTTGTTCCGGCGGTTGGTGCTGTTACCGTTGATTCTGCCGGGGATTATTACGGGGCTTTCGCTGCTCATGCTGTTCAACGTGGCGGGAATGAAGCTGAGTTTGCTGACCATCGCTCTGGGCCACGGCACGGCGCTGATCTCAGTGGCGACCACGGAAGTTTTTGCCGGCTTGCAGAAACTGGATCGGGCACAGGAAGAAGCTTCGCTGGATCTGGGCGCGAATTACTGGCAAACCTTCTGGCGCATCACGGTACCGAATTTGAAGTTGCCGATCATCGGCGCGGCGCTCCTGATCTTCACGCTTTCGCTGGATGAGATCGCGGTCAGTTTTTTTCTGATCGGGCGCGATAACACGCTCCCGCTGGAAATCTGGGGGAGATTGCGGCGGGGCATCACACCGGAGATAAATGCGGTGTCGACGGTCATCTTTGGGTTTTCCCTGATTGCGATTGTCTTGTGGTATCGACTGCGTATGCGCGGCGAGGGTGCAACGGATGCAGGCATCGAAATCGTTGAAGTGGCCGAGGGAGGTCAAGCGTGAGTGGCAATCGCAGAGACTTTATCAAGTTCGTGGTAGCCGGGGCAGTGACGGCGGGATGCCCTGTGGATTTGTCGCTTCTCGGCCAGAGCGGCGATGCACCCAAGAGCCAAGCCGACGTGGATGGCGAGGACAACCGGATCTGCCACCAGGTCCGCGACAAAGGCAACCAGATATTCTCGCGTCCTCCGGCCTCGGCCCACCATGACGTGGTGATCGTCGGCGGCGGAGTCAGCGGTCTGACGGCCGCATACCGGATGCAGCATCGCGATGCGCTGCTGCTGGAAAAAGAACCGCACTGGGGCGGAAATGCGTACGCCATGGAGTTCGAAGGCAGCGTCTACGGTACGGGGTCGGCGTTCTTGTCGAAAGATGAATACGCCTACAGCTTTGCCAAAGAGATTGGTCTGAATCCGCTGCCCATCGACAGTCCCGATGCCAGCATCCTTCGCGGCGAACTGATACTCGACACCTGGGGCGACGGGCTGAACAAGCTGCCGTATCCTCCGCTGATCCGGGAGAGCTTCAAGAAATTCAAGAAAGAGATGATGGGCATCGATCTGGAAAAGCGCGGCCGCGAATTGTTCAACGTGCCATTTTCTGAATTCACGAAGCTCTATCCGGCGGAGATCAAGCAATGGTGGGACGCGTATGGGCCTTCCAACTGGGGCGCGACCGGCGAGGACACGGCGGCGGCCGTTGCCATCGGCGAACTGCAGCAAATGGCCGCTGAGAGTAGAAGCGACGACCGTTATACCTGGCCGGGCGGACTGGGAGCGATCACACACAAGCTGGCAGAAATTCTGCAGCCCAAATATGGCGAGCGAATGCAGACCGGGGCTACCACGGTCGCGGTGGTTTCGGGCAAAGAAGAGGTTCAGGTGACGTATGTGGTGGGCGGCGAACCAAGAACGGTCGCGGCCAAGGCGGTGATTATGGCTACGCCCAAGTTCATCACTCGGCGCATCGTTGACGGCCTGCCCGAAAAGCAGAGCGAGGCGATGAAGCAAATCCGGTATATTCCTTACCCGGTCGTGAATTTGATTTTCGACAAACCCGTCTTCAACCATGGCTACGACACCTGGTGTCCGGGCAACGCCTTCACCGACGTCGTGGTCGCGGACTGGGTGATTCGCCATGAGTCCGGCTACCAGCAAAAGTACAACATCCTGAGCTGCTACACGCCGATGAAAGAAGACGACCGCGGCTATCTGCTCAACGAAATCGGCGCCCGCAAGATCGCTGCGAATGTGCTACGGGATTTTAAGAACCTGATGCCGGGGATGACTGTCGATCCGATTGAAGTGCACATTTACCGCCGTGGACATCCTTTATATATGTCCACGCCGGGGCTGTACACGCGGGTGCAGCCGCTGGTGCGGCAGTCCATGGATCGCGTGTTCTTCGCCAATACCGATTCGGAAGGACCGGAATCCACGACCAACGAGGGAATCCGCGCGGCGCAGCGTGCGGTGAAGCAAGCAGAAGCGCGGCTGGCGGGCAGGACTGCCCCGAAAGAAAAAGCTGTTGCGGGATGATTTCTCACGCCGGCGCGCGCCCGATTCCAGTCAATCCCACCTTTCGTACTCGCACGAACTCCTTCTGAGAGTTGGCCGCGCATAGTAAAGTAGTAGCAGCGGCGTTCCAGCGGCTGATGCCTGTTTCGCCGATTTTCTATCCATCATCGAAGGACAATATCATTTGAGTTTAAGTATTCGCAACATCGCCATCATCGCCCATGTGGACCACGGCAAGACCACGCTCGTCGACGCCATGCTGCAACAGAGCGGCACCTTTCGCTCCAACGAACATCACGTCGAACGCGTGATGGATTCCAATGAACTGGAGCGCGAGCGCGGCATCACCATCCTGGCCAAGAACACCGCCATCTTTTATCACGATGTAAAGATCAATATTGTCGACACACCGGGCCACAGCGACTTCGGCGGAGAAGTCGAGCGCGCACTGAAGATGGTGGATGGAGTCATGTTGCTGGTGGATGCGAGCGAAGGTCCGCTGCCGCAGACGCGCTACGTACTCAGCAAAGCGTTAGAGGCAAAGCTGCCGCCGATCGTGGTGATCAATAAAATCGACCGATCCGATGCGCGGCCGCAGGAGGTGCTGAACGAGATTTACGATCTGTTCATCGATCTGGATGCGAAGGAAGATCAGCTCGACTTTCCCGTCTTGTACACCAACGCCAAGACCGGCACCGCGTCTACCGATATAAAAGGCGGTGGCGAAGATTTGCGGCCGCTGTTTGACGCCATTCTCAAGACGATTGTTGCGCACGAGGGCGATCCGGCCGGGCCGCTGCAAATCCTGGTCGCCAATCTCGACTACAGCGACTACCTCGGTCGTTTGGCTATTGCCCGTGTATTCAATGGGACCATGCGCACGGGAGAAGAAGTTGGCATCGCCAAGCTCGACGGGTCGCTGCAAAAAACCAAGATCACCAAGCTGTTTTCGTTTTCTGGATTGAAGCGCACCGACATCACAGAGACCACGCTGGGTGACATCGTCGCCGTGGCGGGAGTGGAAGGCATCACCATCGGGGAAACCATCACGAATCCAGAAAACCCCGCGCCGCTGCCCCCGATCGTAATTGACGAACCAACCATCGCCATGCAATTTACGGTGAATACTTCGCCATTCGCAGGACGCGAAGGAGCCTACGTTACCTCGCGCAACCTGCGCGAACGGCTCAACAAAGAGCTCCTGACCAACGTCTCGATGCGCGTGGAAGACGCAGACACCACCGACACATTCAAGGTGATGGGCCGGGGCGAGCTGCAGCTCTCCATCATGATTGAGATGATGCGGCGCGAAGGTTACGAACTGATGGTGGGCAAGCCGGAGATCGTTACCAAACGGATTGACGGCAAGCTGATGGAGCCGGTCGAACACTTGACCGTTGACGTCCCAGAAGAATTTGTCGGCGTGGTGATGGAACAATTGGGAGCACGCAAGGGCGAAATTAAGAACATGCACAATCACGGATATGGCCGGGTGCGGATCGAATTCCGCGTGCCCAGCCGCGGCCTGATTGGACTTCGCAGCCAGTTGCTCACCGACACGCGCGGGACGATCGTTATGAACTCGCTGTTCGATGGCTACACGGAGTGGCAAGGGGAAATTCCCCACCGGCTGACGGGTGCGCTGATCGCAGATCGGTCCGGCGTTTCCACGGCTTATGCTTTGTGGGGCTTGCAAGAGCGCGGCGAACTTTTTGTGGGGCCGGGCATTGAACTTTATGAGGGCATGGTGATCGGCGAGAACGCCAAGGATAACGATCTTGACGTCAACGCGGTGCGCGAAAAGAAATTGACGAACATGCGAGCTTCCACAGCCGATGAAGCGATTCGCCTGGTGCCGTTCCGGCAATTGAATCTGGAGCAGGCGATCGAATTCATCGCGGATGACGAATTTGTGGAAGTCACGCCCAAGTCTCTGCGACTGCGCAAGAAGGTCCTACAGGCCAACCGGCGCAAGAAGAGCGCGCTGGCAGCCGTGGAAGAATCTTGAAGTCTCACGATCAGGCGACCGACTCGAAGCGAGAACAACATTTGCGGATGTTTCTCGTTCCCTGCAGTTGCGGAAAAACGTTCGCGGTTTCCGAGCGCTATGACCGCCAGGGCACGAACTGGAGCCGGTATTTGATTTGTCCCAACTGCGGCACGCGGCACGATCCCAAGAACCGCCTGCTGCAGATTGGCTATCATCGCGAAGGATACTGGAAAGTAGACGAATGTTAGGCGCCCGTCCAGCTCGAGCGCGATAGTCCGCCGGGCATTGCGTTTGACAAGCAGACTTGCACAAACCTGCTATACTTCTGGCCGCATTTGACTGTTCGCCAGCTCCGGTCTCGATTTTCAGGGGCGTTTCCCGACCTGCCAGTCCGCCGAATTGAGCTCGCACTTCGACAGCTCAATGCAGGGGCAAAAGGCGTGAAGAATATTTTCGTAGGAAATCTGAGCTTTAACACATCTGAGGATGAACTGCGGCAGCTTTTCGAGGCGCACGGCCAAGTCGACCGGGTCAGTATCATGACCGACCGTGATACGGGTCGTTCGCGCGGCTTCGGCTTTGTGGAAATGGCTAGCAACGAAGATGGAGAAAAAGCCATTACCGCGCTCAATGGTTCGCAAATAGGCGGGCGCACAGTGAACGTGAACGAAGCGCGGCCCAAAACCGAGCGCAGCGGAGGAGGAGGCGGCGGCGGCGGACGCGACCGCGGAGATCGTGGGGACCGTGGTGGTCGCGGCGGCGGAGGAGGAGGTCGAGGCCGCGGGTAAAAGACCGAGGCTTCGTTGTTCTTTCATCCACTGCACGGGTTGCGTCTGATTTACTGACTGGCTTCACCAGGCTAGCTTCGCCGTGATGCGGCGAAGCGCAGCGTGACGCTCATCGAACTGCATCGAGCGCCGTTTCCATAGCAAGGCGGAGAAATGCGCGTTCGCGGCATCTTCCAGTCTGAGATCCTGTTTTAGTGCCTTGCGTTGACATTGAAGCTTTTTGTCCTACCCATGTAAACTGAGGATATCCGTATGCGCCCGTAGCTCAGTTGGATAGAGCGATTGCCTCCGGAGCAATAGGTCGGGAGTTCGAATCTCTCCGGGCGCACCAGTTTTCCTCTTTTCCCCCAATCGCAGACTGAGGCCCTCAGGAGAAGGCCCTTGATCACTCCACTCTACCTTTTGGCGGACAGCCAGTTGCTTTTTTCCCGAGGGGATGACAACGGTTTGCCCGGCAAGATTCGGGCGAATCTGCCCTCTGGCCATCCAAAGGCAGCGTACATCGGGGCATCGAACCATGACAGAAAGGAGTTTTACGATTTGTTCGTTGCCGCCATGGAGTTGATGGGCGTATCCAATTGTTATATGGTGCCGACCCTGGTTGGGAACGAAGACCGGCTTTTCTTGGAGGATGCCGACTTGGTTTTGCTTGCTGGGGGTGATGTCGAACGCGGCTGGCAGGTTTTCGAACGGAACGGGTTGAAAGATCTGATCTTGAGCAAGCATCGCGATGGCAGCGTTCTGGTGGGCGTTTCGGCTGGAGCGGTGCAATTGGGACTGGGGGCGCTTACGGATGCTCCGCAGCCGAAGAAACTTGATATGTTCCGTTTTGTGCCATTTTATGTTGGCGCGCACGAAGAGAGGGATGAATGGTGGAACCTGCGCGCGCTCGTGAACCTCTCTCCGTCCGGTGTTCGAGGAGTCGGCATTCCCAAGGGTGGAGGCGCTATCTACTGGCCGGACGGAACCCTCGAGCCGGTTCGCCGGCCTCTGATCGAATTGTTGAAAGCAGGCGATCAAGTCAGCGAACGTCTGCTTCTACCATTGAAACCAGCCTCCGGTATCTAGAATTGGGCCGCCGGTTTCTCCAGCGAATCGCAACTGGTACGAACGGTGCTAGACTGTTGAATATTTCGTGCGTCGAGTCCTGTGGAGCAATGGGTAGGGAGTTCGAATCTCTCCGGGCGCACCAGATTTGCTTCCCCTTTGCAAGGTCGCGGGCTGCGGGCAAAGACGCAGCCAGGGCGTCGTCATTTTCATTTTCTTAGGTTTCCCTCGCTGGTTTAAGTCTTGAAATGAACTACGACGCCATCCTGATCGTTTCCTTCGGCGGCGCGGAATCGAAAGACGAAGTGATTCCCTTCCTCGAGAATGTGCTGCGCGGGCGCAACGTATCGCGCGAGCGCATGTTGGCCGTCGCCGAGCATTACTACCACTTTGAGGGAAAGAGTCCGATCAACCGGCAGACGCGGGAACTGATCTCGGCGCTGGCGGCCGAACTGGAGCGGAACGGACCGAAGCTGCCCATCTATTGGGGCAACCGCAATTGGCTTCCCTTGCTGCCCGACGCTTTGCGGAAAATGAAACGGGAAAGAATCGGGCGGGCGCTGGCGTTCGTAACATCAGCTTACAGTTCATATTCGGGGTGCAGACAATATCTGGAAGATATTGCCAGAGCGCAACGCGAAATTGGGCCTGGTGCGCCGGAAGTGGACAAGCTGCGGGCGTTTTTCAATCACCCCGGATTTATCGGCGCCAACGTCGAGCGCGTGCGCGACGCGCTGCAGGCCCTGCCAGCCGACGCCCGGCAGAACGTGCGAATCATCTACACCGCCCACAGCATTCCGGTCTCGATGGCTGACACCGGCGATTACGTGCGCCAGCTCGAAGAAGTAAGGCGGCTCGTTTCGGCCGAGCTGGGCATTCGGAACGACGCGCTGGTCTATCAAAGCCGCAGCGGATCGCCCGGCCAGCCCTGGCTCGGGCCTGACGTTCTCGATTATCTGCGTGAGGTGAAAGCGCGCAGCCTGGCGCAGTCCGTGGTGCTCGCGCCCATCGGATTTATTTCCGATCACATGGAAGTGCTTTACGACCTCGACATCGAGGCCAGGCAACTCTGCCAACAGTTGAACCTGCCCGTGACGCGCGCGAAAACAGTGGGCGTGCATCCGCAGTTCGTCGCGATGATTCGCGAACTGATTCTGGAACGAATGCATCCAGAGCTGGAGCGGCGGTCGTTGGGATCGCTGGGAGCGCGGCCAGATATTTGCGCGGAAGGTTGCTGTCCCGCGCCGCAGAGGCAGGGAAAGTAGCGCCGCCGTCCCGGCGCCTGTCGCGGGGATTCCGGAACAAAATTGTCATAATGTTCCCATGGGAACATTTCAAAATGCAGAAACTTTTTGCCGAAAGTTGTTGATTCCAGGTTGCGGCAGAGCGATTCCTTATCCTGGTGAAACGTTGCCGGGGTCTGTTCCCTAGGAAGTTCTCAGAATTTGAAGTAAGCGCCGATCATCGGCTCCGCTGTGTGCGTGAAGGCGCCGTTGGAGCCGAAGGCCGTGGTGATCTCGGGAGCCTTGTAAACATTGCCGCGGTACTGGAAACGCAAGCCGAGGTGCGGAACGAGTCTGAAGTCGAGTCCGGCGCCGTAGACATAGACCGGCTCGTTTGAGCTTGTGGTTTGGCTCTGCCCGCTCACGGGTTGGTTGAGCAGGAGACCGACGCCTACCAGCGCGAATGGCCTGAGCCTGCCCGCGGGGAACGAGAACAGCCAGTCGCCAGTGATTTCGTGTGCATTGGATGAGACGGCGAAGGCGCCCAAAAAAGGCCCAGGCACGGTCCCGACGGGGGTTGTGCCGGTGTAGGTGTAGACCTGGTTGGCGCGGTTGAAGGAGTAGGTGGCCTCGTAGCCGACGAGCGGATTGCTGATGTGGCGAATCTCGAACAGGCCTCCCGCGGCGTCAGCTTGGTTCTGGTGTTCGAGGCCGATGTTGTAGGAGGTTGAGGCATTGAACGTGCCATAAAGGCTTAGGGCAACATCAGTCTGCGCGTGAGCCGCTACGCTGGCCACAGCGGCGAGGAAGAATGATAAAACCAGACCCAGTCTTGAGCAACCCAGTCTTGAGCAACCCAGTCTTGAGCAACCCAGTCTTGAACGACCCAGTCTCGAACAATTGAGTGGCATTAACAGCCTCCTCTGTTCCACGCCGGGATTTTCTTTTTGACCAAGATTTCCATTATGGTTTCCCGGACGCAGTTGTAAACCCCGCTTTCGCAAGATAGTTCTGGAAGGAGGGTAGTTGGCATCCGCACAAGATGCCCGATTGGGGCACTCCGGAACAAAATCGTCATAATGTTCCCATGGGAACATTTCAAAATGCAGAAAATTTTCGCCCTAAGTTATTGATTCCAGGTTGAGGCATTTGCGCGACTCAATGGATTCAATGGGTTAGCCTGTGGAAGAAGTGTCTACTTTCGAGGGTGTCGAATGTCTACTAAAGTAGACTCGACAAGCGCGACTTTATGAGGTAGGCGATCCGGGCGAGGGTGGACCATTCGAAAGTTACGCACCGGCAGCGTACGCAAAACCAGATCGCCTTGACAGCCCGGAATGCCCACCCTTTGCAAAGGGGCGCAAGGGATGGGCCGCCCGCCGAACGTTCCCTAAAATGCGAACTGCGTGGCCTTCGTTCTTATCGAGGGCCAGCCTCCGGTTTGAGTTAGGCCGGGCCAGCCCCCGCGCCCCGCAAGTATTTTCACGGGGCCTCAGTTCACCGTGAAACTCGTGGTGCTGGTGACGCTCCCGCCATTGGTCGTGACCTTGATCTTTCCTGTCGTCGCGCCCGTGGGCACTGTCGCCGTGAGCTCGATGTCCGAGACCACCGTAAAGCTGGCAGATTTGCCGTTGAACGTTACCTTCGTCGTCTGCTTCAGTCCAGTGCCGTTGATCGTAACCAACGTTCCCACCGGACCGCTGGGCGGAGAAAACGAAGTCGTCGTCGGAGTGACGTCAAAGGTCCGCGAGCTGGTCAGCGTGGTCGAGCCGGTTGTCACCGTTACCGAGCCTGTCAGCGCCGCCGACGGCACGGTGGCCGCCAGAAACGTCGTCCCAGAGCGCGTCACAGTCGTAGCTTGAGTTCCGCCGAACTTCACCACTGACGAACTGCTAAAACCCTGCCCGAGGATGCCAATCTTCGCGCCCTCCTTGCCTGAAGTGGATACCAGACTCACGAATGGCGCCAGCCCCATGTCAAGGCTGTAGAACACGCCAGCGCTGTCTCCCCCGCCCTCCGTAAAGCCATAGAGCTTGCCGTCGGTGTGCTGGATTAACGGGGTCGTCGGACTTTGGCCGTCCGTGCAGTTTGTTTGCTGGCAAAACTCGTGAAGAATGGTAAAGGTGCCGGTGGTCGTAACGCTGAAAATCCATCCCGGTTGAGAGGCGTTTCCTTGCCCCAGCAGGCCGTAGAGGTTTCCATCGGTCGCTTGCACCAGGCTGCTGTTGCCCCCAGAATAGGGGCTGCCGATGTTATAAATGACGGTGTAGACGCCGCTGTTCGTGAGCCTGAAGATGACACCATTGCCGCCCGTTCCGCCGTTATACGTCACGCCATAGAGGTTCCCATCGCGGGCCAGAACTAATCCGCGGAGGATCTCGTTCCCATCCGTTCCTGCCAGGTTGTGCAGCACAGTGTAGGTGCCGCCGGGCGTGATTCGGAAAAGAACTCCGTCGTTGTTGGTTCCTCCATATTGCGTGCCGCCATACAGATTTCCATCGCTGCCCACCGCCAACTGCGCCTCGGGATTGCTGCCGTCTGGCCCCGTAAAGGTGTGGAGCGCATTGAATGTGCCGGTGGAGGTGACGGAATAAATGACGCCGAGGTTATAACAGGGACCCTCTGCATCCGAAAAACTCGCCCCATAGAAAACGCCGTTGGGCGCTTCGACCGGCGCGGACACCGGGAAGCTTCCATCAACGCCGCTGAAGTCGTGCAGGAAGGTTACCACCCCGCCGGGCGTTACCTTGAACACTTGCCCGCAGCCTGAGGCCCCTCCATCGTAATTGGTCGAATAGAAATTCCCGTCTGTCCCCAGACTCGCGCCACCCCACGGGACATAGTCGACGTCGTAGACGTCAGTGAGGGTACCCCCGGTCGTTGCGCTGAAAAAAACGCCATAGAGAGGCCCGGCGCAGCAGTCGGTCGTGTACAGGTCCCCATTCCGTCCTTGCGCGATTTCCTGCGCATTCGGTTGGGCGAAGTCTGAGCCGGTTGGAATGACTGTAAGCACGGTGTAGGTTTGGGCCCGGGCAGGAACTGCTGCTCCGGCGAGAGTGAGGACGGCTAGCGCGGCCGCAGATGCCGCGAACCTGCGAAATGTCCCAACTTGTTCGCGAACGTAATTCATGTATCCTCCCTAGACGAAACGCGGCACCGAATATGCCCTGAAACATGAAGCGCGGTCAATGTTCCGGGCGTGATCCGTTGGTGGAGTGTGTGTGACGCGCTAAGAGGTTTGTTGGCAGTGCAATAGGCGAAGTTGTTGCCTGGGGAATGAGGCGTAAGGCAGGCTTGAAACGCAGGCGAAGCGAGAAGAAGTTTGTTTCGCCGCCCATGGTTTCGATGGTAAACTTTCGGTCTCGCCGGAGGCGACTCCGTTCGATGCCTGCCAAATCGCTGCATCGCGCGCCCAATACGGTTGTACTGTTCGGGGTGTTCGAGGCCGACTTGCGCTCGGATGAGTTGCGCAGAAACGGAGTCAAGGTCAGGATCCAGGACCTGCCCTTTCGCGCCCTGAAGCTTTTGCTGAGCCGTCCGAACCAAGTCATCACGCGCGAGGAATTTCGGCAGGCTCTGTGGCCCGGCGACGTGTTCGTCGATTTCGATCTCGGAATCCGCAGCGCGATTAAGCGCCTGCGCGACGCGCTCGGAGATTCCGC
>Ga0302325_10000177_pt1 | contig 183264 bp, 168 predicted proteins | sample Palsa_T0_2_FD_201948 | JGI IMG/M metagenome (GOLD analysis project Ga0302325, IMG submission 201948) | Peat permafrost microbial communities from Stordalen Mire near Abisko, Sweden - Palsa_T0_2 | ecosystem: Environmental > Terrestrial > Soil > Palsa > Peat permafrost | place: Sweden: Abisko...
TGGACACGCCGGTAATGGCAATATTCTTTGAGCAATGGCGACAGCAGCGGCGCAGGTCTATCGCGCCAGGGCGGCACCGGTGTTCCCAGCGCAGCCAACGCGCAAGCCCACGCGTGAAGTGCGTTGTTTGCGAGATTGCAGCTATTCCTGGAGCTTTGTCGCCCCTTGAGTCGAGGACCGACATAGGCGCAAGTGAATCGCTGCACTCCGACTGCGGTCAGGTGTTCCGTCTCCGGTAGCTTGCGTTTGTCGCAATACGTTCTGAATCGCCGGACCCACTGAAGGTAAACCACCATCGTTCCGGAACCAAGATTGCTTTTTCGCCACCACGCAAGAACCGCGCGTTCGCGATCATCAGTCACCGCCACTCGTTCGCTCACGAACCATCTGACGGATCGATCAGGACTGGCGTTGAGGTATTATCACGTTCTTCGCGGACGATTCATCGCGCTATACAGCCCCTCCGCGCATTCGCTCTGGATAGCACCAGACTCCAGATAATGCGCCAAGCAGTTGGCCAGCAGGATCTCGGCGCCGTCACTCAGTTTCGGTGTGTTGCGCGATAAGGCGTCGCACATCTGAATGGGCGCGCCCAGTTCCCTCGCACGGTGTTGCAATACATCGCGCAGGTTTTCCCCCGCGTGCTGGCGCCCGGTGAACTACAGCGCGATCTTTTGCCCTTGCTGGGTGGACACGATACCGGACGTAAACACGCCGGTACGCTCATCGGACGGCTCGCGCGCCAGATGCAACACGCGCATGCTGGTATCGTCGTTGTGCAGCACTTCGCCTTGTCCCGCCTGCCGGATCAGTTCGTCGCGCGCCGCCTGGATTACCTCCGCGGCTTCTTCCACGATGTGCACCAGAGTAGCCACCAGACCAGGAGCAGTTGCGAGGGCAGTCGCCCCCACCTGAGTATTGGCGCAATTGAGGCCGCGCCGGCATCGATCGGATTTGTGGCCATGTAGACGTTGGCCGGGAAGACGGCGATTAACAGTGCGACCAGTCCCCACGCGGCCGCCCGGCGGGTCTGAGGGACAAGTAGCCCCAGACCGCCAAGGATCTCGACGGGATATAAGGCGGCATGATCTTCAGGTAGGTGTCGGGTTTGATGAAAATGCAGCATGCCCGCGACAACGTAGAAGATGGCGGCAAACGCCACACCGATGCTCTGCGCCCTAGATAGGCCGTTCAGAAGGGCCACGGCTGATCGTAGCAGGCGGAGATCTCAGTGAGTTGCCCAACGGCGATTAACGGCCACGGCTCGTCAGTCGTGGGCTGGCCTGGCGTGGGGAACAAAAACATGTTTGGGGGTATGCTCATTCGAGCACGTACCAAGGAGAAACCCACGATGATATCAACTATCCCCGTTGTGTTCGCTCTGTGCATACCCTGCTTGGCCACTGCTCAGAGTGTGGAACAGCAAATCAAGAAACTCGAAATACAGTGGGCGGACGCTGGGGTCCAAAAGGATGTGGCCGCAATCGAACGGTTATTGGCCGACGATTTCAGTGAAACCGCGCCCGACGGGCTCGTCTACACCAAGGCGCAAGAAATTGCCTACTTGAAATCAGGCGAAGATGTGGTCTCCTCTTACACCTATAGCGATATGAAGGTCCGCGTCTACGGAGATACTGCGGTAGTCACTTACGTAGGTAAGCAGAAAGAGACGTTCAAGGGCCGGGACATTAGCGGCACATCCCGCTGGACGGACACCTGGGTGAAGCGTGGAGGCGCCTGGCAGATCGTAGCATGCCACGGCACCATGATCGCCCATCCGTAACCTCACCAAGATTCCACCGATTCGGTGGCTAGCATTGTTTCTGCCGTCGAGTAAACGACCATCTCAGGCTCATTGCTCCCCTGCTGCTGGTGATTTGAAGGGAAGCGATGGCAGGCCCGGCCACCGGCCCAGGCTGGAGCCAGGCTGGAGCATTGCGTACTGATGGGGTTGGGTATATATTAGGAGGCCGACTGGAAAGTCCAAAATGGGAAATCGGTCAAAATCCCAAACCGAAACTCCAGTTTCGAAGTCAAAAAAGAACCGTTAGAGGAGATCACATGAAAACTAGGACGATGTTGCTGACTCTGGCAGCGCTGTTCGCTACCGCCGTAGCGTGCTTCGCCGCCGACGTGAATGTAGGCACCTGGAAGGTGAACGCTGCCAAGTCTAAGAACCTCCCCTCAGACGACAAAAACACTACGATTGCGATCGCGGCTGCGGGAGACAGCATGAAAGTCACCATCGACGGCATCGACGCTAAAAACAAGCCCTTTCATGACGAATGGACGGGCAAGTTCGACGCCAAAGATTACCCCGTGACGGGTGATCCAGACACCGACACGCGGGCGTATAAACCGATCAACGATCACACCCTGGAGCTGATCGAGAAGAAGGGCGGTAAGATCGATACCTCCCGCGTCGTGTACTCTGCTGACGGTAAGACCCGTACGGTCACGGGCACCATGACTAATGCGGATGGCACGAAGACCAAGGCCACCATCGTTTACGACAAGCGGTAGTTGGCAGACTTGCTTGATGGCCTTGGTGTAGGCGCGGTAGTGACTCCAAGGCTTGCCAGAATTGGACTTTGGAAGTCCGACCTACAAACCGAGCTTTCCCGCGCTATTTTCCCGGAACAGACTCCCATCCCGGATGTAGCGCCGCACCATCGCAGTGGATCTATGGCCGGTTTGTCTCATGATGGACCGCTCCGACGCGCCCGCAATTGCGGCACTCGTGGCGTACCCGGCCCGCTGCGCGTACTTCGCTGGATGGTCTTGCCGATTCGGAGAGCCCGGCAGAATCACTTGGTTACTGCAAAACTGTTGCGAGAATCGTTTGCTTCTCATCGATCGGCGTGCAGCTGCACCGTAACTATTGGTGTATGATAGACGGTGTTTTTTGGCCAGCGGCTTGCATTTGTTGAGGTCCAGATCCAACTGAGTTTGGCCCGCGTCCGATCGGAGCGGCCGAAAATTGACCCGGTGGAGGACGAATTCGACACGAAGGACTTTTCAAGGCTAGGGCTGGTCGCGCGTGAACGGCCGTCCGCCCGAGCAAGCCCTGGCGAAGAATCGGAGCTTTCAAGTTCGGATATCGAATTGAGAACGTAAATCGTAAAAGATGGAGGATTTCATGAAGCTATCGCACGTGCAAGTTCATCCGCAGAAAAGCGCGGAAATGATCCGGAACTTCGGACTATGTTTGGTTGCCTTACTGGCTTGGTGCAACAGCGCCAGTGGGCAAAGCTGGTTTCCCATAACCACCCAATTCCCGGTCGGCATCGCCTTACAGCTCACCGATGGCACCATCCTAATACAGGAAAACAAGACTTCCAACTGGTGGATACTCACGCCGAATGACGAAGCGAACTATGGGGAAGGGACATTCTCCCCAGCGGCCACGTTTCCAGCCTCGCTCCAGTATGCGCCTCTGTATTTCGCGTCGGCTGTCTTGCCCGACGGGCGTGTCATCGTGGAAGGCGGCGAATACAACTTTGGCGTATCGCCTACCGGCAGCGACACCACGAAGGGCGCGATCTTCGATCCCACTGTTGCTCCCAACGGCAAGTGGACACCAGTAGCGCCTCCCGCGGGATGGGCAAGGATCGGCGATGCAGCGAGTGTGGTTCTGCCCGACGGAACCTTTATGCTCGCCAATTGCTGCGACTTTCCGGCTCAGGCGGCGCTGCTCGACGCATCGACATTAACCTGGACGGTCCTTACCAGCAGCAGTGGATTTAAGGGCAAATTCGACAGCAATAATGAGGAGGGATGGACGTTGTTGCCCAATGGAAAGGTGTTGACCGTGGACACCTACGTGGGCGTTCCCTACAATCCCACCGCCATGAACTCGGAAATCTACGACCCGAGCACCGGAACGTGGACCAGCGCCGGAAGCACCGTCGAGCAACTCTGGGACTCCCGGGCTGCATGTGGAGGTACCTATTCTACGAGTACGCACGAGATCGGTCCCGCGGTTCTACGGCCCGACGGCACAGTCTTCGCGACCGGCTCCAATAGCTGCCCAAGCACCGCCGGCCACACCGCGGTTTACAACTACCTCACCGGGGTTTGGACCGCGGGAAATGACATACCGGGAGTTAACGATATCGCCGACGGTCCGGCCGCCCTTGTGCCTAACGGCCACGTCCTGATTGATACGAATCCCGGCTACGGCAATAGCCCCAGCACTATCTACTCGGTCAACGGGACGGGATACAACACCATTCCCCAACCGTCGGGCCTCAATCCCAGCAACACGGAGGGCGGCCGCATGTTGATCACGGCAGCAGGTACGATCCTGTTGACCCACGTCAACTCCAACAACATGTGGATCTTTCACCCCGCGGGGACGTACGAGCCGGCGTGGCAACCGCACATCTGTGCGGGTTGCTATCCGGCGATTGGTTACATAGGAAGCACATACACCGTGAGCGGCACGCAGTTTAACGGCCTCTCGCAGGGCGCGGCATTCGGAGATGATGCCCAGTCGGCCACCAACTACCCGCTAGTGCTGATCACCAACAATGCCACCGGACACAAACACTTTGCGCGCACCCACGGTTTCAGTACCATGGCGGTAGCCACGGGCAACCAGACGGTGAGCTGTAAGTTCGACATATTGGCGGGTACAGAGACAGGCGACAGCACCATAGTAGTGATCGCCAACGGCATCCCGTCTGATCCCGTCGGCATCGTCGTGGACCAGCAGCCGTAGCAGCTTATATGCACCACAAGCTGTCGGGCCGAATTCGCCCTCGCGAGTTCCGCCGCTGCGGATTCGCCGATGCGACGTTCGGCCCGGCAACCCGCCTGACCATCCGTGTCAAGCAGCCCGAGACTGAGCACACGGTGAGTGTCGGCAAGCTCCCGACGTGGCTCGATGGTGGCGGCAAGAGCCTCCGCTGAGTTGCCTCGCGTAGTTTCCAGATGTTCCAGGAAGTTACTAATCAGAGCTGCGTCCAACTGCTCCAGCAACAGCGCCGATGGCGCCACTTTGAGTTTCTGGGAGGCGAAAGCGAACAACGACTGAAAGCTGTAGGCATACGAATCGCACGTGTGTTGGCTAGCGCCACGGTGGCCGGCCAGATGCTCGCGGAGGAAAGCTTCCATGTGCGGTGCGAGGGAAGTCAAGGCCGCCCTCCTTGCAGAAAGCTTTCGGTAACGAGAGCGATCTCGTGCAGAAGTTCGGGTGTGGTTTCCAGGTACCAGTAGGTAGCGTTGATGTTGACATGACCGAGATAGGTGGCCAAGGCCAACATGTGCTGGCCGATTCGTTGACGGCCAGTGGGAGACGACTCCAGTGCCCGGACCGCAAATGTGTGACGAAGCTCATGAATGCGTGGCCATCGACCACCGCAGGGCTTGAGCCCCGCCGATTTCAGTAGGGTCCGGAACACGCCGTGGACTTTCCAGTACACCAGCGGTCCCTTCCTTCGAAACAAAGACATGCTCGCCACCGCATCGCGCTTCCTGACGGTGCATCAGGTAGTGACCGAGACCTGTTACTGCGGTGTCGTGCAGAGGCACCAATCGGGGTTTCTGAAACTTGGTTCTGCGGATTAGCAAGCCGTCGGGTGTGATGTCAGAAACCAGTAAATGCAATGCCTCCGAGATTCGCAGCCTGGTCGCTGCCAACAGACTGATCAGCGCCGCATACGTCTTTGGCCACAATGAGCCGGAGGCGGGAAGCCGGGTGGCGGCGAGGACCAGGCTGTCAATCTCGCCTCGCGAATAGATATACGGAACACGACGCGTCTTCCGATAGCCGAAGTGGTTTGGAGGTGGAGATTCGTGCCGTGGGTCTTCCACGCGAAGGTACTGGGCAAAGTGGCAAATGGTCTGGTAACGAGTGTGCCGTTGTGCGACCGATCGCGCTTGGCAAGCCCAGTCGATCGTTGTTGGCGTGCGGATATGCGTTTGCTTTTTGTCGGCCGCGAAGGCTGAAAAGCTACGCAGAAGATACCTGGGCCGGTACACCCACCAAGTCGCCATCTCCAACCACCGGCTCCAACAACTGCAAGACGGACGAGTCACCTTTGCTTATAAGGACTACAAAGACCAACAACAGCAGAACCTCATGACGTTGTCGGCCGACGAGTTTCTGCGCCGCTTCTTGCTGCACGTACTACCGGAGGGCTTCCAGCGGATTCGCCACTATGGTCTTTTCAGCAACCGGCACCGTGCAGCCAACCTGGCCCGCTGCCGAGAACTCCTCGGTGTTTCGTCTCCTGTAGCACCGTCACCACGGGGCTATTGCGAGCGCTACCGGCAACTCACTGGACAGGATCTGTTGCAATGCCCGCAGTGCAAGCAAGGTCAGATGCGGCGGATCGGTGTTCTCCCGACGGGCACCGCAACCGCCGCATGGGACAGTTCATGAGCCGACGCTATCAGTTGTGTCACTACTGGCCCAGGCTTTCTGTCGCCCAGGTCGGTGCAGAAGCTTGTCTCGACCCAGTTTCGGCAGCGCCAAACGCTCTCTGTCACGTTCCGGAGATGCCGTTCTCCTTGGCTCCCCACACTGCACACACATCCTGCGTGCTTCTCTCGTCTCCATTCCTCACCATCACCGATACTTTCCCGGCCTACTCTCCAATGCCATACCTTCCAAAACACATAGCTCGAAGCATGTTGCAGCGGCTTAGCACAACGGGATTTTAAGCAGAGTGCCCCTGCACCCTGCACGACTCATTGAAGCTTCGGCTAGCTTGGCACCCTGCTTAAAATCCTCTGCATTAACGGAGGCTTCCAAAATCGCCGTTTCCGACCATTGTCTGTATAGGGGACAAACCAGGCAGTGGCCGGAAATTGATAAACGCTACGCAGCTAATCGCGGGTGATCCCGTTCGATTTTTCCACTTTCTCCACTCTGGTTGCTAGACTTGACTCAATCACGTGCCGCTCACCAGTTCCACCCGCCTGGGTCCGTATCAGATCATCGGACCGATTGGCGCCGGAGGGATGGGCGAGGTTTACCGCGCCCGCGATACTCGTCTCAACCGCGATGTCGCCGTGAAGGTGCTGCCTTCCGACGTCGCGCACGACCCGGCGCGCCGCCATCGTTTCGAAGAAGAAGCCCGCGCGGTGGCCGCTCTGAATCATCCCAACATCCTGAGTGTCTTCGACGTCGGTGACGACTACATGGTGACCGAGATCGTGGAAGGTGAATCACTGGGCGACGCCCATCTCACGCAGCGCAAGACGGTGGAAACGGTGGCGCAGATCGCCGATGGCCTAGCAGCGGCCCACGATGCCGGCATCACGCATCGCGATCTCAAACCGGATAATGTTTTGCTGACACGCGACGGCCGGGTCAAGATCCTGGATTTCGGTCTCGCCAGAGTGAACGCTTCTTCGGCTGGGCAGGAGACTCGCACCATCACGGACCCTGGAACGGTGATGGGGACGCCGGGCTACATGTCGCCCGAGCAGGTTCGCGGGCAGGTGGTGGATCACCGTTCGGACATTTTCAGCTTGGGCATCATCCTGTACGAGCTGTTGTCGGGCAAACGGGCATTCCAAGGCGAATCGTCCGCCGATATAATGACCGCGATCCTGCGCGAAGATCCGCCAGATTTGCCGGACAACGTCCCTCTGGGGCTGAGACAGATTGTGCACCGCTGTCTCGAAAAGAAGCCGCAGGAGCGCTTCCAATCGGCGCGCGATCTGGCGTTTGCTATGCGGTCGCTCTCCGGATCAACCGGCGTGGCGAAAATCGTAGCCGCCCCGGTCTCGCGCACCCGGTGGTGGCTATTCGCAGCAATCGCGATCTCATCGGGGCTGGCGGTTGTCTTCGCGTTCCTGTGGTTCGCGCGGCCGCCCGCGTTGGACCTGTCAGGCTATCGTTACACGCCGTTCGCCACCGACGCCGAACCAGAGGTTAACCCTGCCTGGTCGCCGGATGGCAAGAGCATCGCGTATTTGAAACGCGTTGGCGGGCAATATCAATTGATGCTGCGCGCGCTGGATGCGCCCGTGCCGGTGCAATTGACGAAAATGGCGGACGGGCTCTATGACGATTCTGGTACCCGCCCCATCTGGTCGCCGGAAGGAAACCGGATCTTCTTCCTGGGCGGCCAACCGACTGGACTATGGTCCGTTGGACTGGCGGGCGGTGAGCCGCAAAAAGTGTTTCCTGGTTTGTCGGTCGTGGCGGCGGACCTCTCCAAGGACGGCAAGGCCTTCGCGATGTGGAGATTCACCCGGCAGGAGAAAAAAACCAGCGCATCGCTCTGGATCTCCTCACCCGCGGGCGCTCCGCTACGCCTTTACCAACCGGCGCCATTCGAAGTCGCTGGAACGTATACCGGTACCTCGATAAGATTCTCTCCGGACGGCGCTCATATCGGTCTTTCGATCTTCACCGCGGCCGATTCCAGCTTCTGGCTTCTTCCCTGGCCGGAAGGGCATTCCGCTCCGCGGCGGCTGTTCTCAAAAAGCACTCTACCTAATGCGCCCGAATTCGATTGGATGCCCAATTCCAGGCATCTTCTCATGGCAATGGATGGAAGTCTTTGGCTTGGCGATAGCCGCAAAGACACGCTTGAGCGGGTAACGGCCTCAGCCACCGAAGGGGACCATACTCCCGCGGTCTCTCCCGACGGGCAGCGCATCGCATTCAGCACCGGCACTCCGGACTACGATATCGTTTCAATTCCCTTGGATGGTTCACCCCTTCGGCCGATCCTGGCGACGGCCAGGAACGAATCCTCGCCCTCCTGGTCACTTTCGGGCCGCATGGCCTTTATTACGGACCGTTCCGGGCAGGACGAGATTTGGCTCAGAGACGCCCAAGGAGATTTAGAGCGCCCGATCGTCACCCAGAGCGATTTTCCGGACGACAAAACGCTCTCAATCTTCAATGTAGCGCTTTCGCCCGACGGCAGACGCATTGCGTACGATCGGCAAACCAGCAAAGTACTGGATGCTCTTTGGATTTCTCCAGCCAGCGGCGGCCGGCCGGCATCCGTCCCAGCATCGGGAAGCGATCCCGCCGGCTTAGCTTGGTCGCCGGATGGGAATTTACTCGCGTTCGTCGGCGGATCTGATGGAAGACAACTCGCCATTGTGCAAATCGGCAGTGAGAGCGGACCGAAATTCATTGGTGCGGCTTGCGGCTCTGCTCCGGCTTGGTCTGAGGACGGGCACTGGATCGAGTGCGGGGTTCCAAGCGAGTCCGCCATCCTTCTGACCACTCCGGATGGAAAGGTGTCGCGCAAATTGCCCAGCCCGGTGCGAACTAGCGGCCAGCAATTCATCACTGCCTGGTCGCGCGACTCTTCAACGATCTATATCGCTTCGTCCTTGAGCGATCCCGCTCGCCTGGACGCGATTGACATAAAGACTGGCGCGGCCCGAAAGATAGCCGATCTCGGATCCGGCATAAATTTCGAAATGTCGGTGAATTACATGTTGAGCGGCAGCGTGGCCCCGGACGGAAAGAGCCTGGCGACGACGGCCGCTAAGACGACATCCGATATCTGGATTTTGGATGGCTTCGGGCCCGCGAAACGCCGCTGGTTTGGACGCTAATACTTCGCACGAAAACGTCCCCTGGCCTAGTATTGGTTGGCAAACTTTAAGCTGTACCAAACGGCCTCTCGTCAAAAATCAGGCCTGCCTTGGTTGGCTAGCGTTTACCGATTCGTCGCGTGCGTTTCGAGGTCCAGTCGGCGACATGCAATTTACCCAATCCCAGTGCAAAGGAAACCTCAGATTCTGAGTAACGCGCGATACGGACATTGAGAATCGGGTCCCGGCTAGGGGGTTTCGCTAATGGGAAACCGGCCGCTGGTTGTCGGAGCGAGATACAAAAGCTCAACTTGGAAGTCGGGCGCGAGGCATTTCAGACGAACGATCTGGCTGATTCGCTCCCGGCACAGGCAGGTCAAACGTGCGAGGTCCACGTAGTCTTTGGCCTCACCTCGCCGGATCATGTCTTCCAGATGGATCGCCAGGGCGAGCACTTGCGTAATCCGTGGCAGTCGACCGATGGTACGTGCCGGGGCCGGTTCGGCCCTTTCGCCAGCGGGGCGTAATTTCGTGCGCAGACTAAATCGAACCTCGAGTGGTGGCGAGCCGGCAATCGTTCGCTTGACTCCAACATCGGGCTGCAAAGCTGCCGGATGCCCTCATTGTGAAAGCCGATCGTTACTTCACCGGATGTCCCGTCGTATTTCACGTGTTGGACCAGGGTTCGAATGAAAGTTTCCTGCTCCGATGTCGTGAGGTGTTCCCACAAAGGATCGAACCTCAGCAACGCCGCCTGAACTTCGCCGGGATCAGTCATCGCCTCGTTGGGTTGTCGGCCTTCTGCGATCTGTTGTAGTACTTCAGACAAGACGGCTGGATCGCGGGCGAAGTGGCGAAGCTGATTGATTACCGCTCCTTCGAGCTCCGGCGCCGATACCGAGCGCGTTTCACATTGGCTCCAGCCACGCTGGTGGGCAATCGCGCAGACATAATAGCGGTAACGCGTAGTCTTCTTCTGGATGTAGGTGTGAATCTTCGCGCCGCCGCAACTCGCGCATTCGACTAACCCCAGGGCATGGCTGCTGCGAACAATCCGATGAGCAGCATGATGACGTGCCCCGATCGCCGTTCGGGGAGCACGAGTGTCCCGTAGAGGAAGACCGCGAGGACGAGCAGCGCAGTGTTTGAGCTCTCGGCCTTCGATATCCCACGAACGATGTCGTCGGTAATGTGAAGCGTCAGGAAGAGAAGCGAGAGCAGAGATGCGACGGTCAACATGGTGTTGTGTTTCATTGGAAATTCTCCTTACTGGATTTTATGGATGCCTCATTGCCCTGCTGCCTTTGCCTATGGCCCAAAAGGACGAGCCCTATAGGTATAGTTGCGCCTCTGGGCCGAGGGGCAGACTAACCAGGACGCGCTTGTCGTCGTAGTTATATTCGATTCGGGAACATTCTGCGGCGGCGCGAATAGCTGTTTCGGAGACTCCGGGCTGAAAATGTCTCCCTGCGGCTATCGCCGGAGTCACCCGCATTTTTGGATGGAGCGCTAAATGGCACACAGACTTAGTCGACTACCTCGGGCTACACTCATCCCATGGCTACAGGATCAACTCCGTTCTATACCTTGAGCACCGCTCTGGCGTGCGCATGTTTCACGGCTTTCTTTATCCCCGTCACACTCTGTGCGCAGGGCGTGAATCTTCCCTGGAGTGGGTATGCCCACAATCCACAGCATACGGCGGTTTCCGCCGTTCCTGCGCGAAACTTGAGCGAGATCCTCTGGCGCACGTCGGTAGACCTGATCAACGCGCCCAACCCCAATATGCCAACCGTCGGCGGACCTCTGTATATTCACTACGGTTCCCTCTCCGTTACCGCCCACGACACCGTGCTGGTTCCGGTGAGGACGGCCAAGGGGGGCTACGAAGTGCTGGCCTTCAGTGCCCCAACCTGCGCTACCAGCGGAGGTTCAACCTGCACTCCGTTCTATACTCTGCCCTCCGACTATTTGCTGCCAGGCCATGACTGGACGCCTCCCTATGGACCCGCTCTGAGTCTGGACACGCGTCTTTATTATCCAGGCGTGGGCGGCAGCGTTATTTATCGTGACTCGGTCGACTCCGCGACGGGTTCGAATGGGCTCTCCGGAGCCACCGGACGACTTGTGTTCTATGGCAAGGCAATCTATACCGCGAATAAGTCCGCGCTCGATGCCGCCATCCAGATTTCGACGCCGATCACGGCGGACCACCATGGAAGCATCTTCTTCGGCTTCATCGCCGCTTCGGGCAACGCCGCTGGTGTCGTTAGCGGAATTGCGCGGATTGGGGCGAACGGCGGTGGAACATGGATGAGCGCGACATCGCTTGCGGGCAACGATCCGAGCGTCACGCAGGTAGCGCTAAACTGCGCGCCGGCGCTGAGCAACGACGAGCAAACCGTCTATGTGGCCGTCTCGGGCGGTAGCGAATTCGACACGAATGGCTACCTGGTTTCTCTGGACGCCGACACACTCGCTCCCATCGCGCATGCGCAACTGTTCGATCCCCTCAGCGGCTCTCGCGCCACGGTTTCCAGCGACAGTTCCGCCGCTCCCATGGTAGGCCCGGATGGCGACGTTTATTACGGCGTGCTGGAGAACCCCTGCTGCTCCTCGCACAATGACCGCGGCTGGATGCTGCACTTCAACTCGACTCTTTCCACGTTGAAGACGCCGGGGTCGTTCGGCTGGGATAACACGGCGTCGGTGGTAGCAGCTGGCAGCGTGCCCAGCTATACTGGAACGTCAACTTACCTGATCCTGACTAAGTACAACAATTACGTTGGAATAGGCACGGGCAACGGCGTCAACGAGGTCGCCGTGCTTGATCCCAACGCCACTCAGCAGGATGAGTACTCCACTGCCGTTGTCATGAAAGAGGTGATCACGGTGAAGGGCGTAACGCCAGAGACCAGCGAGGGTTTCCCCGACGCGGTAAAAGAGTGGTGCATCAACACAGCAGCCGTCGATCCATTTACCAAGTCCGCCATCATTAACAGTGAAGACGGCAAAGTCTATCGGTGGGACTTCACGAGCAATACCTTGTCGCAAAAAGTTGTGCTTACTCCCGGAATTAGTGAAGCCTACACGCCAAGCGTCATCGGACCAGATGGCGTCATTTACGCCATCAATGATGCCATTCTATTTGCGGTAGGCGGCGCAAAGCCATAATGAGCCCTTCATAAATGTTCCAGTTCTCCATTCTGAAGAGTAGGGGAGATGACGCGCAATTCGCGGCGCTCGTCCCGTTGGCGCTTGGCAGCAGCATTCGCGGATGCGCTCGTCATCGGCGCGCCGCGTCCCGTACACCTTTCGCGCATAGGTTGGGCCGGCGCTGCCTGGGCGCGCCCGTCGTGCTGATCATGATGAGACTCGCGTTATCATCCGGCCAGACGCTTCCGTTGGATCACCCAGCCATCGGATACTCATCGCTCCCCATGACCGATCCGGTCACCGAACTCAGCCGGAAGATCGAACAAGGCCAAGTACAGCTTGCTTTCAACCCCGTGACCGGTTATCTTCCGGCCGTGCTTAAGGCCCTCGACATTCCTGTGGAATCGCAGATGGCGGTCTTCTCGAAGACCAGCATTCAGGCCATGCGCATTGAGCCTTCCAATCCACGTGTCCTCTTTTTTAACGATGCCGTTGTCGCCGGATGGGTGCGCGGCGGCTACTTGGAGCTCGCCTCGCACGATCCGCGCCGCGGCATGGTTTTCTACCGGCTCGACCAGAGGCCATCCGAGTACCGGAAGCGCATCGCGGCGGCTACTCTGGAGTCGCCTTTCACGCGCCGCAAGGACTGCCTGCGCTGCCATATGAGCGCCACCACGCTTGGAGTGCCCGGCGTGCTGTTGCGCAGCGTGTTCCCCTCAATTTCGGGTGTGCCGCTGAATCACGCGCCCCAATACGATACCGACGGCCGAGTGCCGTTTGACAAGCTGTGGGGCGGCTGGTACGTCACTGGTAACAGCGGGCAGGCGCGGCACATGGGCAATCTCATCGCGGCCGATGAGGCGCATCCGGAATCGATGCTGGAAGGCGCTCCGGTTCATCTGGATTCACTCGACGGCAAATGCGACCCTCAGACAAGGCTGACGCCATATAGCGATATCGCGGCGCTTCTGGTCTTTGAGCATCAGGTGCGCATAATGAATTTGTTGACTCGGGCCGGGTGGGAGTCGCGGATGGCACTGGCGGGGAACCACTCGCTTACCCAGTCCGCTCGTGCCGCTCTGAACGAACTTGCGGACGCCATGCTCTTCGTCGGCGAAGCGCCGCTACAGGGGGAAATCGCGGGTACGTCGGGTTTCGCCGAAGCCTTCGCTGCCCGCGGACCACGCGATAGAGATGGCCGCTCTCTGCGCGACCTGAGCCTCAAAGGCCGCCTACTTCGTTACCCATGCAGTTATATGATCTATAGCGACGCCTTCGGCGCTCTCCCCGCCGAAGCAAGAGCCGCAGTCTACCGCCGCATGTGGAAGGTGCTATCGGCAAAGCTCGCTGAGGACCGGGAAGCCATCGTCGAAATCCTACGCGAAACCAAGTCGGAATTGCCTGATTATTTCCGAGCCTCACGCCCCAAAACTTGAATTATCGACGGGCCGGTGTGAGGAAGCGGCGCCATGATAGCCGCGAGTGCGGTCGCGCGTCTGAAACCTCGTTCCGTTTGAACCCAAACGGCGTCCGAGGAAGTGCGAAGGATGTGGGACTGAGTCGGCGGACCCCATCAATGTGGAAATACAACGTCCGCGCACCCACGATCTTCGTTTTAGCGTGCACGAACGGACGAATCGCTATCCACCCCTGTACTCAAGGTGTCGCATGGACCGTTCCGCAATAGAGTCCCCCTTGGAATTGTTGGTCGAAGACCAGTGCGGGCGTGGGCTCGTTCTGATCTCGGCCAACGTCGCCCCTTTGGCGCGCTTCAGTAGCGCGATGACCTCAGCTTTCTTCGCTGCCGACCTGCGCCTAGGCTGTGACGATTGCGCTTCTGTGGGTTCCTGCGCATCGATTGTGTTGGTGCTCATCATTTTCTCCCGGACCGGGCGTGGGTCGCTACAAATCCATCACTTCGGTTCGGAGAGACTTGCAAGGCGGGACTTGAAATCGGCGAGTGTGCACCTTTTGTTTCCGGTCACTGTAATGTGACCAGCACCTGGATAACTCCACGGCCCTTGGGCAAGGGTTCCAGCGCCTTGCCGACTACCGCGCCCAACATTCGCGGCCGGTCGGTGCCTTTCATCGCATAGCCTGGTCTTGACGAAGTGACCAACATGTCGCCCCGCGCGATAGGCCCGTTTTCGGCGCTCACTTTGCAAGGCACGATTCCCATTACAGCCAATGGCACTTCGTTCGTGCCCAGGCTGGAATCGTCCAGATGGTGCGGCGTAGCCAGGACGCCGGGTTTGGTAGAGTAAATGCCGGCCACCACAGTGGCGTAGGGATGCCGTGACAGCCGCAGATTCCGGTCGGCCTTCGGATCGATCTCCAGAACATCGCCCGGCTCATACCGCGACCGCGGACCGCGCACCGCGACCGACTCCGCAAAATCCGCACCGGAAGACTGTACTCCGCCATCCGCATACACAACTCCATTGGTATCAACCCGGAATTTGTGCACGCTGTTGGTCATGCCGAGATAGAGATTGCCGCCGGAAGCATTGGATACCACGCCCCCGTTGATGATTCCGGAAGAGGGCGTCTGGATCACCAGCGCGTAGTCCGTATACGGAGTGGGCGTGCCGATGCCCACGGTTACCGCATTCGATCCGCTGCCTCCCAGGACCAGCGTGTTGGACTGGCCCACCTGGGCATTGGCGCCAATCGCCGTCGCGTTACTAATTTGGGACTGGGTAGCGGGTATGGCAGAGTAGCCTAGAAAGGTGTTATTACTCCCCGCACCGTTATCGGAAAAGTTGCTGTTCTCTCCGGCGCCAAAACCGACCGCAGTGTTGAAGTTTCCGGTAATATTCGTGTTAAGGGTGCCGTTGCCGATGCCTACGTTGCCCGTACCGGAGGTGTTCCCGCCCAGCGCCACATTGCCCACTCCTATATTCTGTCCCCCTGTAGTGTTACTGACCAGCGCATTGATTCCGAGAGCCGTGTTTTCAAGGCCCGTGTTGTAAAGGAGTGCGGCGTAGCCTATGGCCGTATTGCCCTGACCCGCACCCACAGAATTCAGCGCCGCGAAACCAACCGCAGTGTTGTAACTTCCGGAAGTATCTCCCTCTAATGCATCGGCCCCCACGCCCGTGTTCTCCACTCCACTGGTCGCTGAGCTGAGATTGTTCAATCCGACGGCGAGGTTATTCGCTTGACTCGGCGCCCAGATCAGCGTTGCTCCATTCTCCAAAATGCTACCGCCGAAATTCAGGTTTCCATCGACCTGCGTATTCCCGTTGACCTCGAGCGTCGCAGCCGGAGTGGTGGTACCGATGCCTACCTCGCTTCCACTCTGGTAGATCACGGAACTCGACAAATTCGTATTGCTGGTCCAGATGGCTATATGGTTGGCTTGGCCCGTGCCGGCGACGGCGGGATTCGCTTGACGATTCTCCTGCGCCTGCGCAAAGCCGGCCAATGCGGCGGCTGTTGCCAGTACTGCCAACCAGACCTGATCTGTAGCTTTCATCGTTTGTTCCCTACTACGGCATGCTGGAACCGGACCGCCAGTGCGCTGAGCAGGATCGCTGCTCCCATCACGAAGAACATCCGCGGCTCCGGCGCCGGCGTCAAGCTCGATGGAATGAACTCGTTCCCGACCCCGGGACTGAGGTCAAGGCTGAACCCCGTGGAGTTGAATGAGGGATCAAAACTGATCATCGGGTCCACAAGTGCGGCCACTGTGGTTGTGGCGTCCGTATAATAATTGGCGGCTGAAACGTTTACAGCCAGCGTGAGCGTGTACTGGGTGTTATCGAGAACGCCTTGTTTGATCGTGTCCTCTACACCCATTACGCAGTCTGCCGGATCGTAGCTACTGCTGCAGAACGCATTCTGCAGCGTCTCGCCTCCCAGTTCGATTCCGGCGCCCACGCTGAAATACGTGCCATCCTGGACTCCGTCGAAGGCAACCAGCGCCTCACCGGTGATGTCGATGGTCGCGCTGGCATTGGCAGGTCCCAAGACCTCGAAATAATAAGTGAGGGTAGCAGACCCGCCGCCGCTCTCCATTGGACCGATAACCGCGTCGGCGAACACCGAGGCGTCCGGACTCAGTGAAACAGTTCCACCACCCGTTGTGCTGTAAGTGGGACCGGGAAGTATCGAGTCCGCCTTCGCCAAGGAGCAGATGCAATAAAATACGAAGAGAGCTACGAAAATGCCCGCCGGCTTCGCGAAGCGACCTTTGTAGCGCGCCAGGTTTCTGTCGAGTTTCCGATGTTTCACAATGACCCCCACTAGATAAAACGGAATCCGTAAACATTTTGGCGTGGGTCCTAGCCACTTTTGGCGGGATCGATGGAAACTCCCGTCGTATTAAGAGGTTACGGCTAATGTGCTAAGCGGCGATACGACGATCGCTGGGACAACGGTGAGAGCAGCTTTGTCGGGATGGGTGAAGTAAAAGTTCTTCATCCACTGAATCTTCGGTCGGCCGGAGGCCTTTGCGTCTCCAGGCAGACCCTTCCAGTCGGTCCTTTGGTGGCGGCGACTCACCATCCCCATGATGGGCGACCTTATCAGCATCATGGGATTGACGGTCACGGCCGAGCCGCCCATGAAATTCTCTACGTCCTGAAGCTGTCGGATATTCCCGAGATCAAAGTGGTGCTGCTCAAGCGGCCCGAGGTGGGCGCTTACGGCGGGGGGGCGGAAGCGGCGAATGCCCAGGCTGCCCGGCGATCGCAGCGGTGCTCCATGACGCAACGGGAAAGATAGCGCGGCGTCTTCCTTTGAAGCCTGATTACGTTCAGGCGTTTCTCAAGGCGTAGGCTGCCAACGAAGATCAGGGATAACCCAGGAGCCTTGGTGTTCCGTGCTTCCACTCCGGAGGGAGAGCGAATCCATCATGATTCGGCATCTTCACCTTCGGCAGACTCTGTTGATCCATGACCTCGTCTTCCTGAATAACACCGTTCTTGAACAAAAGAAAGGCGGTGATGGCGTAAACCTCATCGGGACTGAGCGATCCTTCTTTACCTAGTGGCATACCGCGATGGATGTAATCCCATATTGTTGTCGCGAACGGTGAGTGAACAGACATGTTATTCAAGTCGTTCACGCAGGGAGCAAGACATGGCATCGGCATGCTCGCGTGAGTCTCTTGTTCGGCCCCTTTGATTAATGTGGGAGCGTGGCCTCCGGATGATCCTTTGGCCCCGTGGCATCCCGCGCACCCCTTCCGAACATACAGCACGGCGCCCTCTTTGGCCGTCCCGTGTCCTGGCGGGAGCTCTTTTCCGGTGGGGCTGACTGCAATATCCCAGGTGGCGATTTCCTGAGCGCTCGGGGTTCTACCGACGCCATAAGTGGGCGACTGTGGCCAGGCTGCCTGGCAAATGCTAAAGACCGCGGAGACGAGGAGAAACCTAGGCGAGCCCATTTTGAACGCTCCCATCGCTCAAGACCTTCCAGGGTTGAACCGTATTGTCGGCGCCTTTAACCTGCACCTTGTCCACCGGCTGGCTCCAATATTTCGCCACCTCGGCTCGCGTTGGTTGAACCGTGCCCAGTTCGTCTGTACAGCGCGACATCAGCACATACTCTTTGCCGTCCCAATTCCAATGGAAGCCAAAGCGAGTATGGGCCATTGGATAGGCCGGTGTCCGAAGCTCGGCGGTCTGCCAGCTGTTACCGCCGTCGGTGGATAGCTCCACGCCGCGGATGGCGCCCGCACCGGACCACGCCAAGCCAGAGATTTCATAGAACCCGGGGCCCGGCAATTTCTGTCCGCCGGAAGGGAAGGTAATGACCGATTTCGGTCCAATCTGGTGAGTCAACGCGGCTACTTTCGGGTCGGGATTGATATGCCCGTAGTCGTCATAGGTCATGTAGTAGCGGTCGACGACCTTGATTCGCCGCAAATATTTGATCTGATAAATCCCTTCAAATCCGGGAACCATTAGCCGCAGGGGAAAGCCCTGCTGCGGGCGGAGCGGCTCACCATTCATCGCATAGCACACCATACAGTCGTCCATTGCCTTGGCAAGCGGTATGCTGGATGCGCCCTTCACTTCTTCGGCGCCTTCGGCAATAATCCACGACGCCGGGGTCTGGACGCCCGCCTCTTTGAGCAATAGGGACAGTCGCACTCCGGTCCATTCGGCGCAGCTTGTCAATCCGTGCGTCTCCTGAACCGTTTTGTGCGTCGGCCTCGCACGGTTTCCCAGGCACTCGACGAAGTGAACGCGGGATTCATAGGGGAGACGCTTCAGCTCGTCCATGGTGAAAATCAGCGGCCGATCCACCATTCCGTGGATCATGAAACGATGCTCTTTGGGATCGATGTCGGGAACAAAGGCGCCGCGGTGCGTCGCGGTATAGAAAAGCGAGGACGGCGTGATGATCCCGACTGAGTCCTGAAGAGGAGTCAAGACGTGAAACGTGAGCCCGAATTCGTCTGGCGAATGCCTCTCGGCCACGGGCTTACGTATCGACGTGACGAAACGGGAGCGGTCGCCATACGCAATCAGCTGGTCGACCTTTTCGTTGGGCGCTCCTTGGCTCTGGCCCTTCGCAGGCTGCGCGCCGCTGCCCGCGGCCAAGCCAGCCAACGCAGCGCCACCTTTTAGGAATCCCCTTCGATTAGACTTTTTCGAATCCATGGGTCTCTCCGGTAGGTTAGAATTTCTGGAACTAGGTCTTTGGCCTTCCGGTGGCAGTATACACCGTTTTGAATCCCGCAAAGGTCGTTTTGTGTCGGCGTTTTGTGTCGGCGGGTCACTTGAGTGCAGGGTCGCTGCCGACCCGCGGCTTACCACACTCGGCTGATCGCTGGACCTGCCTTTTGCGCAGCGTGCCGATGGTAGCGTCAGTTCACACGCGCGGAAGCCAATTGGCGCTGAACGAAAGGGTTACCCGCAAGCCTGCTGTTCCAACGTGCCCAGAGCTTGCGGCGTTCCGCCTCCCAGTTCGCGGCTTCTGGGGCGCGGCGATCCTGGCGCAGAATGCGGGCGAGGGCGGCGTAGGCGTTTGACATATAAACCGCGTTGCGAAGGTCGTTCTCCGGATCTGGCTGCAACTCGCTTACCCTTGCGAGCAGGTCGCGATAGGTGCCCGCGGCCTTTGCCGGCTCGCCGATCGCCGCATAATGCTCGGCCAAAGCCCGCAGCGCGAGATCGGCTTCGCTGGCCAATTCGATTTTGGTGGCCGGATAGTCCCCAGTTTGCCGCAAAAGTTCGAAGGCCTCGTCAATCCGCTGTTGGGCATAGCTCTCGCGATGTAGCGCACGGAGTGCAAATGAGGAACTGGCCAGCAGCTTCGCCTCTTCACGGCGGGTTGCGGTATTCGTGTTCTTGGCCTCCCGGTCGCCGCGGATGCAAGCGTCGTAAACGTTCAGCGCGGACTGTGCATCGGTATGGCGTAGAATATCGCCCAAACGGCGTCCCACCTCGCTGGCCAGTTGGTGATTGCTGTTATCATCGGAGTCCTTCATGGCAAACTCGTTCGCGATGTCTAGGGCCTGCCGGAATGCCGCTACGGCCTCTTGCGGCCGGTCCAGGCTGAGGTCCTGATCCTCGCCCAGGATGGAGCCCTCACGAAACAGAGCTAGTGCCAGGTTTGTGCGCTGCCAAGTAGTGTCGGTTTCGGATTGCTGCTCCTCCAGCCGACGCGATTCACGAACGGCAGTCAAAGCGGAATCCAGTTGTCCCGATCCGCGCAGCGCATCTGCCAGGACTCCGTAGGCCAAGCTTTGTTGTCCGCCGGTGCCCTGTATTTGTTGGGCGACCTCGATCGCACGCCGCGAGTACCGAATAGCTTGACCGAACTTGTGGTAATCAGCCATCGATACGGCCACATTGCTGTACATGTACGAAACTTCCCTGATATCGTACGGTTTGGGAGTGCCGAGGGCGAGGAAGCGGTCCATCTGCTCAGCGCTCCGGAGCGCTTGTTTTAACGACTCCTCGCGCCTGCTTTGCGAATCGGCCAAGGCCATGCGGTCGTGCGCGATGGTGGCGGAAGTGAGCAACGCCTTGCCGTTTCGCGAATCCGACTTTAGAACGGATTCCACCCACTCGTCGGCTTTTCGGAGACTTTCATCCGCCGCCGCGAACTGGCCAAGGTTTGGGTTTATCGGAACGCCCTCCACATGTGCCAACTGCACATAGGCGGAACCGATCTCAAGCGCCAGATCCTTGTCCCCGCGCGCCTCGGCGCCAACCTTCTGCAGATATTCGAGCGAGGTGGATACGATCAGTTGCCGGGCCTTGGTAGTGCCGGGGGTGTTGCGGATCGCAACATCGATGTCGAACACCTTGTTCGCCAATTGACGGACTTGGAGGAATCGCTGCTCTGCGATAGAACGCTCGCGGTTCGCAACATACAGCCCGGTGGAGAGACCAATCACGGCGACGGCGCCGGCCGAGACGGGGATCCAATAGCGCCGCACAAACTTTCTCGCGCGATACCAAGCATTTCCGGCGCGAGCACGGACCGGCCGGTTCTCGAGGAACGCCTGGATATCCTCCGCGAATGCGTCCACTGTCGGGTAGCGCTCATCGGGTTCGACGCGAAGCGCCTTACGCACCACGAAGCCGATGTCTTGTGGAACGTCGGGTTTCATTGGGCTTAGCGAAGGAGCTCGGGAGTTCGATGCTTTTGGCGCCTCACCCGGGAGCAGCTTTTGTAAGACCGCTCCCAGGGAATAAATGTCGGTCGCGGTGCTGTGGGCCTCACCGCGCATCTGTTCGGGGCTAGCGTATTCCGGAGTCAGGATGCGGATCACGGTGCGCACATCTTCGGAGGCATCCAGAATTCTGGCGATGCCGAAATCCAGCAGCTTAGGGCAACCCGTGGAATCGACCAGGATATTCGATGGTTTTAGATCCCGATGGACGATCAGGTTCCGATGCGCGTACGAAACCGCCTCACAGACTGCGAGAAACAACTTCAGGATGTTACGCAAATCGAGCTGGCAGCAATACCTGTCGATGGCGACACCGTCGATGAACTCCATAACGAGGTATGGCTGGCCATCGGCAGTGTGGCCAGCGTCAAGAAGACGGGCGATACCGGGATGATTTAAGGACGCCAAAATGCGCCGTTCTCGGAGGAAGCGCTCCTGAAATGCGGGTAGATCGGCGTGGGACCGGACTACCTTGATCGCGACCTGCTGCTCCAACTCGCCGTCGGTGCGTTCCGCCAAGTACACCGCGCCCATCCCGCCGCGGCCGAGGGGACGGATCATGCGATATGGCCCCCACCTAGTCGCGTTCGAAACATACCAGTTGGCCTGCAGAATTTCCCCGGCGGCCTCGGCGATGAGGTTAGTCAGGGATTCGCCATTCTGATCAAATCGAAGGAGCGATTCCACTTCGTTGCGAAGGTCTGGAGGAACTTTCCGCGTGGCGTAATACGCCTCACGTGCCGGCAGGGCAAGGTCGGCCAGCTCCTGAAAGATCGATATCACTTCCTCGCGCAAGAAAGCCTCGTATGTCGCGCTATATCTACGAAAGTACACATTATGTCGGATCACGCCGGTTGCCGCAAACGGCACCGCAACCCCCTACTTACTCGCGGCGGCGCGCGACAATAATAGTAAGTATCCAGGATGCCCTCTGAAGTCACGCTACTACTGCAACGCTGGCGAGAAGGGGATGAAAGCGCCCTCAACGCTCTCATGCCGCTAATTTACAGTGAGCTGCATCGCATGGCGCAGTTATTCCTCCGGAACTGCCGGCCGGGCGAGACGCTACAGCCGACAGCGCTGGTGAATGAAGCCTGTCTCAAACTGCTCGACAACGGACATGCACAATTCGTCGACCGAGCCCATTTCTTGGCGGTTATGTCGAGGGTGATGCGCCAGGTGCTCATCGATTATGCCCGTGCGACTGCCGCTATGAAGCGTGGAGGCCAGGCGCAGCGGGTCGATTGGGATACCGCCATCATCGTCGAGTCGGGGGGTAGCCAGAGCCAACTGCGGACGCTGGAAGTCGATCAGGCGCTGGAGGCGTTAACGGCCGAAAATCCAACTCTGGCTCAAGTCATCGAGATGCACTACTTCGGTGGCATGACGGCCCAGGAGATCGCGCTGGTGGCCAACCGCTCCGCGCACGCCATTCGGCATGAGCTCCGATTGGCGCGGGCGTGGCTGCGTAGGGAAATGGCGCGAGAGTCCTGAGCCCTGAGCCTGAAGGCGGCACCATTTTGTCGGATATATAGAAAAAGGAACCTAACCTACCAGGTCCTGCCTTCGGCCTCTGCGCTCTGGATGCCAAACTACATCCATTCTGAATTCGCCGCCAGAGCTTGATGAAAGCGGTCTGATCTGCATCATACAAGTTGGACGTGATCGGATCGACGCTGCAGCAGTCCAGGCTGGCGCTCGCTCCGCAAGCGGAGCTTCCGCCCGTCGTCACGCGCGGTGCGGTCTGGCCGTATCTATCTTTGACGATCTCTCTTTGACGATCTCTCTTTGACGATCTCTTTGACTTCCATATTTCTCCTATTGGTGTTCGCCGGCAAAATGGATGACACGCTGCTGCAGCTGATCCCGGACTCGGCGCACCGCGATGCTGTGATCGGATGCGAGAGCGGGAGTTTCAAGGGCCCACTGTTGGCGCCAGATTGCTCCGGGAAAAATTTAGATAAGTTCTCTCCTGCCCGCGAATCGGCTCTGGATCGACGCGGTCCGGATCGGCTCCTGCGCTCACAATGTCGAAACGGTCTCCCGCCGGATCGCGAAGAAGCGCCTCAGCCATTTGAGTGCGGCACAAATTCTCGGTGCACAGAAACAAGACCTTCGATTTGATCATGGCTCGTAAGCTCTATTTGCAAAGCTTGATGACGGCTTCGGGTTTGACGGCTTTGTTGCGCGTGCAATATTCCGCATAGAGAAAGCCAAGTAGTTCTTGCAGCGCTTCGGTATTGGCTGTGTACCAGAGGAACGTACTCTCGCGGCGCACCTTGACCAGCTCCTCATTCTTGAGTTTTTCCAGATTGTGCGAAAGGCAGAAATATAGAGACCGTCAAAAATATAGAGACTGTCAAACTTTTCCTAGTACCTAAGGTCCTTTTGCTAGACGATCATGACCCATAAGGCTTAGTTCCACCGCTGGCCAAAGCGAACAACGATTAGCCGCGCGACGCCTTCTGTGTTACCCTGCGCTCGCATTTGGAGCGATTCATGACCAAAACTAAAACATCAGCTCTGTTGTTGTCTTGTACTGTTTCGCTGGCACCCTGCCTGTTGCTGGCGCAGGTTCAAAGGCCCGGAGAGTATCCGCGGGGCGAGAAGCCTTCTCCGATGATGAATTTTTTCGTGACGAGCGAGCCCATCGGCGACGGCGGCAATCTCGGTGGACTGGCCGGCGCTGACGCACATTGCCAAGTGCTCGCAACGGCAGTAGGCGCAGGAAATCGCACCTGGCACGCTTACTTGAGCACGCAGGCGCGGCCCGGCCAGCCAGCAGTGAACGCGCGCGACCGCATCGGCCAAGGTTCCTGGTACAACTTCCAAGGCGAAATGATCGCGCAGGATCTCGCGCACCTGCACGGCGATACGATGGAACTGGCGCATCAGGGAAATAATCTGAATAAGCTCACCGGGTTGACGGAAAAAGGCCAGATCGTGCCGGGCTTGTATGACTATTCCGATCCGCGCGACAACGACTGGAATTACGCCAAAACCACCCGGTTTTCGACTCGCCACGAAATGCTCACCGGTACTCAGACCGATGGCACGGCGTTCACCGATGGTGTCGATCACACCTGCGATAACTGGAACAGCAATAAGAGCCCGGCCCCAGGAACGTCGAACGGAAACCTGAATGCCGCCGATGGCAGGCCTAACGCCCAGATCGGTTTTCCCGACCGCAATGGCGGCGGCAGCGGTTCTTGGAACTCCGCTCACGGAACCCGCGGCTGTGCCCAGACGGATTTGACGCAAACCCACGGCATCGGCCTGTATTACTGTTTCGCGATTAACTAGAGTGGCGGAAAAGCATATGACCAAGCCACCTGCTCACGTCGTCGTCTTGTGTACTTTGATGCTGGCCACTTGCCTGATGCTGGCTCAACAGAACGCGCCGAATACCCAGGGCGTCACGCCGCCCCCCGGTAGCCCGACGCCGACTCCGGCTCGAATGACCTTTTTCGTCACCAGCGTCGGTCTCGGTAAAGGCGGAGACCTTGGCGGACTTGCGGGCGCCGACGCGCACTGCCAGGCGCTTGCGGCGGCTGTCGGCGCGGGCGGTCACACCTGGCACGCCTATCTCAGCACTCAGGCTCGTCCCGGACAGCCAGCCGTCAACGCGCGTGACCGTATCGGCACCGGGCCTTGGTTCAACTGGTCGTTCGCACAACTGGGGGCGCCGCAAAACGCCATCATTTCGGCAGACCTTGCCGAACTTCACGGAGACACGCTCGTCCAGGCGCAGCGCGGTAGCAATCTATACAAACAGTCCACACGCAACGAGCATGGACAGGTCATTCACGGCATCGGCGATACGCCACCGATTCAGCACGAAATTCTCACGGGATCGAAGTGGGACGGCCGTGCTTACATGGATAACGCCGATCATACTTGCAACAACTGGACCAGCAGCTCAACAGGTTCCGCGCAGCTCGGCCATTCTGATCGAATCGGCAATGGCTCATCCTGGAATTCCTCGAACGCCACAACGGGATGCAGCCAGGCAGCGCTGGAAAGCAGCGGGGGCGCGGGCCTTTTCTACTGTTTCGCAATTAACTGACATTCATCGGCTGGTCCATGCGCTTTGCAGTACTCCCTTGATTGAACATGAGGTCGCAAGCTGTGCTAGCGGTGCGGCCGATGTGCTTCTTCGCGGTAGCGGCGATCCCAGCAGCGCGCAGCTTCGCGATCCGGCCGAGTTGGAAAGAGCGCTGAAGATCTCTGAACTCACCCGGCTGGAAATCCATGGCATGGACGAGGAGTTGGCGAAGCTTCGAGGGCCGCTTGCAGATTCCCGCAACCTACTTTACCCTAGAGTTCGGGATCCGACGCTAGCAACCGAAGTTGGCTTTCGTCGAGGTGGGTTGGCTCTTGAAGAGGTCGGATCCAACTCCTCCCGGCGGGGCGGGCCAGCCCATAGAGCCAAGGGCGACCCGTACCATCGCGCCCTCGCACGTTCCGGCGCACCACCGTAGACGTCATATCGTTGCGTGACACCATCGCGCGTGGCGTAGCCGCGCGATTCGCTCGGGTCCGCAACGTTGAACATGTTAGTCATGAAGTCCGTGACGCGGGTGGCGCGGTCCCGCTCCCGCGTCGCACGATCGCGTTCGCGGCGTGTTTGCTGCAACTGAACCAGCTCCAGCACCGTGGAAGAGATCAGAAGCGCGATGAGGATGAACGCCGCCGCGACGCCCGCTCGATGCCGTCGTACGTATTTCCGCAGCCGGTATCCGACGCTGGCCGGCCGGGCGAGCACCGGCTCGCTATTTAGATATCTTTGGATGTCGCTTGCAAGTTCGGAAGCAGTCCCATACCGGCGGCTCCGGTCCTTTTCGAGCGCCTTCAAAGTGATCCAGTCCAGGTCACCCCGCAGCTGGGTGACTAGGCGCTTAGGTTCCGTCTGGCGTGATTCCGCCAAGGCCATGGCCACTTCACGTTCGGTGGTGGCTTTCTTGCCAACCTGCGTGCTCGGCAACGCCGGATCGTCCTTACGTAGCTGTCGTAGCAGCTCGCTGAGAGCCGAGAAAGCTGCCAACCTGTGTGAACATCGTTTCCCGGGATGCCAGGGGAGTTAGCGCTTTAGCGAGACCAAAGTCGATAATCCGTGGAGTAGCCTTTCCATCTGCGTCAAAGACCAACACGTTGGCGGGCTTCAGGTCCCGGTGAATGACGGCCTTTTGATGCGCGTGCTGGACCCCGTCACATAATTGAAGAAACAGCTTGAGTCGCTCGGGTATGCCGAGCTGCCTGCGATCGCAGTATTCTGTAATCGGGCGGCCTTCGACAAATTCCATTACGAAATACGGCTGGCCCTCGGGAGTTGCACCCGCGTCAAACACTTTTGCAATCGCTGGGTGATTCATCATAGCGAGCGATTGGCGCTCGGACTGAAAGCGCTCCAGCGTTACGCCGTCATACGTCCCAGCGCGGATCAGTTTGAGAGCAACTTTGCGCTTCAATGGCGTAGTCTGTTCGGCTAGCCAAACCTGCCCCATGCCGCCCTCCCCGAGTATTTCTCAGCAGGTGGTAGGGGCCGATGAATGGCGTGCTTGGCGCAGTAGGGTGGGAGCCGGTCGCAAGCAGGTCTTGCGGTGACATTGCGGCCGTGGCGGCGGCAAGCGCGTCATTATCGGAAGTGGAAATGCGAGCGGGAAAGACTCATATGGCGATGGTGCTCTCCGAGCAGGAATTTCGGGACCGTGTTTCGACCACACTATCCAGAATTCTTCGCGAGATCTTTTCGAAACTTGGCTATGTCTTCACGGGAGGGAGGCCAGTCCGTATCGCAGGTATTGCAGTGGAATACTAGAGCGCCCGATTTTAACTCAGCCTCAAATTCTTCCCGGCTAAACCTGACTGTCTGGTCGTGGTCGTTCGGGCAAACAATTTCGAACTTCATCCGTTCGCTCATTGAGCCTCCTGATTCGCGGGCGATGCGCGCCGCTCCCTGCTCGATCCGCCTCGTCAGTATGGTAGCGCGAGCCCGCGTCTTCCGATCCCGATCTTCTGGCTGCTTCAGGGGGCGTCGTTGCACTGGCGCTAATCAGCTGCATACGTTTTCTATGGGAGACTGTACACGATGACGCGCGCGGTGGTTTTCGCCACGGGCCAGTTGGAAGGACTCATGCCGGCAGCCACGGCCACTCGTTGGCGTCCGTCAGTCTGATAAGAAATCACCCCGCCACCAAGGGCCGCGCCGGTGGGGTTGCGCCACAGCACGGAGCCGGACGCGGCGTCCAAGGCGAGTACATCACCATTCATATCCCCCGTAAAGACCACTCCGCCAGTGGTGGGCGTGACGGCCGCCACAAGGGGCGTGGGCGATTTATATTTCCAGCGAACACGTCCGGTATCGGCGTCGATTGCGCTGAGCCAGCCGCCCCATAACTCCTTGGGATCGTTGTGGCCGAAGGGATGCTGAGGATCCGAGCCGGGCCAGATAGAGCCGCGCTTGCCGGTGACTGTGGCAGCGTCGGCAACCTTCACGGCAGTGCACCAATCCACGGCGTTAACCAGCAGCAGATTCAAAGCGGGATCAAAAGCCGGGCCGTTCCATTCAGTACCCCCTTGCGTACCGGGGCAAAAGTGCGTTTCCTTTTTTGCGCTTAATGGCGCTTTGAAGTTGGCGCGCGTGGTGACCGGCGTGGAGTAAAGGATTTTAAGCTGCTTATCGGAAGACGCACCTCCCGAGGTCACAGCCGAGCGATCGATGCCGTAGAGCAATCCATCCTTACCGGACGCGGCGGCAATCTGGCGTCCGCCGCTGGTACGAATCAGCGCTGGCGGAGATGTCATGTCCCAATCGTGGAAATCATTTTTGACGGGCTGAACGTAGCTCAACATTTTTCCGGTTTTGGCGTCCAGCGCGATGACTGAACTGGTGTAAAGATTCTCGCCCGGATGCAGAGCGATCAGAAAATCCGGCGCGACATTTCCGGTGGAAATCCACAGCACGCCAGCCTCCGGGTCCAGGCTGTAGCTGGTCCAGGTGGCTCCGCCGGTAGGGGGATTGCGGTCGCTCACCTTCTTCCAGGTGTCGCGGGCGGGGCCGGAATCGGGCACCACATTAAAGCGCCAGATTTGGTGGCCGTCGGCTGCGCTGAAGGCGTAGATGCGTCCGGTAACGCCAAAATTATCGCCGCCCGCATTACCCGCAAAGACCATTCCGTTCCACGCAAGGGGCGCCATCGGGACGGAATCGCCGTCGGCCGGGTCGCCCAGATCCGCCTGCCAACCAGGTTGACCCGTGGCGGCATCCAGCGCGAAAACATGCGCTCCATTGCCTCGAAACAACTTGCCGTCCAGGTAGGCCGCTCCACGGTTGACACCGAGCCCGCCCTTCGGACCCGGCCGGTTATACCTCCACTTCAAGGCGCAGCTGGATGCATCCACGGCGTAGGTAGAGTCGTAGGTGGTGAAGTAGAGCATCCCCTGCACCATCACAAGGCCGCTTTGGAAGTTGGTGGTTTCACCGGTGTCATAGGTGCAGGCGGGGCGCAGGGTTTTCACGTTACCGGGAGTGATCTCCTTGAGCGGCGAGAAACGAGTCGCGCTGAGGTCGCCGTTGTAGGAAGGCCACTCGACGGATTGCGAGAGCCCCGCTGGAGCGAGGAATCCCGCGGAAACAACAATTAAGAACAGTTCTGTCCGATGCATGCGTTTCACAGGATTGATTCTCCGCCAACGGTGGGGGTAAGGCAAGGCACTCGTCAATCACGACCGCGGTGGGTCAATTCGATTTTGGTAAACCGGCGCCGCTCTCCCAAGCCTGCATCAGAATCGGTTTCACGATCTGGGAAAACTCTTGGTATGCGGTCGAGTCAGGTCGGAAGTGGAGCCGGTCGGGCAGAAACAGGTTCTCGCGAACGTTATTGCGGCTGTCAAACAAGACGGAATTGAGATCAATGTAGCCGACGTGCAACGCCCCCCGGCTGTAGCGCTCCATTTCGCGGTTCACTGCCTCCACCACCTCCCAGCGCGCACGCTTTTCCGGCGCCTTTTGGATCGAGGTGTAGAAGAAAAAAGTGTTCGGCGATTTCTCGTGAAGGATTTCAATGTATCGCTTGGTGCGCGCGATGATGGAAGCGGCGTCCTGGCCGGCACTGATGTCGTTGCTGCCGCAATAGTAGACCACGATGCGCGGCTGATACGGCAAAACCAGCTGTCCGATGCGGTTCAGCATATCCTCGGTGACGGTGCCGGCGATAGCCCGGTTGAGAACCGGTAGCGGAGCCATTTGTTCACTCAGGTGGGTCCAGAATTGGAAAATGCTGCTACCGGTAAACACAATGCCACCGTGTTCCGGCGAGGCTACCGTGGATTTGGAGGCTTCAGCGACTTGCGCCAGAGCGGGCATCGAGAGGCCCGCGCATGCCAGAAAGAGACCCGCCGCGATGCGGGCGCGAAGAAGGCGCATTCGGACGTTCACAGGCAAAACTCCCTAGGGCCGCTCCAGCGATATCTTCAGGATTTCGGCATCCTTATTTCCAAGGTTATCCAACTGAACCTGGATCTTCTCGAAGTCCGGGGCTGTGGGGTCCATACTCATGTAGCTGGCGATATGTTGTTTGTCAGCGGCCAGGTCGCCCTTTTCCAGGGCAATCCGCGCCAGCACATACTCGGCTCGGTTCACATGCTGGTGCTTCGGGTCTAGGCTCAATGCAGTCTTGGCGCTTTCCTCGGCTCCTCCGTAATCCTTAAGCTCGGTGCGAGTGATCGCCTGCTGGAGATAGATCTCCGGATAGAAGCGTTTGTCTACTTTCAACAGCGCGTCCTCGGCTTTGGTTGCGGCATCCCACTCACCCAGCTTGTTGGAAATCCGCGCGATCCTCAAGTAGGGCGAGACCAGTTTGGGATTGGCTTCGAGTGCGCGCTCCAGAGCCTCCCGCGCTTCCATGAACATCATCTTCCGCTCATAAAGCGCCCCGAGGATGTTCCAGCCGTCCGCGAATTTGGGAACGGCATTCACGGCCAACTGAAGCTGTTTGATGCCCTCGTCCGTATTGTCAGCGTCCAGAGCCTTCAGCGCCGCCTTATAAAGGGGCCGCGCTTTGCCGGGAGCGTCGGATTCGGAAGTCAGCACAACATTTCCCGCATCTCCGCTATCGCGCGGCGAGAGAACCAGGTCAGGCATGGTCTTTTCGTTGGAGCTGCCGACGAAGGTGGACAGGCTCATGTTGGAAATATCGACACGCGTGGAGCTGAAGCCCGCGAGCGTGGCTTGCAGGTAGCAGACGCGCGTGAGCATCGGATCCAGATCCTGACGCCACAGGTAGTGGCCTTTCTTGTCTGTGATGGGGCCGGGCCCCGATCCCTGACTGTCGCTGCATATCCGCTCGATTCCCGCCGTCTTGGGAGGAGGCGAACCGTCCACCATGACCACGTTGCCCTGCATAATGACTGTGTAGGTGTCCGCTGCGGCGGGCTCGATGAGTGCAAGAGCGCCCGCCGTTATAGCGATGGCCAAAAACAGACGGACGGATACCATTACTACTCCTGCTCGATCACCTTCGCCACGCGGGCGCCCTTTGCAACCAATCCTACTTCTGGCGTTCATATTTGTAGTCACCGGACACATGGCCTTCAACAATGTAGGTGGCAACGCCTTGGCCGTCCCGCAAGAACCGGTACGTCAGTCCAGTGCCGGAAAAGTTAGTTTCCGACTGAGGGAAGATAGGCTGCTTCGGCCCTCCGTTCAGGGCGACGGACAACGTACCTTTGGAAAAAGTAACCTCCACTGTCCGCGGCCCTCCGATATATTGCCCCTTGTAGACGCCAACGTACTTGGCAAGGATTTCGGGAGCGACCTTTACACTCGATTTCTCGGCGTCTGAGACCTTCCCTACCCAGTGCTCTTGCCCACTGTCGGCATTTTCATTGCAGACGGCTTCGAGCATCTCCGTGTCGGCCGCCAATCGCGCGCTCACTGGGACCGTCCAAGCCTTTGAATAAGCCTTGGGATCTTGGAATGTGACCGCTATTTCCAAATGGCCGAAGTCGGTGCGCCGGTAGCGTTCCGTCATGCGCAACGCCTCTGTGTGGGGATAGCCATCATGCAGCCAGGTCCGATCGTTGAATCCCGAACTCTCGACAACCAGCGTGTCTCCGTCCCAGTGGCCTACCGAATATCCCATCCAGCTCGGGTTAGGATCGGATTCCAGACTGCGGCCGTCCATGAAGATCTGACGGAAAGTGAGATCTTCGTTCAAGATGGCGATCATGGCCGGAGTCTGCAGGAACCTCCTCATCCCTCCGTTGGTGCTGTAGCCCGGACCCTGGGGCAGGCATCGATATCGCGGATTGTCCTTACCGAAGGTCTCAGAGTGCTGCTGAAGCAACGCTCGTGCCCAAGGCTGAACTTCATCGGGCTTGAGATCCCCAACATTGCGGAGCGCGATATTGCCGACCGCCGTGTCCACTGGGACTTCCCACAGACCGGTGAAGTCCGGTTTGCCATCGGCTGTGCGCGGCGCCGGAGCTGAAAGGTTTGGTTTGCCATCGGCCGTGCGCGGGACGCCGGGCGTCGGATGCTGCAACCATTGCGCCGCGAGAGGTGTCACGAATGGAGCCAGGATGATCGCGGTCACGAAGATCTTCATAAGCCCGAATATCTCCTCGCAGCCACTATACACATAAGGATTTACGGATGCCATCGGCGTGCCGATGGAGGGCCCATGAGACAGCGGGCTATTTTGCGGGCGTCAGACCCTCAGTCAATTCGATATACGTGCCCCATGGGTCAGTGAGGAATGCGATCCTCAGCTTGGACGCGTTCGCACTGGTGCGGATAGGCGCCTCGGTTTGAATGCCTGCGATTTCGAGCTTCTTCACGAACTCGTCGATACTCCTCACCTCGAATCCTATGTGATCAGCCGAACGGCCCTTGCTGGGTACTTGCGTCACAGCGGCTTTGTCGAATGCGATCTCGGCGCCGGGAACGTTGGCGGTATCGAATCGTCCGCGTTTACCCGCAACGGCGCCGAAGGTCTTCACGTACCAGGCCTGGGCCGCGGGCGTATCCGGAACGAACAGATGGATATGATGCATCTCGACCGGGTTGCGGATCGAGGGGTCCTCCAGGATCTCCACGCGGATATCGTCGGGCGCGGTCAGGAACGCCTGCTTGGGATTTGCCCCCGGCTCAACGTTCAGGCCGGCCGCCTTCCATTTGGCGACCGACGCATCGAAGTCCTTCACGTGAAATCCGAAGTGATTGATCACCGATCCGAGCGTGCCGCCAGTGGAATCCTGCTTGCGCAAGACTATGTAGATCCCCGGGAACTGGATCATCTGGAGCTTTTCATTGTTCACCGGCGTGCCGCCCACCCGGGTCCAGAAACTCACATGCGCATCGATGTCCTTCACGTTCAGGTGAATGTGCCCAATGGCGTCGCCGGTGGCGTTGGGAGCAACCAGCTGCGCGGGCAGGTAGGCTGTCGATAGAGCGGCACAAGCCAACAGTATTCGAAGGTGCATAAGTGGACACTATATCCACGCGGAGCCAGAAGCACAACCGCTCGATTTGTACTATAGTTCAAATTCATCTGGCGGCACAGAGGTCATCGGGAGGAACGTTGATGAGACTCAAGACTGTTGCGACCCTGGCAGTGGCGGGGTTTCTTGCATGGGGCTCTGGAATGGCAGCCTCCGCCGCGGACCTGCCGAAGTTTGAGCCCGATCCCTACTGGCCCAAGCATCTTCCCAACAACTGGATCTTGGGGCAAGTTTCCGGCGTCGCAGTGGATTCCCATGACCACATTTGGGTGATTCACCGTCCCCGCACCACCGATGAGCACGACAATTATCTGCGCGACAAAACAGCCGACTGCTGTACGCCGGCGCCGCCGGTCTTGGAATTCGACCAGGCCGGTAATCTGGTCCAATCCTGGGGTGGAGCGGGGCAAGGATACGATTGGCCCGATACCGAGCACGGTATTTTCGTCGACCAGAAGGACAACGTCTGGATCTCCGGCAATGGCGACAAAGATACCAACCTTCTCAAATTCAACAAGTCCGGCAAATTCCTGCTACAGATCGGGCGTCACGGTACAACCGGCGGCAGTAACGATACCGCGAACGTGAACAAGGCGGCGGGCATTGCGGTGTACGCACCTTCCAATGAGGTCTTCGTTGCGGATGGGTACGGAAATCGCCGTGTGATTGTGTTCGATGCCGACACCGGAGCGTACAAGCGGCATTGGGGCGCATACGGAAACAAGCCCGACGACTCCGCGCCGTTTACGCGAATCTTTGAAGGTCCCGGGCCCCCGCAATTCAGCACCGTGCACGGCATCGCCGTCTCCAACGATGGATTGGTTTACGTTGGCGATCGGGTGAACAATCGGATTCAGTGCTTCCGCCTGGATGGAACCTTCGTGAAAGAGGTGTTCATCGAGCGCAAGACGTCAGCGCGGTTCGGCACCGGCTTTGGTCTGGCTTTTTCGCCCGACAAACAGCAGCGCTTCTTCTACGTGCCCGACGGGACGAATAAGAAAGTGCACATTGTGGATCGCGGGAGCATGGAAGTAGTGGGTTTCTTCGGTGGTTATGGCGGGCACGGTCTGGGCGAGTTCTCGCATATTCACAGCATCGCGAGCGATTCGAAAGGCAACATCTACCTGGGCGAAGTGGATACCGGGCGGCGCGTGTACCGGTGGAACTACAAGGGAGGATCGCATTTATGAGGATGCAGTTTCACGGGTCCAAGGCCGACGCCGTGCTTTTCACGTTGCTATTGCTGCCGCGACTCGTGGATGCCGCACCATCCTCATGTGAGGCACTCTCCCAGCTCACTTTGCCCGATACTTCGATCACTCTGGCGCAGGCCGTGCCGGCTGGGGAATTCGCACTCCCGGGAGACCTTCGGCCCGACCAATTGAATGCCCCCGGGGTAAGGCCCGCGGCCGGTGTTCTGATGAAGCTCCCCTCGTTCTGCCGGGTAGCGGCAACCTTGAAGCCCACGCCCGACTCCGACATCAAACTGGAAATCTGGATGCCCCAGACCAACTGGAACGGAAAGTATGAGGCCGTTGGAAATGGCGGATGGGCAGGCTCCATCACTTACGCCAACATGGCCGAGGCACTGATGAGCGGATACGCCACCAGCGGCACGGACACCGGCCACATCGGTGGCAGCGGCAGTTTCGCGCTGGGACATCCGGAGAAACTGATCGATTTCGCGTGGCGCTCCGAGCACGAGATGACGATCAAAGCCAAAGCGACAATCAAAGCCTTCTACGGCGACAATCCCAAGTTTTCCTATTGGGTGGGCTGCTCGTCGGGAGGCAAACAGGGGTTGAAAGAGGCGCAGAACTTTCCGGACGACTACGACGGCATTGTGGCCGGTGCACCCGTACTCAACTGGACGCATCGTTCTATCGAGGCGCTGTGGGTGGCGCTTGCCGCATTGAAAGATAAAGCCAGCTACATCCCGGCGGAAAAATATCCTTTGATTCACCAGGCGGCCGTCGCCGCTTGCGACGAGCGTGACGGTCTAAAGGACGGCATCATCGGCGATCCCCAGAGTTGCCGCTTCGACCCCGGAACGCTCGAATGCAAGGCGGACGATAGCGCTCAATGCCTGACGCACCCGCAGGTGGAAGCAGCCCGCAAGATCTACCAGCCAGCGATCAACCCGCGCACTGGCGAACAGTTGTCTCCGCGCTTCGAGCCGGGCAGCGAACTGGGATGGCGTGCCATCGCCGGAGGTCCGGCGCCGTTCGGCCCCGCCAACGATTACTTCAAATACGTCGTCTTCCGAAATCCCGATTGGGATTGGCGCACCTTCGATCTTGATCGCGACGCAGCATTGGCGGATCATATCGATAATGGCACTATTAATGCCACCAGCACCGACCTGAAACAATTTGTTGCGCACAAAGGTAAGCTGATTCTTTATCACGGCTGGACCGACACCAACATTACTCCCGCGGCAACCATCGAGTATTTCGATAAAGTAACGGCCCAGATGGGAGGCGCGTCCCAGGCGGCTCAATCCGTTCGCTTGTTTATGGTTCCTGGAATGAACCACTGCGGCGGTGGCGAAGGCCCGAACGTGTTCAGCATGCCGAGCGCCTTAAGCCAATGGGTAGAAGATGGAAAGCCGCCCGAGCAAGTGTTGGCATCTCATGTCACTGCTGGAAAGGTGGATCGCACGCGGCCGCTCTGTTCTTATCCGAAGATGGCTCACTACAAGGGAATGGGCGATCCGAACGATGCCGCGAACTTCGAGTGCCGATAGAGGCACCTTTTATGTCATCGCACCCGTCGCCGGTGTGTCCGCAAACTGAATGCGGCGGGAGTGGTCGGTGGAACCCTGCGGCTGCGCTTTGACTGAGTGCGGCAAGCAGAGAAGGTATCTTCTATCTGCCTAATCCCTATCGGCGTAATCTCTCGGGCGGTGCTGGTTGCAGAATCCAGAATGCAAGCAATTGACGCCGGAAATTGAATCTGCCCGCCGAACAGTTTAGCTTCGAGCGTTGGAGCAGTGGCCGGAAGATCGCAGGGAACCGGTTGCGGCCGGTCCCGCTCGACGACGAAGTTGCACAACGGCGGAACGGCAGCCGGCGAAGCCATTGTCATGGCTGTCAACATGGGCGTCACCATGGGTAACCTGGACTCGCGCTCCCTCTGGGTCCGTTTCTGATCGGCGGTCGCGGGACCATTCGGCGGCGGCTCCGCAGTGACCGTGAACTCCACCAGACGATTCATCGCCGACAACTCGTCGTGATAGGCGGCTTCGTGCAGGCTGGAACAGAACAGCCGCTCCTTGGAGAAGAACAGCCAGAGTCGCTTTTTGCAGTACAGGCAGTGCATCTTGTTTCCCACTTCCAATTTGCAGCTTTTCCTCGTAAGCCACAAGATCCTGAGGTACTGTCCCTGGGGTACTGTCGAATTCAGGAAAACACCTTAGCGGGATAACAGATGGATAAGCAGCTAACGATCCGCCGGCTCGATTCGCAGCACCGTGCCATCCGCCGTGTTGCCTCGAATGGATTTTTCCGTGGCCACGTAGAGATAGCCATCCGGACTCTGGACCGGGTCACGAATCCGCTGCTGGAGAGGAATGAGCAATCCCTCTCGCTGCTCGGCTTGGGATGGCTGGTGAAACGCGATGCGAATCAACTGCTGCGTGGTCAGCGCGCCGACGAACAGGTTGTTTTTCTATTTCGGAAACTTGTCCCCGGTGTAAAAGATAATGCTGGACGGGCTGATGGACGGCACCCAGTGAATCCGCGGATTGTCCATGCCGGGCCGCGCCCAGGGCTGGTGCCACAACCCACCCGTCTCCGGATTCACCGCCAAGCCATACCCATTGCGGTGACCATACGTGTAGATCTCAGGCTTTGCTCCGGCACGTCCCACAAAAGGGATTGTCAGCGGGCACCGTGCCATCGTCGCGCAGCCGCAGCGTCTTTCCGACGTGATTCTCCAGACTCCGAGCCTTTATGCGTAGACTGTTGTCTTCGGTGCCGGTGCAGCACAAGCGGTCACGATCACCGATCGTCACATAGAGCGAGCCGTCCGCAGTGAGAAAGACTCTGCCCGCGAGATTGCCGCCGGTTTCCCAAGCATCCGCTACGAAGATTTCCTGAACATCGGTGAGTTTCGCGCCGCTCAGACGCCCGCGCGCGACGGCTAGAGTGATGCGCTCGCCATCACGCTTGGGTTAGGAGACATAAACCAAATGATTCTGTTCGAACTTCGGATGGATTGCCACAAAGTGCAGTGAATCCTCACTCTCGCCGGGAGGCGTGGGCGAAGTCCATGCGGCTTCTGGCAGCAGCGCGCCGTCTCGAAATAACGCGTAGCCGTCCGTTGCGCTCTGTCACCAGAAGTGTGCGCGCGTCGGCGAACGCCAAACTCCAGGGATGGAACAGGTCTGTGGCGACCGGCACCACTCTGATCTTGCCGTCCTTAGAATCGAGGATCTGGGGAGCATCCTGCGCGCGGGTGGGGGACTGCTGAACGAAAAAAGCAAGAAGCAAACCGGCAGCGAATCGCGATGGTCGACGCGTGGTCATGTTCACAGACGCTATCGGGAAGCTGCACTGATGTCAAGCGTTAAGACCAGGTCAATCCGCTCCGAACGCGAGCAAGACGTTGCCCGGTGTCCCGCGCAGCGTTCCCAAATAACCGGACGTGGCAAAAACCGTGCCGCCAACCACCACGGCACCGGCACAGCCGAAAGACCCTCCTTTGGCGGGCACACCGTTGACGGTCTCAAAATCCCGCACGGCGTTGAAAGACCACATCACTTTTCCGCCGGTATCTCCGCTGGTACCGACGGCACGCAAAATTCCATCCCATCCGCCGGTGAACACCACTCCGGGAATCGCAGTGGCCGGACCCGCCTGGCCTCGGCGGTCCGCGTTGATGCCGGCGTTCCAATCCACCTTGCCCGTTTTGATGTCCAGCACCTTCAAACCACCGCCGGGCTGTTGCAGTGGATAATACACGCGCTCCCCATCCGCCGCTCCACCCCAGACCACTAAACCGGAGGCGGAAGGGGCTTGGCCTTCCCACAATTGGGTACGCCACAGCAGTTTGCCCTCTTTATCGGGATCCAGTGCGATGGCCACGCCGCCTTTTCCCGCGGCCAACAGGATGTCCTTGCCATCGACGGTTTCGAGGATGGCCGAAGAACCACCGAAATCGTAATCCGGCCCCAGCTTCTCCGGGCAATTCGAGTCGGCGGGGTTGCTCGCCTGGCAACGGGCCATGAACGTATCGCCTTCGAACTCCTGGTGATGCCACATCATTTTCCCATCCCGCATGCGAAGAGCCAGAATGGAGTCGCTGGTCGCGGCTGCAATCCGTCCGAAGTTGTTGCCTGTTCCGACGTAGATGAGCCCACGCCTGGCATCCACGGTTGGTGTGTTCCACACCGAAGCACCTGCGGGTCCCCAGCGTTGCTTGCCAGTGGCATTTTCGCCCAGCTCGCGCAAAGGCTCCTGGATGCTCTGGGTGAGCCACAGCACCTTCCCTGTATTCGCGTCTAGCGCAGCCACGGCTCCGCGGGACCGGCAGCACTCGTACTTGGAATCTGCCCCAATCAGCGTCTCGGTGCCGGACATAGGCACATAGAGCCGTCCGTCATGATAGGCCGCCGTCGCGCTCAAGTTATTCAGGCCGCTCCGGACCTGGGCTTTCCAGAGCAGCTTGCCATCTTGCGCGTCGAGGGCGTAGGCGTTGGTGGACCGGGTGACGAAGAAGATGGCGTACTTCGTTCCCGCGTGATCCGTGATGGGCGCGGCGATGGGCGCGAAGCGGCCAAACATATCGGCCTGGTAGGCCCAGTAAACGCAGCCGGTCTTGGCGTCGAGCGAATACACGACGCCGTTGTCATTTCCCACGAATACCCGGCCGAATGCCACCGCGGGTTGCGAATACATGCTGGCGCCACCCGGAAGCCCAAAGGCCCATTTGAGCTTCAGCTTGGGTACATCGGCCGGCGTCAGGCCGGAGGCGGATTTGGTTTCAAAACGGGCGTTACCTGCTCCGCCCCAGCCCGACCAAACAGGCGTGGCGTCGAGTTTGCCGAGTTCGGAATTCACCGGGCACGCGCGCGTCAATTCCTTGAGCGGACCCTCCGATACGCCGGCTGGCGGCTCTGCGAGTTGCGCCTGCATGGAACCCGCGAGGAACGCCAACGCAGCCGACAGTAGGATCAGATATCGCAAGTTTGATATTATCAGTTGCAAATGAAAGCTGGAACAGTGAGAGTTTCAAATAATCTGCGCGACATCATGGTTTGCTCGGCCTTGCTGGTGACGTCTTGGGCGCAGGCGTTCGGCCAAGCGCCAACTGCCCCGGCGCCGGCCGATTTTAGTCCTTCCCTTAGCGGTCCTGTCCGCGACCGGCCCCAGCCAACCGGCTGGCCGCCTCAGGGCCAGACGCCTCGCACCGTGGATGGCAAGCCCGATCTTACCGGCGCGTGGGCGCCCAATGCAATCCGGCAGAATGTGGATTTGCGCGCATCCCTGAAAGGGGAAGGTGTCGCGATTCCGTTTCAGCCCTGGGCCGAGAAGGTCTATCTTGAGCGCAAGGCGAATTTTTCCAAAGATGACCCGGAAGGTCACTGTCTGCCTCCTGGTGTCCCGCGCATGACCACCACTCCCTATCCGTTCCGGATCGCGCAAACACCCAACTTGATCCTTATCGTGTACGAAGGCGGCGCTCACGTCTGGCGGCAAATCTTTATGGACGGGCGCCCGCATCCGGCAGACCCGAACCCGACCTGGCTGGGTGACTCCATCGGACACTGGGATGGTGACACGCTGGTGGTGGACACGGTCGGGCTCAACGGCCTGTCATGGGTGGACGAATCCGGCCTGCCGACAACTGAATCGCTGCACGTGATCGAACGCATTCGTCGGACGGACCTGGGGCACCTGGAAATTGAGAACACGGTGGACGACCCCAAAGCCTACACCAAGCCCTGGAGCTTTACCACTCACCCGGTCATGTTGAAGGGCGAGCTGATGGAATACATCTGCCAGGAAAACAATCGCGACGTCCAGCATTTGGTTGGCAAATAGGTTCGAGCCCTGTCACCACGAACGTGCACGGGATCCGCTTTCGCGAAAACGCAGGAGTCATCCTATGCTCGCTTCGCGGTGCGCGGAGCGAAGCTAATTAGTAGACGGGAGCCAGTAGCGTCCGCGAGCCGTTCCAGCGTCCGCATCGACGGTCGCGAACGACCGCTTTCCAATCGGGCGACGACGGGCTGCGTCGTACCCAAGTTACGAGCCAGTTCCTTTTGCGTGAGTCCCGCTCGGTTGCGGACGTCGATGACGGCTGAGGCGAGCACGAATTTCGTGCACAATGTGCTTCGCAGCTCGATTGCACATTGCGCTAGTTAATGGGCCGGGGCCGGACGCAAAACCGCGGATCAGGCCGGGTCGGTGTAGTTCTAGCGGCGCGTGATTTCGAAGACTCCCGCCGCCAATAGGGCGAGCGTGAGCAAAATAGCTACCACCAGCCATATTTTCGACCACTCGTCTTTGTTCGGGTGCCGCACGTAAGACTACGCACTCTCCTTGTTGGGAAATCTAAACCGTTCTCCGTCGTGGTTGCGCCGCGATAAATCGCGGCGGTCTAACGGCCAAACTCACCAGCGCTCACATTTAATACCAGCCCAGTCGGCCCGCATCGTCTACCGTGCAGGCGTCCAGCAAATCCTCGCGGAACAACGAAAAACAATGGTGATTCCATTCGATAATCATCACGCCATCGCCTCTGGGCGTATTCGTGAATTCCACTTCTGCTCCAATCGGAAGAACTTCAGTTACCCCGGTGTCTTGCTGCAGAACCAATACCGGTTTCGTAAGCGTTGCTTTCACAAGAGGAGAAAGCATGCACGAGGGGGGCCATTCTGAAATGTACTTTCAATCCTGAATTTCTGTGACCACCGAGGTGGGAGCAGTCTCGAGTATCGGCGTGGCGAGATTCACCGAGGCAGGTTCCTTGGCGGCGAAAACGAATCGTCCCGCGATCGCAGCGGCGCCCACGGCTGCAATCGCCATCAGGAACGTGGCAGCATACCCGAAAGTATTCGCGATGAAGCCTGCGGAAAACGCGCTGGTACCGACAAACAGGTCGTAGAACGCGCTCAGCACGCTGACGGCGGACCCTCGCTCACCATTCGGCGTCGCACGCAGCACGGTGGATGCTACCGAGGCCCACGGGAAGGAGAAGCCGAATCCCAGTAGCCCCGCTCCGATCACGGCCCCAGTGAGTGCAGGGCCGGTGGCAAGGATTCCCAAGCCCATAGCCATCGCTGCCAGGCCAGTGTAAAACGTAATCCTGGGATGGATGCGGTCCGGCAATCCGCCCAGGAAGAAACGTGAGAACAAGACGAACCCGGCGTAGGTGGAGAACGCTGCCGGTCCAGAATTGCCGTGACGCGCCAGGAACAAAATCAAAAAACCGGTGATCACCGGGTAGTGTACGTTGACGAATCCGACCGCGATGCCGGCCGGGATGATGGAACGCCGCAACCATCCGCGCCGGCGAGTGTGGTGCGATGGCTGATAATCTTCAGGCACCTGCGTGAGCAGAGCGGCCGCGCTGAGCGCTGCAATCACCTGAAAGCGCGCTGCGTTATGGAATGAGCCGAGCAGTTGGCCGATCAACGGGCCGGCCGCGATGCCTCCCCATATGCCGCTGCTCACGTATCCCAGCGCGCGGGCGCTGCGGTGTACTCCGGCAACTTCTACGGCCCACGCCGCGGCTCCGGTGTAAAGACAGGCTTCTCCAAACCCTTGTAGGACGCGCGCCAGGTAGATGCCGCCGATGCCCAACGGCAGAAGGTACGCCAGGCCCGCGAGTGTGCAACTGGAGAGCCCGGTGAGAAACGCCCGTTTGCGCCCCTTTCGGTCCGCCAGCCGGCCGGCGATGACGCGGCTGCACAAGGCGACCACCGAGAATGTCCCGATGACAAATCCAACGGTGCGGTCAGACCCGCCAAGGTCATGCCGGACATGCGGCGCCAGTTGCGGTAAGACACTTCCGAACCCCAAAAAACCCAGGAAAGTTGCTACGATCAGCCACCAGAATCGCCCGCTCAACTCAAAATAGCCCCATTGCTCCATGATTGCACGGGGCTGCAATAGTGCATCTGGATACATCCACCGCGTCGAGTTTGATGTCGCCTATCAGGTTCATTGATTCCTGCACTGGTTATGCGCGGGAACGGGAGTGATTTGTGCCATAGTGCGATAGAATGACCGCATCATGAGAAGCGCCTTTTGTTTGGCCGCGTTCGCCATGGTCCTGGCGGCCGTTGGTCTTTCCGCGGCCACTCCCGCAGTCTCCAAAGGGCGCACCTTCGATGGCCATCCCGATCTCAGCGGGATCTGGCAATCCATGAGCACCGCCAATTGGGACCTCCAGGATCACCCGGCGCAGGCCGGCCCGTTCTTCCAGCTCGGCGCAGTGGGCGCCACCCCGTCCGGCCAGGGTGTTGTGGAAGGCGGCGAGGTTCCTTACAAGCCGGATGCTCTGAAGCAGAAGCAGGAAAATTTCAAGAATCGCTGGAAAGACGATCCGGAAGTCAAATGCTACATGGCTGGCATCCCGCGCGCGAACTACATGCCGTATCCGTTTCAAATCGTCCAGACACCCCAGTCCATCTTGATGACTTACGAATACGCCAGCGCGAATCGCGTCATCAATATGTCGAAAACGCCTGTGGAAGCTTCGGTCGACACCTGGATGGGCACCGCGAATGGCCACTGGGAAGGCGACACTCTGGTAGTGGACAACACTGGCTTCAACGACGAAAGCTGGTTCGATCGCGCCGGCGACTTCCATAGCGATCAGTTGCATGTGCTGGAGCGGTTTACTTTGATCGACTCCGATCACATGAACTATGAGGCGACCATCGAGGATTCGCAGGTGTTCACGCGGCCCTGGAAAATCAGCCTGCCTTTGTACCGGAACATTGCGAAGAACGCGCAATTAACCGAATTCAAATGCGTGGAGTTCGCCGAAGAGCTGCTGTACGGCGACGTTCGCAGGAAAGCCAAATAGGAGATCCCGATGAAAGCTCAATCATGGCTGCTGGCGTCCAGCTTTGCCGTTGGCTCGTTGGCCTTTGGCCAGAGTGCATTTGAAGCTCCCAAAACCCCTTGGGGAGATCCCGATTTACAGGGCGTCTATACCACCGACGATCTTAACGGAGTGCCGATGCAGCGTGACGCCAAGTACGGGACGCGTCGCTTTCTTACCGAGCAGGAACTGGCCGAACGCGCCAAAGAAGTGAAAGCGGAGAGGACCACCATCGATACGGGCGTGCGTCCCACCACTGGATTCTGGGCTCTGGTTAAGGACGGGGGTGTGGATGCGGCCGCGGCTCCCGCGCAGTGGATCGAGTACGCCAGACACGCCACCGAGCTGACATCGCTGGTCGTGGATCCTCCGAATGGCCGGATCCCGCCTCTCACGCCGGAGGGTGAAAAGCGCCGCGCCGCTCAGCCGAAATATTATGACATGCGGCCGGCATCCTGGGAGGATTTGAGCACTTACGACCGCTGCATCACCCGCGGCGTCACTGGGTCGTTCTTCCCGTCCATTTATGGCAACGGATCGCAGATTTTCCAGATGCCGGGCGAGGTGGCCATTCGCTACGAGATGATTCACGAAACCCGCATCATTCCGCTGGACGGGCGTCCGCACGTGAGCGCGGGCCTGCGCTCCTATATGGGCGATCCACGCGGCCATTTTGAAGGCAACACGCTGGTTGTGGAAACCACCAACTTCATCGGCGGAAAGGTCGATGTGGGCGGTGTCCCCTATAGCGAAGATCTAAAATTGACGGAGCGCTTCACTCGCGTGGCTCCAGACATCATCGACTACAAAATCACGATTGACGATCCCCAGACCTTCACCGCGCCCTGGACTGTTGAGTTCCCCATTCGTCACGAACCGGGCTATCAGATCTTTGAGTACGCCTGCCATGAAGGAAACCATGCGATGCACAATCGCCTGAGCGCCGCTCGCGCTTTGGACCGGCAAGAAGCGGCAAAAGCTGCCCAGGCGGATTCCAAATGAAGACCCTCTCTTTCGCACTAATCGCCGCGGTCCTGTTGGTGCGGGCCGATACGACGCCTTCCGCCGCCCCCGTGGTCGGCATGCTGAACTACATCCACGCCGTCAACGATCTCGAAACAACGCTCGCTTTTTACAACGACGTTTTCGGGTTGAAAGGCGAACCGCGGCCATTTCCGAATCCAGGCGTTCCTGCGTTGACCAATTCGCCGGGCGTATCCCTGCGGCTGGCAACTTTGAAATTGCCGAACGAGAGCTTTGGATTTGAGCTGACGCAATTCTCGGGTGTGGACCGCCATCCGGGCCGTCCCAAGCACACCGATCCCGGCGCCGCGTTGCTCGCTCTGCGCGTCAAGGACATTGCGCCGGTGCTGGCGGCCATCAAAAAGAGAAAAGACCGGATCGTCACCTCGTCGGGTGCACCGGTCACCATTCCCACTCCGCGGGGTAACATTCAATCGTTGCTCATCGAAGACCCGGATGGTTACTTCATTGAGGTGGTCCAGTCCACGCCGGCCGCCGGAGTTACGTCCGAAGGCAACGTTTACGATGCCTCGGTTGGCTTGACCATCGCCGACCGCGAAAGCACATTGAAGTTTTATCACGGGCTGCTCGGGTTCGATCTCAACGGCAAGCCTGACTTCTCGAGCGATCCGCTGATCTCAGATCTGGTAGGCTCGCCCCACGCCCAATCTCGCGAATTGGTCGGGAATATTCCGGGCACCAAAGCTCTGATGGCGTTTTACGAATACAAAGGAGTTTCCAGGACTCCGTTCCATCTGCGCGTTCCCGATCCCGGCGCGCCCGCTATCGCGCTACGCGTGAAAGATTTGGATGGGCTGTTGCTGCGCATGCGAGCGGCTGGTGTTCCAGTCACGTCGCTGCGCGGCGAAGTGGTGCAGTTCTCGCCGACCATTCGGAACATTTTCGTCGAAGATCCAAACGGGTTGAACATCGAGCTCTTTGAGTCCAAACAGTAGCTCATGAAAGCATTCGCTCTCATCGCAACGGCGGCAATATGGTTCGCTCCCAGTGCCGCCCAAGCCCAGCAACTGAATCGTCCGGCAACCGTTTCGGGGCATCCGAACTTTAACGGAATCTGGCAGGCTCTGAACACGGCCTATTGGAACCTGGAAGGCCATTCCGTGGAAGGATTGAGTAAAGATTTTTGGCAGCTCGGCGCGATTGGCGTCATTCCGGCTGGCAAAAGCGTTTTGAAGGGCGGAGGCGCCATCCCCTATCTTCCCGAAGCGCTCAAGAAGCGCGACGAAAACCGCTCCAAATGGCCCGCGGCGGACCCGGAAGCCAAGTGCTATATGTTGGGCGTGCCGCGCGTCACCTACCAGAATTTTCCGTTCCAGATTTTTCAGGGTGACGGTGATCTTCTGATGGTCTATCCGTTCGCCGCGACGAACCGGATCATTTATATGAAGGATCATTCGGACCTGCCGGTGGATTCGTGGATGGGCAAGTCCAACGGAACTTGGGAAGGGGGCGTCTTGGTGGTCACCACCACCTCACAGAACGGCCAGTCGTGGCTCGATCGCGCGGGAAACTTTGCGACCAATCAGTTGAAGGTCACCGAGCGCTTCAAGCTTCTGGATGCGAATCACATCTGGTATGAGGCCACGCTCGAAGATCCGCAGACATTCGCCAAGGCTTGGAGCATCGAGATGCCGTTATATCGCCTGATTGACGACCATGCGCAGCTTCTGGAGCATAAGTGTGTCCCGTTCACCGATATGCTGCTCTATCACGACCTGCTTCAGCCGAAACAGTAATATTAAAGAAGGAGTCAGCCCATGCGTTCGAAACTGTTTCCACTCGGAGCGATCTTGCTGCTGACGGCAGCATTGCCGCTCGCGGCGCATCATTCGTTTTCCGCGGAGTTTGACTCCACCAAGCCGCTCACGCTCGAGGGCAAAGTGGTCCAAATGGAGTGGGTGAATCCGCATTCCTGGCTGACCATCGACGTGACGAAGGCCGACGGAACGGTGGAGAGGTGGCGTATCGAAGGCGGATCGCCATCGGTGTTGCTGCGCCTGGGCTGGAACAGAAACTCGCTCCCCGCCGGGACCAGAATCAAAGTGGTGGCCTTCCAGGCCAAGGACGGCTCACTGCGCGGCAGTTCGCGCAGCATCGAGTTTCCAGACGGCAGGAAAATGGATCTCGGCGGCTCGGGAACCAAGGAAGAGCCGCCGAAATAATCGCGCCTTCGCAAGCGCTGCGCTATTGCGAATTTGCGGGCATGGAGCACGCGAAATTCTTCGCGTCGTTCGGATCACCGCTCCCGCGATAACGCGCTGTCTGCGGATACGGGCATAGCGGGCGCGTCAGGGCCTTTGAGGGATCGTTTACTGCTTTTCCCGATCCAATAATTTTCGACGGAGCCGCGCCACGTTCCACCCAGGCTTCGAGCGCCGAGAGGACATTGTGATCGGCGTCCGCGAGCGTAGGATTGCGTGTATTGCCGAAATCATTCGGGCCGATGCCGCCGCCGCAATGCGCCATGCCGTGAACTAGAAACAGCCGATAAAAATCCATCGGATCTGTATTGGCGTGTCGAGCGTCATTCTGGTGTCGAGCATCGGGAAAACGGCTGAGAAAGGCCCGCACGCTTTCGTAGTAATCAATCGAATTCAGCGGCGAAATGGCTGCGTCGCCCCAGCCGTGATACTGAATCAGCTTGCCGCCGTTATCGCGAAACGAACGCAGGTCGGGATTGGTGGAATTCAACACAGGGCCGGCCTTCGCGTCGCCAAACTCGACATCCGTGTCGAAATTCAGCTTGCGAAAATCCCAGTTCGATTGCTCGAAAACAGCCTGTCCGTAATAGGAATTTCCAAAACTCGCCTGAACGCCAGGCGGCACAATCCAGGGCGACCAGGTGCCCGGAACAGCTTCGGTGCCCATGGGATATCCAGGGAAGATTTGTTTGCCAGTGCGCGGAGTTTTCGGGCCGCTATAAATCTTGCGTAATGTGGCCACCTGCCCTTCCGTGAGACAGTCCGTTGCGTCGCCCGCTTTGCAAAGCAACGCAGCCGGATCGAAATGGCAAGCTCGCGGATCTTCAAGAAGGCCGTCTTTCACTCCGTCCAAAGCGTCACAGGCGGCCACCACCGCGTGTTGGATCGCCGGCAGCTTCGCGGCGGGAATCGGTGTCTCCGCGAGCGCTTGCTCATTCCAGATGAACCCGGTGAACAAGTGGGACCAGTTGTTCGCCGGCGCTCCGGCGATGATGCCGTCGAAATCCTCTGGGTATCGCTGGGCTTCCATCAGGGCCTCGCGTCCGCCATCGGAGCAGCCGCCAAAATAGCTCCGGGCCGCTTCGCGTCCAAAATAGGCACGCAGGATGGCCTTGGCCTGGATGCTGGTTTCGTGGACCGCGCGATAACCGAAATCGATCAGCTTTTCCGGGTGACCGACCGCCCAGGGCGCGCCCGGAACCGGGCCGGCGCTCTGATGTCCATCGTCGGTTGCGGCCACGGCATACCCGCGACGGAGAGGATCAGCCAGGGCTGTTTGATCAATCGATCCAGCCCAGCCGCCGTTGCCTACTTGCAGATATTTCCCGTTCCATCCGGAGACTGGAAGCCAAATTTGTAAACGAATCTCGGAATCCTTGGTGGGACGCGCGACGGCTTGCACGTCGCAATGAGCGGGAGCGGTAACAGGAGCGGCGTTCCCTGGGCCAGCCGATGGGACGGCGCCCTCGGGAGCACTGACGGCGGACGTAATCGTGGTATGCGGCAGGCTAAGAGTTGAGAGGCCGGAGCACGCCTGTTGAGCGAGTAGCGATTCGATTGACGCAAGCAGCAGCGCGCCGGCGAACAGACGAGTGAGCATCGAATTCTCCTCCGACGACTATACTAGAATCATTCGCTCCGAAATCCCGGGGACATTCTTATGATGAGCGACCCTTCCCAGAAATATCGACCATTCGAGCCTATTCCGCTGCGCGATCGTCAGTGGCCATCCCGCACCATCCAGAAGGTGCCCGTCTGGTGCAGCGTCGATCTGCGCGATGGCAATCAGGCCTTGATCGAGCCCATGGATACGGCCCGCAAAACTCGCATGTTCCTCAAGCTGCTAGAGGTCGGTTTCAAGGAAATCGAGATCGGCTTTCCATCGGCTTCGCAGACAGACTTCGACTTCTGCCGCGACCTGATCGAGCGGAATCTCATACCGTCCGACGTAACGGTTCAGGTGCTGGTGCAGGCGCGCGATCCGCTCATCGAGCGCACGTTTGAAGCTGTCAAGGGTATCCGCCGCGCCATCGTTCACCTCTATAATTCAACCTCCACTTTGCAGCGGCGCGTCGTCTTCGGATTGGATCGCACGGGCATAAAGGACATCGCAGTCAATGGCGCGCGCAGCGTCATACAATGCTCCGCACAGTATCCGGAAACCGAATGGGTATTCGAGTATTCTCCGGAAAGCTTCACCGGCACCGAGCTCGACTACGCAGTCGAAGTATGCGAGGGCGTGATGGACGCGTGGCATGCCACGCCCCAGCGTAAGGCGATCATCAATCTGCCGGCCACCGTCGAGATGTCCACGCCGAACATTTACGCCGATCAGATCGAATGGTTCAGCCGCCACACATCCCAGCGCGAGTCGATGATCTTGAGCCTGCACCCGCACAATGACCGCGGCACCGCGGTGGCGGCCACCGAGCTCGCCCTGCTGGCAGGAGCCGATCGCGTGGAAGGCACGCTCTTCGGAAATGGCGAACGCACCGGCAACGTAGACCTGGTTACGCTGGCCATCAACATGTACTCGCAGGGCCTGGACCCCGGCCTCGATTTCTCGCGCATCAATGACGTGATCGAGTGCGCTGAGTTCTGCACTCAGTTGCCCGTTCATCCGCGCCATCCGTACGCGGGCGACTTGGTCTTCACGGCGTTCTCCGGCTCGCATCAGGACGCTATCAAGAAAGGCTTCGCCGCTCAGAAGCCCGGTGAGTCTTGGGCCATCCCCTATCTGCCAATCGATCCGAAAGATCTCGGCCGCAGCTACGAGCCGATTATTCGCGTGAACAGCCAGTCGGGCAAGGGTGGCGTTTCTTTTCTGCTGGAGCGCGACTATGGCATCAAGATGCCGCGAAAAATGCAGATCGAATTCAGCCGCGTGATCCAACAGATCACAGACGCCACGGGCCGCGAGATCACCTCGGCGGAAATATGGCGGGCTTTCAAAGCGGAGTATCTCGACCAGCTAACGCCGCTCAGGATGCTCGAACATTCCGAGCACTCGACAGGCGAGAGCGGGGAACTGCGGGCTAGGGTGAGCGACGGCGCCGCCGAGCACGCCATCTTCGGCGAAGGCAACGGCCCGATCGACGCTTTTGTCCACGCGCTGAACAAACACTTCGATCTCGCGATCCGAATTCTGGATTACGACGAGCACGCGGTGGGAAGCGGCGCCGATGCCGCCGCCGTCTGTTTTGTGGAATTGCGAGCCGCCGAGAGCGATGCGGTGATGGGCGTCGGGATGCATCGCAACATTCTGACTGCCTCGCTGAACGCGATCACCAGCGCCCTGAATCGCGCCATCCGCGACCGGCTGGTCTCGCTGCGCAAACCTCCGGTCCAAGCCCCGTCCGTGCCGGCATAGCTAAAACCAGGAGCGTGCGTGTTCCTTACTTCGCTTTGGGATGCGCTCGTTCGAAGCGTGACGTCTCGATGTACCCACGGATGGCGGTATTGCCTTCGTGGCACGCGTATTCGTACATCTGATATTTGTTGTCCAGCTTCAATGGAAAGGCGACCGCCCAGGGCGAAACCACTACATCCGGATCCTCCACCCGCATTTGATACTCGATCGTATCGTTGTCGGTGCGCGTGAAGCGCTCGGTGATCCGTAGGTTTTCCGTCGTCGGGTTGAGTGGTGGAGAACCGGGAACGCCGGCATTGGTCATGTCCGTTTTGCCGTTGAAGTTCGCCGTTTCCACCAGCAGCGTGTTGCCTTCCCAGTGCCCCCTCGATTCACCTAACCACTCTTTGATGGACGGATCGAGCGCCGGGCGCCCGTCGGTGGGAATGATGCGAACCTCGTGGGCCATTTCGAGCACGATGAGAACATAGCCCGGGGACTGCATGATCCGGATGCCATTGTTATAATTGCGCGGCAACATGGAGACTGGCATACCGCGCGTGATGCAGCGGTCCCAGCTATCGAAATCGTCGGGGCTATCGAATACGGTCTGGCCGGGTTTGTAACTGCCGTGCATCCTCTCGTATAGCTCTTTGCCCTCGGGCGTCAAGGCGGGGAAACGCCCATTCGCCGGCTCGCTGATCAACGACGTTAGCCTTAACACCTCGGTGCCGGAGTCGGCCTGAGGGATCGCGCCAGACTCGAACCGGTCGTTTCGGGCCTTCGCGCTCTTCTGCGCAGCGGCGTATTCTTCATCAGTCATCAGCCGCCGGTCGCCGTACTTCTCCGGCCGCTGCAATGGTGTAGCGATCAAATGGTTGAGAGGCCAGATACCTTCGAGCGAAGGCTCGCCCCATGAGGTTTTGGGCGGCGTCCAGTTCTTATCAGTCGCCTGGCCCAGCGTCAGGCCGACAGTCATCGCGCTCAAGACCAGAATGCGCTGGATCATCTAAACACGGATCATATCATTACAATGAGTTTTATGCGGATCGCGCTTCTGTTGCTGTTGGTCATCTCGATTCTGTCGGCGCAAACCGATACACCCGATGCACACATGGCTCGCGCGAAAGCGGCGGCGGGCGACGATTTCCAAAACCTATTCGAGTTTCAATGCAACGGCCCTGGTCCTGGAGGCCCTCGCGCGTCACTTGGAACGGCCGCCGCTGCGGCAGGAGCACCGCGCCCAGGAGCGCCGCGGCCGGCAGGAGCGCCGCGGCCTACAGGAGTGAGACCGCCAGGTCCACCGGACCGATCGACATGGCATGCCGAACCGTTAAAGGTCTTCGACAACCTCTATTTTTTCGGTCAGTCCGAGTACGCTGTGTGGGCCATAACGACATCACAAGGGATCATTGTCCTCGACACCATCTTCGATTATTCGGTCGAGGATGAAGTTGCCGGCGGGATGAAGAAGCTCGGTTTGGACCCGGCCAACATCAAATATGCCGTCGTCAGCCATGCGCATCCCGATCATGATGGAGGCGCGAAGTTCCTGCAGGAACATTACGGCACGCGAGTCATCATGTCGCCGGCCGATTGGGACGTGCTCGATAGGAGAACCATCGGCGCCAAACCCAAACGGGACATGGAGGCTACCGACGGCCAGAAGCTCACGCTCGGCGACACCACGCTGACGCTCCACATCACGCCAGGTCATACGCCCGGCACCATCTCCACTCTGTTTCCCGTGAAGGACAATGGGACGCCGCACCTTGCCGCTCTGTGGGGCGGAGTGGGGCTCAATCCGGATAAGGAACGCGTTGAGACCTACATCCAGTCGGTGCAGCGCTTCAGCGCTATCGTGAAGCAGGCGGGAGTGGATATCATCTTGGCCAATCATACCGATTGGGACCGGTCCAAAATCAATCTTCCGCTGCTGGCCCATCGCGCGCCCGGCACTCCGAATCCTTACATCGTGGGTGATGCAAAGGTCCTGAGCTTTCTCAAGGTCGCCGAAGAATGCGCCAGCGCCCGCGTAACGCAGAGTGCTTTACCCTGATGCTTTACCCTGAGGAGATGAGACCATTGCTTGCGCTCCTCTTCGTCGCGCAGTGTTGCTTGTCCGCGCAGAGCCCGGATGACGGTGTCCGGCACGAGTTCGTGATCCAGAATTTTCACACCGAGAGCGGCGCAGTGCTGCCCGAGGCGAAAATCGTTTACGGAACATGGGGGCATTTGAACGCTGCCAAGGACAACGTAGTATTGCTCCCGTCGCACTACCTGGCCAACTATCACGGATACTTATGGCTGATCGGACAAGATCGTGCACTCGATCCCGCCAAACTTTTCCTGGTTGCCACTGAACTGTTCGGCAGCGGGAATTCGTCGTCACCCAGCAATACGCCGGAGCCGTTTCACGGTCCACGGTTCCCCGTGATGACCATCCGCGATAACGTTGACGCGGTGCACCGGCTGCTGATCGAGGATCTGAAGGTCACTCACCTGCGCGCGCTGATCGGATTTTCCATGGGGGCGCAGCAAGCCTTTCAATGGGCGGTGAGTTATCCGGATTTCGCCAGCCGCTTTGTCGCGACATCGGGCACGGCCAAGACTTACGGGCACGGTGTGGTGCGGCTGGAAGGACAAATCGCCGCGCTCACAACCGATCCCGCGTTTCAAAATGGCGATTATACGTCTCCGCCGAAAAACGGGCTGGCTGCGTTTGGAATGGTGTGGGCGGGCTGGCTGTATTCGCAGGAATGGTGGCGCAAGGAGTTGTGGCGTGAAGGCGCAGCGCCTGGAACCACCTTCGAACAGGTGATGAATGGATTCCGAACGCGCTTCTCGGCCGACGCCAACGACTATATCCTGCAAGCCCGCACCTGGGAGAAACACAACGTGGGCACGACGCCCGGCTTCGGCGGCGATGTAGAGAAAGCTCTTCGATCCATCCAGGCTCCGTTCCTCTATATGCCTTCCCAGACGGATCTCTATTTTCCGATTAACGACGCACGCTACGAACAAGCTTTCATCCCGCACGTTACGTTTATGCCGATCCCCTCACTATGGGGACACACAGCCGGCGCGGCGAGCAATCCAGCGGACGCGAAGTTTCTGAATGAGAACATCGGAAAGTTCCTGGCGGCGGGGAATTAGAAAGTCCCGGAGGCACGTTTTCGGAAGCGTCGCATGGCAGGCGCAAGCACCCGGTTGAACCACATCACCAAGGCGGTCGAGAACAGGATGGCCGGGGCGAGGCCCAGAATCACCCACAACAGCTTGACTCCCCAGCCGCCGAAATTGCCGTAATGAGCGAACGAAAATACACGCAGGATGCGAGCGCCTAGCGTTAAGGGACGCCGGCGCGGGAGGGGTTTCGGGGCGCCGATCTGCGCGACGCCGGTTGAACTCGGAGGCGTCGACTGAACCGATCGAGGGGGATTGATCGGCGTAAAGACTTCTATCGCGGCGCGGAAGGGTTGCGGAAAGACGAAGTATCCGCCCGTCAATCCCCACATCAACAATACGGCAAAAGTCCAGAAGCCCAGCGCGCCATGCAAATCGTAGACCAGCCGTCTCCAGCCAACGTTGGAATGGATGGTGAGGCTGTGTAGCCAGCTCCCCTGACCGGGCCACCACACGATGATTCCGGTCAGACACAAAGCGGCCACGAGAAAACCTCCAATGGCATTTGCGGTCATGCCGGCGCTATCCAAAAGAAGGCTGCCATGCAGCTTGCCAAGCCACGACAGCCAGTGGTAAAGCGCTGCCTTGTACCAGACGGCCTTGCCACCCGCTTCCAGCCAATCGTAGATATCGTTTCGAAAGACAATCGCGCTGCCGCTGGCGCAGACGATCACTACATAGAGGCCCAGCAACAGGCCGGACCACAGATGCAGCTGGAAAACGAGCTTTCGAATCCAGGTGGTCTTGGGCCGCCACAGCCACTGTCCCCACAGTCCGGCGCGACGGCCTTCAACTGTATTGGTTTCGCTCAACTCAAGCCGTCGCCGGCATCGACCGCGTAAACTGCCCTGCCTCCTGAATCGCTGCGCGCCCGCCGGAGAGCACTCCGTGCATGGAAACGAAGCCGTGAATCATCCCAGGATAGCGGCTGATGGTAACCGGTACGCCGGCCTGCTTCAGGCGCTGTGCGTAGGCTTCGCCCTCGTCACGCAGCGGATCGAACTCGGCGGTGATGACGATGGCGGGTGGGAGTCCCGCGAGATTCGGCGCCAGAAGAGGCGAAACCTCCGGATGACGTTTTTGATCGGCGGATGTCAGGTAATGGCCGGTAAACCACTCCATTGCCGCGCTGGTGAGGAAATATCCCTCGGCCAATTCCCGATGCGACTGGGTTTCGAGAGAGCTGGAATCGGTCACCGGATAAATCAACACTTGTGCCGCCAGCTTCGGGCCGCCTGCATCGCGGCAGCGCATGGCCACCACGGTGGCTAGATTACCGCCGGCACTGTCGCCACCGACGGCGATGCGATGCGCATCCACGCCCAACCGCTCGGCATTGGCAGCTACCCAGAGCGTAGCCGCTTGTGAATCATCCACCGCAGCGGGGAACTTGTTTTCGGGCGCGAGCCGGTAATCCACGGAAATCACGACGGCTCCGGATTCCTTCGCCAGGGCGCGGCACACAGCGTCGTGCGTCTCGATATTGCCGAACACGTATCCGCCGCCGTGAAAATAGACCAGCGCCGGACGAAGGCCGCCATGTCCGGAGGCGTACACGCGCACTGGGATGTCGCCGCCCGGCCCTGGCACCGATAAATCTTCCACGCGTTCCAGGGCGATGGGCTCGCCGCCCATCATCTTCATCCCTTCCACGCGGGCGCCTCGGGCTTCCACAGGGTCCTGGCTTTCGAGCGGTGGCGCACCCTGGGCGTCCATCATCTCTAACAATGCGCGCACCTCCGGGTGCAAGCGTTCGCTACGGGTTATGGTTTCGGGCATGAGCAATCCTCCGAATCATGATACATCGCGAGCGGGAGAAAAATTTCGTAGAGTGGATGGGATGAGAGCGGCTCTTTTTACGGCGCTTTTCGTTCTAGACCTCGCCACCCCTCTGGCGATGGGGCAGAAAAAGTATGACCCCGGTGCCACCGATACGGAAATCAAAATCGGGAACATCATGCCGTATACCGGCGCGTTCTCCGAATATGGTTCCACCGGGCGTGCAGAGGCCGCTTACTTTCAGATGATCAACGATCGCGGCGGAGTGAACGGCCGCAAGATCAAACTGATCAGCCTGGATTCCGGTTCCGATACCGCGAAAGCCAACGCCCTGGCGCACCAGTTGGTGGAGCAGGATCAGGTTTTGTTCACCGCCGGCAACTGGGGCACGCCCGCCAATCTGGCGATCCGCTCCTACCTGAACGACCAGCAGGTGCCGCAGCTTTTCGTTGCGGCCACTGAATCGGTTTTTGATGATCCGTCGCATTTTCCCTGGACCATGGGATTTCAACCCACCAAGCGAACCGAAGGGCTGGTTTACGCCAGGTACATCCTCGAGAACAAGCCGACCGGCAAGATCGCGATCCTCTACTCGCACGACGCGGACGGTGATGAGTGGCTGCTTGGGATTCGCGACGGTTTGGGGTCAAAATCCGCGGGGATGATCGTCAAGGAGGCGGCGTTTGAGTATTCCGATGCGGATGCACTGGATGCTCAGATCGCCACGCTCAAGGCCTCCGGCGCGGACGTTTTCATGAACCTGGCGGTGGGAAGATTGGCGACCCGCGCCATTCGAACAGCCTATGAGATGGGCTGGCATCCGTTGCAGTTTATCCCCAATGCATCGCTGTCCGTCGCCGCCTTTCTGGAGCCCGCGGGTCTGGAGAAATCGGCGGGGATCATCACCAATGCGCGTTCCAGGAATTGGCTCAGGCCGCAATCAAAAAATGACCCGGGGGTTCGCGCGTTTTTGGAATGCATGAAAAAATATAACCCCGACGCCGATATTCGCGATGCCAACAATGTGTATGGCTACGAAGTGGCCGAGACCGTGGTGGAAGTGCTGAAGAAATGCGGCGACACTCTCACTCGCGCAAACGTGATGAAGCAAGCTGCCAGTCTGGATCTGGAACTCGGTATGCTTCGGCCAGGAGTGCGAGTCAAGACCAGCGCGACGGATTACCAGCCGATCAAGCAGCTATTTCTGATCCAGTTCGATGGCAAGGAATGGACTGGGCTCGGAAAAGTAGTCGGCTACTGAATTGACATGGGTACCGGTCCGGAATAACCGGTCATTTCCAGATAGCCGAGGCCCTGGAGCGGCTGGCCCTTCTTCGATGCGCTCACCTGGATGGAACCCTCCCAGTAAGTGGGTGCGGAGCGTGTCTTGCCCGCGAGTTCCTGCTGTGGCAAGCGAGTGGTGAGTTGAGCGTCCAGATCCAGAGCAGGAACTCGAATGCTCCATTCGATCGGATAACGGCCGCCGGAGTTGGGGCTGGCCCAGATCTTCCCAGGCGTGAGCGAAAAGTCTTTCGCGGACAAGTGCATTGATCGGCCTCGCGGATCGATATAGGTGCCCGCGGAAAATGGATCGAGCGTTCCGTCCTTGCGGCGCAACTGGAACAGCATGATTTCGGACCCGTCGGAGAGCTGGAGACTAAACCAATCCCAACCGCTTTGGTTGGCCGCGAGTTGGTGCGTGAAGAACTCGTGGTCCATCCAGCTCTCGCCTTCCACGTTCCACCGCTGCCCGTCGATGACGATGACGCCGTTGGTCTTCAGGCGCGTAAACGAAATGTAGTGCGAGGCTCGGCCCAGCCCTTCGGCTTTCTGGCTGATTCCGTTTTCACCATGAATGACGGGCGGCTTCGAGGTCTTCATGGTGAGGTCGAACGAGAAGCGAGCGGCCACGGCCTGCAATCTTTGTGACGCCATTCCTCCCGGCGCCCGCGGGTCCAGCTTCCATTGCGCTTGCCAGTTCCCGTTCCACACGCGTGCCTGCTCCTGATCCGCCCCCGCGATGCCGGCGCCCGAGCGATTCAGACGTTCGGCATAGAGAAAATGCCCGCCATCCAAATTGCTGAGGGCCAGGTGAGCTAACCAAAGATCACGCACATCCCAGACACCAGGTGCAGTCGCGCTCCGGTCCACCCCTTGGCGGAAAAAGGTGAGTTCGAAACCAAAGCGCCGGCCTGTGGAAGTCCGAAGATTCCCGGTGTAATACCACCACTCGGTCTGGAATTCGGGATGGTTGAAGTTGTCGCGAGGGAAGGAATAAGGATAGCCCGGCTCAGCCAAACGGAACGGCTCACTCGTGGCGGCGCCCAGTTGCCATACCAGCAGCAGCGCGATGCTACTCTTCATGAATCACCTCGATGGGCACCAATCGAGTAGCCATTCGCGCAGGGTAAATCCCAGCGAGCAACGTCGCCAGGTACACGATGGACAATCCACTGAGCAGCACCCTGACCGGCCAGTGAAACTGGATGGTCCAGCCGAAGGACTGTTTGTTGATCACGAAGATAAGCAGCAATGACAGAAAGAAGCCGAGAATCACGCCGGCGATGTTCGCCAACAATCCCAACAGGCCGGCCTCGAATAGAATGATGCGGCGTAATTGAGGCTTGCTCGCGCCTAGAAAACCGAGCAACCCGAACTCCCGGCGGCGATCCATCACCAGAGCGAGCAAGGCGCCGCCTACGCCCATGATCGCGACAAACACCGCTACGGCTTCGAGCGCATACGTAATCGCAAACGTCCGGTCGAATACGCGAATCCCTTCCCGGCGCAGCACGCGATTGGAAGCCACCAGAACCTTGTGCCCGGCCAGCGCAGCCAGCACTACGCTCTGCCCTTGCTCCTGGTTCACGCCGGGCTTCAGATACACAGCCACGTCGGAGGGGCCAGCGTCCGGAAGGTATTTGAGCAGCGTGCCGCGATCCATCAGAATGAAGCCACGTTCGTTCGAATAGTCGTAATACACATCCAGAACGCGAAACGGAATACGCGCCGCTCCTAAAGGCAAGACCAGCGTGTCGCCGGCATGAACATTGTGTTTGTTGGCAAAAGGCTCGCTCACAAGCACCGCATTGCGGCCCACCAGTTGCGGCCAGACCGATGCGGGCTGCGCTCCGGAAAGCAGGGGTCGAATTCCGTAGCGTCCCGCCAGCCGTGCCTCCATACCGCCCAGCGTGGCGGGTAAACCTTGATAGCTGATTTCATACGCGCGCAGCGTGTCGACGGCTTCCACCTGCGGGAGCCTGGCGAGATCCCGGGGAATATCCGCGGACATGACGGGATGCCGATCTGTCCCCAATGGCCCAGCCGGGCGCACATATAGATCGGCCTGCAGACGATCGCCCATCCAGATCAGCACGGTCTGGCGGAAGCTGCCCACCATAATTCCCACCGACACCAGCATCGCGAGCGCGGTGGAGAGAGCGCCCACCAGCACCGAAGAACGGTGCAAGGAGCTCGCCAGCCCGCGCGTAGCTAGCAACGCTTCCACGCCGAAAATCGCGCGCATCGCGCCGGCCAGCGCCGCCGAGAGTCCCGAAACCAAAGCAGGAATTGCTAACGCAGACGCGCCGATCAGCAGTAACGCCGCCAGATAACCGAACATTGGTTTGCCTTCCACCGGCCCTTGTTGCGACGCGAGCCATGCGCCGGCGCCGAGCACCGAGGAGAACATCAAGTCGCGCCCGCTATGCATTCTGGCTTGGTAATCTCGCCGGCCGCGCGCCATCGCTTCCACGGGAGAAACCTGCGATGCCTCCCAAGCGGGCGAGAACGCCGAGACAACCGAGACGCCCACTCCTATGGCGATGGCGATCCAAGCGTCCATCCAGGAAAGTGAAATCGCACCCGGCTGGCTGCTGACGTAGAGGGATTCCACGGTTGCAGCCACCATCTGCACCGCCCCCAGCGCCATCAATCTTCCGAGCGCGATGCCAACCAGAGCACCAGCCAGACCCAAGGCCGCGGCTTCGCCCAGAAATCCAGTGAGGATTCCAACGCGTGTTACGCCCAGCGCTCGCAGAATGCCGATCTCGAAACGGCGGCGAACCACGGAGACCGAGATGGTATTAAAAATGAGGAACGCGCCGACCGCCAGAGAAACATAGCTCAGCACCCGGAGATTCCAGCGGAAAGCCGCCAGCATGCGACGGTTCTCGTCGGTTTGCGTGCCTTCGCGCGCGACGGCAAGTCCGGCGGGAAGCGCAGAGCGAAGTATCGATTCCCACGCGTCCATATTCGTGCCGGAGTCTTTGGGAACATCGATCAGAATCCGGTCCAGCTTTCCTTCATTACCAAGCACCCGCGCGGCCGTGGCAAGATCCATCAGAACGATATCGCCCGCTCCCGCCGGTAAAATGCCACGGACCGTGTACTCAGCGGAGGTGTCGTTGATGATGAGCTGAAGGCGATCTCCCGCCTTGTAGCTTAAGCCGCTCCCGACTAGAATCGAATCTCCATTCTCTTGCGCACCGCCTTCCGGAATGGCAGCCGACTCTGCTACCAGATCCACCCCAATCAACGGGACCGCTCGGCGGCTTTCCGAAATCATCGCGTAGGCTTCCATTCGCGGATGCACCTTGATGGCGTAAGGCAGCGTCGCCAAACGCGCCACGGCTTCCGGAGGCACGCCGCCACCCGCGGTCACTTCAAATGCCGCGTCGCCCAAAAGCGTTTCCATCGAGGAGCGGAACGAACCTGCCGCGGCTTCTCCCGCAAGTTCGATCGCTAAGACCGCCGCTACACCCAATGCGACTGACAGAATGGCGACTGCGGTGCGCAGGCGCTCTTGTCCGAGCGGCCGCAGAATCATCTGGTAGAACAGCCTGAATTGCGTCACTTGAGCTGCACGCGGGAGGGTGGTTGTAGCAACTCTGTCACGCGTCCATCGCGCAGATGAACAACCGTGTCCGCCATGGCGGAAGCTTCCGCGCTATGTGTCGCCATCAGGATGGTGGTATTTTGTTCGGTTGCAATGGTCCTAAGCAAAGACAGGATCAGGTCACTGGTGGTGTCATCCAGATTGCCGGTGGGTTCATCGGCGAGAAGCAGGCGGGGGGAATGAACTAGCGCGCGTGCGATAGCCACTCGTTGCGCCTGGCCGCCCGAAAGTTGATGCGGCATGCGGCTGGCGTAGCCATCCATCTCGACCCATCGCAGTTGCTCGAGCGCTGTCTTGCGCGCATTGGGCGCGCCAGCCAGGAGCAACGGCAGTTCCACGTTCTCAGCCACCGACAGCGTTGGGAGTAATTGGAAGGACTGAAAGATGAACCCGACTTTCTCACGCCGCAGGCGGGTGAGTGCAGCGTCGCCGAGACCGGATGTAACCACGCCGTCCAGTGCGACGCTTCCGGATGTCGGAAAATCCATGGCGCCGGCCAGGTTCAACAACGTGGATTTGCCGCAGCCGCTTCGCCCCACCAGAGCCACAAATTCGCCCGCCTGGAACTCCAGAGAAATGTCTTCGAGCGCCACCACCGGGATTCCCTCCGTGATGTAATGCTTGCCGACGCGCTCCAGGCGAAGAACACTCATCTCTAACTATGGCTGCAACTCCGAAGTCACCGTCGATCCTTTCAATCCCGGCACCGAGGAAGCCATCTTCACCACAGTCGTCGATTTCTTGTCGATCCAGAATGTCATCTTGCTCGCGTCGCCCTCGGCGAAGAGCTGCACCTTAAACGCATCGAAGGTACCCGCGGGAACGGTGACACGTTCCGAGCCGACCACAGTCAACTGCATCAACTTGGACTTCTGCTTTTGCACGTCGAAATTGAGGAACCTGGTGCTGTACTTTTCGGCCAGCGGCAGGCACGCGATCTCCTGCGGCGCGCCGGGACCATCCGCAAAAAGCGATCCGCCCAGATCCACCGCCACCGGCGTGGTTTTGCCGTTGGTGTCCATTGTTCCGGTAGCTTTGTTTCCGGCAAACTTCACGCTGGTGGTGTTCTGGCCTTGCTTCAGCGTGCGCCGGCGCGGAACCAGGGTGGTCTTGTCCAGCGTGGCCGAGTCTGTCGACTGTCCTCCGGGCGTGACGATGGTGTCTACGACGGTCCAGCCGTCTTTGGATTCTGCGATGGTCGTCGATCGCGTCATCGATATGGTCTGATCGCCCACCAATAGGCTCATCTGATATTTCCAGGTGCCCGCTCGCAATGCTGTGGCGGGCTTCGGCGCACCCACCTGTTGTTGGGCTGCCAGGCATGAGGCCAGCAACAATAGCTGAGCGCTCAATGCATGCGGACGTGCCATGGGACCATTTCCTCCGTCAATTGGTTACTTAACCATTAGACCGAATTTTCCGGGGGCGGCGCATGAACTGTGAAAGCTCGGTAAAATCTTGAGCGAGGGCGCGACAAGCTTGAGCTTTGTAGATGCCGGCGGCGTGCGGCTGTACGTAGAAGAAACCGGAACCGGAGAGCCGATCGTCTTCGTTCATGAGTTGAACGCGGATTCTCGGGAGTGGGAAGCGCAAGTCCGATGGTTCTCGCGTTCTTATCGGTGCATCGCCTTCAACGCGCGCGGTTATCCGCCTTCCGATATTCCAGAAGACCCCGGTTTGTACGGCATGCCATTCGTGGTGGATGACATCGCGGCAGTGTTGCGAGGCCTGGGCATCTTGAGAGCCCATGTGGTGGGTTTGAGCATGGGCGCATATGCCGCACTGCATTTCGGATGGATGTATCCGGAAATGGCGAGATCGTTGGTGGTAGCGGGTGTAGGATCCGGCTCGCCTTCCGCGCATCGAGCCGCGTGGGTGGCGGAAGCGGAGGCCACGGCGAAAGCCTATCTGGAACATGGATCGGCTGAGGTCGCTGAAGTTTCCGGCCGTACACCCACTCGCGTGCAGCTACAGCGCAAGGACCCTCGTGCATTCGAGGAATTTCTGTCGCATTTGCGCCAGCATTCCGCCGTCGGCAAAGCTCGGACTCTGGTGGGGTATCAGGCGCGGCGACCCTCGCTGCAGGATTTTGAAAGCCAGTTCCTGGGCCTCGAGACCCCGGTTCTATTGATGGCAGGCGATGAGGACGAGCCTTGTCTCGAGACTACTCTTTGGCTCAAGAAAACACTCCCGAACGCTGGACTTTGGATTTTCCCCAACACGGGTCATGCCATCAACCTCGAAGAGCCGGCCGCCTTCAATCGCACTGTGGGGGATTTTTTTAGCGCAGTGGAACGCGGGCGCTGGCGGCGCTGAGCCTGGCCATCGCCGATTGTGCTATCAGTGATACACATGGCATCGGAAGAAGAACTGAAAGCAGAGATCGAGCGGCTGCGGACCGAAAACGAAACACTGAAGAAACCCGCGCGAGGGCAGATGTCCCTGAAGGTGAGCGAGAAGGGCGGGCTCTCCGTGTACGGCCTGGGACGCTTTCCGGTCACGCTGTATCGAGAGCAATGGGAGAAGCTGTTGGCGATGGCGGATGAGATCCGGAAATTCATCGCCGCGAATGACGGGGCGCTGAAGAAGAAGGAATAAGGCTGAACATGCCTAACTCACGCCGCGGATTTCTCGGCCGCGCCTCCACCGTTCTCTTGACCGCCCTGGCAGCCTGCCGAAGGCCATCGGCGAGTTCGACGGGTGCTGCGTCAGCGGTTTCGCCAGACGCGACGCCAGGCGCGCCTCCGGCTTTCGGCACTTCCCCCGAAGCAGGACCGGTAGTCTCCGCTTCCACCTTCGCCGAAGCCGAAAAGCTGGTGCAATTCGAGCTCACCCCGTCGGAGCGCGAACAAGCGGCCGGAAATTGGCGCAGGTCGATGGCTGCGCTCTACGAACGCCGCAGCGGCCCTCGCAAGTTCTTTCCACCGGCGTCGGTGGCGCCGGCTACACAATGGAACCCCATCTTACCCGGCCAACCGGTCCCGCCCTCGCGCGATCGATTTATTCGCTCGAAGAACCAGTCGCTCGCAGTGCCGACAAAAGATGAGGACATCGCCTTCGCTCCGCTATGGCAGCTTTCGCGATGGGTGGAAACCCGCCAGCTCACCTCCGAGCGCCTCACGCACATCTATCTGGACCGGCTGCAGCGTTTCAATCCCAAGGTGAATTGCGTCATCACACTCACCAGCGACCTGGCCATGTCGCAGGCCCAACAGGCCGATCGCGAGATTGCCGCGGGACACTATCGCGGGCCTCTGCATGGCATCCCGTGGGGCGGTAAGGACCTTCTCGACACGGCCGGCATTGCTACCACCTACGGCGCCGAGCCTTATCGCAATCGAGTGCCGGCGCAAGATGCCGTCGTGGTGAAGCGACTGCATGACGCGGGAGCTGTCCTGGTTGCCAAGTTGAGCCTCGGCGCGCTGGCGCTGAATGACATCTGGTTCGGCGGCCAGACCGTGAATCCATGGCTGCTCGAAGAAGGGTCGGCCGGTTCGAGCGCCGGCCCAGGAGCATCAACCGCCGCTGGGTTGGTAGGATTCGCCATCGGCAGCGAAACGGGAGGCAGCCTGATAGATCCCGCCATGCGCTGCGGCGTCTCCGCGTTACGCCCCACGTTCGGTAAAGTAGCTCGTACGGGCGCGATGACCTTGTGCTGGTCGCTCGACAAACTCGGACCCATGTCGCGCGGCGTAGAGGACACGCTGCTCGTTTTGCAGGCCATCACGGGCCCCGATGCTGGCGATGCATCGAGCGTTCCGAGCCACCTGGACTTCGATGCTTCCGCGCCTGTCACTGGGCTGCGCGTAGGATACTTTCCCAATTGGATGAAGGAAGCACCGGCTACCGACGTCGATCGCGCCGCATTGGAAGCCGTGAAGAAACTCGGCATGGTTCCCACCGAGGTTTCGCTTCCCGATTGGCCCTATGATTCGCTGCAGCTGATTTTATTTGCCGAAGCTGGGGCCGCTTTCGAGGAACTCACACTTTCCGGCGGACTCAATCAACTCAAGGTGCAGGTTCCCGATGCCTGGCCCAACTCGTTTCGCCAGGCTCGCTTCCTGTCCGCCGTCGACTTCGTTCAGGCCGACCGTTTTCGACGCAGCGTGGCCCAGGAAATGGCTCGCATCTTTTCTCAGGTGGATCTGCTTCTGGTCCCGTCGCTGCAGGATGAAATGCTTACCCTCAGCAATTTCACCGGTCATCCCTCCATCACTCTTCGCGCCGGGTTCATTGAGGTATCGGAGGCGCGTAGCGATTGGGCTCCGGACCCCGCGCACCCGCTGCCCAAATTCTCTCCCCCGCGACGAGTGCCGCACGGCGTCACGCTAATCGGCCGGCTCTTCGATGAAGGCACTATTGGACGCGTGGGGTTAGCTCTGGAACGCAGCTTCAACGTAGCCGCCGAGCGGCCTCCCGGATTTTGAGAGCTGGCCGGATCGTCATTTAATCATAACGATGGCCTCGGTGCTGCTTAAGATGGTCTCTTTTGTATCCGCCGTGGTGGATCGAACCTGTTCGATCTTGAAACGAGTTGTCCCCGCCTCGGCCGTGGCCTTGATCTTGAAGTGGTAAATCGCAATCAATCCATCCGCGATGGGATTTTGCCCGCCGGATAGTGTGCAACTGTACGCATACAGCCTGCGTGTGGTGCAGTTGAGCATTTTTCCCGAATCCTTGGCCGCGCTGCCTGGTTCCGGGTCGGCTTCTATTTCCATCAATTGGGCCGGGAAGTAGACATCCCACTTCAAGGCCACGGGAGCTCGAGTGGGTTGTGATTGGGCCGAGATTTCCAGCGTAACTTTGTCCCCGCGAATTTTGGTGACAGGCGACGCGGAGGGAGTCTGACCAATCAGCGATGGCCGAACCAGGAGCGTGACGAGAAGGGCAATGAGAACTCTGGTCCGATTCATGTAAAATGGCCGCGTGCTTGATCGGCCTGTTCTCCCCATCCTGACATTGTTAGTGGTCCTGGCGGCGCTTCCCTGCGCGGCGGCTGTCTCCGGCGAAGCAGTGTACCAAAGGCGCTGTGCCGCCTGCCATGACCATGCCACCGAAACTATCCCGCCTCGCGACGCGCTCAAGCAATTGTCCGTCGCGCGAATCTTGCGAACGCTGGACTTTGGCGTCATGATCAACGTCGCCAACGTTATGAATCGGGAGGAGCGCGAAGCGGTGGCGAACTATCTGGGCGTCAACCGCGTGGATGACGCCACTGTGCCGCCGCAAGCCTACTGCTCGGACCGCACAGTAAACATCGGCGCGTCGCCGAGCCCGATGTGGAACGGCTGGGGACCCGATCTGACCAACGCGCGCTACACCACCACCAGCGGCATCACGCTGAATCAAGTTGGCAAGCTCAAGCTGAAGTGGGCCTATGCCTTTGAAGGCGATGTCAGCGCGTTTGGCGCACCCACGGTGCTGGGGCGCACGCTGTTCATCGGTAGCGCGGGCGGCGCGGTGCAGGCGCTGAGCACGGACACCGGCTGCGTTCACTGGGTGTACCAGGCCAGCGGGCCCGTGCGGTCCGCTATCGTGGCGGTGCCCAACGGCAAGACGCACGTTCTGGTGTTCACCGATCTTACGGGATGGGCCTACGGTGTGGAAGCGGAGAGCGGAAAACTTTTGTGGAAGAAGAAGCCGGAGCCGCACGAATCCACCAGGTTAACGGGCACGGCTGCTGTCCATGATGGCGTGGTCTTTATTCCGGCCGCTTCCTGGGAAGAGACGCGATCGGGCAATCCGGAGTATCCGTGCTGCACGTTCCGGGGCAGCGTGACCGCGTTGCGCGCCAAGGATGGAACCGAAGTGTGGAAGACCTACACCATTCGTGAGAAGCCGAAGGCCATTGAGAAAGGTGCGGGAACCGTCGGGACCTTTGGTCCGTCGGGCGCGGGCGTTTGGGGATCGCCCACGCTGGATGCCAAGCGCGGACTACTCTACATCACGACGGGCGACAATTACTCAACGCCTGCCACTGATATGAGCGATGCGGTGGTAGCGATGGAGATCAAAACGGGAAAAATCGTATGGTGGAAGCAAATGACACCTGGCGACATATTCGGCGGCGCGTGCACCGGCGGAGGGTGTCCCGGGCCGGATTATGACTTTGGATCGTCGGTGGTCATGGAGAAACTTCCGGATGGCCATGAGGTGTTGCTGGCGGGACAGAAATCGGCCGTAGTTTACGCGCTGGACCCCGACAAGAAGGGCGCCATCCTGTGGCAGACTCGCGTCGGCAAGGGCGGCACCAACGGCGGTGTGCAATGGGGCATGGCCAGCGACGGCAAACAGGTCTACGCAGCCGTTTCGGATTTGGCGAGGAAGGCCCCTCCAGGCACTGTCATCCAGGTAGGATTGCCGCCCGATCCAACGCAAGGGGGAGGGCTGACCGCGCTTCGAATCGAGACCGGTGAGAAGGTTTGGTACGCGGCCCCGCAGCCGTGTGGGCCGACGCCCAAGTGCAGTCCCGCACAGCCCGCGGCCCTGACGGCCATACCCGGCGCCGTGTTTTCCGGGTCGGACGATGGACACCTGCGCGCCTTCGCTACCGAGGATGGACGCGTGTTGTGGGACTTTGACACGGTGCGCGAATATCAAACCGTCAACGGAGCCCGAGGCAAAGGCGGGTCGCTCGATGGCGCCGGTCCCGTGCTGATCGGTGGCATGCTGTTCGTGAATTCAGGTTATGCGCGCAACGGCGGCATAGCCGGCAATGTCCTGCTGGCATTCGCGCCGGAGTAGTGCACGCAGGATCTTCAGATGAAGCTCGCTTCAGATTATGGTTTGATTAAACGGCCGTCAACGGATTAAGGCGCACGCAACTCCGCGCTGCGCCCTGGTTTTTTGTACATGGAGGAACCATGAACTTGAAACCGATCCGTTGTTCGATAATTGGCGCTGCGATGCTTTTGACGGCTGCGCTGGGCTCTGCCGACACGCCGGGAAGACATCCCGCCTACCTGCATGCGCGCACCGACCTCAGGCGAGCTGAACGATTGATGGAGGCGCCTGAGGAACCCAACGTCCGGCGGGATCTGGCGGCTGCCGGGCACGAAGCACAGGAAGCCATCCGCGAAATGGATGCAGCGGCGCTGTGGGACCGCAAAGACGTGTTCGACAATCCGCCGATAGATACCTATCCCGATCGCCCCGGAAGATTCCACGCCATCGGGAAGTTTCTGTTTTCGGCCAGACGCGACATCGAACGCGAAGAGGATAACCCAGCGGCCCGTGCCTGGCGGGACCGTGCGATTCATCACATCGACGAGTCCATCCGGCTGGTGCGGCGCGCGGCGCGTGATGACTGGCGCGACGATTGGTTTAAGTGAGGCGCGATCGAAGAGATTTCGCGGCTAGCGCTCGCCGCCGAACATGTGCTTGGGGTCTTTATTATTGTCCTGGCACAGGTATTCATACATCTCCTGATCCTGCTGCCATCGGATAAGCCACCCTCCGGTCCACGGCTTGGTGTACGCGCCGGGATCGTCAATGGTGGCTTCATATTTCAGCGTGTTGTAGTCGGTGCGCGTGAAGCGCTCGGTGAGGTGCAGGAATTCGGTGTGCGGAATCCCCTCGCGCGTCAGCCAGAATCGTTCGTTGAAGCCGACGGTGTCCACCACCAGCGAGTCACCCTCCCAACGGCCGATGGAATGGCCGAAGAAGCTCGGGTCCAGGTTTTTGGGATGCGGCTGGCCGTCCATGTGGATAATCCGCCAGGTGTGCGGCCCGCCCACCTCGAGCATGTAGACGCGTTTCTCTTCGGGCACGTCGACGAACTCGAATCCATAGGGCGTATGAAACAGCCGCGGTCCGCCGGAGGGCAGGCACTTAGTGTGCGGGTCGTCCTTGGTGGTGGTGCCCTGCCGGTAATCATAGAGGGCCCGGGCCCACGGCTGGAACGGAACCTCGCTGATCTTCATATTCGTCGGCAGGTTCATGCGAGGGTTGTCGATACCACCGCGGATATTGGTCGCGAGCGTCGAGCCGGCATTGCCTTCCCACACGCCTTTTTCCCCAGGCAGCGGGCCCAGGTTGACGTGACCATCGGGCCAGTGCGGAGTGGGACGAGGCGGCTGGGTGTTACGGGGACGATCCAGGCGTCCCCCATTGAGACCCGCGGGCGGTTCATCCTGCGCTCGGAGCGAGAACGCCAACGCGCAGCAGAGGGCCGCGCCGAAAACCCGGGTCAACCAGGAAGATTGCATGGCCGGCGGTCTTACTGCGGGCCTCGTTCACTCGAAGCGGCGCCCAGCTTTTTACCGGTAGCCGTCATGGTGACGGACCGTGCGTTGGCCTGTTTCGCGCCATCCTTGGCAAGCGTGCCTTCCACCGTCACCTCGTCGCCCACCTTCATGGTGTTGCGCGTCCAGCCGCTGCGCTCCAGGCCGTTCGGCGGACCCATTTCGAGCGCCCAGTTGGTGACGGTCCCGCTTTCGTCTGTAACATCCAGGTAGAAGTAAACATGCGGATTCATCCACTCCACCTTGGTGACTACGCCTTTCAGCTGCACCTGTTTCTTGCTGTCGTACTCGGCCGAGAAGGCGTGATGCGCCGGAAGCGGCGTCACCGCCAGGATCCCACCGAAAACTACAGCCAACAGACCGAACGCGCTGGATCTCATCGAAGCTCTCCTCTGGGGATTCATTATATGTCACTGGCATATCTGTAGCCAGCAGCGCAGAAGTTTACCGGATGGGCCCTGCGCCCGGTCCCACCATGTGAGGCTCGTCCTTCGAATTGTCCTGACAGAAATATTCGGGCAGGTCCTGATCCGCCACCCAACTGAGCGTCCAGGCGCTCGTCCAAGGCCGCGTGTAGGTCCCCGGATCATTCACTTGCACTTCGTAGCGCAGGGTGTTGAAATTCGGGCGTGAAAATCTCTCGGTAAGGCGCAGCGCTTCGGTATGCGGCAGGCCGCCGTTCGAAAACCAGAAACGCTCGACGAAAGCGTCCGATTCCACCACCAGCGTATCGCCATCCCAATGCCCCGACGAATAGCCCCAGTATGTCGGGGTCACATCTTCACTCTGCGGCAACGCGCGTCCGTCCAGGTTGATCAGCCGCCAGTTGCGGTTGCCGCCGCCCGACATGACGAAGACGCGCTTCCGCTCAGGCTGCTCCAGGAATTGAATGCCATGCGCCACCTGAAACAAGCGCGGGCCGCCCGGTGGCAGGCAACTGAGCATCGGGTCGTCTTTCAAAAGCGTGCGCTGGCGATACTCATACAGGCCCTTGGCCCAGGGCTGAAACGGCGCCACCTTGCCCGCGTCGTCCGGGTTCGCCAGAAGCCCGTTGCTGTCCATTTTGATATTCCCGGCCGTGGACTCAACCAAGCTGGCCGCGCTCGCATGCGCCCAGTAGCCCGTTTCACCGGGCACCACGCCCAATCGCGGGTGGCCATCGGGCCAGCGCGGCGTAGGCTTGGCCTGTGCGCGGCTTGGCGCGGCTTCCGTATCCGGCGCTTCCGACAATTTCTTTCCGCTGGCCAGTAGCACGGTTCTGCCGCTTGCCAGCTTGCTGCCGTCGCGTGCGAGCCAGCCTTCGATGGTTACCGAATCGCCCACCTTGAGCGCATCTCTGGTCCAGCCGGCGGTACGCAAATCCAGCGGGCTGGCCCACTCCACGGCCCAATTGACGGTCTCGCCACCGTTGTCCCGCACGTCGACGTAAAGGAAGGCATGGGGATTGTTCCAGTCGAAACGGGTGACGATGCCGCGCAGAGTGACCGGCTTATGCTCATCGAATTCCGCGCGAAGCTCGTGGTGCGCCAAGATAGGCAACGCGGCAACCACCATGCACGCCGCGGCAACTACCAGCTTGCCCAACTTCACTCGGTCCGCCTTTTGCCGTAATTTTTAGCGAGGTAATCAAGGATCATGGAAAGCTCTTCGTCAGTCACCGGCGCCCCTTCGGAGATCATCCCTTTGGTCAACCCCCGCCACTCCTCCCGGCTCAACTCCTTGCCCTGTAGCCGATCCAGATTGTGGCAGTAAGTGCAAACATCCTCCACCAGCTCGCGCCCGCGATCCTTGGCCTGAGTTCGGTCCCGCTCAGCCGCCGCTAACGAAAGAGCAGCTGCCATCGATATCGCCACTCTTAGGAGCATCCAGCTTAGTCCCGGGTAACCTTGAAATCGCCCTTCACCGTTCCTTCAGTCCACGTGCCCGTGATGGTGCGGTTATAGGAGCCGATATTGTCCAGCTTGCCATCGATGACGATATGCTTCTGATCCTTGGTATCGGCCTCGAAGTGCACCGTCCAATTGGAAGCATCGAGGGCCGCCACTTTCAACGGAACGGCCTTCGGGCCTGGGTTGATGGTGCCTTCAATGGCTTTGGAGTTCCACTTCATGTACAGCAGGATGGGCATTTTCTGGCCGGCGCTCGGATGCCATTCACCATGCCACGAACCGGTCAGCGGATGTCCTTCCTGCCCCCAGAGCGCCTGCCCCCAGAGCGCAACTGCAATTCCAGAGACCGCCCAAAGACTCAGAAAAAGAACAGATCGTTTGCGCATCATCTCCCTATTTCGCAGGCAGACGCCATTCTATATGCTGGGCCGCCGTTAATGCAAACACCAACGCAAGGAAGGCGGTGCGAAACGGGAATGCGATAATACCTCTCGTTGACTAAGAAACGGACCAAGCAACGCTGCACCTGGGCGAGCGATGATCTCTCGGTTGCTTACCACGACACCGAATGGGGGGTGCCCGTTCACGATGATCGCGTACTATTCGAGTTCCTGATCCTGGAAGGAGCGCAGGCTGGTTTGAGCTGGATCACCATTCTCAAGAAGCGCGCCGCGTATCGCGCCGCATTCGATGCCTTCGATCCACGCAAGGTAGCCCGCTATGACGAGGCCAGAATTGCGCTCTTGCTGGCCAATGACGGCATCGTACGTAACCGGCTCAAGATTCGCGCGGCGGTTCAAAACGCGCAGTCGTTTCTCGCGGTGCAAAAGGAATTCGGCACTTTCGATCAATATATCTGGCAATTCACCGGCGGCCGTCCGCTACAGAATCGCTGGAAAGAGCACCAACAGATGCCCGCTAAGACGGCGCAATCCGATGCCATGAGCAAGGATCTCGCGAAACGCGGGTTCAAGTTCGTCGGTTCCACCATCTGCTACGCCTTCATGCAGGCTACGGGCATGGTCAACGATCATCTCATAAGCTGCTTTCGCTATAGAGAGTTGAAATAATTCGCGCCCGTCAGCTCACGTCTTCAGCAGCCGGAAGCAAATCAAGCGGCCGTCGCGAGCGATAATCTGGTTCGGGATACGGGATTCCACCTGCGACTGAAACGTAGGCACATCCATGATGAACACTCGCGTCTTTGGACTTTTCAGCGCCTCCCTCAATTGGCCGGATTCCAGCACGGCAACAAAATAACGATCGCCGTACCACAGCATTTCATTCATCTCGTCGAAGCGCGGCGCACCGTCGTCGTAAAAGGTAATGAGTTCGCCGGGAGCCGTCGCGCCGGTAGAGGCGAGCGCGATGGGCCGTGTATCGACGGCGTGGATGTTCACCGGTGGCCGGATCGCGACGCCCAGAACTACAATGGCAAGCAGCGGCGTCAATACCCGCAGACCGTTGCGCACGTAGCGCTCAGGCAGCAGCCACAAGAGGCCGATGGCGGATAGAATCGCGAAGGCTGGATACGCAGGCAACATGTAGCGTAAAACCCGGCTTTTCGTGATGGCACAGAGCACGTAGACTACCGCCACCCAGAGGATCAGTATCCGCAATTTGCGATCCTTCTTTCGAATCACCAGGACCATCCCCGCGATCATCGCAGGTAACCAGGGCCAATAAGATTTCGAAACCATCCAGATATACTCGATAGCCCCGGTGTAACGCCGCCACGACGGCGACAACGCGCCTGTGACTTCCTGATTCATGTACATCGAATTGCGAACGAAAAACTCCGCGCCATAACGGTAAATCCACTGCGCATACCACGCGATGGGTGGAACAAAAGCAATCACAACCGCTGGGATCAGATAGCGCAAAGGCGGACGCCGCCGATTCACGATGCAGTCCACCGCGAAGAGCAACGGGATGCTCAATCCGGCCAGCGCGCGGGTAAGCTGACCCATGGCTGCGAACGCGCCGGCTGCCAGGAACCAGCGCGGATCGTCTTCGCCCAGTAGCCAGGTACACACGGCGGCCAGAAAGAAGAAGGTGAACGGAACGTCGGTCATCGCGCGCGCGGCGTATTTCAGGAAGTAAATGCTGGTCGCCATGACGAACATGGCAAGCACGCCGGTAAAGGGATCGCCCGTCATTCTGCGTCCCAGCCACGCTACCAGCAGTACCACTCCCAGCCCGCACAAGGCGCTCGGAAGCTTGGCGAGTGGATCGGAAAGTCCAAATGGGATAAACAGAGCCGCCTGCATCCATGAGAATAGCGGCGGATGCTCGAGTGCCGGTCCTCCGTTGCTCTCGATCTCCAGCCAATGGCCTGACAAAACGACGTGCTTGGCGACTAATGCATAGCGCGCGTCGTCATACCCTGCCAGGTCGCCGGCGCGGATGGGCGCGAGCAGGAGAACAGCGGCCATTGCCGCGAGGATCCAGAAGTAGCGGCTGGCGGTGGCTAGAGGATCCAGTACTCGTAAACTTCGGACATCGAACAACCGATTATTATTGCATGTATAATCAGCACGGAGCTCCGTAAGCTCCTGCCTCAATGTTCGAGGGAGTTATGACGCTAAACTACGTTCGTTGTGCGCCGTCCTTGATGCTTTGCGCGGCCATTTTTGCCGCGGCCCCCGTCCGGGCCCTCCAGCCTTCCACCCCGGTAACTGCCGTGGTGCTTCCCGATGGGCCTTACTCCAAATTAGCCGTGCGCGAAATGGGTCGCGAGGCGGCACATATTCTGAAACAATCCGGCATTGCCTTTCGCTTACGTGTCGGCGCGCCGCCCCAAGCCATAGGTGGTCTTCTGGTGGTGGTCAAGCTGATGGGCCGTTGTGACATGGATGGGTCGCCGGCCTATCTGGTGCCTGGCCCGCTCGGTTGGGCGAATGAAGTGAACGGCACCGTGCTCCCATTCAGCGATCTGGCCTGTGAAAACCTGCGCGGCGCGGTGCAATCCGCCATCGGCGACGGGAATGCGCTACGGTCCAATGCTCTGCTCGGCCGCGCGATGGGCCGGGTTCTGGCACACGAGCTTTATCATATTGTAGCTGGCACCTCCGGCCACGGTAGAGACGGCGTAACGCAAGCCTCGCTGTCGCCGCGCGAATTGACCACAGGGCAGTTGGAGCTGAAGAAGTCCGATGTAGAGGCGGTGCAGATGGGGCTGTTCCGGGCGCGCTAAGCCACCAACCGCAACCGTTGCGAAGCGCGTGTACCATAGGTTTAACTCTCCGTGCCCGAACTCCCGGACATCGTGATCTATATTGAAGCGCTGGAGAAGCGCATTCTCGGGCAGGTGCTCGAAAAGGTCCGCGTGGTCAGCCCATTTCTGCTCCGCACCGTCGATCCGCCGCTCTCGAGCGTTGAGAGCAAATCCGTTCGCGAACTCCGCAGGATAGGGAAGCGCATCGCCATCGGCATGGACGCTGGGTCATCCGACGCTGGATCAGCAGACGTTGGGCCAGCAAAAGATAGAACCTGGCTGGTGCTGCACCTCATGATCGCCGGGCGGTTGCACTGGCAAAAGCGTGGCGCCAAAGTTTCCCGTCCACGTGGCCTGGCTGCTTTCGATTTTTCAAACGGAACTTTGGTGTGGACCGAGGCTGGTTCGAAAAAGCGAGCCTCGTTGCATGTGGTGCGCGGCGAAGCGGGGCTGAAGGCTTTGGATCCGGGCGGCCTGGAAGTGCTGGATGCCGATCTTGAGGTTTTCTCCCAGGTTCTTACCTCATCCAATCACACGCTCAAGCGCGCGCTCACCGATCCCAGGATGTTCAGCGGCATCGGCAACGCCTATTCCGATGAGATCCTGTTCGAAGCCCGGCTCTCTCCGCTAGCCTTGACGCAAAAGCTCACCCGCGCTGAGATCCAGCGCTTGTTTCTGGCCGTTCGCTCCACGCTAACGCGCTGGATAGATGAGCTGCGCAGCGAGGCCGGCAGTGACTTTCCGGAAAAGGTCACCGCCTTCCGGGGGAACATGGCCGTGCACGGACGCTACAAGGAGCAGTGCGTGCGTTGCGACGCCAAGGTCCAGCGCATCCGTTACGCGTCTAATGAGACCAACTACTGCCCGCACTGCCAAACCAATGGAAAGCTTCTGGCAGATCGCGCTCTATCGCGTCTCTTACGGGAGGACTGGCCGCGTACCCCGGAAGAGCTCGAGTTGCTCACTCGCAAGCCTTAATCAGAAAGCGGTCCCGGCCGCTATTTGTGCTCATGCCCCGAGGAATGCGGTGCGGCATGCGCAGCTGCTGCGTGCGACGGGGCGGAGGCGTGTGCAGCTGGACGCGCGGCCGGTGCTGCGTGCGACGGGGCCGGTGCTGCGGCGCGTGCGGCCGCAGCCGGAGAATGCGCCAGGGGCCGGTTTGCAAACTCCCCTCCCGCGGGTCTGGCGGCGGGGGCGGGACGATTGAATCCGGGCTGTCCCCCGACCGGCCCACGCGCGAAGCCCGTTGCGCCTGGATGGAAGTTAGCCGGGACCCCGCGTCCCCCATGCTCGAAAACGCCGCGATTGTAGCCGCCAAAGTTGCCATGGTTGAACACGGTGGCGCTGCGCGAAAAGTAGGCCGCATGGTTATAGAACACGGGGCCGCCGTGCCAGTTGGGCGCCCAGGCGTTGAAACCCCAGCCATAGTGAGCAAACAGTCCGATGGAAATGCCGACAGCGGCAAATCCGAGTCCCAGACCTACGGCGAGGCCAAGCGGTGGAGGCGCTACATAAAAACCACCCCAGGGCGAAACCCATCCGCCATACAAGCGCCACGGGTTGTAATAGGGCACGTACACCACGGCGGGATTCACGGGAGCAATCAGAATCTGGGGGCCATCGTAATAAACGCGTTGTTGCGGAGTGGATTGCAGATAGCCCGCCTGTTGCGCCTGGACACGCGCGGCCTGCACAGCGTTCATTATATCGCCCGGCTGATTGTAGTAAGCGTTGCCGAGCGCGGACGTCCAGCTGTTATTGCGCGCCATGTTATCCAGCACGGAAGGGAAGGCTGTGAGCGCCTTGACACTTGGGTCCCAGGGCATGCCGTTGGCAATATCGGCTCGCTGCTGCGGCGGTAGCCCGGCGTTTTGCTGCGACCAGGCGTCGGCGTCATTTACTTGCTGGGGATATGTGGAAGCAGTCAGTACTTGCGCCACCAGCGAGTCTGGGTATAAGGCGATCGGCGCGACTAATTGATCCAGGCCTGGAGCGTCCAGAGGCGCATAGCCACCTTGCGCGTTCAGAGTCCCCGATGCGAAGGGAATCAGTAGAATCGATAACGTCAGCGCCATTGACTGCCGCGCGATTTGATAACCTGAAACTGCCTGGACTCTCTTCATGGTTGTCCTTTCCATTGCTCCCCGTCCTTCAATTGGTCCCAACCCATGGACGCGTCTAAGCTCCCGGTGGTTCACATCCAGAGTACCTAATGCTCATTAAAAACATTAACCTAGTCCGTACTCAGGGAGCTGGGTGGTAGCGTGCCGTATTACGAAAAAGAGCTGGCGCAGATCGTCGCGGAGTTGAATCGCGCCGCCCCGGTGCCTCGGGACTCGAAGGAAACAGCGCCCCAGGAAACGCCGGGAAGCTTGGATTCCCTGGACCAATTGTTGATGTACGCGGTGAAACAAACGGCGTCGGATCTGCTGCTGATCGCTGGCGCACCCGTCACGCTGCGCATCGGTGGAGAGCTTTCGAAACCCGGCGGTTCGCCGCTCGAGGCCGAGGACACTCGCAGTCTGTTACTCCCTGTGCTGACTCCCGCGCAGACCCAAGAGCTGCAGCGCAACCGTTCGGTGGATCTCTGTTTCCACCGGCAAGGCATCGGGCGCTTTCGTGCGAACATCCATTATCAGCGGGGAACCTTGGCGGGGAGCCTCCGGCTGTTGCCCGAGAAGGTCCCAACGCTGGAATCCTTGAACCTGCCGCCACTGCTGCGACGCTTGTCGGAGGCCCGGCAAGGGCTGGTGCTCGTGACGGGGCCCACCGGCTGTGGAAAAAGTTCCACGCTCGCCGCGCTGCTCGATCTGGTGAATTCGCACCGTCACGATCACGTAGTCACCATCGAGGATCCGGTGGAGTTTCTGCACAGCAACCGGCAGTCGATTATCGAGCAGATCGAAGTGGGCCGGGATGCACCCGATTTTGCGAGTTCGGTGAGGAGCATCCTGCGCCAAAATCCGGACGTCATTCTGGTTGGGGAAATGCGCGACCCGGAAACCATCGCGACCGTTCTGACGGCGGCCGAAACAGGCCACCTGGTGCTCTCTACGCTCCACACCAACGACACATCGCAGGCTGTGTCGCGGATTCTGGATTCATTCCCCGCGGCCAACCAGGCGCAAATCCGTCAGCAATTCTCGCTGGCCTTGCTGGCGGTGGTAGCGCAACAGTTGCTTCCCGGAGAGAAGGGCGCTCGTTACCCAGCGGTGGAAATTCTGATGGCCAGCAGTGGCGTTCGCAGCTTGATCCGCAAGGCTGAAGACCATCAGCTCTACAGCGCGATTTCCACGGGACGCGGCGAGGGAATGATCACCATGGAACAATCCCTCGCCGAAATGGTGCGCACCGGCCGGATCAGCCGTGAGACTGCCGCGGCGCGCTGCTTCCGTCCCGAGGAGCTGCGGCGCTACATGCGCGAATAGTTAACGCTGCGCGTGCTCGCGGGGATACCGTTCGAGCTCCGCCGTCAGAATGCTTCCGGCCGGCGGTGGAGGCACGTCGCCATACAACACCGCGTGCTCACTCACTTCCTGGCCGTACAGCTTGCGATCTTCGCCGCCGTCTTTCTTCACTACCGTACCGTCCAGCGAAACACCGGCGAAGACGCCGTGGGCGCGCGACCACGACAGAATCTCGGCGTGCAACGACGCGTCTGTATCGGCAGCGCTCGTCCGGCCCACGGGACCGGCCGCCACCGAGGCATCCGCGCCAACCGTAAACTTGTCGCTGGCCAGCTTCTCCATGCCCTTCCGATCCATCACGAGCATGACGACGTCGGTGGATTCAACTCCTATTTGAGCGCCGAAGCTGCCACCGCCGAGAGTAATAGCAGCGGGCCCGGTCCAAGCGCCGGCATGGCGGCAGACCGCGAAGCCTTTGCCATAATCGGCGCCGAATATAAAGCCTGCTTTTTTCAATCCCGGCACAATGATCACGCACTGGGACTTTTCGAGAAGATCGCGCGGGATGCCGCGATCGGGAGCGCTCAGCATCTCATGAAATACGCTGGCTGCCGAACGCAGCCGATGATCGGGCGTATCTTCTTGCGCCCACAGGCCTGTCGCCAGAACCGCGGCGCCTGCCGCAACGAATGTCAATTTATTAAACATGCAGTTCACCACCTCGGCCCTTAGATGCGTTCCAGCCAGGTAATGTGTCCCGGCGCGATCCGTTAAAATAAGCGAAGCAGATTGGGAAATTTCTGCGTCCTACGAAAATATGCAAATCACTCTGAAATTGGCGCTGGGCCTGAGTTTGTTTGGAGTTGCGAATCTTCACGGTCAACCGAAGGCGGATCCCGATGTTCTCCTCTTCACCGATGGTGAGCGGCTTACCGGACACTTTGTGAAATCGACCGGATCCGCGCTGACCTTCAAGAGCGATGCTCTCGGTGAAATCACGGTGGATTGGAGCAAAGTAAAAGAACTACAAAGCTCGGCCAAGGTGGCAGTCATTCCCAAGGGCGTTCGATTGCGCAAACCTGGCGACGCTGCTACCATCGCTCAGGGGACATTGTCGGTCCAGGATCAGCAAGTGCATCTGGCCGCGGAGCCGCCGCATACTATTCCCGTCGCCGACGCCGGTCAGATTATCGATCAGGCGGTTTTCCAGAATGCTCTGTCACACCAACCCGGATTCTTCGACGCCTGGAAGGGAACCGTTACCATCGGCGCCGCGGTGGTGAATGCCACCCAGGACAGCGAGTCGTTCACCGGAGCAGTCGCGCTGGTGCGCGCCATCCCCACCGAGAACTGGCTGGAACCGCGCAATCGGACCAGCTTAGATCTCAACGCGGCTTACGGTGAAGTGACGCAGCCGGCGACGCCCACCATTAAGACCGCGATCTTTCACGGCGACGCCGAACGCGATCAGTATTTCAGCCCGCGCTTGTACGTCTTCGGGCTGGGCGAGTTCGATCACAATTTCTCGCAGGGTTTAGACCTGCAGCAGACCTATAGCGGCGGCATTGGCGTGACGCTAATTCATCGCGACAACGAGACGCTCGATCTGAAAGGCAGCTTGAGCTACGTGAGCCAGCAATTCTCGGGCGCCCCCAATGAAAGCTTGATCGGCTCCATTTTCGCGGAAGCCTTCAATCGCAAGTTCAAGCGGCTGACCTTAGATCAGCATTTGACTCTCATTCCGACCTGGAACAACACCAACGCGTATTCGGGGGCATTCAATGCGCTGCTCAGCATGCCGCTTTACAAGCGACTCAACGCATCCGCCGGTTTCATCGATTCGTATCTGAACAATCCCCCTCCTGCCTTCCGCAAGAATTCGGTGCAGTTGACGCTGGGGATCACCTACGCGCTGCCGTAGGGAGCCGGTCTCCCGTCGTCAGCGGCGGACGATCACTTCGCGCAGGTGATCGCGCGTAAGGAAGAACTTCACCGAATGAAACTTCTGGAAGAGTTTTTCCAGGCTGCGATTGTTGAAATATTGCACCGGCCGCACCTGATTGCGCGGCGTCAGCGACATGATTTTCGATTCGACGATCCGGTAGGAGTAAAGCGGCGCGGTTTGCGCCTTCTCTTCGGCGTGGAAGAACGCGAGTAACGACGATTGAGGACGCAGTATCCGGTACAGCCGGTCTACGGTGTCCTGCAGCAGCGGCGGAGCCAGAAACTGCAGCGTGTCCCAAATGAGCGCCCCGTCAAAAGTGCGATCCGGAAATTCCAGATTCTCCCTGAGAAACAGGGCGGCGCGATCCGGATCGGATTGATTCGTGATGAAGTCGCCACCGGTGCCGAACGCCTCTTCCATGGTCCGCAAGGCATCGTTGGAATAAATCCGGTGCCCCATGGAAGTGATGAAGCTGATGTTGGCCTGGCTGGCGCCGGAGAAGTCCAGGATGGATAGGCTCTCCTGATCCTGTAACGAAGCGAAAAATTGATCCAGACCGTTGCTCGCGCGATTTTGCGCTTGTCCGGGGCTTTTCCTCGGCGGTGAGTGAAGCGAGGGTGAAGACGGTTCCGATCTTAACCGGTCTTTCAGCAAAGCTCCACTCCTTCCTTAGAATTCGTTCCACGCAATACAACGATTATCGCGAATCGCCGGCAGCCGCGGTGGCAGGTGTAGCTGCATTCGAGGCAGTGGAACTGCTGGACTGGGCCTTGGCCTGAGCGGGCGCGGCAGGTCTAGCCGCCTCGGGCCGCGCGATGTCGATGCTGCCCTTGAAATAGGCTCCGTCTTCGATCACAATGCGGGCAGTTTTGATGTCGCCCACCAGCTTGGCGTCTTTGCGAATGTCGATCTTGTCGGAGGCTTCGACATTTCCGTGAATGGTGCCCAACACCACCACTTCGCGCGCCTTCACTCCTGCTTGCAGCTTGCCGTTCGGTCCGACCGTCAGGCGGTGCTCGTGCAGTTCGACGGAGCCATCGATCTCGCCGTCAATAGTGAGGTCTTCGCGGCTAAAAATCTGGCCTTTGATCATGACGGACTTTCCGATGACCGCCGGTCCTCTGGACTCGGTGGGATGATGGCTGGGCGCGGGATTCGTCGACATTGGGGCATTCTCCTTAATCTGGCTTGCGGGCGCTGCCGGCGTCGCGGGCGATTTCGGCGGATATTCTTCTTCTTTCCGTTTGTTCCACATTCGGAAGATCTCCTTGATTCAATCTTGTTCAATGATAACGTTTTGCAGTATCGTATTACCGGTATGGATGCAACCATCGTACTACGGTGGCCGGAGTCTGTCATTTGCTTGTGACCTTTACTCTCTGCTTGTGACCTGTCGGTTGCGACCCTGGCGCTTGCCACGTAGGCGACGGTTCCAACAAATTGCCGCTCGCGCTAAATTCAGGCCAGACTTCGGCCGGACGCGTGGGATAATGAAGTCGTGTCCAGGGTAAGAGAATTAGAACAGCGCCTGGAGCGCACCGAGCAACAGTTGCGTCTGCTGCAGAAGATCAGCCGCTATCTGGTGCGACAGACCAAACTCCAGGATGCTCTCGATGGCGTGGTCACGCTGGTGGTGGAGTTCATGGAGTGCGACTCCTGCCTGTTGTACTTACTCGATCATCGCGAACTGGTGTTGAGGGCCAGCAATAATCCCTCCGCCGTGGGCAACGTGAAGCTCGCCATGAACGAAGGTTTAACGGGTTGGGTAGCTCGCGAGAAGCGCTTGCTGGCTATTTCGCGGGAAGCTTTTCGCGATCCGCGTTTCAAGTTCTTCAGCGATCTTCCCGAAGACACCTACGAGGCATTCCTTTCCGCGCCCGTGATTTCGCGCCGGGGAGTGGAAGGCGTCATCAACGTGCAACATCGCGATCCTCATTCCCACACCGGAATTGAAATGGAGCTCCTTACCAGTGTCGGCGAACAACTGGGTTGTTTGTTGATGCTCTCGCAAACCGAGACCGCGGCGAATGAAAGTGCTCACCTGATCACTCGCTAGCATTAATTGGCCGCCGATGAACGCCGACAAACGCCGATTAGCAGCCAGGGTTCTACCCGCGTTCATCTGTGCATGTCTTTGGCCGGCAGCTTTCGCCTTCGCCGCGCCACGCTGGAAGATCCAATTTCTTTTCGATCGTGCCGATTCCAACTTCGCCATTGAGGATATCCAGTGTCCCACCGTCGAGCATTGCGTGGCAGCCGGGCTGATCGACGATAAGAAGGGGCATGAGGCGGGGACGGTTGTTGTCACCAGCGACGGGGGGTTGCATTGGTCGCAATACGAGGTGAAGGAGCGGCCACTATCGCTCTTTTTCTTGAACGATAGCGTGGGTTGGATGGTCACGGATAAAGGACTTTGGTCCACCGTCGAAGGCGGACGCGCCTGGATCAGGTTGCAACAGCGCAAAGGCATACTGCAGACCTGGTTCCTGGATGCCAATCACGGCTACATCGTGGGACTAAAGGGACTAGCGCAAGAGACTGCCGACGGAGGCAAGACTTGGTCGACGTTGGAAGCGAGTGCGAACGCTCCGGGCGCGCTGCTGCTCAACTACGACATAATCGCGTTTCAAGGCGACCGGGGCATCATCGTTGGGACGCCCGACCGATCCGCGCCGGTTTTCTTCGATCCCTCGCCCGAGCCGTCCGGAAAAGGAAAAATAGGGGTGCTCGAAACCCGCGACGGCGGCAAGAAATGGACCTACGGCGCACTCCCCGTCGATGGCGAGCTCGCTCAGTTGCGAATCTCCAAAACCTTTGCGGTGTCCCTCATTCTGTACTCGGATCCCAAGTATCCCGTGGCATCGGCTGTGTTCAAAACAGCTTTTGGTTCTCCGGACGGGCGCGTTATCTTTGGCGAGCGCGACCGGGCTGCCACTGACATCGCCCTGTTGAGCAACGGCGGCGCAGTGCTTGCCACCATCGAGCCACCCGGAAATTCCACTCAAGTTCCGATTCCCGGAAAGCTTAAGATGCTCGAGAGCTCCAATCTGAAAGTCTGGCGGGAGATGGACGTCGATTATCGCGTCGTGGCCCAGCGGGCGCTCATTGCGGCGCCGGACGCCCAGCATATGTGGGTAGCCACCGATACCGGTGCGATCCTCAAGCTGGTTGACGAAGCTCGTTGAGCCAAAAATGCGGTGACCCGCAAAACATCCCATGCAGCTGTTGTTTTATCCACATCTTGTCCACTGTAGAAATCTCATAAGCCATTGATTCCATGATGGATAAAAGTTTTGGAAAAGGCTCTGTAATCGACAGTTAACAGTTGACTCCCTTAGGTTTTCGCGCAATCATGGACCTGGTTCCAAGAGGTTCAGAGAGCAGTAAGCTTGGTGAACGGTAGCGAACCTGGAGCGGTGATCCGAGCGCGCTTAGTTAATAAGACTAATTAACGCGTTCGGGGAGCGAAAGGTCATCGGGCCGGGCACGAAGGTAAGCTTCTCAGATCGAGCCGCCAACCGAGCGCTTCGATCCCGCAGGGATGCGAGTCCCGAAGGGGAGCGAAAGTTGGATGGACGTTTGAGAGTTCTAGGCTAGCGAGACGGCAACGGGCTTCGAGCGACGATCATCCCCAGCCGCGTGAAGAGCGCGACAGAGGATGGGAGCTTGAAATCGAACGGGCTGGAAGAAAAGCTTAGAATTTCGTCGAAGAGATAGGCCGGGAGCGTTGACCTCGCCGCGGTGGTTCTCGAAGGAGAACAGTCGTTGCGGGCGAGCGAAAGGCCGTTTCGAGACGTTGGCTTCTAGCAGGTGGTAAGGCGAGCGAATTCTGGAGCGCTGAGCCGTAGCCGGTCAAAAGAAAGACGGTTGCGGGGAGCAAGAGAATGACGGCTTCCGCCACGTTGCATGCTATGCTCTGGCCGCGCATGCCGGCCGGGGAGCGGATTGCCGCCTGGGTCACTTGGAACCTTTTCTTTTTAGCGCAGCTGCCCGATCAGCGGCGTCGCGTTTTTCTTCACGTACTCCCTGCGAATTTCTTCCAAAGCTTTCACCAGACGGTCCACTACGGTTCCATCGTTCCGAATGTTCAGTCCCTCGATGGCGACCGCGGGCAACAGATCTCTCGTCGTTGAAGTAATGAAAACCTGATCGGCGCGCTCCAGATCCTGCGGCTTGAGTGCCCGCTGGATCAGGGTGATTCCCGGGACCCGCACCACGTCCAGCAACAACTCACGTGTCACGCCGGGCAGGCAGCCGGAATCGAGCGGTGGCGTGTATACCTCGCCTCCCAAGGCGGCAAAGATGTTCGCCGATGTGCATTCGCTCACTTCGCCACGTTCGTTCAATAACACCGCTTCGTCGAAACCTCGTGAATGTGCTTCCTCATACCAGGTCAGGTTTTGAGACCACGATAATATCTTGCATCCCGAGAATTCGTTCGCTGCGTAACGCGCGTTCGGCTTTACAGACAGCCGGACGCTGCTCCCCCACGGGTTCAGGTCCTTGGTGAACGCGAGAACGTCGAAGTCCCGCTCCAGATCCGGCCCTTCGAATAGTCCGCCACGATTACGAACCACCATCACGCGTAGCGTCGCGTTCCATGCGGAGTTGGCCTCCACCAATCGCAGCAATTGCGATTTCAGCTCGGCGGGGTCGGTAGGGAACGGAACGCGCATTTTAGCGGCATCGCGCTGCATGCGATCCCAATGGCGCTCGAACGCGAACGGCACTCCGTCGGCCACACGTAGCGTGCTGAAAACGCCCCAGCCGTTGAGAAATCCCACTTGACCGGCGCTCAGACTTTTCTCATGGGCGTCGAGAATGTTGTTGTTGTGCAACACGAACCGATGCATAATTCAATGTTATCTCTTATCGAATTCGCGGCTGGGGTGGCGACGGCCCAAAGACGAGGCAAAATTTGGGGCTACCCGCTTGACGGTGCTGGCATGGCGGGTTAGGGTTAAAACATGGATGTTACCGTCCAGATCCCCGACGATCTCGCCCGTCGCATGGGTGCTATCGACGCTCTGCCGCGCCGCGCACTGGAAGCGCTGGCGGCCGAGGAGTACAAACACGGCCGGCTCACGAAACCCGATCTAAGACGGCTTCTAGGTTTTGAAACCGGCCACCTGATCGATGAATTCCTCAAGAGCCACGAAGTGTTTGAGGAATATTCGCTTGAAGACCTGGAGTGCGAACGCGAGAGCCTGCGCCGTCTCGGTTTTTGATGCGTGTTGTAGTTGCCGACACCGGTCCACTTCGTTACCTTCCACAAATCGGTGAGATCGAACTTCTGCCTCGGTTGTTCGACAAGATATTCATTCCCTCAATCGTGTCGGATGAGTTGCGACACCCTTCAGCGCCAGAGTCGGTGCGAAAGTGGATCGACTCAAAGCCCGGCTGGCTTGAGATATCTGTTGTCGGACCGAGCGATGATCCATCACTGAACATTGGACCCCGGAGAGAAGGCGGCAATCGCTCTTGGCTTATCTCTCTCAGCCGACCTGCTGCTCATCGACGATCGCAGGGGTGCGGCCGTAGCGCGCGGAAAGGGCCTCGAAGTGATCGGTACTCTTGGCGTGCTCGACCTTGGGGCGCGCCGCGGCATCGTCGACCTGAATAAGGCCATCGCTCGGCTTCGGACCACGAATTTCCGTCGTAGAGAGGAACTCTTCGATGCCCTGCTCAAGCGACATGGTCGGGATGAGTAAAGAACGTTGGGGATTTTGGTGTCGTGCGGTAAGACCAGCGGCCAAGCCCCAGCCATGAGCTGAATTCTGTAAAATGAAATTTCACGCCGCGACTCTCATTGGCCCGGCGAGGAAGCCGTCACTTACTTACAGGAGTTATAGGATTTCAATGGCAGTCACACAAGCGGGGCTCGAAGGGATTATTGCCGCCGAGTCGAATATCTGTTTCATCGATGGAGATTTGGGGATCCTGAGTTACCAGGGTTTTAACATCCATACTCTGGCCGAACACGCGACGTTTGAGGAAGTTATCTACCTGCTGTGGCATGGCAAGCTGCCCAACCAGTCCGAACTGGACGGGTTGAAGGCGGAGCTGGTTCGTTACCGGCCCATCCCCAAGGAAGTGATCGAATTTCTGGGGAAGGTTCCCAAGGGAACTCCCATGGATGTGCTGCGAACCGCGGTGTCCATGTTGGGTATCTACGATCCGAAAGCGGGCGACAACACCGTTCCGGCCAGTGTGGAAAAGGCTGCTCGCCTGATGGCGCAGACTTCCACCATCGTCACTACTTTTGATCGCCTGCGGAACGGCAAGCCCGTGCTGGACGGCGATCCGAAGCTCGGATTCGCGGCCAATTTTCTCTATGCGCTGACCGGCAAGAAGCCGGACGATTTGATGGAGAAGGTCTTCGATGTCGCGCTTACTTTGCACGCCGATCACGAACTGAATGCATCCACCTTTGCCGCTCGCGTAGTTGCTGCCACGTTATCCGATATCCATTCCGCCGTCACCGCCGGCATTGGAGCGCTGAAGGGTCCACTGCATGGCGGCGCCAACGAAGAAGTGATCAAGATGCTGCTCGAGGCCGGCGACGAGAAGACCGCGCTCGCAACGGTTCAGGACATGCTGTCCGGCAAACGTAAGGTGCCGGGCTTCGGGCACCGCGTCTATCGCACCGAAGATCCACGCGCCACGCACTTGCGCGTCTTGTCCGAGGAACTCGGCAAACGCACCGGCCACCTGGATCTCTACCAGACTTCCAAGAAGATCGAAGAGACCATCAAGTCGCAGAAAAAGCTCAACGCGAACGTCGATTTTTATTCGGCGTCCACATATTACTCGCTGGGAATTCCGATCGACCTGTTTACCCCGATCTTCGCCGTGAGCCGCATGTCGGGATGGACAGCGCACGTGCTGGAGCAATACCGTAACAACCGCCTGATCCGGCCTCGGGCGGATTACACGGGCAAACCGGTCGGCGAGAAATGGATTCCGATCAAAGAGCGCTAGTTCCGTCGTTGTGGCGCACGCACTCGTGCGTGCCGCGTTCACACTCCTGTGAACGCCCGGCTAGCGGGGAAGGTGTCGAGATGAGTCTCGACACGGCACGCAGGAGTGCGTGCGACACGCGAGACTACAAGCATGCATGACCTCTCGTTCTTCCGGGCGAATCTGGATGCCATCGCCCAGCGTCTGGCTACCCGCGGGTATCAGCTCGATATCGAACAGTTTCGAGCCCTGGACGGCGAACGCCGCGCCGCATTGACGGACGCAGAGCAGCTCAAAGCACAGAAGAATGCGAAAAGCGCGGAGGTGGGCAAACTGCGCAAGGATGGCCGGGACACCGAAGCCATCCAGCAGGAAGTCCGGCTGATCGGCGAACGCATCGCTGCGCTGGATGAAAAAGCCAAAGCCTTCGACGAATCGTTCCGCGAATTAATAGCCGGCGTTCCCAACATCCCGCAGGAATCCGTGCCGGTGGGCAAAAGCGCGGAGGACAATGTTGAAGTGCGGCGTTGGGGCCAGCCCCGGCAGTTTGATTTTGAACCCAAAGCACACTGGGATTTGGGCCCGGAGCTGAAGATCCTGGATCTGGAGCGTGCCACCAAAATCACTGGTGCGCGATTTGCGGTTTATTGGGGCATCGGTGCTCGCCTGGAGCGCGCGCTCGTCAACTTCTTTCTCGACGTGCACACCCGCGACCACGGATATACAGAGGTGCTGCCGCCCTTCCTGGTCAACTCTGCCAGCTTGTTCGGTACCGGGAACCTGCCCAAGTTCAAGGCTGACCTGTTCAAGATCGAGAACACCGATTTCTGGCTCATACCTACCGCCGAGGTTCCGGTCACCAATCTTTTTCGCGATGAAACTCTCAACGCTTCCGATCTTCCTATTTCTCTCTGCGCCTACACGCCATGCTGGCGCAGCGAAGCTGGGTCCTATGGCCGCGACGTGCGCGGCATCATCCGCCAGCATCAGTTTCAGAAAGTGGAGCTGGTGAAATTCACGCTTCCCGAGCAGAGCCCGGAAGAACACGAGAAGCTCACCGCTGACGCCGAGGATATCCTGAAACGCTTAGGGCTGCCTTTCCGCACCGTAGTACTCTCCACCGGCGACATGGGTGCATCGTCGGCGAAAACGTACGACATCGAAGTCTGGCTGCCGGGCCAGAGTGCCTATAAAGAAATTTCTTCTTGCTCCAATTTCGAAGCCTATCAGGCCCGGCGTGCTTCCATTCGCACCAAGACGGGCAAAGGCAAGACGGAGTTCGTTCACACTTTGAACGGCAGCGGGCTGGCAGTGGGACGAACCTGGGTCGCGATCGTGGAAAATTATCAGCAAGCCGATGGCAGCGTGCTCGTGCCCGAGGTTCTTCGTCCGTATCTGGGTGTCGATCGTCTAACGGCCGAGTCACAGACCTTCCACTAAAATTACTCCCGTCCGAAGTCTTTGCGCGGCTGAAAGTTGACCCATTAGCAGGCATTGCGCCGGCGTCCGCGTTCGCACGCCCCCTGATTAACCTGTAGGCGGAATCCGTGCTTTGCCTGGAGGTCGAATGTTCCGTTTGCGATCGTGCCTGCTGTGCGTCCTCACGCTGTACGTCTGGGCGCTCAGCTCGAAACTGGAGGCCACTCCGCCCCTCACCACCATTAGCGATACGCTCTTCAACGCGGACGGGACGCTTTTCAACGGCGTGGTTGTGATCACCTGGCCCGCCTTTGAGGCGTCAGATACTTCCAACGTCGCGGCAGGCACCCTCAATGTCACGGTCGACGCTGGAAATCTGTATGTCCAACTGGTGCCCACCACGAATGCAGATACCGCCGCCGTGTATACGGTTCAATTCACCAGTTTCGGAGTCACGCAATCCACCGAGGCTTGGGCCGTTCCTCCCGCCAGCACTCTTCCGTTTCGGGTGCGCGACGTGCTGCTGCCTCCCGGATCGGTCAGCGGATCGGCCCCCGCTGCGGTGACCATCATCACCATCGGCGACATAACCGGTCTGCAGAATGCGCTGAATGTTCGGCCGCCCGAAGGCACAGCCTTTGGCATCTCCCGATCGGCGGTGATTGATGCCACTGGCGCCATCGATGCGGCCGCCGGCAACCTGTCGGACTGTCTGCACGTGGACGGCACCTCAGGCCCATGCGCCAGCGTCTCCACCACCTTCATCGACGCCGAAGTTCCGGCGGGAACTATAAACGGTACCAATGCCGCATTTACTCTCGCCAACGTGCCCAATCCGCCCGCCAGCCTGGCACTTTTTCGAAACGGGCTCTTGCTGACTCAGGGCGGGGACTATACGCTGTCGTCCAATGCCATCACGTTTCTGACCGGCGCCTTCCCTCAGCCTAACGACGTATTGGCGGCATTTTATCGGCTGTCGGTGAGCATTCCCGGCGTAGGGTTTGTCGATCAACAGACGCCCACAGGCGCTATCAACGGCGTGAATGGCGTGTTCACGCTTAGCCAAACGCCTAGCCCCACCGCCAGCCTGGAGGTTTATCGAAATGGCTTGCTATTGTCGGTTGGAATTGACTACACGCTCAGCGGGGCGGTCATTACTTTTGTCTCGGTAGTACCACAGACCAGCGACACTCTTATCTGTTCCTACCGTGTGGCCCAATAGTCTACGACTATTAAGGGTGTTTGCTGACTCGCCTACGGTCTTTTCTTAGTTGCTCGTAACCCGCATCTGGTTCAAGATGGAATCATCGAGGCGGATGAAGATTATGCGCAGATTGCTGTTACTCGTAAACGACCGGCGCGGGCAGGATTTGATCGAATATGCGCTGTTAGCGGCCACCATTGCAGTGGTTGTGGCTGGCTTTCTTCCCCCGGCGGTTATGCCTTCGGTCAGCACTATTTTTTCCAAGATCACGAGCTCGTTAGCAATCAGCTAAGCTTTCTTGGGTTCAGGCTTCGTCCGAACCAGCAAAATCACTACCGCCGCCAGCACGGACGCACCGGTAAGATACCAGATCCCGGATGTATAGCTGCCCGTGGTGGTGCTCAGCACGCCCAGCAAGTACGGGCCGACCAATCCTCCCAAATTTCCGATGCAGTTGATGGCGCCGATGGATGCGGCCGCTGTGGCGCCTCCCAGTAAGGCGGCGGGCATGGTCCAAAACGCCGGCAAACGGGCATTAATACCAATACCGGCGAGCGAGAACATGATCATGCCGAGCGCGATGCGGTCGCCCGCCCACACGCTCCCGGCTAAACCGGCCGCCAGTGCGACATAGGCCGCTGCAGTATGCCAGCGCCTCTCGCCCGTTCGATCCGAATTCCAGCTCAGTAGCAGCATCGCCGGCCAGGAAGCCAGGAAAGGCAAGGTTGCGATCATGGCCACTTCGAAGGAACCGAACCCGGATAGCCTCTGAATCATTTTCGGCAGCCAAAAGGTGAAGCCATATTGCGCGCACGAACCCAGGAAGTAGACTGCGGTGAGCAGAATGACGTCGCGGTCTCTGAATACGCTCCAGAACGCTCGCCAAACCGACCTGCGCGCCTCTGGTTTAGCGCGAGCCTCGGCCTCCAATTTACCTGTGATCCAATCGCGCTCGTCATCGGAGAGCCAACGCGCATCACGTGGACGATCGGTGAGATAGAACAGCGCCGCGAACCCCGCGATTACGGCTGGAACGCCCTCCAGAACCAGCAGCCATCGCCAGCCCGAGTATCCCAGCCAATGGATGTTCAGCAGGGCGCCGGAGATGGGAGCTCCCACCACCTGCGCAACCGGAATGGCGGACATGAACACCGCCATCGCGCGGGCGCGATCCTGCTCGCGATACCAATGCGTCAAGTAGACGACGATGCCGGGAAAGAATCCAGCCTCGGCAACGCCCAGGATGAAGCGCGCCCAGTAGAACTGGTGGGCAGTGTGAATCAATCCCGTGAGCGAGCCTACCAGGCCCCAAGAAATCATGATGCGCGCGATCCATTTACGAGCGCTCCATAACTCCACGATGAGAGATCCCGGAATTTCGAGCAGCACATATCCGGCGAAGAAGATGCCTGAGCCCAGCCCGAAGACTTGATCCGAGAATCCGAGCTCGCGCGTCATATCCAGGCCCGCGAAGCTGATGTTGATGCGATCCAGGAAGGCGATGATATACAGCAGAAAGAGGAATGGCAGCAACCGCCGGTTGATGCGCCGCCGCGTTCTTTGGGCGATTGGAACGGTCTGTGCTATTGCCATCCGCCGCCGAGCGCGCGATAGAGTTGCACCACCGACTGCAGCTCCAGAAGCCGCAACTGCGCGAGCGTAAGCTGCCCCGCAAACAAGTCTCGCTCGGAATCCAAGACTTGCAGATAGCTGTCCAGACCTCCGCGGTACCGCAGATTAGACAGCCGGACGCTTTCCGAAAGCGCCGTCACCAGCTTTTCTTCCTCGCCACGCTGCTCGCGCGTTCTGGTATGAATGGCCAGGGCATCGGCAACTTCGCGCAGCGCGCCAAAGATGGTTTTCTGATAAGTGATCAGCATCTCGCGCTCTTGCGCTTCGGTGAGTTGGACGCCCGCGCGCAAGCCGGCGTGGAAAATCGGCAACAAGGCATTCGCTGCGAGCGATTCGTTGCGCGCAGGCCCGCTGAACATGCCGGCCAGCGATCGGCTTTGGCTGCCTAGCAGACCGGTAAGCGTAATGTCGGGAAAGAACAACGCTCGCGCTGCGCCGATCTGCGCGTTCGCGGCAATCAGATTGTCCTCAGCCTGGCGAATGTCGGGGCGCCGTTCCAGGAGTGACGCCGGAAGCCCCGCGGGTAAATCGGGCGCCGCTGTGATCTGTTCCAGTGCCTTGCCGCGTGGAATCTCAGCGGGCGCGTTGGCCTGCAGCAGACTGAGCGCATCCTCGGTCTGCGCGATGGAACGCTCGACGCTCGGAATGGTTGCGGTGGTGGTGTAGAGGAACTGCTCGGCTTGCTGAACCTCCAGGCCGTTGGCCGCGCCGCGAGCCTTGCGCTCCTGGATCAAGCGCAGATTGTCGCGTCCGATGTCGGTGTTATGCTGGGCGATTTCGAGCTCCAGATCCAGTTCCCTCAGCTCGAAATACGACGACATGACATCGGAGATCAGCGAGATCACGACGCCGTTTCGGGCTTCCTCGGATGCCAGGTATTGGGCCCGCGCGGCTTCATCCAGACGGCGCAGTTTTCCCCACAGGTCCAGCTCCCAGGCAAACTGTAAACCGGCCTGTGTATAGCTGGTGGCGAAATTCGTGCCGGCGGGAATAAACGGGGTTGCGCCGATCGAAGAGCTCCGCACCGAGTTGTACGAGCCCTGCGCATCCAGCGTGGGAAACAGGTTGGCGCGCGTGATTCCGTATTGCGCGCGAGCTTCCAGAACTCGTTCAGCGGCTATGCGGACATCGAAGTTCTTCTCCAGAGCCGTATCCACGAGCTGTTTTAGGGTTGCGTCCTGGAAAAGATCGAACCACTTCTTGTCGGCAATCGATTCCTGTGTAGTGGGGCTGCCGGGAAATCCCCCAGGCAGGCTGGTGGTGGGCCGATGATAGTTCGGTCCTAACAGGCAACCGGATAAGCCGAGCGTAAGCAAAAGGGGCGCAAACAGACGACGCATCAATCGGTGGCCTCGACAGGCTGTGGCTTGGTTTGATCTTGCAGCCGCCTCTCACCGCGCGCCGGTTTGCTACGCCGTTCCACGAAAGTCTCGATGACGAAATATTGAACGGGGACGAAAAAGATCGCGAGCAGGGTGGCCGCGAGCATTCCACCCAGCACCGCGGTACCGAGCGATCGGCGCGATGCCGCACCCGCTCCGGTTGCCACAAACAGCGGCACGACGCCCAGGATGAACGCGAAGGACGTCATCAAAATGGGTCGAAGCCGCAACTTCGCGGCGTGCAGCGCGGCCTCCCGCACCGGCATCATGTCTCGCTGGTGGCTTTCCTTGGCGAACTCAACAATCAGGATCGCGTTCTTGGCAGCCAGTCCGATGAGCGTGACGATGCCGATCTGAGTGTAAACGTCGTACGGAAAGTTGCGCAACCACACAGCCAGCAGCGCGCCGAAAAGCCCCAAGGGCAATGAGAGCAGTACGGCCATTGGGATAGACCAACTTTCATACAGCGCCGCGAGACAGAGGAAAACCAGCACGGTAGCGAATCCGAAAATTACGCCTTCATGCCCTTGCGCCAGCTTCTGCTGATAGGTGGTGCCGGTCCATTCGTACCCGAAACCCGCGGGCAGTGTCTCCGCCGCCACCTTTTCCATGGTGTCGATGGCTTGTCCTGAACTGACCCCGGGCGCGGGCGCGCCGAGAATCTGAACCGCGCGAAAACGGTTGTAGCGGAACACAACTTCGGGGCCCGACGACGGCTTGATAGTCGCCAGCGTGCCCATCGGCACCATGTTTCCATCTTTGCTGCGCACGTAGAACCGGTCGATGTCGGAAGGCTGATTGCGAAACTCGGGCTCGGCCTGAATCAGCACCTGCCAGGTATGGCTGAACCGATTAAAGTCGTTCACGTACAAACCGCCCAGGAATGTTTGCAGCGCGTTATACGCGTCGGTGACCGGCACGCCCAGCGTTTCCAGCTTGTCCAGATTCATGTCGACGCTGTAGGTGGGGACGCTCGAGCGAAAAGTGTTCACCGCGTTTCCAATCTCAGGATGCTTGCGGGCCGCATCCACCAGCGCGTCGGCGACATTGCTGAGCTGGTCCAACTCGCCGCCGCGGCGGTCTTCCAGCATGAACTGAAATCCGCCGGTGTTGCTCAAACCGATGATCGGAGGAAAGCCGAATACGGTGGTGAAGGCTTCCGGAACATCAGAGAGCGCGCGCTGGGTGGCGGCCAAAATCGCGGTGAGTTGCAGGTCTTTCGACTTGCGTTGCTCCCAGGGGGTGGTAACCACAACCAGGGTCGCCACGTTAGAGGCGGCGGTGTTGGTGGTGAAGTCGTTTCCGCCGATTACGAACCAGCTCTCCACTCCCTTCACCTTGGCCAAACGCTGCTCGATCTTCGCCACGGCCGCGTCCGTCCGGTCTATGGAGGCCCCGTCCGGCAATCGCACGGGAACAAAGTAGGCGGCTTGATCCTCGTCGGGCAAGAACCCGGCCGGCAGGATTTTGAACAGCCACCCGCCCGCTACCCAGAAAACGGCTAATCCAACCAGCGCCCATGCCGAGCGGCGAATCATGATTGCAACGCCAGCCAGATATCGATTCCTGGCCCATTCAAATCCACGATTGAATTTGCCGAAACAGAACGCGAGCGGCCCTCGCGACTTCTTATGCGGCTTCAACAGTAACGAACTGAGCGCCGGGCTCAGGGACAACGCGCTGAAGGCCGACAGCAGCACCGAACTCGCAATCGTCAATGAGAATTGCCGATAAATCTGGCCGCTGATTCCGCCCAGGAACGCCACCGGAATAAACACCGCGGCCAATATGCAGGCGATGGCCACCACCGGCGCAGACACCTGTTCCATCGCTCGTAACGTGGCTTCATGCGGCGCCATCCCATCGTCGATGTTGCGCTGCACGGCTTCCACCACCACGATGGCGTCGTCCACCACGATGCCGATGGAGAGCACCAGACCGAACATGCTGGTGATGTTGATCGAGAAGCCCAGCAGCGGGAACAGCGCGATGGCGCCGATAACGGCCACCGGCACGGTGAGCAGCGGGATCAAGGTCGCTCGCCAATTCTGCAGGAAGACGAAGACCACCAATATCACCAGACCAACCGCGGCCAGCAGCGTGAAGATCACGTCCTGAATGGAAGCACGCACAAAGCGCGTGGAATCGTAGGTGACTTTGTAGTCGATGCCAGCCGGAAAATTCGATTTGGCCTGCCGCATAAACGCGTTCACCTGATTAGAGGTCTCCACCGCGTTTGCGCCAGGCGACAAGAAAACAATCACATTGCAGGAAGGTTTGCCGTCGGTGCGGCTGAAGCCTTGGTAGGTGAACGCGCCGAGCTGCACTCTCCCGATGTCGCGAATGCGGAGCAGGGAAGCGTCCGGCTGTGCCCGCAGCACAATGTCGCCGAACTGCTCGGGGTCCACCAACCGTCCGGGAGCGGTGACCGCGTACTGAAAGGAGGTGCCCGTCGGAGAGGGCGCCTGCCCGAGAGCGCCAGCGGGATTCTGCCGGTTCTGCGCGTTGACGGCGTCGCTGATGTCGGTGGCAGTTAACCCGAGCTTGGCCATTTTGTCGGGGTCCACCCATACGCGCATGGAGTAAACCTGTTGCGAGGAGAGGCGTGAATCGCCTACACCCGGAAGACTGCCGATTTGATTCAGCAGATTGATCTGCGCGTAGTTGGTCAGGAACAGCGAATCGTAACGGTCGTCGGGCGAAACCAGTCCGATCACCATGAGAAACGCGCTCGAAACCTTCTTCACCACCACGCCTTGCCGCTGCACTTCCGGAGGCAGCCGGGGCAGCGCGATGTTCACTTTGTTTTGGGTTTGAACGGTGGCGGTGTCGGGGTTGGTGCCGAGCTGAAAGGTGACATTGATGCTGATGCTTCCGTTGTTCGCGCTGCTCGAAAGGAAATACATCATGCCGTCCAAACCGGCGAGTTGTTCTTCGATGGGCTGCGCGACCGTCTTTTCGAGATCGATCGAATTACCGCCCAGGTAGCTGGCCGTGATCTGGACCACCGGCGGAACAACTTCGGGGAAGGCGGCAATCGGAAGATTGGGAATCGCCACTACGCCCAGGATGACGATGACAATCGCGATGACGATGGCAAAAACCGGCCGGTCAATGAAAAATCGCGCCATGACGGCTTAACGGCCCTGCCCTTCGGCCGCGCCCGAGGGGCGATACGGCGTGGGTGTTACGTGCGCGCCTGGCCGCACTTTAAGCTGCCCTTCGACGATGACGCGATCGCCCGGATTCAGCCCTTGCTGAACGATCCAGTTCTCGCCCACCCGTTCGGCTGTGGTGATGGGGCGGAGCTCTACTACATTGCCGGCGCCAACGGTCAGCACTGTTTGCACGCTTTGCAGTTGCTGGATGGCGCGTTGCGGAACCAGGATCGCGTTGCGGCGCAGTTCGGTCTCCACGCGCACCTTGCCGAATTGTCCCGGCAGCAGCGTGTGCTGGGGGTTGGGGAAGCTGGCCTGTAATTCGAGAGTGCCAGTCTTCGGGTCCACCTGGTTGAGAGTATTTTCGATACGCCCCTTTTGCGGGAATTGGGTGCTGTCGGCCAGCATGAGCGCGAGTGGAGATTCGAGCAGCCTGGGGTTCTTCTTGAACGACAGATATTGTGACTCGGTGACCTTGAAGCGAACCCAGATAGGATCCAGCGGAACAATGGTGGTGAGCGGCATCTGGGCGTTCGCGTTCACCAACCCACCCACTGGAACCAGCGTGTCGCCAATCAGGCCGCTGATCGGAGCGCGAATCGTCGCGTATTCCAGGTTGAGGGAAGCGGTTCGCAATGCGCCTCGCTGGGCCTCCATTTTGCCCTGGGTTGACGAGATTTGCGTAGAGGTGGAAAGACGCGTTTGATCCACATTGGCTTTGTTGGCCCGAACCGTGGCCTCGCCCGCGTGCAAAGCGGCGACAGCCGTATCCAGTTCCTGTTGCGCCGCGGCATCTGCTTTCACTAGCGGAGTCAAACGATCGTTGTCCTGCTGGGCCTTGAGCAGGTTGGCTTCCGCAGCCGCCAGGTTCGCCTCGGCTTGCAAAAGAGCTACTTGCTTGCGAGCGAACTCAAGATCCGCCTCGCTTTGCGACAAATTTCCTTTGGCCTGCTCCACTGCTGCCTCATACGGACGCAGATCCAAAACGTACAGCACATCGCCCGCGTGTACTTCCTGCCCGGGGTGGAATAGCCACTTGTCGATATAGCCGTCCACACGGCCGCGCACTTCCACCGTATTGCGCGCGTAGGTCTGCGCCGGGTATTCCGACATCACCGGCACGTCCGTCGCAACCACTTGCGTGACCACCACGCCTTGCGGAGGAGGCTCGGCGGGACGCTGGTTTTGAGCTGCCGAATTGCAGCCCGATAGTGCGGCGTAAACGCCCACTGCGAGGACTAAGACAAACCCAGAATTGAAGATACGATCACCAACCATGAACGGCCTTTGAGTCTGAAACTCCTTGGATGCTGCGGGGCGCGCTTTGGACCCAACTCTCTTAATATAGGAGAAGAACTCCTCCATTTTACCGGATGCCGGTCTCTTCGTCGCTTGTTGACCGAAGAAAGCCTGTTGACTAAAGAACCCCGAGGCTTTTAGCGGCGTCGGTCGGTTTGGGGCACGGTGGTTTTGGGCACAGTGGAAGAGATGCCCAGACGATTTTCAAGAATCCGGACCAGGTTCTGCAATCCGTCGGCACGGGCGCGCTCCTTGCCGACCTCTTCTTTCAATTGCTGCACCCGCTGCTGGAGCGCTGCGTTCTCATCCGCGGACGGCGCTGGTGAGGGTGCCGGAGCTGGAGATGGATTGGACTGGAGTAGCTGCGCTGGTTCCTGCGGCGCATTCGCCACCAGCGCGACCAGTCTCGCAGAGTCATGAATGGGCTCTCCATTGGCCGGGTAAACAGTCAGGGAGAAACCAACGTCGTTGGACTGCGGCAGATACGACATCTTTCCGGCGTGCAGTTGATCGCTGGTCAGCGAAACGTGCGAATCTTTGGCGCCGTCGTTGATTTCCATTTCACCGTGGTCGGCATCGCGAATGAGGCGCGAGTTTGCATCCCACGCCAGTTGCACGGTCTGGGCTTCGCCAATGGCGCGCAGGGAAATGGCTGCGTTCGCCGAAGGATCGCGCCTTTGATACAGCATGAAGGCAGCGATTGCGAGCGCGAGCGCGATGGGTACGGCCCACAACCAACGTTCGCGCGCGGGGAGGTCCTCTTCCACTTCAAAACTTGGGGCTTCGAGCGGCGTCGCATGGAAGACGGGCGCCGGCGAGTTCTCCGGCTGGCTCTGGCGCGGCTTTGCAACCTCGGGCTTTGCAACCTCGGGCTTTGCAACCTCGGGCTCCTTCAGTTTTGGAGCCGGCGGTTTTTCGACCGGAGCAGGCTCCGCGGCGGGAGCAATCGCGGCTTTTTCGGGGGCTGCGGGTTCGGGGACTGCGGGGAGATTCAGCGGCGCTAACTCGAAGACCTGGTAGCTAGCCTCCGTTTGCAACTTGCCGTCCGCTTCGCGCAGAAAGAAACCAGCCTGTGCGTGGCCCCGTCCTTGCGGACAAATCACCAGTGTTACCTGCCACGATTCGGGAAAGAAGCCGTTATAGGTCTCTAAGTCCGAAGGGGACAGAGAAACGCTAGTGCGCAAATGCGACACGAACCAGCCGACCGGTCGGAGGTCTTTCAAATCCGAATTCTGCCTGGCCACCTCCAACTGTACGGCCAGATTCATGCGGTCGTTGTACGACAGCTTCAGACCCTCGCCTTGCGTGCGGTCGCACGCAATAGGACGCCAGGTAAGGATGCGGATCAGGTCCTCGCGCCGCGTCCCGAACAATACGCCGCCGACGGCATCGCCGCCATGGGAGAGTTGTAACAGCTCGTCACAAGCGAACGCCCGGATCTCCTCCATAACTTCCAACGGGTATTCGATCACCCGCGAGACCTGCGGAACGCGCCACGAAGCAAATTCGAAATGCAGGCCAAGTTCTTTGGTTTGCATCACAAGAAGAAAGTTCCTAGACGACTGAAGCTCGCCGTGGCTGCGGTGGTGTCGTCATCCTCATCATCCGGCTGTTCATGCAGGTGATAATAATACGTGATTCCGCCCATGACGACGCAAAAAAGTAAGATGCCTGCGAACCAGCCAACTGTACGCCGGGTCCAAATTTTTTGCTGTTCCACAATGCTGGCCGTAAAACGCACCGAGCACCAGGCCAAGCCCAAGATACACCCCAGCTTGATGTACCAAGGCATAAGATCGAGATGGCCCTCTCCGCCAATTTCGCTCCACAGACTGATGATGGCGATCAGCGCCAGGATGAATTCCACGGAATAGGCCAGACGCAGCCACGATGGATTTGACGAAACCAACCCAACGGGAGCGGGAGGCGCTTCCACCAGCAGGCTCGTTAACCGAGGGGACTCCTCCTGCGCCGGTGCTTCCAGGCTTTCCGATACTTCGCTTGGATTCAATTCACTTCCCAACGTATCATGTTCTCTTTCCCATCACGATATTTTTGAGCGCCTTTCTTCTGTTCCAGGTGCAACCCATGATCGGGCGTTACATCCTGCCCTGGTTTGGCGGCGGGCCCGCTATTTGGACCAGTTGTCTGCTGTTCTTCCAAGCCTGCCTGCTGGCAGGTTACGCCTACGCCCATGTGCTGGGATCGCTAGGGAACGTGCGGCTGCAAGCGGGAGTGCACGTCGGACTGCTGCTCGGGTCTCTTGCGTCTCTGCCGATTCATCCCAACTCGGCGGTTTGGAAGCCGGTCTCAACTGCCGATCCGTCCGGCCGGATTTTCCTTCTGCTAACCGTGACAGTGGGTGGCCCCTATCTGCTGTTGTCCGCGACAGCGCCGCTGCTGCAGCGTTGGTTTGTCATGACTGAATCGGGCGGCGGTACTGAAAGATCACCCTGGCGCTTATATGCGCTTTCGAATTTCGGATCGTTTCTTGCCTTGCTGAGCTATCCGTTCGTTTTTGAACCATTACTGCGGCTGCGCACGCAAGGTTCGATATGGTCCGGATTGTATCTGGTATTTGCGGCAGTGTGCGGATTCACGGCGTGGCGGTTATGGTCCGTGCGGCCGGCGCCCCTGGCGGCCAGCAGCGAAGTCGAATCTACCGTTCGCCCCACTGCGGGTAGCGTGCTCTTCTGGCTCGGGCTTTCCGCCTGCGGCTCCACGCTTCTGGTGGCCACCACCAACCAAATCTCGCAGGACATCGCGGTCAGCCCGTTCTTGTGGGTGGCGGCGCTTGCCATCTACCTGCTCACCTTCGTGCTGGCGTTCGAAAGCGACCGATTCTACCGGCGAACTCCATTCGCGATCGCCGCAGGGCTTTGCGCTCCTGTCGCCTGCGTGCTTCCAACCATTTCGATCGGCCTCTCGCTCCGCTGGCAACTCTTGGTCTATCTGATTGCGCTGTTTGTCACCTGCATGCTGTGCCAGGGTGAACTGGCTCGATCCCGCCCAGCGCCGCGCTATCTCACGAATTTCTATTTAAGCATCGCGGCGGGCGGCGCTATCGGTGGAGTTTTTGTGGCCCTCATTGCGCCTCGGATATTCACCGAATTTAGTGAATATCCAATCGGTCTGGCGGCTGCTTGTTTTCTCGGTTTCGCGGGATGGCTGCGAACGGGCGCTCTGAGTCAATGGACCAGCCGCAATTTCGCCGTCCGTCTGCCTCTAATGGCGCTGTTGATCGGTGGAACGGCCGCGCTGGCCGCTAGCATGACCACCGGCAAACAAGGCGCTGTGGTGAGCGCCCGAAACTTCTACGGCATGCTGCGCGTGACGGCGCGCGAAGATGAGAACGGTCCTTTTCGCGAACTGCAACATGGCCGCACGCAGCATGGATTCGAATATTTGGAGGCCGCGCGGAAGGGCTGGCCCACCTCTTACTATGGGCCGCATAGCGGCATCGCCATGGCGCTGAACGCGTTGGACAAGCCCAACCGCCGCATCGGCGTGGTCGGCTTAGGCGCTGGCACCATGGCCGCGTGGGGGCGTCCGGGAGACCTTTTTCGCTTCTATGAAATCAACCCGGATGTGGAGCGCCTGGCGCGGACCTGGTTCTTCTTTTTGAGTGACTCGAAAGCGCAAACCGAAGTTGTGCTGGGCGACGCTCGGGTGCAGCTGGAACGGGAATTAGCCTTGGGACGCTCGCGGGACTTCGATCTAATTGCCGTAGACGCGTTCTCGAGCGATTCCATTCCGATGCATTTGTTGACGGCTGAGTGCGCGGACATCTACCGGCAGCGCCTGGCGGCCGATGGCGTGCTCGCCCTGCATCTATCCAATCGGACGCTCGAACTCGATCCGGTGGCGCGGGGCATGGCGAGCCATCTAGGCTGGGCGGCGGTGCAGATCGTATCGAGAGACGATGCCGGCACTGGTGAGAGCAGCTCGCGCTGGGTTTTGCTGACGCCGAACCAGGATTTTCTCGAACGGTCAGGCCTGGCGCGCCATCCCTCGGATTGGAGCAGCCACGCGCCCATCACTTGGACGGACGATTTCGCGAGCTTGTGGCACGTCCTGAAATTCTGACGCACCCTCGGGTCATTCCTTGAGTGCGGATTGGATATCGGTGTGACTGAAGTCGCGACCCTTGTAGAGCAATGGTTGCTCGATGGCTCGGGCCAATGCATAAGCCAGGCAATCTCCGAAGTTGAGCTTCGCACGATGGCGGCCTTTGCCAAAATCTCTGTAGCGGCATCTTTCTCCCAAGAGAATCGCCAGGACTGCCGAAGCGTCAATAACTATTGCGGGCTAGCGTGGCAGGCCCTTCTTGTCGTAGGGCAGAACGGCGTGATCGCTGGACTTGACGGGCCCCTTTACGTGAGCGGCGCAGCGTTCGCCAATCTCTAGTAACTCGGTGCTCAAGGGCTTGCCGCGGCGCCTATGTTTCTCACGGTCCAACTTTTCCCGGAGCGCTTCCGCACTTTTGATGTTCAAAGACATGAGGTGAACCTTGGATCAACTGCCCCCATTATTGCACCAGCGATTCCAGCACCGGCAGCGGCACCGCGCTTTCCTTCAAAGCCGCGTCCTGGAATTGCTGGAGTTGATACGCCGCGCCTTTGCGCTTCTTGTAATCCTCGCGCGTGTCCAGCCATCCGCGCCAGCCGAGGAAGTACATCGGAAGCTGGCAGGAAGACAATTGCGCGCGCTGCCACTTGCCCTCGGCTTCTTCCTTCTCCTGGAAGGTGTCATTCATCATCAAATCCAGCGCCTGCTGCTCGGTCATGCCCATGGTTTGCAGCCGGATGTCGAGAATCGAGTTCGCGATGGACCGCAGCAGTTGTTTCATCATCGACAGCCGCAGTTCCTTGCTGTTGTCCATGAAGCCTTCGTCCGACATCATCTGTTGCGTGTAAAGGGCCCAGCCTTCCACGTACGGGCCATTTCCGAAAATGCTGCGAAGCACTCGGCGCGATTTCGGCTGCAGCGCGTTGGCAAATTCAAACTGCACATAATGGCCCGGCATAGCTTCGTGAATCGTGATCTGCATCAGACCATAACGGTTGTATTCGCGCAGTTTCGAATCGACGCTGGCTTTGGGCATGCTGGGCGGAATGGGCGTCACCCAGTAGAAGGCGCCCAGTTGCGGTTCGAGCGCCGGTGCAGCATTGAAGCCGGCCACGGAGTAAATCCCGCGCATGAACTCGGGCGTGGGAATCACTTGCAGGTTGCTGGTATTGCCGAGCGTCACCAGGTGCTTCTCACGGACGAAATTGGTGGCTTCTTCCAGATCCTTTTTAGCTTCATCCATGAAAGCCGCCGGCGTGGTGTGCTGCTGGGCGATTTTATCCAGAGCGGCCTTCACGGATTGCGGCGCCGCCAGCTTCGCCATCTGATCCCGCACGTCTTTGAGCGCTGCCTCGGCTTCTGAAAGCACTTGCTCCGGCTTCTTCCCGGAAACCAGGGTATAGGCGAACTTCTGCTCGTACTTCTCTTTCCCGAGCCGCCAGTCGCTGGTCTTTTTCGACAGATCGTCCTGCAGGAATTTCGTGAAGGCGCGCAAAGAGTCCAGAGCCGGCCCGGCCGCGCGATCATATTCCGCCTTCAAAGCCTCCGGCGCCTTGGCGCGCAGGGTTTTGTCGATCAGGTCCAGGTTGCCTTCGTTCTCTTCACGCGCTACACGATTCCAGACGTCAGGTGCGTCGAGCAGATTCGCCTGCCCCTGCTGCATCAGCCCCGGAATCTTTTGGAGCCGCTGGATGATGGCGCGATAGCGTTGATCGAGCGGCGCATATTCCAGCACGAAGGGGTTGAAGAGGGCGTTGCCGACCAACTCCACATAGACCGTCGGATTGTGGCGATAGCTCTGGATCTTGTCGAGTTCGAGCAGTGAGAGGTTTATCTGGTTATCGATGATCTCGAAATCGGCGCGGTCTTCGGCCGAGAGCGAGTCCTGCTGAATGGCCGACAGGCGATTGTGAAAGTCCGAATAAAATTTGTGCTGTTGGTCGATGCCGGCCGCGCTGAGGTCGTCGATCTGCTCATCCAGTTTCACGCCCTTGTGCTCGTGATAACCGGCGGAAGTGGCGCCCACCGGCGAGAGAGCCAGCGAGCCATAAACGAAGTCGTCTGTCAGGCTTCCGAGATCCGGTTTTGCCGGCGCAGCCGGTTGCTTACAACTGGTCATAACAAAAACCGATACAACCGCAAAAATGAACCCAGTCTTAAGCATTGGCCGCATGTACTTTCTCCAGATCTTCGGCGACTCCAAATTTGGAACCTTCCAGCTCGGCGTTGATATTGCGGAGTAATCCAGTGAGAACCCCGCCGGCGCCCACTTCGACAAAACGATGGACGCCGAGCGAAGCCAGCTTCTGGATCACTTCCGTCCAGCGGACCGGGTTCGGCACTTGTTGATACAGCCCTTCTCGAGCTTCAGCGCCCGAGTGAATTACCTGCGCTTGCCAGCCATTTACTAAGGGCACTGCTAGATCGCGAAATTCGGTGGCGTCCAGATCCGCCTTGAGGCGTTGCTGCGCGGGCTCCATCAGCGGGCAGTGAAACGGAGCGCTCACCGGCAGCAGGATAGCCCGCCGGGCTCCAGCGGCTTTGGCCAGTTCCATCGCTCGATGAACGGCGCCGGTGTGACCCGCCATCACCACCTGGTCCGGCGAATTGTAGTTCGCCGCCGTCACCACTTCGCCTTGGCATGCTTCCGAGAGGACGGCATCGAGCTTTTCCATAGGCATTCTCAGCAGCGCAGCCATGGCGCCGGTTCCCACCGGTACGGCCTCCTGCATATATTGACCGCGCTTGCGCACCAGACGCACAGCGTCGGCGAAGGCCAGTGACCTCGCCGCTACCAGTGCACTGTATTCCCCCAGACTGTGGCCGGCCACAAAGTCGGGCCGGACGTCTTGCTCTTCCAGCACCTGCCAGGCGGCGACGGAAACGGTGAGCAGGGCGGGCTGCATGTTCTGGGTGAGCTGTAGAGTTTCAGCGGGCCCTTCAAAGCAAAGTTCGCTGAGCGAAAATCCCAAAGCCTGATCCGCCTGCTGGAAAATTGTACGGGCTGCGGCAAACTTTTCCGCAAGGCTCTTGCCCATTCCGACGAACTGCGAGCCTTGCCCGGGGAAAACGAACGCGGTCTTCATAAGAACGATTTCAGTGTCACACAAATTTTCGATCCTTTGGCCCACCACTTGCGTCTTATGCATTGAGGAAGGAGGAGGCATGAACGTTCAAACTCGCCCCCAAACTCAGCAGCCTATCCCACAGTACGAGGCCAAGGCATTTGTTTACTGTCCCATCTGCACGCACACGGTGGAGGGGATCGTGGTGGCCACGGCCAAAACAGCCAAGGTGAAACCCGGTCAAAAGTGCTCCCGGTGCTCGGCTGCTCTGGATCCGGCTTATATCATGCGGATGGATCGCGCAGCGTAACCGCCAACATGATACTGTAGTCTTCAGTCCATGAAACGGAAGCCAGCGGGACATCCTAAGCCCACGGTAGCTGAGCCTGTGATCGATCCAAAGCTGTTGGATCAGGCCAAGCTTTCCGTGATGCCCGATCAGACCAAGCGAGCGGAGAAGTGTACCGTTTGCGGCGCCGTTTGTGCGCCCAACTCGACGGAGGGGTTGTGCTGGGTCTGCCGCCGGCTGAAGATCAGCGCGTGGCGCGATTCCGATCAGCAAACCGTTCAGGAGTGACTCTCTGGGCAACCAGAGCCCGCTCGTAAACCAAAGCTCCCGCCGCTACGTCTTCCACGGCAATTCCCAGCGATTTGAAGATTGTTATTTCCCCCGGGTGGAAGCTTTGCTTCACGTTTTGAAGCTCTACTACATTCCCCCAACTGTCGGGCAAGATCAGATCGCCCGCTTCGACCTTCGCCTGTTCCAGCGAGTCCACCGCGACCAAGGCCGCGCGACGAACCAGTTCGGCCGGCAACTCTCGCCGGGTAGCCACGTTCGATCCCATCGCGTTGATCATGGTTCCGGGAGAAATCCAGCCGTCTTCCAACACCGGCTCCGCTGAGTTGGTTGCGGTAACGACGATCTGAGCGCCGCGAACCGCTTCTTCGGCGCTTGCGGCCTCCTGGGCCGAGCACTCCTGGGCGAACTTCCGCCGCTTCTCTTGGCTTCGACTCCAGACGCGCACCGTTTTGATCGGCCGCACCGCTCGAATCGCCTCCACCTGCGTGCGCGCCTGAAAGCCCGATCCGATGACGCCGAGCGTCTCCGCCTCCGGATTCGCTAGAAGGTCCGTGGCGTAGCCAGCCGCTGCACCGGTTCGGGTTTGTCCCAGATGATTCGCTTCCATCCACGCCAGTGGCTCAGCCGTTTGGGCATCGTAGAGCACGAAGTAGAAATGCGCGCCGTAGCGTGGATGAGTGGAGTAGAACTTGGTCCCAAAGTAAACGCCGTAGGAGCCAGCCATGCTGTGCAGCACCGCGCCGGTATCCAGGATGAGACGCCGCCTGGGTTGGTTGATTGCCAAGCCGCGGGACAATGCTAAGAAAGCCCCGTGCATGGCGCCGATAGCGTCCCGCATCGGCAATAATTCGCGGACGTCCTCTTCGCGGAGGTAGAGCATTCGACCGGGCTATTTCGTCACGGGATCGGGGCTCTCCGGATCCAGTCCCAGTTCGACGATGGCCGCTTTCGCGCGCTCCTTATCGAACTGGCCGTCGCGAGCGAGGCGCGCCAAGGTAGCCGCTGCGATGGCTTCCGCGCCGTTCTCGAAATGCCTTCGAAGATACTCGCGATTCTCACTGCGTCCAAAGCCGTCGGTACCGAGCGTCACGAGGCGCCCCGGGAGCCAGGGCGCGATTTGATCTGCTACCACCTTCATGTAATCGGTGGACGCGATGATGGGACCCTCCACGCCTTCGAGCGCCTGGAGCAGGTAGGGCTTGCGTTCGGGCTCGGTGGGATGCAGCCGGTTCCAACGTTCCACATCCAGCGCGTCGCGTCGCAATTCGTTGTAGCTGGTAACGCTCCAGACGTCCGCGGAAACCTGGTACTTCTCCGCCAGGATTTTCTGCGCCCGCAAAGCTTCGTTTAAGATGGGTCCGCTTCCGAATAGCTGGACTTTTGCGTTCCCGTTTTCGGCAGCCTGGAAGCGGTAAATACCGCGCAGGATGCCGTCCGTTACACCCTCCGGCATGGCCGGCTGAGGATAGTTTTCGTTGTAGATGGTCAGGTAGTAGAAGCGATCTTCCATCTCCTGGTACATGCGCCGGATGCCATCTTGAACCACCACCGCGACTTCATAAGCGTATGCCGGATCGTAGCTGCGGCAAGTGGGGACGGTCGAGGCCAGGACCAGGCTGTGTCCGTCCTGATGCTGCAGGCCCTCGCCGGATAACGTGGTTCTGCCGGCGGTGCCTCCCATCAGGAAGCCCTTACCGCGCGAGTCGGCGAAAGCCCAGATCAGATCGCCGATGCGCTGGAACCCGAACATCGAATAATAGGTGAAGAAGGGGATCATCGGTACGCCGTAGTTGGCGTAGGCCGTGCCCGCCGCGGTAAATGAGGCCATGGAACCCGCTTCGTTGATTCCTTCTTCCAGGATCTGGCCGTTCTTGGCTTCTTTGTAGAACAGGAAATTCTCGCTGTCCACGGGCTTATAGAGCTGGCCCCGGCTGGCGTAAATTCCGTATTGCCGGAATAGTGACTCCATGCCGAAAGTCCGCGCTTCATCCGGGATGATGGGGACAATATATTGGCCCAGGCTCTTGTCCTTGAGCAGCAGCGTCAGCACGCGCACGAAAGCCATGGTGGTGGAGACTTCACGGCCTTGCGATCCCGACAGCGACTCCGCAAAGGTCTCGAGCGCCGGCGCCTCAATGTGAATTTTGGGCACTGACCGCGCCGGCAGACTGCCCCCCAGCGCTTCCCGCCGTTCCTTGATATAGCGAACTTCCGCACTGTCCTCCGGCGGCCGGTAAAACGAAGCCGTGTGGACGGTTTCCTCCGAAATGGGGATGTCGAAGCGCCGGCGGAAATAGATCATCTCGTCTTCGTTCAGCTTCTTCTGCTGATGCGTGACGTTGCGGCCTTCACCCGCTTCACCCAGCCCATATCCCTTGATGGTCTTGGCCAGGATCACGGTGGGCGATCCGGTATTGTCCATGGCGCGCTTATAGGCGTTGTAGACCTTCAGCGGATCGTGGCCGCCGCGCCGCAGCGCGCCCACTTCTTCGTCCGACATGTGTTCCACCAGCTTCAGCAGCTCGGGGTACTTGCCGAAAAACTCCTTGCGCGTGTAGGCGCCGCCCTTGGCTTTGAAATTTTGATACTCGCCATCCACGGCCTCGTTCATGCGCTTGATGAGCAGCCCGGTGGTGTCTCGCGCCAGCAAGTCGTCCCAGTTGCTGCCCCAAACCACTTTGATGACGTTCCATCCGGCGCCGCGGAAGTGAGTTTCGAGTTCGGTGATGATCTGGCCGTTGCCGCGCACCGGACCATCCAGCCGTTGCAGATTGCAGTTGACCACGAAGATCAGGTTGTCCAATTGCTCCCGAGCTGCCAGTGCGATGGCGCCCAGGGATTCCGGCTCATCGGTTTCGCCGTCGCCCAGAAAAGCCCAAATCTTGCGGGCGGTCACGGGGATGATGCCGCGATTCTCCAGGTAGCGCATGAAGCGGGCTTGATAGATCGCGTTGATGGGCCCGATTCCCATCGACACCGTGGGAAACTGCCAGAAGTCCGGCATCAGCCAAGGGTGCGGATAGGACGAGAGCCCGGGATGCTCACGCAGTTCGTGCCGGAAGTTTTCCAGGTGCTTTTCGCTTAACCGGCCTTCCAGATAGGCGCGAGCGTATTCGCCCGGCGAGGCGTGACCCTGGAAGTAGACAAAATCCCCCGGTTGATCGCCGTGCCGACCGTGGAAGAAATGATTGTGGCCCACTTCAGCCAGTGTCGCGAGCGACGCGTAGGTGGAGATGTGGCCGCCGATGCCGCTATCGTGCTTATTGGCGCGCACCACCATGGCCATGGCGTTCCACCGGATCAGGCTCTTGATCCGCCGCTCGATGGCCCGGTCGCCGGGGTACGGAACTTCTTCGTCCACCGGGATGGTGTTGATATAAGGGGTCTTCAGGACGTTCGGAGGCTGAACGCCGTAGAGAGCGGCGCGTTCGGTGAGGCGATCGAGCAGGTAGGCAATACGGTCAGCCCCTCCCTCCTCCACGACGCCGTCCAGAGCTTCCAGCCATTCGCTGGTCTCTTGTGTATTCGGATCCTCGCTGGTAACGAGTTTTGTAGCAAGCATGGGTTTAAGTTCGGGTCACTTTCAACATAGCATTAGTGGGACTGCCGAAGCCGTTATGGCACAACCGTCATGGAACAACCGTTATGGAACAACCAGGGTTTCGCCAACGGGGCGAACATAGGGACGGGGCTGACCGGATCCGGGCCCAACAGCGACCGAGAGAGCACGCCAGCGACTGTATTGTTATGATAGCTCGGCTGGGAGGCTGATCGAGTTCCGGCGTGGGTCCGCGTTGTCGAGGCTCACGTTTCGATTCCTCCCGGCCTTCTCCGAGCGGTTAGTTACGGGCGGCGCGTCTTTCTCGCGACTCTCGCGTTCGAGAGACTTCTGTCAAAGCAATGATGGCTCTCTCCACCAGACGGCGCTCCCGGCGCAGCTTCTTCAGCCGCGCATCCACCAGCAGCAGCATGGACCCGCCCAAATCGTTCCCCAACGACTTTGAGACAAAATCCGACTTCATGTTCATCAAGAATCCCCCAACGTAGTAGGCAACCTGACACACCAGTCTAAATACAGGCGAGGAAAGTGGCTATCAGGCTGTCTGTGATTTTTTTGTCCGAAATAGGACTACATGAACAATAGGGAATCCCCTATGTAGAGACTCTGCGATCCTAGTCCACGAGCTTGTTTTGAATGGCGTAGTGAGTGAGTTCGGCGTTGGTCCGCATGCCCATTTTTTCCATCAGGCGTGCGCGATAAGTGCTGATCGTTTTGTCACTGAGTGACAATAGCGCGGCGATCTCTCCCAGAGTCTTCCCGGACGCGATCAGGCGCATTACCTGATGCTCACGATCCGACAGCGTCTCATCCGGCGGGCGATCGGCGCCACGTTTCAGGTCGATAATAAGCCTCTCAGCCAACGCTGGGCTTAAGTACTTTCCGCCTTCCATTACCTTATGGATGGCTTTGGAGAGTTCAGCACGCGGGCTGTCTTTGGTAATGAATCCCGCGGCGCCGGCCTTGAAGGCGCGCCGGGCGTACTGCTCCTCCGAGTGCATGGTGAGCACCAGTACGGGAAGACGCGGGCGAAGGTGCTTCAGCTCCTTCAGGACCTCCAGCCCACTCTTGCCGGCGAAGGACAAATCGAGGATCACCGCATCCCAGTCGCTAGCCAGCGCGCTCCGCAAGGCCTCCTCCGGGGTTCCGGCTTCACCGCAAGTGATGGCGCCGGGCTGCTCTTCCAGCAATCTCTTGACGCCATCCCGTACCACTTCATGATCGTCGACGATGAGAACTCTTTGCATCAAATGGCCACGCCCGCTTCTTCGAGCGCAAGCGGAACGCAAAGGCGTAGCGTGGTTCCCGCTCCCTTCTGTCCGGCAATCTCCAGATGGGCTCCGATTAAGTGGGCCCGTTCCTGCATTCCCAGGAGCCCCAAGGAACTTCTGTTTAGCCGCTCTTCTTGTGTGATTCCGCGCCCGTTGTCAGTCACCATCAGAATCAGCGAACTTTCTTCAATTCTCAGGCAAATCCCCACTTGAGTCGCTTGTGCGTGACGAATGATATTCGTCAAGGCCTCCTGGACTACGCGGAACACGGCCGTGGATTCGAAATCCCCCAGCGGGATACTCTGCAACGCGCAATCGCAGCGGCATTCGATTCCGGTCCTGGCTTGAAACTGCTCCGCCTGCCATTCGATGGCTTCCATCAAACCCAGATCGTCCAGAATACTGGGGCGCAATTCGGAGGCGATGCGACGCACCACGTTGATGGTGGTGTCCGTGAGGCCCAGCATGCTGGCGAGTTTGTCCTGCATCGCTTTCAGGCGCGCCGGATCCGCCGGCTCGTGAATGGTTTTTTCGAATGCTTCCAACTCCCACCGCAAGCCGGTGAGAATGCCTCCTACCTCATCGTGGATTTGGCGGGCGATGCGCGTGGCCTCTTTCTCGCGCGCCGATTGGAGGCTGGCCGATAGAGCGCGCAACTGATCGCTACTGGCCTGGAGACGGTCGTCGGCTTCCTTGCGGTCTGTAATGTCTTCGGCCACGCCGCCCATGCGATAAATTTGCCCCCATTGGTTGCGGATGGGAAAGCCCCGGTCGCGCAACCAACGGATGGCGCCGTCCTTGGTGACGATCCGGTATTCAATCTCAAACTCCTGTCCCTGGAGACTCTGCATCGCTTCCTGCACGCGCGAACGGTCTTCGGGGTGGACGCCCTCCAGATATAGCCCGGCCGCATAAATAGCTTCGGAAGTTTTTCCGCGAACCTTCTGATACATGGGACTCACGTACAACAGTTGCTGGAGGTCCGGGGACCTGAGCCAAAACACTTCATGGATGTTTTCGGTGAGCTGGCGGAACCGTTCCTCGCTTTCGCGCAGCGCGCCTTCGGCCAGCTTGCGTTCGGTGATGTCGCTCGCGACACCGGCAATCCGATAGATCCTGCCGGATTGGTCCCGGATGGGGAATCCGCGGTCCCGCACCCAATGCACCGTTCCGTCGGCTCGTCGAATGCGGAACTCGACGTCATACTCGGCTGCTTCCCGCCCCATGATCGCCGCTACTTTCTCGCGATCTTCGGGATCGATCTGGTCGAGGAAAGATTCATAGCCGTAGTCGGCATATCGCTCTTCGGGAGAACGCCCCGAAAAGCTCCGATACGCCGGGCTCAGATAAAGCACCCGCTTGAAATCCGGAGACCTGATCCAGAACAGATCGCGGATGTTTTCCGTCAACTCGCGGAATAGCTCCTCGCTCTCTCTCAGCGCCTCCTCAGCCCGCTTTCGCTTGGTGATGTCCTGTCCAATGCCGATTCCGGTACCGTCGGAAAGGTGGAGCATGGCCCAAGATGTATCGATCACCCGGCCATCCCGTACCGTGGTCTTGAAGTCAGCCCACTCCGCGTTGGTATTCGCCACGAAATCGCGGACCATTGCACGATATTCGGGGTCCGGATAGTTCTCCAACACGATGTCTATGTTTTGTCGCTCGATCTCTTCCAGCGACCACCCTAGCGTCCGTTCCCACTCCCGATTCACCAGCTTGATCCGGCCATTGCGGTCGACGAAATTGAGCATGACCGGGATGTGATCGAATATGGATTCGAGAATCTCCTTCTGCCGCCTCAGGTCCTCCTGCACGCGCTCGCGCTGGGCGATCTCCCCGCGCAATTCTTGATTGGCTGACTCCAGCTCTGCAGTGCGTTCCTCCACTCTTTCTTCGAGCTGCTCATTCGCTCGATAGGTTGCCTGCTCTGCCTTTCTGCGCTCGATCATCTCCTCCTGCAGTCGTCGGTTCGCTGTCCGAAGGAGTGCGCCTTGTAGCTGGGCCTTTAGCCCAAGATGCACGAACACTCCGAATGCGGCCGCGCCAGACAGCGCTCCCAGCCAGGCCAAGGTCAACGACGCCCCGGTCTCGGTCCTGGGCGAAAATTCCTGCAACAAGGCGATTCGCACGGTTGCCAGGAAAATGCACGCGCCGATCGGCGCCCAGGTGGGTTGCCGCAGTTCGGTCAGGCTCCAGTCCAATGCTGCGCCTGCTGCACCCAGGCCCAGCAGTAGAAGGACGCCCGCCGTGAGTAGCGCCGTGAGGTCCGGGGTACCCAGGGCAAAAGTCTCTCCGCTTCCCCACAGAAGGCGGACTCCAGAGGCTGCGGCGGCTGCGGCGAATAGGACGCCGCCACTACCAAGAATTGTGGATCTCATCCGGAGCGGAGCCACTCGGGCCAGCACGAAGACGGTGGCAAGCGCGATGAAACTGAGCGCGGCAGCGGGTGACATCCAACCCGCGCCAGCGCGAAGCGTGGTGTTGAACGAAGGCTCGATGAGCGATAGGGCGGCCAGCATGGCCGGGATCACAGCGCCGACGTATATAAATGGCGGTCTTTGTATCACGATCCCCACTAGGGCCAGCCCGCTGAAGGCAAAAGCGAGAGCCGCGCTGCGCTCGATCGGGGACGCAGCAGGGAAGGCTCGTGCGACCACCGCGAGGGCTCCGATAAGAATCACCAGGGCCCCGCACAGGACGACGGATCTTCTGAGCAAGGAACTACGCTTCCCGGCGTCGGCGGACCGGGCAGGCTGCGTAGCTAACCGGGACGCAGCCATGTGGTAAGCGATTGACCACATGGAGGAAAAGCATATCACATCAAGCAAGGTAACCTTGGCAAGCGGGGCCGCGTCTTATGGATTCGATCCGCAGAGAGTGAGTACTTACTTATGGACCTGGTCCCAACGCCCGCCGTCCCGCCCAAATCGCCCGAGGCTGGCCCTCGCCCACCCCGCATGCCCGGCGAGGACCGCCGCAGGCAACTGCTGCGAGTAGCGGTGGAAAGTTTCGCCCAGAACGGCTTTAGCGGCACCAAGACTAAGGACATCGCCGCGGCCGCAGGTGTCAGCGAAGCCATCCTGTTCCGCCACTTCGCCAGCAAGGAAGATCTTTACCACGCCATTTTGGACGAGAAGGAAGCCACCATGGGTGGTGAACGATGGTTCGTCGAAATGAACGAGCTGGCGGAGCGCCGCGACGACCGCGGCCTCTTCCAACATGTGGCCCGGCAGTTGATTTACTCCTTTCGCGAAGACGCCGCCTTTCATCGCTTGTTGTTGTACGCCTCTCTTGAAGGGCATTTGCTGGCCGATCTCTTTCATGAGCGGTTCGGGTTGCCCATGGGCGACTTTCTTTCGCGTTACATCGCCCTGCGGCAAAAAGAAGGCGCGTTTCGGGAATGCGATCCGGGCGTCGCCGTGATGTTTGTGATCGGATCGACCATCCAGTATGCGATGGCCCGGCATGTTCTTGGCGCCAAGAAGTTTTTGTCCGACGAAGAGTTTATCGTGGACCAATTCGTGGAGCTGATTCTCGCTGCTCTGGAACAGCGGCCCCCCTCCGGCCGTATGGCAAAAGGAAAGCAGAAGTAATCTTATGGAAAGCCGTACAATCTCACAGTCCCTGGTGGTGAGCCTGGCGGGAATCGCGCTGCTGGCTGCCGCCGGATGCAGTAATTCCAGTAAGAACGTCACCTTGACCGAAGCCGCTACTGGTCCGGCGAGGGTGCTGAAAGTGTCCACGGTGCGCGCCGTCGCTCGACAGGTCTCGTCTTCGGTGCAAGTCACCGGGAGTTTTCTCGCCGAGGAATCTTCGGATGTGGCGCCGCCCGCCGCCGGGAGGGTGATCGCGACTCCGGTGGACGTGGGCGCCTTTGTTCAGGAGGGCCAAATCCTGGCCAAACTCGAAGACCGTGACGCGCAACTTCGCTTGCAAGCGGCGCTCGCTTCCGAACAGCAGGCCGACGCGAGCCTCCGTCAGGCGGAATCGCGAATTGGCCTGGCAAAGGGCGGCAAATTCGACGCCAACAACGTGCCGGAAGTTCTTTCAGCCAAGGCGTCCTACGATTCCGCGATGGCGGAAGCGAAGATGTCGGAGGCCGATGCCGAGCGTTACGACGCCTTGATCAAAACCGGCGACGTGTCCCAAAGCGCCTTCGATAAGGCCCGCACGCAGGCCGACACCGCGAAGCAGCAGGCCAATTCGTCGCGCCAGCTCTTTGAAGCTTCCTTGAATTCCGCGCGCCAGAATTTCCAGGGTGTCATCAATGCGCAGGCCTCGCTCGCCTATGCGCACACCCAAACCGCGATCGCTCAAAAGGCGGTGGATGACACCATCATTAAGGCGCCCTTTACCGGCTATATCAGCTCGCGCCCCGTCGCAGTGGGCCAATATGTCGCGCTCACCGCGAAAATCGCTACGCTGGTGCGAGTTACGCCGCTCAAGCTGGAGCTGCAGGTTCAGGAATCGAACGCGCCGCAGTTGAAGGTGAACGCCGATGTCGAAGCCAGTGTTCCGGGCTATCCCGGCCGCACCTTCCACGGCACTGTCACCTCCATCAATCCCACCGTCGATTCGAACTCGCGCACCGTTTCGGTGGAGGCGAAGTTCGCCAATCAGGACCTGGCGCTCAAGCCGGGCATGTTCGCCACCTCGCGCATTTTGCTGAACGGCAGCACCAATGGAATCTTTTTGCCCCGCGCGGCGATTGTCACCGATCCCAGCACTAACTCTTCGCAAGTCTTCTTCATTCGCGATGGCAAGGCGCGAGTGGCGGTGGTGCAGCTGGGCGCCGTGGATGGCGACCTGGTCCAGATTCTTTCCGGCATTTCGGCGGACTTCGTGGTGGCGAGCAACCATCTGCAGGATCTGTTTGACGGCGAGCCTGTCGACATCAGCGCGCCTCAGGCCACCACCGGCAGCTCGGTGTGGGGCAGTCCCCCCGGACTGCGGCCGGCAGTAAGCCCCACCAGGAGAATCGCCCATGCATAAACTTGCGGAACTCTGCGTCAAACGGCCGGTCTTCGCCACCATGCTCATCGTGGCGCTCATGACCGTGGGCGGCTTTTCATTCTTCACCCTGGGCGTGGACCTGTTTCCCAAAATCGATTTGCCAACCGTCTCGGTTTCGGTGAGCAACCCGGGCGCGTCGGCCGAAGAGGTGGAAACCGACATCACCAAGCGAGTGGAAGATGCCGTCAATACCATCAGCGGCATCGACGACATTAACTCCACTTCGGTGGAAGGCGCCTCAACGGTGGTCATCACCTTCGAACTGGATAAGAACGGGGACGTGGGCGCGCAAGAAATCCGCGACAAGGTGAACCTGATCGTGAACGATCTTCCGGACACCGCCAAGGCGCCGGTGGTGCAGAAGTTCGATCCGGATGCGACACCCATCATGCAGATTGCGCTTTCCTCGCCTCGTCCATTGCGGGAAGTCACCGAAATCGCCGACAAGCAGATCAAACCCCAGCTCGAAAACATCAACGGAATCGGACAAATCCAATTGGTGGGTGGCCTGAAGCGCGAAATCCGGGTGTGGGTGGATCCCGACAAAATGCGCGCTTACAACCTGGCCATCTCGGACGTGGCCAATGCCTTGCGCCAACAGAATATGGAAATGCCGGCCGGCAACGTGAACGCGGGAGCCCGCGAGCTGGCGGTGCGCACTTTGGGTCGATTGGTGGACCCGGCGCAGTTCAACGAAATCGCCATTGCCACGCGCGGGGCCTATGTGGTGAAGTTGCACGACATCGGCTACGCGGAGGATTCGCAGGAAGAGCCCACCACCGCCGCGCGGCTGAACGGCGACGCTGCCGTCACCATGGTGGTGTCCAAACAATCCGGCCAGAACACGGTGGCCGCGGCCGACGCGCTGAAGGAGCGTATCGCGCAGGTTGCGGCGGCACTGCCCAAAGACATCCACATTCAAGTGATCAACGACCAATCCATCTTCATCAAAGCGACGGTGCATTCGCTTGAAGAACACTTGATCGAAGGCAGCATTCTGGCCGCGGCCATCGTCTTCGCGTTTCTCGCGAACATCCGCACCACTTTGATCTCCGCGCTGGCCATTCCCACCTCCATCATTTCCACTTTCGCTCTGATGGCTGCAATCGGATTCGATTTGAATCAAATCACCATGCTGGCGCTGACGCTCATGGTAGGCATCGTGATCGACGACGCCATTATTGTCCTCGAAAATATTTACCGCTTCATGGAAGAGAAGGGCATGTCGCCTTATCAGGCGGCCATCGAAGGCACGAAAGATATCGGCTTGGCCGTGATGGCCACCACTTTTTCGCTGCTCGCCGTGTTCCTGCCCATCGGTTTCATGGGCGGCATCGTCGGCCGGTTCATGTCGTCGTTTGGATTCACCGCTTCCTTCGCCATCGCGGTTTCGCTACTGGTTTCTTTCACCCTCACGCCCATGCTTACGTCGCGCTTCGTCAAAGTGCTTCCGAAACACGAGGGTGAAAAAACGCGCAGTTCGAAGGATTCCCGCTTCTTCCGCTTCCTGGATGGCCATTATACGGGCATGCTCGAGTGGTCCATGACGCATCGCAAGACCATGGTCGCTATCAGCGTAGCGGTGGTGCTGAGCACCGTGCCGCTCTTCATGCTGGTGGGCAAAAACTTCATCCCGCAGGACGATCGCTCCGAATTTCAAGCCAGCGTTCGCGCGCCGGAGGGCACATCCTTGGCCGCGACAGTCACCATCACGGAGCGTATCGCGCGCGATATTCGCGCACTGCCGGGGGTGAGCGCAACTTTGACCTCCGTAGGCATTGGATCCGCATCCTTTACCGGCTCAAGCGCGGGTGAGGCCAACAGCGCTTCCATTTTCGTGAAGCTGGTCGGGCGCGGCGATCGCAAGGAAACGCAGGATCAAATGATGGCTAAGGCGCGCGAGATCCTCAAGCACTATCCCAAAGATCTGCGTACCAGCGTGGGGCAGGCAGCCGATGGCCCCGGCGGCGGTCAAGCCGATGTGCAGTTCACGCTTACCGGGCCGGATCTCGACCAGCTCAACTCCTACTCGCAGACGTTACTGGCCAAGCTCAAGCAAATTCCCATGGTGGCCGATGCCGACACCTCGCTGGTTTACGGCAAGCCGGAGCTGAGGGTGGAAATCGACCGGCAGCGTGCAGCGGACCTGGGCGTCCGCGTCAGCGATATCGCGCAAGCCTTGAACACCATGGTGGCCGGCCAGGTGGTTTCTTCGTTTCCATCCGGTGGTGAAGAGTACGACGTGCGCCTGCGCGCCGATATGCAATTCCGCACCAGCGCCGAAGGTCTGCGTCAACTGACGGTTTTTTCGACCAACACACGGGGCTGGGTGCCGCTCGATCAGGTGGTTCGTATTAAGAGCGGCGACGCGCCTTCCAGCATCGGGCGTCTGGACCGGCAGCGTGAGGTGACCTTGAGCGCCAACGTATTACCCGGCGGGTCCCAACAGAAAATCATTTCCACGTTAAATCAAGATGCCGCCGAGCTTCACATGGGGCCCGGCTATCGCACCGAACTTCTCGGCACTTCCAAGGAACTGAATCGCACCGCCTACTATTTCGTCGTCGCCATCGCGCTTACGTTTATCTTCATGTACATTGTGCTGGCAGCACAGTTCGAATCGTTCCTGCATCCTTTCACCATACTGCTCACGCTCCCCATTGCCGTGCCTTTCGGAATCCTGTCGCTGTTGATGTTCGGGCAAAGCGTGAACATTATGTCGGGGCTCGGTTTGCTGTTGCTGTTTGGAATCGTGAAAAAGAACGCAATTCTGCAGATCGATCACACCAACAGTTTGCGCGCCACGGGTATGAACCGTTATGAGGCGATCATTCAAGCCAATCGGGACCGGCTGCGTCCCATCCTGATGACCACCACCGCGCTCGTGGCGGGCATGCTTCCGCTGGTGCTTTCCAACGGCGAAGGATCCGCCAGCAACCGCTCCATCGGCGTGCTGGTGGTAGGCGGGCAGACGCTGTGTCTATTGCTGACCTTGCTCGCCGTGCCGGTGTTTTACTCCCTCTTTGACGATATGAAGCAGTTACCCATGTTCCGCAGATTCTCGCGCAAACGCGAAAAAACACGCGAAGTGGTTTCCGGGTTGGAAGTGGCGCCTCAGCCCATGCATTTCGAAGGAGGGGAGCGCGCCTAATGCGAGCAATCATTTCTCTGGCGTGCAGCCTTTCATTAGCTGTGGCTCAACAGGCGCCTGCTCCATCCCCACCTTTGCCTCCAGCCACCATGTCGTCGCCGCGCCCCAGCACACTGGTGCCGCCGGTGCGTCCGTTCCTTTTGCCTCCGCGTACTGGCGTAGCAACCCAGATGGAGATTTCGCTGGATCAAACGCTGGCTATGGCGCTCGCCAACAACAAGGACATCGAATCGTCCCGCATCGATCGCTTGGAATCGGACTACACGCTCACGGCTGCGCTCGGAGCTTTCGATCCGCAGCTCAGTGTCACTAGTTACTGGGAGCAGCAAATCACACCAGTTGCTTCCTCTTTAGGCGGATCGTCCACCGGAAGTTTGTTGAACAAGACCTGGCAAGCGGACCCCGGCATCACTCAGCCATTGCCTTGGTATGGTGGAACGTTCAAGGCGGATTTATCCTCCGCCGACGCGTCTTCCAACAACACTTTCCTCTCGTTGAATCCGCAGTATGAGACGGCGCTCAATTTTTCGTACACCCAGCCTCTTTGGCGCAACTTGCTCTACGACAGCAATCGCCACCAGATCGACGTCGCCAAAAAGAACCGGTCGCTGACCGACGAGCAGTTTCGCCAGCGCGTCATGACGGTGGTCGAGCAAGCTGAGCAGGCCTATTGGGAGCTCGCATATGCCTACAACAATCTACAAGTTCAGTTAGATGCAGTGCGCATCGGCATCCAGCAGGATGAGAGCAACCGGCGGCAGGAAGAACAAGGGCTGCTCGCGCCCATCGACGTCGTAGCGGCGCAGACCCAGCTCGCAAATTTTGAAGTGGGAGCCTACGCGGCTCAATCCGCTCTGACTGCCGCAGAGAATACCTTGAAGGAACTGGTGCTGCCGGATCGCAGCGATGCCACCTGGTCCAGCGCCCTGATTCCGACCACGCCCGAGGACGTAAATGCGCCGATCACTCCGCTGCCGGACGCGATCGCCGAAGCCATGGCCAACCGGCCGGAGATCGCACAGGTAAAGATTAACGGCGAGATTAATGAGAAGGATATTCGTTATTATCGCGAGCAGACCAAGCCGCAAGTGAACCTGACCGCGCAGTATAGCCGCGCGGGTTTGGCCGGCGTGGTGTTGCCGCCTGGTCCTAATCCATTTACGTTGGCGTTCGGCCCGCTTACGAATCAGATCAATGCACTGTCTACGCTGGCGGGCATCCCAGGCCTTCCCGCAATATCCTTTGGAAGCGGAACAGTGCCTCCCGTGCTGGTGGGAAATTATGGGCATTCGCTGGCGACGATCTGGGATGGAGATTTTCCGACTACGGAAATTCAACTGAGTATCGCTCTGCCCATCCGGAACCGGACGGCGAACGCAAATTTGGGAAAGTCCCTCGCGGAGACCAGGCGCATCAAGAATCAAAAGCAGCAGACCGAACAGAACATTCAATCCGACGTGCGCACCGCCATGGAGACTCTGCAAATGGCTCAACTACGGCTGCAGGCCGCGCAAGTGGCCCGTGAATCGGCCGAAGAGCAATATCAAAGCGAGCAGCGCCAATTTCGCGCCGGGACGTCGACGCTGTTCCTGGTGCAGCAGCGTCAGGCGACCATGATCACTGCCCGCAGCCAGGAGCGCCGTTCCCAATCGGATCTGAGTGAAGCTATCGCGCAATACCAACTAGCTACGGGAACAATTCTGGCTGAGCGGCATATAGCGCTGAAATAAGGTCTCGCATTACCTCAGTCCGTAGACGAACAAAGAATTTCCCGCGGAGACTGCGATATATTGCTTGCCATTTACCGAATAACTCATCGGTCCCGATGAAACCTGGCCGCCCACCGCGGCTTTCCACAGCAACTCGCCCGAGCGCGCATCCATCGCCATAAAATATCCTTCGCGTCCGCCGACAAATAACAGGTCGCTCGCGGTGGTCAGGATGCCGCTGTCGGTAACATCGGTGAGCTTGTATTCCCACTTGCGGTCGCCGGTTTGCGGATCGAAAGCCCGGATAGCGCCGTACCCGTCCTCTTGGGCGCGATTCACAACCTGTGGCGGACGAATCAATGGCACTGGGGATTGCGGAAGCGGCCCGGTGAACAAGCGCCCTTCGGTGAAATCTACTTTCTCCTTCACGTAGACCGAATAATAGTTATCCCAGACGGGAATGTAGAACAGCCCGGTGTGCGGGCTGTAGGAGGGCGAGTACCAATTCGTCCCGCCTTGATTTCCCGGATAAATCTTCGTGCCGGCCGGCGTAGGCACCATGTTCGCGGCGCGCATGGGACGTCCCTTTTCGTCCAGACCTTGGGCCCACGTGACTCTGGTGAACGGCGCGCCTTGCAGGAACTCTCCGGTGGTGCGATCCAGTGTGTAGAAATAGCCGTTGCGATTGGCCCATAGCATCACTCTGCGGCGCGTGCCTTTGAAATCCAGATCGGCCAGCACCGGAACCTGTACCGAGTCGAAATCGAAATCGTCGTGCGGGGTGAATTGGAAATACCATTTCAGTTTTCCCGTGTCGGCGTCCAGCGCGACCACGCAGTCGGTGAAAAGATTGTCGCCGAGCCGCATATCCGCGTTCCAATCGGGCCCTGGATTTCCGATGCCCCAGTAAGTGAGATTCGAATCCGGATCATACGAGCCAGTCACCCAAACAGAGGCCCCGCCATGTTTCCACGAATCGCCCGCCCAGGTCTCGTGCCCCTTCTCACCCGGTCCGGGAATATTGTTGAAGCGCCAGGCTTCTTTGCCGCTGTGCACATCGTACGCGGCCAGGAATCCTCGGATGCCGTACTCGCCGCCCGCGGTGCCCACGATGACTTTGTCCTTCACCACCAACGGCGCGTGCGTGATGGCGTAACCTGCCAATGGGTCTGCCACCTTTGTGTTCCACAGCAGATGCCCGTTCTTTGCGTCCACGGCGACGATATGTGCGTCGATGGTTCCCATGAATAAGGTGTCGCCCAGAATCGCAAGGCCGCGATTCACGCGCCCGCAGCACAAGCGCGCTTGCGGCGCTGGACTATAGGAATAGATCCAAAAGATGCGGCCGGTGACGGCATCCAGCGCCACGATGTCGTTGGGCGCTTGCACTGTATACATGACGCCATCGACCACCAGCGGAGTGGCCTCGAATTTTTCCAGCGAGCGCGCCTGAAAAATCCACTTCTGCTCCAGGTTCTTGACGTTGCCGGGCGTCACCTGATCGAGCGCGCTATAGCGCTGGCTGAGAAATCCGCCTGAATAATTGAGCCAGTCCTGGGGAGTGTCTCCGGAGTGCACCAGGCGGTCCATCGAAACCTGAGCCGGCGCCTGGAAGGAGAGGGATGCCGCGGCGAGCAGCAGAACAATGGTGGGGCGACACATGAATCACAGTCCTTTCAGGGAAAACAGGTAACTGACCAGGTCCGACAGTTCGTTGCCGCTTAGCTTATCGCGATAAGAGGGCATCGCGGAATTCTTCATGAACTCGAACTTGGTCAGATCTGCTTTTTGCAGCGACACAAGCTTTTCCTTGGTGTCGATGAGCTGCAGCGAGAAGGTATCTTCATTGAGAACTCTCCCCGTGACGGTGACGCCGTCGCGAGTGACCACCTGGACATAACGATTTTCCGGAAGGATCTCGGCATTCGGATCGACGATGGAGCGCTCGATGTCGGCCGGTTTGCGCCGCGCGCCGATGCCGGTGAGATCCGGGGCCACGCGCGATCCATGCTCCCCTACGCGATGACAATTGAGACAGCCGTTGCTCTCGAACAGCGCCTTGCCGTGAGCCAGATTCGCTTTGCTGGCCGTTGAGGCGCCCGCTTCGGCCGCGAGCGATCGCAAGTACGCGACCACTTGGTGCGCCTGCTGATCGGACAGGTTTGCCGGCGGCATAGGAGTACCGTTGATGCCCTGCACCATGATGGCGACCACTTCGTTATCCGTCGACGCTCTTCGAAAGGTCCCGTGCCCCAGATCCACGCCGGATACGTTGTCGCCCTTCGGTCCGTGGCAGTGAGAGCAGTTGACACCGTAGAGCTGTTTGCCGGCTTGGACGTCGGCGGGGTTGTAGCCCTGCTGGGCGCACAACGCGCCGGCTACCGACGCGAGCAACACGAACCGCAGCCTGCACATGGTCATGCCACCTTTCGCTGTAAGGCTTTCGCAGGCTATATTAATCCCGCGAGGTTGGCGGGGTCAATGCGCCTGGCGAATTTTCTCATTTTCTTCCGACTGACGCCCAGCATGTATAATTTTGCAGGAAGGATTTTTCCTGAAGGTTCCCCTCTGATGCCGAAGACTCGCGTGCGCAATGCCGCGCGCATCCTGTTGCCTCTCACCCTCAGTTTGCTTCTCACCGTCGGTTTTCCGCTTCTCGCGCAATCCGGAACGGCTAACGGCGAGTGGCGCTACTATGGCGGCGATGCGCAAAGCACCAAGTATTCGCCGCTCGATCTGATCAATCGCGATAACGTAAGCAAGCTGCAAATAGCCTGGACCTGGAAGGCGCAAAACTTCGGCCCTCGTGCGGATCCGAATTATGAAGTGACGCCGCTCGCGGTGCACGGCGTTCTCTATTTCACCGCCGGAATGCGGCGCGACACCGTGGCCGTGGATGCCGGCACCGGCGAAACGCTGTGGATGTATCGCCTGGATGAAGGCGCGCGCGGCGATCACGCGGTGCGGTTCAATAATCGCGGCGTAGCCTATTGGACCGACAATCGCGGCGACGAGCGGATTCTGACCATCTCGCTCGGATATCAGTTGGTGGCTCTGGATGCGAAGACCGGCCTTCCCGAGCCCGGGTTCGGCAACCGTGGAATCGTCGATCTTCTTGTAGGCCTCGACAGAGAAAACATCCAGCCCGGAATTATCGGCGCCACTTCGCCCGCCATCGTGGTCGGCGACACGGTGGTAGTGGGGTCGGCTTTGCAACTTGGCACCACCCCAAAATCGAAGGAAAATGTTCCGGGCTACGTGCGAGGCTATGACGTTCACACCGGCAAGCTGCTGTGGACCTTTCACACCATTGCGCAGCCGGGTGAATTCGGCAACGACACATGGAAGGACGGATCGTGGAAATACACCGGCAACACCGCGGTTTGGGCGCCGATGAGCGCCGACCCGGACCTCGGCTACGTGTATCTTCCCGTCGAGACGCCCACCGGAGATTTCTACGGCGGCCATCGCCCCGGCGACGATCTTTTCGATGAGAGCCTGGTGTGCGTCGACGCTCGCACCGGCAAGCGCGTCTGGCACTTTCAGATTATCCACCACGGGATTTGGGATTGGGACAATCCCGCCGCGCCCGTTCTTTTGGATGTCACGGTCCGTGGACAAAAGATCAAAGCCGTAGCGCAGGTAACCAAGCAAGCGTTCATCTACGTGTTCGATCGCGTGACGGGCAAGCCCATCTGGCCCATTGAAGAGCGGCCGGTGCCCCAGTCCGATGTGCCTGGTGAAAAGACGTCGCCCACGCAGCCGTTCCCCACCAAGCCCACAGCCTTCGACCGTCAGGGTGTCACGCCGGGCGATTTGATCGATTACACTCCCGAACTCAAGGCCGAAGCACTGAAAATCGCGTCGGAGTACAAGCTGGGGCCCATATTCACCCCCGCAATTGTCTTCGACTCCAACGGCAAGAAGGGAACCTTGATGCTGCCCAACGCCACTGGCGGCGCCAATTGGCAGGGCGCGGCAGCGGATCCAGAAACGGGCGTGCTCTTCGTTCCCTCCGCCACCAGTCCTTTTGTGGCGGCCATGGTCCACGATCCCGAGCACTCCGACATGAATTACATCACCAAGACGGTGATTGTCGAAAAAATCAACAAGAGCGTGCCCATCGTCAAGCCGCCTTACGGCCGCATTACCGCCTACGACTTGAATTCCGGCGATGAGCTCTGGATGGTTCCCAATGGCCAGCCGCCCGACGAGATCAAGAACAACGCCGTGCTGAAAGGTATCGACACCAGCAAGTTCGGCAATCCGGAACGCGCCCTGCTGCTCGCCACCAAGACGCTGCTGTTCTCGGCTGACGCAACGGGTCTCACTCCCGTGAATGGCTCCTACGCGTCCACGTTCCGCGCGCTCGACAAGAAGACCGGCCAGACCATCTTCGAATTCAAGCTGCCAACGCATGCCACGGGCATACCGATGACTTACCTGGCGAAGGGCAGGCAGTACATCGTGATTGCGGTCGGCGGGCGCGACGAACCGGCGGAACTGGTCGCGCTTGCAGAGCCCAGTCCGGAATGAAGCGCGGCGCTGCGCTGGCAGGCTCTGCCGTCGGGCTATTTTTCCTCTATTTCTTTGGACTCACTCGCACGGGTCTCATTGGACCCGACGAGCCGCGCTATGCGGCGATCGGCCGCGCCATGGCCGCTACAGGCGACTGGATCACCCCGCGTCTGTGGGGCCAGGCTTGGTTCGAGAAACCCGCGCTGCTGTATTGGATGACGGCCACGGGTTTCAAATCCGGGTTGGGAACGGAGCTCGCGCCCAGGTTGCCGGTAGCGCTCGCGAGCGTGGCGTTTCTGATTTACTTCTTCATCAGGTTGCGGCGCGAATTTGGGGACCGCGTGGCGTGGTATTCGGCGACGATTCTCGCAACCTCGGCAGGCTGGCTGGCTTACAGCCACATCGCCATCACGGATTTGCCGATGTCCGCTGCCTTCGCCGCCGCGATGCTGGCTGTGGCCTTTTCTGAACCGCGCGCGTCGGCCAGCCGATTGCTCGCTGCCGGCGCCCTGCTCGGCCTCGCTGTTCTTGCGAAGGGGCTTGTTCCCCTGGCGCTATTCATCCCGGTTCTTTGGTTCTTGCGGCATCGCATCCGCGATCTCAGTTTGGTTTTCCTTGCGGCAATTGTGATCGCCGCACCCTGGTACGTGCTCGTCACCTGGCGCAACGGCGCGCCGTTTCTGGAAGATTTCTTCTGGAAGCATCACTTCGGCCGATTCGTCAGCAGCGCGCTCGAACATGGGCAGCCGTTTTGGTTCTATGTGCCGATTTTGCTCGCCGGGCTCTTTCCGTGGACGCCGCTTATCGCGCTCCTGTTCAGCGCGCGTCTATTTCAAGATCGCCGCACTCAGTTTCTTTTGGCATGGTTCGCGTGGGGATTCCTGTTCTTTTCCATCTCACGCAACAAGCTGCCGGGGTATTTGTTGCCGCTCTTGCCGGCGCTCGCAGTGCTGATTGGCATCGCGCTCGAGAGCACCCCGCACGCGCGCTATTGGCTGGCAGCCTGTGGAGCGCTGGTGTCTTTGGCGCCCCCGATCATCGCAGTCCTTCCGGAGGCGCTCGCAAACGGAATCTCGCACACCCCGTTTCACTTGGGTTCCGTGGTGGCCGTTGATGCGGTCGGACTTGCCGTGATCTGTGGAGCGATCCGTCGTCCATGGGGCGTGGCTGCGCTGGTGACGGTCGCCGTGGTTTCGGCGGTTTGGAACGTGTATCCGCAACTCGACCGGCTGTTGTCGGGAAGGGCTGCCATCTCTATGACATGCCTGCCTCCCACGAATCGTTCCCAGCGTTACAGCATCGATTATTATGTTGGTCGAAACCTTCCAGATTGTAAATGAGTCTCAAATATAGTAATCTCTATAGAGATAAGGGTAATTATGATCGCTGAAGTACCCGCGAACCTGCTCAACCTCCAAGCCGAGACGGAAGCCCAGTACGATGCCACGGTCCGAGCCGATATCGAACTGTTCCGCTCGTATGCCGAAAAGTTCATGGCTGGCGGTCTCACTGACGACGAGTTTCGCGCTCAGAGGCTGCGGCGCGGCGTTTATAGCCAGCGCCAGGCCGGCGTCCACATGATCCGCACCAAGATACCGGGCGGATCGATGACTGCGGCTCAGATGGATCAGCTTGCCAGCATCGCCGACGAGTTCTGCGCGGGCAAGGGACACCTCACCACTCGCCAGAACATTCAGTATCATTTTGTTCCCCTGCCGCAGGTGGCGCCGCTGTTGCACAAACTGGCCGATTTCCGTTTGACGACGCGCGAGGCCTGCTACAACACGGTTCGCAACGTCACGGCCTGCCCATTGAGCGGGCTGCTGGCCGACGAAGTGTTCGACGTGCATCCCTACGCGCAGAAAGTCGCGTTCGCGTTCCTGCACAAGGAACTCACCGACAGTATGCCGCGCAAGTTCAAGATCGCTTTTTCGGGCTGCAAGGACGATTGCATGCTCGGTGCGATCCACGATATAGGACTGCGCGCCGTGATCCGTGACGGCCGTCGCGGCTTCCGCATGCTGGTAGGAGGCGGGTTGGGTCCGTTGCCGGTGGAGGCGCATGTTTTCGACGAATTCGTGCCCGTGGAGAACCTCGTCAGCCGCTGTGAAGCAGTGCTGCGGCTCTTCAACACGCACGGGAACCGCAAGAACAAAAACAAGGCCCGATTGAAGTTTGTCGTCCGGGAACGTGGCTGGGAGTGGGTGAAGGAAGAGATCGAGAAGAACTACCAGGACATTCTGGCCAATGGCGGTATCGCGACACCAGAGACGGTCCCGGACGGTTTTGGTGGTTTTCAGTCATCGCCACCACCGCTTGGGACGGGCGCCCAACTGCCGCCGGTGCTGTCGACAAATGGTGGAGCGAACGGACATTCCCGCCCTGCCTACGAACGATGGCTTGAAACCAACATTCGCGAGCAAAAGCAGACCGGCTACGCCATGGTCACGGTGAAGGTGCCCCAAGGCAACCTCACGGGCGTGCAGATGCATCAGTTGGCGCATGTGGCCCGAAGCGCTGGCGATGGCCTATTGCGGGTAACCGTAGATCAAAACCTTGTCTTAGCTTACATCCCCTTGCGGACGCTGCCTCAGGTTTACGGGGCGCTGGAACAGGTGGGATTGGCGGATGGCGGGGCGTACCAGATCGAGGACGTGGTCACTTGTCCGGGAGCTTACAGTTGTAATCTGGCGCTGACGAAATCGATGAATCTGGGTGCAGCCCTCGCCTCAGTGGTGAAGGATTACTCCGATCCTTTGGTCCGCGAGCTCAGCATCCGGGTGAGTGGCTGCCCCAATGCCTGCGGACAGCATTGGATCGGGGACATTGGCTTTTACGGCAACGCACGCAAGATCGACGGCAAGGAAGTCCCTTATTATCTGATGCTCCTGGGCGGCGGATATGATGGCGGGGGCGTAATGCGCTTTGGCGTGGCCATCCAGAGCATTCCGGCTCGCTTAGCACCCGAAGCCGTCCGGCGTGTGCTGAACCACTACCTGGGGAACCGGCAGGACGGCGAGAGCTTCCGGGAGTACGTGCTCCGGTACAAGGTGGAGACCTTTCGCGGGATGACCAACGATCTGGTAAAGCCGCCCGAGCTCGCTCCCGAATTGTACCGGGATTGGGGCGACGATATGGAGTATTCGCTGCAGCTGGGCCGCGGCGAGTGCGCCAGTTAGCCGGTTAGCTGTGTACTAGCGCCACATACCGCGTGTTGTTGTCTTACGCTCGCTTTGACGACCGGGCGCTCTGCGACTTGGCGGCTTCGATGAAGGCGCCGTTGGCCAAGGCAAAAGCCGGGATGGATATGGAGCGATCCACCAGATCGGCCATGGCGTGCACGGCCAGACCCTCGGCTTCCTTGACGAAGGTCAAGGAGCAGGCTGCGGAGTCGAAATCGACATTGACACAATCTCCGCCGCGCACCTGATCGGTAGCGATCAAGTTCGACATGGGCTGCACCAGCAGGCGCTCGATGGCGCGCTTCAAATGGCGGGCTCCGTACTTCAGGTCGGTCCCTTCCTTCAGTAAGAAGTCCCTGGCTTCATCGGTGGTCTTGAAGACGAACGATCGCTCAGGCGAGGTGTTGAAGATCCGTTGCTGGACCATGTTCAACTCGATGTCCAGAATCTTTCTGAGCTCATTGCTGCCCAGCGGCTTGAACGTGACGATTTTATCCAGACGATTGATGAACTCAGGCGTGAACTTGCGGCGTGCCGCATCCGCGCCGCTGCGTGCCATTTTAGCGCCCAGTTTCTCGTCCACCGTGCCGTTTTGAGACTGCCTGGCACACTCGCCGGCGTTGAAGCCAAGCTTGGGATTGATCAGGTTGCTCATCTCTGTCGCGCCCAGATTGCTGGTCATGAAGATCAACGCGCGAGAGAAATCCACCTTGCGGTTGTCGCCCAGGGTGAGCGTTCCCTTGTCGAGAATACCCAGCAGCAAGTTCCACAGTGCGTCACTGGCTTTTTCGATCTCGTCAAAAAGCACGAAGCTCAGCTTGCAAGCATCCGTGTGGTATTGATTCAGCACTTCCTGGCTCAGCAGCGGATGCGTTTCGCGATGCCCCAGGTATCCGGGAGGCGAGCCGATCAACTTCGCAATCTCGTGGCTGTGCTGGAATTCCGCGCAATCGATCTTGATCACCGCGCGAGGATTGCGCACCAAAGCCTCAGCCGTTGCTTCGACGATGCGCGTCTTGCCGGATCCCGTTGGTCCCAAGAAAAGGAAGTTCCCGATGGGACGATTGGAAGGTGTCATCCCCGTCAGGTTCATCTGATAAATGTTGACGATCTGCTGGATAGCTTCATCCTGGCCGACGATCATGCGCCGTAAGCTACCTTCCAGGGCTTCTGCATCTCGCCCTGTTCGCGTAGGATCTAAAGGAACATTAACCCGTGACATTTTCTTCTGGGCCCCTTTCACAACCACTCCACACTTTCCAAGAGCAAATTGGATGCCATACCGTGGGACCACCGTAAAAGCCTTACTTTCGTGGCTTTGCTGGTCTGACTTCAACCTGGCTTACCAGAGTCCTTTCAGGCATTCTCAACAACATCAGTACAATCTCCCCAATATCCTGCGGCGCGATCTTCCATTCCGCTTTTGGCGAATCGGCCTTTGCCGATCTGCCACTGAAGTCTGTATCGACGCTTCCAGGCATAATGTGAGTGACCCGCACGTTGTCGTAACGATGGTCCAACATCATGGCTTCCGTGAAACCGTTCAATCCGAATTTGGAAGCGTTGTACGCGGCGCCTCCCGCAAATGCATTTTTCCCTGCCAGGCTACCTATATTGATGATGTAGCCGCCGCCACGATTCTTCATGCGCGCCAGCGCTTCGCGCGAGCAATAAAACGCTCCCGACAGATTCGTTTCGATGGTCTGCTGCCAATCGTTCACCGTGAGTTCCGCTGTGCTCCGCATGATTCCCAAGCCTGCATTGTTGACCAGGATATCGGGACCTCCCGCTTCACGCTCCACCCACTCAAACAATGCTGCAACGTCTGTGCTTGTTCTTACATCGGCAACTTTTCCCGCCACTTTACGATTGCGCTCGTTGGTTAGGCCCCTTACAGCCTCGTCAACGCTTGCCTGGCTGCGTCCACATATGGCCACCGTGGCGCCTGCGTCCGCCAGTACACCCGCGAGCGCAAAGCCGATTCCGCGTGTCGCACCAGTCACAACCGCTGTCTTTCCAGTCAGAAATGTTTCGCTCATCATTCCATCCTACGGTTTACGGTGCGCGCAGAAAGGGGTACGCGCGCGAGCGTACTACCCACAAACGCGCCCGCGAATGGCGGTAAATTGGGTTTCATGCTTCAGGCCCAACCCAGCCGGACGGCCCAACGTGTCGCATTGCGGCGCGCGGCGCACCAGATGGTCGATGATCCGCTGGTCTTCCACGATCCGCTCGCGGTGGCCATCGCCGGCGAATCCGAGAGTCCGCCCAGCGCCCAGGAGATCTACTCGCGATCGTTGCGGGCCTTCATCGCCGTGCGCAGCCGCTATGCGGAAGATCAGCTCGCTCGCACCGCCGAACGCGGCGTTCGCCAATACGTAGTGCTCGGCGCGGGGCTCGACACGTTCGCTTATCGGAATCCTTTTCAATCACTCGGATTGCGTGTCTTTGAAGTGGACCATCCCGCGACGCAGCAATGGAAGCGCGTCCGGCTTGACGAAGCCTACATTCCCATCCCCAAAGATGTAACTTTCGCAGCTGTCGATTTTGAACGCGAATCGCTCGAAGAGGGTTTATTGCGGACCTGTTTCAACAAACAGCAGCCGGCGTTCTTCTCCTGGCTCGGCGTCACACCGTATCTTTCACGATCCGCCTTCGATGCGACCATACATTTCATCGCGAGCTTGCCTTCCGCGAGCGGCGTGGTATTCGATTACGCTGTGGAACGATCGCTCTTGAGCCCCCAACAGCAACTGGCGCTCGATGCACTCTCAGCACGCGTGGCTCGCGCCGGTGAACCGTTTCAGCTCTTCTTCGATCCCGCGCAGCTCCATAGCGATCTCGCGCGCTGGGGCTTCGCCTGGATCGAGGATCTGGGTTGCGACGCAATCAACACTCGCTACTTCGCCGGACGTGCCGATGGTCTGGCGGTCACAGGCGGCGGGCACCTATTAGGGTGTGAAGTAAAATAGCTTATGGAAGATCTTCGTTACCCCGTCGGTAAGTTTCAATTCCCTGCAGCCGTCAGCTCTCAGGAACTCGCCACGTTCATCGATCACATTGCCGAGACGCCGGCACGCATGCGCGCCGCAACGGCCGGCTTGTCGGACTCGCAGCTCGACACACCCTACCGGCCCGGCGGATGGACCGTTCGCCAGGTGGCCCATCATGTTCCCGACAGCCATATGAACAGCTACGTGCGCTTTCGTCTGGCTTTAACGGAAGACTCACCCGTCATCAAGCCCTACGAAGAGAGCCGCTGGGCCGAATTGCCGGATGCCCGTAGCATGCCCGTGGAACCGTCGCTGGTTTTGCTCGAATCGCTGCACGCGCGCTGGGTGCCGTTGCTGCGCTCGCTCTCCGCCGCCGATTGGAAGCGCAGCTTTCGCCATCCCGAACTGGGATCGGTGACTCTAGAGAACAATGCCGCTCTTTATGCCTGGCATGGACGCCATCACGTGGCGCACATCACGGCATTGCGCCAAAGAATGGCCTGGTAGTTACGACGCCGCGTACACCGCGCGCTCGAAATCGCCCAGCACCGCGACAGCTTCTTTGTCCGCGAACGGAAGAAACTGCATCAGGATTACACCCGCCATACCCTTGCGCGGATCGATCCAGAAATACGTGTTCCATATCCCTGCCCAGGCCAAACTGCCGGCTGAGCGCCCGCCGTCGTAACCTTTCGAATTGATCAGGAAGCCAAATCCCCATCCGTCCTTGATTCCGGGGTGAAAATCGACGTCGCTCGAAATCTCCGGCCGCGCCGTCTTCAGTTTCCCCGCGCTGATGCTCCCGATCTGATTGGTCGCCATCATGTCCACCGTTTTCGCTTGCAGGATCTGTTCATTCTTGGGCCCTTGGCCGCGCCGCAGGATCATTTGCGTGAAGCGCACATAGTCGTTCGCGGTGGAATAGAGTCCGCCGCCGCCGTTGAAGGCTTTAGGTGGCTGCGGCTGCGTGCGCGGATTTTCCTTGAGCGCTCCGTTGGGTTGCCGGTTCGAAACGGCAACCAGCCGGTCGAACTTGGACGCCGGCAGCAAGAAGCTGGTGTCGTGCATGCCCAGCGGTTCCAGGATGTTTTTCTGGAAGTATTGTTCGAGCGTCAATCCGCTCACGGTTTCCACCAGCCTGCCGCTCCAATCGGCGCTTGTTCCGTACTGCCAGCGCGAGCCGGGTTCGAACATCAGCGGAGTCAGCGGCGCGACAGTACCTAGCGGAAAATTGTTCCCGCTCACTTTTTCCCAGCGCAGCATGTCCCCGTACCAGGTGTCGTAGCAGAATCCGGAGGTGTGCGTCAGCAGCGTCCGCAGGGTCACCTGTTTGGTGGCGGGTTTTAGGATTGGCTTGCCGCTCGAATCGAAGCCTTGGAGGACCTGCAAGGAGCCCAGTTCCTTGATGTAGGTGGACGCCGGCTCATCCAGCTTCAGCTTGCCCTGTTCCACCAACTGCATGGCCGCGACGGAGGTGATGGGCTTGGTCATGGACGCAATGCCGAAGATGGAATCGCCGTTGACGTCCACGCTGGACGCCAGGTCGCGCTTCCCGAAGGCTCCCGAATACGTCGTCTTGCCGGCGGTGCAGGCCATGGCGACGGCCATCGGGATCTTGTGCTGCTGCAGGGACGCGCGCAGGGCCTGGTCGATTCCCGCGGTGTTCGCGCCCCAAGCGCTGCGCGGTCGAGCGCCCAGAATGAGCGCAGCGGCGCCCAACTGTTTCTGAAATTGTCTCCGGGTGATTCGGGGCATTCCTCTGTGATACCACGAAGCGAAGTTGTCCGGCTTTCACGGCGTTATCTTAGATGTAGTATGCCTTCCGTGTTGGACAGTCCGCCCCGGGCCTTGGACAATCCGCCTCGGGCCTTGGGCGATCCGGAAGCCAAACTCGGCGGCGGGAACGGAGGCGGTCCGCACGATCACGATCCTTTCGATCCCGGCGGCGGGGGCGGCGGAGACGATCATGACGGCGATGGGCGCGGTGTACCCGGCGCGGGCTTGCTCGCCATGCGCTTCCTGCTGGTCTCGATCAGCATGCTTTTCGTGACCATCGGCGTCGCCTACCATGAGCGCGCGCAGACGCCCTTGCACTGGCAGCGCATTTACGTTCCGCCTCTGCTGTGGCTGAGCACTGGCTTGATTCTCGCGAGCACCTGGGCGCTTGAAATCGCGCGCAGCGCCTTCGAGCGCAAGAACAGTAAGCGCTACGCGCATTGGCTGGGAGTGACGGTCGCGATCGGAGCCGGTTTCCTCGCATCGCAACTGTTCGCGCTACGGGAGTTGGCGAAGCAGGGAATTTATCTGAGAAACAATCCGCACAGTTCGCTGTTTTACCTGCTGACGGGCGCACATGGCATCCATCTGCTCGGTGGGATGATCGCGCTGTTCAGTTTGCTGGTCACTGCTTCCCGGCGGCCTGAAGTGGTGCTGTTCGATTTTCGGCGTCAACGTAGCCGGACCGCCGCGGCGGCGTTGTACTGGCATTTTCTGGCCGGTATTTGGCTATGCCTGTTTATTTGCCTGCTGTTCTGGCCCTAGGTTCCAGGCGCATGCGCCACGCGTCGCGGCCGGCGCCGTAGTAACCCTTCACGAGCCTCGTTCGGATGAAGCCATACTGCCGGTAGAAGCGCAGGGCAGGAGCGTTCGCGGTACTCACCATCAGCCGCAGCGCGCGCGTTCCATCCTGGCCGAGGCAGGCTTGTGTGGCGTCGAGCAGGGCTTGAGCCACTCCATGTCCGCGATAGCCGGGATCCACGGCGATGGATTCCAGTTCCGCGCCTCGCCAGTTGGTGCGCGTGATGCTATAGCCTGCGATCCGGTGGCGGAGGCGCGCCACGAGAAACAGCTCGGGGCTCTCGCTCCAATAATCGACAAACGATTCGGCGGGCCAGGCGTCCTTGCCGAACGAGGCTCGTTCGATTTCGACCACGCGGCCGAGGTTGCGACGCTGGAAACGGCGGACGTCCATCACCCGAGCTTCCAGCTTAGCGGGTTGCTGTGTAGGGCGGACTTTAGTCTGCCGGGCTTTTTCAGCAACCTGTTAGCCGATGCGGTGGCTTAATTCGCGCTGCTGAAGTAGCTTTCGGCGAGATCGGGCTTTTGCTCCAGCGCCTTCTTCCAGCAGTCGCGCGCCTCGTCCTGCTGGCCCAGACCCTTGAGCACGTGGCCCAGGTTCAGCAGCGCCTCGGGGAACTGATCGCGCTCCTGTAGCGCCTCGCGATACAATTTCTCCGCGTCGTTGAGCTGGCCCGACTTTTGCAGCAACAGGCCGGTGTTGTAAAACAGTTCCGGGCTGCGCTCGCCTTTTTCGATAAGGCGTGCCTGATGCTCCAGAGCCTGATCGTAATTGTTGTGCTCCACGGCCAGAGCCGCCAGGCCCCGCAGCGCATCGAGCGAATCGGGATTAGCCGCCAGCACCGCTTCGAAGGCCTTCGCGGCGCCCTCATGTTCGCTCATGTTCCAGCAGCAGATGCCCAGGTTCAACTGCGCCTCGGTCCAGTCTGGGCGCTTGGCGACGCAGGCATGGAAGGCTTCCGCGCCGCCGCGATAGTCACCGCGTTCCAGGCGCAGGTAGCCCAGCCGGAACCAGACGTCCTCCAGATCGGAGTTCTTGGCGAGAATGCGCGTGTAGATGCGCTCGGCTTCTTCCTTGGAGCCTTGCTTATCCAGCACCGCGGCAAGATTGTGCAGCACTTCGAAGAGATCGGGCGAGATCTCGAGCGCTTTCTCATAGGCCGCGCGCGCTTCGATCAGCTCGCCGGATTCCTGATGGATAACGCCCAGGTTTACATAGGCCTGGCTGGCGTCCGGGCGAATGCGGACGGCCTCGGAATAGGCTTTGGCGGCCTGCGCCAGGTTGCCGGTTTTTTGGTGAGCGACGCCCAGATTGAACCAGCGGTCGAAGCTTTCCGGCGTGTATTCGGTTAGCTTGGTGCAATAGCGCAGCGCAGCTTCATAATCGCCGGCGCCGAAGGCGCAAGTGGCCAGACCCTCCAGAGCGGTCTGCGAATTGGGCCGCAGCTTCAGCAGCTTCTCGGAATATTCCGCGATCATCGCCTGGTCTTTCCGCGCCATGCCGATGGTGACCAGGTTGATAAGGCACTCTTCGAAGTCCGGTTTGCCGGCCAGGATGGACTGGTAAATGCGCGCAGCCTCATCGAAGTGCCACTGCAATTGAAGCGTGACGGCTTTGCCGAACAAGGCCGTGGTGTGATCCGGCTGTTGCTCCAGAACCTTTTCGAAATTCTCCGCGGCTGCGTCGGATTTCTCCAGATGCAGCAGTGCGATCCCCAGGCCCAGCCGGGCGTCCAGACGGTCAGGCTGTGCTTCGGCTGCCTTCTCGAAGAAATCGGACGCTTCCTGCCAGCGTCCCAAGCGTTCCAGGCAAACCGCCAGATTCAGGTTCGCGTTGGCATGCTTGGGGTGCATGCTGAGCAGCTTGGCATAGCTTTGCGCCGCTTCCTCGTACATCTCCAGTTCGAACTGGATCTGGGCTTTGGCGGAGAAGATCTCGAGCGAGCCTTCCCCGCTTTCCAGAACCCGGTTGATCTCTGTGAGCGCGTCGTCGAGCTTGCCCTCCATGTGAAGGGAAACCGCCTTTGCCAGGCTGGCCGTTTTGGCCGTGTCCACCGACGATGTTCTAGAAGTAGGTTGGCTCATAATTCAGTTGATATTTCCATTTCTGCCCTCGATTCCGTAGGGCGCAAGATAGGCGCAAAGTCTTCCCAAGGCGTCATACTGATGCGAAACTTCCACCCAGCGAAGCCGGGCGCGCTCGCCGCGATTGCAAAAGAACCCGACGCCACCGTGTTGCAACCGGTTGTCGGACCAGAAGTCGACCACCTGGCCCTGCGCCAGGATGGTAAAGTCGCCGCCGCGAGTGTTCACTTGGATGCGGTACAGCATGTCCGTCCGTACGGTCATCGGCAGGGGCTTGTCGAAATGCGGCCCTTCTTTTCCGTTGATCACCGCGTAGCGCACGATGTGAACCAGCGGCAGCGGCCCCGGTTTCACCACCACAAACTTCATAGCGTAATAGTTGTTGAGATCCTCGGCGCGAAAGGCCCAGCCCAGCGCTTTTTGGTCGATCTCAGCCAGAAACTCGAAGCGGTAATCGGTGAGATCGACAGTGGGCTTGAACACCGCGAGCGGGCCTGGACGCACGAAGCCCGAGGCGTCATAGGACCAACTTCTGGTGAGGTTGGAACGGCTCTCCCAGGCGTCCAAGCCCGAGCGAAAATCGTCGGCGTACGACACCGCGGCTCGGTCTGAGATGGTTTGATTCAGGTTCTTCCAATGATCCTCAACCACTTTTTGCAGCTGGCCCTGCATCTGGTCGAGATTTTGCGGCGCCAATTGTTTGATGGGAACGCTAGGGACGGATCCGGTAATCGCCACCACCAGCAGCACCGGCAGCAGCAAGCTGACCAGCTTCAGATCGCGCGGCGAACTCTTCCAGGCCGTAACCAGCCAGCGCCAGGAGCCGGCTGTTTCGCGCGCAGGATCGGAACCAGGAGCCGCGGCAGCCTCCGGGGAGGCTTCCGGTCCGTCGGAAACCGCCTCAGCTTCGAAGGCAGGCTCGGCAGGCACGCTACGGAGTGCGGGCGCGACTTCGGAAATCTCCTCGGCTGGCCCGAATTCCATTTCGTCGGCCGATGCCGCGCGGCGCTCGAAACGCCTCCGCAACATGTGCAGCCCAGCCGAAATCGCGTGGGTGAAATTGGAGGTAACCGATGTGCCGGAGATGGCTTCCGGCTCAAGCGTTTCCTCTGGTTCAAACCTCTCGCCGGATTCAAAGCTGGGGTCCAGTTCGGCGCGATAATCCAATTCAAACCTCTGGCGATGGTCGTCGCAGCAGAATTCGCCGTCGACGAAACTGCGGGACGTCGCGAGCGCAATATTGCAGTAGCGGCACCTCATGAGGTTTGACCCGATTCCATATTAGGTCCGAGGGAAGGGAATTACTACGCAGTGAATTGCTTAAACACTGTACGCAATTCCGCCTATTAGCGGTCCAATGATAAGCAGTTAACCTTAGGTTTCTAAGGGTTTTCGCCCCGCGGCCGCTCTCCCCTACCCTTGGGCTGAGTTTGACCCGGCCGATACCAGCGGCCCATACTAGTGACGGCTGCATTCTGTTAGGATTGTTCGCTAAGAGGAGAAAAATCATGCCTGACCACACGGCGGATGCTACGAACGCATCGGAAAGCGGAATCGATCGCCGGTCTTTGTTTAATGCCATATCGCGCGTTTCGCTCGGCCTGGCCGCCACTGCGGCGATTGCCGAACAGGTGAAGGCTGCTCCGGCCGAAGAGACCAAGGCTGATGAGCTGGAAGAGTTCAAGTACGATATCGAGAGCGAAAAAGGCTGGGTTGGCCCGGGTGGATCAGCCAAGGAAGCCACCGTCAAGCAACTGCCGGTTTCCCAAAGCATCGCGGGCGTCTCCATGAAGCTCGATCCGGGGGCTATTCGCGAATTGCATTGGCACGCCTTGGCCGCCGAATGGGCCTATGTGCTCACGGGACGCTGCCGCACCACCGTCATCACGCCCAACGGTCAAGCCGAAGTGGATGATTTCGAAGAAGGCGATACCTGGTATTTTCCGCGCGGCCACGGGCACGCCATCCAAAATACCGGCAACACCGAGTGCCACTTCCTGCTCGGATTCGATAATGGCCACTTCTCCGAGTTCGGGACGTTCAGTATCACGGATTGGATCCACACGACGCCGCGCCACGTTCTGGCTCGCAATCTGAATCTTCCGGAAGCGGCCTTTGGCCAGATGCCGCAGAAGGAACTGTATATCGGTCCAGGAAAAGTTCCTCCTGCCATTGAGGACGTTCGCAACGTGGATCTGCAACCGAGCCAATCCGCGCATAAATTCCGCATCGGGAAGATGGCGCCCAAGGTATTTGAAGGCGGCGAAGAACGGATTGTCACGCAGAACGAATTTCCGATCCAGACTACGCTCACCGCGGTCCGCATGGATCTAAAGCCGGGCGCTCTGCGCGAGTTGCACTGGCATCCGCACGCCGACGAGTGGCAGTTCTATGTCAGAGGGCGCGGGCGCGTGACCATCTTTGGATCGCATGGGCGCGTGAAGACCGAGGAATTTGGGCCGGGCCACGTGGCCTTCATCAAACAGGGGTACGGCCACTTTATTGAACAGGTGGGCGATGAACCCACGCGGCTGCTGATCCTGTTCAACAGCGGTCTCTATCAGGAAATTTCACTGACCAACTGGCTGGGCGGCAATCCGAATTCGCTGCTCACCAGCAACTTCGGGCTTAGCCAGGCGATGCTCGATCAGCTGCCGAAGAAAGAAGTCGGGATCCTGGGCAAGCGCGGCTAGGCGCTACGAAGCCCGCGTCAAGTGGGGCTCACGGGTTTGGCGCAGCGATGTAACCAGCGCCAGGATGTCGTAGTGCGGCACTTTCCGCTCGGGGAAGAAGCTGTTGATGGCATCCAGATCGTTGCCGAATATACTGAAGACCGTCTCGAGCCGGGCCACCAGTAACAACTGCATATGAGCGGGACGCAGATTGGCCAGCGCCAGCCCGCCGCCGGCTCGCCGTAACTCCGCTCGGGCGTAGAGCAAGGTGCCTAATCCAGCACTGTCGATCTTATCCACTCCGGACAGATCGATCACCAGGCGGAACCTGCGCGCTGCCAGGGCGTGCCGGATCTCGTCGTTGAACAGAATATCTTCCGGTCCAAATGTGATGCGGCCTTTGAGCTCGAGAATCGAGATTCCATCTTCTTCACGGCGGGTGACTTTGAGTGCCATTTCTTGAGTCTCCTCGCTGGAATTAGGGCACGACAGAGTCCAAAGGGTGAGTCGCTGATATAAAAGGGCTTCTCTGTCACCGCCCAGCCGGCGCCATGACATTCTTACGTGCTGACGCGCAACGCCTGAGTAGCCTGCCCCACGCCTCCACGCTGGTAGTATTCTTTTTCACAAATATACTAATAAGACCTCTGCACCCCGTTGCACTCATTGACGCCACTCCCATAGTGTCATATAGTATATTAAATTAGTATAGTGATGCCGATCCACAGGAACGACACCTTGCAAAGTCTGCAGCCACTCGCGTTGATCGCCGTTCACGAGGTGGGTGCGCAGGGCTGCGCTCTCTACCAGCTGGATCCGGGAACCGAAGCGCGAGAATTGAAGTTCGCCTGGGGAGCAAGTGTACCGGAGCCGGCCGTGGAGGGCTCGACGGCGCTCTGGTTCCCGCTGCGTGTGAACGAGGCAATGACGGGGACGCTCGCGTTCGTGTTCGAACGGAACCCAATTGCGACCGGCGCACGAGCAATTCTGGAACGAATCGCGCGCGTGATCGAAGAAGTTTGGCGTTTGTCGCTGCTTCCGGAAACCTACGCCCGCAACGCCGCCCGCATTGGTGAAATGGAAACCGCGCTCACCGATTCGAAGATTGCCGATCGGGCGCGCGGATTGCTGGCGAATGGAACCACGCCTCGCGACGCCGTCGACACCATTGTCCGGCACGCCGAGAGCGTGCTCCGTCCCGGCCAATTGGGAGCGGCCCTCGGGCAACTCACGCGCGAGATTGAGCGCGAAATCGCGGAGCGTGAACTCGCCAACCGCGCGAAGGAAGTTCTGCAGAGCCGCTATGGAATGTCGGAGGACCAGGCTCACGTCCACCTCCGGCTGGTGAGCCGCAAGTCGCGCAAGCCTCTCAGGGACGTGGCTCGAGATGTTCTGGATGAGGCGCTCGCCCGGCGCAGCGGTTAGTAAGTTTTGCTAGACTCGCGCGGCTCCTCCGTTGTAGCTTGACAGTATCGGTTCCCCAATGAAATCCCGCGTCGCAGCACTGCTATTGGTGTCGCCGGCCATTTGGGCGCAAGCGCCCACGCCTCTGCCTAAACCGGAGATCCACTTTGGACATCCCATCGGCGTCGACCGCGAGCTGCTGGATTGGGACAAAGTGGTCTCGTATTTTCAGGCGCTGGCCAAGACCAGCGACAAAATTCGATTTGAGGAATTAGGCAAAACCGCGGAGGGCCGGCCGTTCATCGCCGCCACCATCAGCTCTCCCGCAACGCTCCGGAACCTGGACCATTACCGGGAAATCCAAGCCGCGCTCGCCGATCCACGTCGGACCACGCCCCAAGAAGCGGCCGGGCTGTTTACCGAGGGCAAGACGGTGGTGCTGATCACCTGCTCCATTCACGCCACCGAAGTGGCATCCACACACTCCGCCATTCAGTTCGTCTACAACCTGCTTACGCAAGATACGCCCAAGTTCCGCGCCATCCTCGACAACGTGATCATCCTGCTGGTTCCATCGCAAAACCCGGACGGCCTGGATATCGTCACGCGCTGGTATCGAAAGACATTGGGCACGCCGTATGAAGGCACGTCGCCGCCGGAGCTGTATCAGAAATACGTCGGGCACGACAACAACCGTGACTGGTACATCTTTACGCAACCGGAACAGCGCCTCACTGCGTCGCTGCAAAATGTCTGGCATCCCCAAATCGTCTACGATGTGCACCAGCAAGGCTCTTATGCATCGCGCATGTTTGTTCCGCCCTGGCTCAACCCCATCGATCCCAATGTCGATCCCACGCTGGCGCAGGAAGGCAACTATCTGGGGATGGCCGTAGCGTCGGATCTGACGGCGGTAGGGAAGAAAGGCGTGGTCACTAACGCGCTCTACGATTTCTGGGCGCCCGCCCGACAGTACATGGCGTATCACGGGGGCATTCGCATTTTAAGCGAGGCCGCCAGCGCGTCACTCGCCACGCCGCTGGTGGTGAAGCCCGATCAGATTCAGACCACGGGTCTGGGCTACAACCCGCGCGAGCGAAGCTGGAATTATCTGGAGCCTTGGGAAGGCGGGACCTGGCGGATCGGCGACATCGTCGATTATCAACTGATCGCGTTTGAGAGCTTGCTGTATCAGGCCGCGGTGCGCCGGGTGGATTTGCTGCGAAGCTTCTACCAAGTGGGCGAGCGAGCGGTGGCACGTACATCGCCCTATGCGTTCGTCATCCCGCGCGAACAGGCTGACGCGGGGGCGGCGCGGAAAATGCTCGACCTGCTCGAGTTTGGAGGCGTTGAAGTGGAGGGCGCGGACGATCCGTTTACAGCCGGCGGAAAGCGTTACTCCAAGGGCAGCTACATCATCCGCATGCAGCAGCCTTATTCGAGCTACGCCAAGACGCTGCTCGAGCGCCAGCATTATCCCGATATTCACCTGTATCGCGGCGGTCCGCCGCAGCAGCCGTACGACGTGACGGCGCAGACCTTGCCGCTCCTGATGGGCGTCGAAACCGATACCATCGACACGGCATTCAGCGTGCGTTCCGAGCGAGCTAGCCCCTCCGGCCTCCACTTTGACGGCAATCCTCTCACGGACGTAGATGCCTGGCGAGCGGTAAAGAAAACCTCGCGTATAGGGCTTTACAAGAGCTTCATCCCCGCGATCGACGAAGGTTGGACGCGCTGGCTACTCGAAGACTTCAAGTTTCCTTACACCAGCCTGTTGAATCCCGACATCGATGCCGGCAATCTGCGCCAGCGCTTCGACGTCATAGTTTTCCCGGATCAGCCGGCGTCGCAAATCGCAAACGGCTACGAGCCCGGCACCATGCCGCAGGAATATACGGGCGGCTTAGGAGCGAAGGCTGCTGCCAACTTGAAAGCTTTCGCCGAGCAAGGCGGCACGCTGGTTTTCTTGAATCGGTCGGCCAACTACGCCGTCGAACGCCTTCATCTGGATGTGAGAAATGTAGTCGCGGGAGTGCCGAACCGCGATTTCTATTCGCCTGGATCGTTGCTCAATGCTGTCGTCGATACGCACAGCCCAGTCGCTAATGGGTTACCGGAAAACATAGCCATCTGGAGCGAGGAGAGCCCCGCCTGGGAGGTTCCGGCCGGGAGCAAAGACAGCATCGTGATCCGCTATCCGGACGATCATCTGCTGGCGTCGGGATGGCTGCTGGGCGAATCCTATATCAAAGGCCGGGCCGCGCTGGTCGAAGTACTAATCGGTCAAGGCCGCGCCATGCTCTTCGGCTTCCGTCCGCAATACCGCGCCCAAAGCTATCAGGCGTTCAAGCTATTCTTCAATTCTCTGGTCTTGAGCTCGGCGCGTTAAGAGCTGCCGATCAAAACGCCCGTGAGGAAAACCAGCACGCCGCCGAGCCCCACTTGCAGCACGGCCGATACAGGAGGCGTATCCATATACCGATGCCTGATCCACGAAATGACGCCGAGTTCGACGACTACCACTAACGCGGCCACGATCATCGCCAGGCGAAAATCGGAAATCAGGAACGGCAGCGTGTGCCCAATTCCTCCCGCCGCGGTCATCATCCCGCAAACGATGCCGCGCGCCCAGGGATGACCGCGGCCGGTCAGGCTGCCATCGTCCGAAAGCGCCTCCGCGAAGCCCATGCTAATACCCGCGCCAAGCGACGCCGCGAGCCCCACCTTAAACGCATCGAAGCTGCTCTGCGTTGCCAGCGCCGCGGCGAATACCGGCGCCAGCGTGGAGACGGACCCGTCCATCAATCCAGCCAGGCCAGGCTGAACGATCTGCAACACGAACAGACGCCGGTTGGCCTCATCTTCCTGACGCTTGACGTCGGGCTGCAGTTTGGTTTTCTCGAGCTCGGAAGCGCGATCTTCGTGCGTGCGCTCTTCCTGGGCAAGATCGTCCAGCAATTGTCGAATACCAGCGTCTTGAGCGCGCGCGGCGGCTTTCTCGTAGAAGCGGCGGCTCTCCACTTCCATGGCGCTGGCTTGATTACGGACGGTGTCCAGACCGAGCGGTTGCATCAACCAGACCGGATTGCGATGCACGAAGCCACGCACGTCCTGGCGGCGAATTAAGGGGATGTGTTCGCCGAACTTGTTACGGAATAGCTCGATCAGGCGACGCCGGTGCCCGGATTCCTCGACGCCCATTCCATCGAAGATCTCGGCCGAAGCCGGAAAGTTTTGCCGCAGGCCTTCGGCGTATTCGGAGTAGACGCGCTCGTCTTCCTCTTCGAGCGAAATGGCGAGTGCCAGGATCTCCCGTTCGGACAGGCTGTCGAAGTTGCGCATTCGTCCATGATCTCAAGCTCTCAGCCGCAGGAAAAACCAGCCGACGCCGATGGCCAGCAACAGCGAAGCGGCCACCGGCACTGCACGGCGCAAGAACGCCAGGCGCACCAGCCGGTCCAGAAGGAAGGCGAACAATGCGATGAGAAGCAGCTCGCACATGATTACGCCCGATAAGAACGTCGCAAAGTGATACCCGCTTTCGGTGAGGAATGCCGCGAAGTACGCGCCGTGGAACAAACCCAGCACAGCAACCACCAGCCAGCGCATGCTGGACTGCGGCAGCAGAATAATCTCGAATGCCAGATAAGCGATAGTGAGCGCCGCGGCGGCTTCGATGAAGCGCGGCGATAACGATAACGCGATGCGCGGCGCAATGGCGCAGGCCAGCGTCTCGGCCGCCACGAAGGAGGCGGTCAGCGCCATCAGCTCGCGACGGCTGCGGGCGGCCAGCGCCAGGCTTACCAGAAACAGCAGAGGCGCCAGTCCGCCGGCCGCGCGCATGAAGCCCGCTGAGATCTCGCGAGTGGCGGTTTCAAATGCAGTGGGCGGGCGGAAACGGATTTCCGCCTGCGTGTAAGAAAGATCGAAGACCGCCTGGTCCGTTTTATCGCCGCGATAAGCGCGCAGCAGGTGCACGTGATTTGGAACGGTGACCGACGCTAGCGTGCACTCCACCTGCACCGTCTCCACCGGGGCAGGGAACTGATAGTCGGCCGTGCAGACGTAGGTGTCCTGCTCTTGCCGGCAGGCCTGCCCGGAAACCTTGGCCCAATCGCCGCCGCCCTTGAAGCGAACATGATCGAGCAGCGTGTGCTCCGGTTCGTGCACGTGGGCCACTTCGTACATCGGCATGCGCAGTTCGAAGCTGGCGCGTGCACCGTCCACTTTCAGATCGCCCGTGCTCATGCTCACCATATGGCCGCGCAGCGGGGCGCACAGCGGAAGCGCGCCCAGAAACAGCCACCATCGTTTCATAGCTCGCCCCGCGGAGAGACCAGATCCAAAGTGCGCACGCGGCGCAGGCGCACAAACATCACACGCAGGATGGCCAGCACGGGGACCGACAGAAACATGCCCAGCACGCCCGCGATCTGATCGCCAGCCAGCACGCCAAACAGCACCAGCATGGGATTCAATTGCACTCCCTTGCTCATCAGGTAGGGCGACAAAACATAATCCTGCACCATTCGCCACAGCACCCAAAAAAGCAGATACAACAACACGTGGCTGTAACCGCTCAGGCTGGTGACCAGCACCACGATGAGACCTCCCGCCGCCGGTCCTACCACGGGTGCGAACTCGCCTAACGCGACCGCACCGGCCAGCAGGACTGCGTAAGGTGCGTCGGTGAACGCTAGAAATACACTGTTCGCAGCGAAACTCGCCACCGACAAAAGAACCAAGGCACGAATGTACTGGCCAAGCAGCAGATTGATATCTTCGAGAATATTGTCCACCACCGGCCGGCGGCGATCCTCCACCAGCGCGGCGACGAACTCATCGCGAATGGCTGCTCCGTCTTTCAAGAAGAAGAACGCCAGAATGGGAATCAGAACCAGGTAAAGCGCGTATTTAGCGCCCGAAACGAGATGCCCGCCCAGGCCCTTGACGTAGGGCAAAATCTCTTCGCCTCCGCTGCTTAATTCTTCTTGCACCCTTTGAATGATGCTGGCGCGCGCCGGTTCCAGCCAATCCGGTAAAGGAACTCTTTGCATCCAGGTTGGATTTTTCACCAGGGCCGGCAGTTGCATCGCCAAACTATTGGCCTCATCCCCCAGCCGCGAACCCAGCGTCAAAGTCAAAGTGACGATCACGCCCACCAGGACCAGATAGACGATCGCCAATGCAATGCGTGGAGATACTTGACGCGGCGTGACACGCTCCACGAAACCCACCAGCGGCATCAGCAAATAGGCGAACAGAAGCGCGATCACAAATACGCCGAGCGTCTCGCGGACTGCATAGGCCGTGGCCAGCAGCAACGCGACCAGAAACACGGTCCATGTAATGTGCGCGGCTTTGGGATCTATGCCTAACAAGCCATTAGCATAGCGTGAAAGGCCGGAGTGACAATCCGACCGGCCGTCCCGGATTAGCGAGTGTGTCGGGTAGCTCCACCTCCTGGGCTTCTTTGATAGATTGGGCGCGTTCACCAGGTTCGTGGTGAATGGCCTATTTTCTGCATTCGGCGCCGGCGAATCGACCGCTGTCTTCCTTGCATCTCCGGAGAATCACACTCGCCTCATCGCTCTTTGCTGAAAAAACGACCTCAGCAATGTCTCCAGCGAAGTACTCCCCATCCACACTCGGGTCGCCACCAATGCGGATGCGATTGCTCCGGATTGTGCCGGGCGGAACCCGCGTCGATCCGGTCATCCTGCCGTTCAAGAACAGAGATAGCTCACGGGATTCGGCGCGATAGCGGCAAGCGGCATTCTGCCAGCGGTCCGTCGCGATCGGGACAGAAGGTGGGGTCATGTAAAACCTATCGGGGAAAGGCATTTCGATGGAGCATTGGAGCTTCCCGCTGGATATCATCATGCGCAGCGGGACGTAAGCACGGTCTGTTCGTGAATCCACTAGCATAACCAAGCCTCTCTCGTTGGTCCTTACCCGGAACCAGACTTGAACGGTGTAGTCGGCGCCCGTGCTTGCCTCGATACCCGCGACGTCGACGGCATTGTGGCTCCCGTCCAGCGCCAACCGATAGGGGTCGCTCAGAGTTCCGTCGCCGAGCCAGCCAGATTCGATTGAGCAGCCCTTCAATCCCAAGAGCGTTCCCATGACTGCACCGCCGCCCCTAGCTTTCCATGACACTTGCTGGCAATCGCGGACATCCGCTGCATCGAACACGACGGACTGCCAAGCGAGGGCGGCCTTTGGTTCCCCTACTACAACTAAGAGTGCGGTAATGAGGAAACTATTTGCTAACGAACTGAGACAAGATTCCACTGGGTCTGATTTTACCGGGTTCGGCATTGAGCGGCGATTTTACAGCAAAGGTCTGGGGCCGTTATAGTTATTCGGTGCAGGAAGGCATCCCAAAGTGGAAATTTCCGATTTTGCTGCTGGCGATTTCCTTGATTTGCGCCTCCACCATTCAGATTCTGATACCGGGCCTGAAGAACGTAGCTATTGACGACGGGGTGCGTCGATTGGAAGACGTTCCCTTTCCATTCATAAGGGAGACGAGCGAACCCATAAAGGAATATCGGGTCACCGCCGAGATCGATCGCAGTTCGTATCAGTTCACAAAGCTTGTCCTTCTGCCAACGCTTTGCCTGACCTCCGCCAACGTCAATGGTCAACCGCTCACTTTCAAGGAACCCGGTCCGTCGGGACACTGCGACTACGTTAATGGGTACGCTATATCTCTGCCAACAGGGACTTCTGCCGCACAAGGCAGCATGCTCCACCTGGAGGCGAAAGTTTCCAGCAGCTATTACATTTTTGGGCTAAGCGTAAGACCGCCGCCAGGTAATCCAGCTGTTCTGGCGCTCAAGCTCATAGGCATCGCCACGCTGACAGCTGGGCTTTATCTTGCCCTGAGGCGATCGCACTTCAGCCGACCCGTTTCGCTGATCCTCGTGGGAGCGCTACCCGTCCAGGTTCTCTATCTCTTGCACACTCCTGTTATCGAGCGAACGTACGATGTTCTCGGTCATTTGCAACACGTTGAGTACATCGCGGATCATTTCTCGCTAGCTCCTTCCAACTTTTGCCATGAATGTTATCAGCCAAGTCTGTACTATTTAGCTGCGGCTCCTGTCTACTCGCTAGCTCGGGCGATGCGCTTCTTCGACTCCGAGGTGGTGCTACAGTTCTTCTCGCTCGCCTGGTTCTGGGTTTTCATCGTGATGTCGGCACAGATTTGCCTGTTGTGGCTTCCGAAGAAACGAGAAGCGGAACTTGCGATAGCTTTGATAGCGTTTTGGCCTGGCGGTTTCCTCCATAGCGCGCGAGTTAGCAACGAAATCGCTCTCTATGCGTTCTTCGCAACCTGCTTGTATTTTGTTCTCAAGTGGTGGGAGTCCGGCAGTCGCAGAGCCCTGTTCATTGCGGCCACCGTGGCCGGATGCGGCGTCGTCATCAAGGCGACGATGATAGTGCTTATCGGCACCATTGGGATTCTGATTCTGCTGAGAATTCTTGGGGACCGCCACACGGGCACGCCAAAGTCCTCCTACGTGCCGCCCATTCTGCCAATGGTCGCGGGAGTTGCGGCATATGTCGCGCTAAGTTTCTTCAGAGCAGGCGCTTTGCCGGCGACGTGGCGCGATTGGCGATCGATCTATGTCGGAAACAACTGGATGTTCCTCGATCCATCGACGTACGTAGGGAACAGCTGGAGGCAGTACTTGCTCCTGGACACTGCTTCCTACTTCAAGCTGCCCTTTGTAGACTCGACTCGCGCGGGCACTGGGCGAGAGTACTTCTGGAACTACGTCCTGAAATCGAGCATGTTCGGTGATTTTGATTGGTTCCACAAACCGGTAGAACGGGTGTTGGCCCTCATCATGTCGCCATTGCTTCTGGCGCTGGTGGTTCTTTTCTGGGTGGGTGTTGTGCGCAACCTGCGCCGGGCAAATCTCCTTTCATTGCCCTTACTTGTTGCATTGTTCCTCTCGTTCCTGTCCCTTTTTGCTCACCGCTTTTACCTTCCATATTCGGCCGATAACGATTTCCGGTTCATTTATCCAGCTCTGATTCCGATTGTGTTGCTGATGGTCGAAGGGACCAGGAACATTCGAGGCGCGAGCACACTCTGTTGCTTGTTCTGCGGCTTGAGCGCCGCGTTTTACTTGAGCGTCTAAAGACCTCATCCGATGAGGCTGGTTTTTCGCGAGGCAGGATGCTTGACATGGCTGGACCAGCGGCTTAAGCTGAACCAGCCGCATACTTTATCGGGGAGGTATCGCGATGAGACCGAAACCAGCCGGCTTGATTGTGGGCGTGAGTTTGCTGTGCATGCCCACCGCGATGCTTGCGCATCATCAGTTGGACGCGCAGTTCGATACCACAAAAACGGTCACCCTAACGGGTGCAGTCGAAAAGATTGACTGGAGAAATCCGCATGTGCGGCTCTATCTGGAGGTCAAAGACGCGAGTAATAAGGTGACTTGGGAGGTCGACATGGGGCCCCCGAACTTGCAAATTATAAACGGCTGGAAGATCGACACTTACCGGCCGGGCGACCGCGTGAAGGTGGACGTCTATCCAGCCAAGGATGGCTCGAACGTCGGATATGGAAAGAAAGTTACAGCTCTGCCGAGGAGTGAATAACGCTTGGGGCCGATGGCGGCACCAACGATGAAGTTGAGTGCGATTCTGCTGGTCTCGGCCACCCTGCCTCTCGCCGCGCAGTGGTTGAATTATCCCGACGCGCAGATTCCTCACAAAAAGGACGGCACGCCGAACCTGACGGCTCCCGCTCCGCGCAGGAACGGGAAACCGGATATTTCCGGTGTTTGGCAAGCGGAGCGAACCCCGATCAGCGAGTTTACCCGCGTTCTGGGCGACAACATCGCGTACTTGCAGATAGACTTGAACGACGCATCCAAGTACGCCTTGGATATCTTCTGGGGTTTGAAACGCGAAGAGCAGCCACTTCGGCCTGAGGCGGTGGAGAGAATGAAGCAGCTTGCGAGCCAGGGTCCCCCCGCAGCGCGTTGTCTCCCCACTGGCGTGCCTACCGGACTGTTTTTTTACCCTTTCAAGACCATTCAAACCCCTGGCGAGATCGTGGTCTTGTTCGGGGAGGGCGATCCACCTCGGCAGATTTATACCGACGGGCGCAGCCTCCCCGCCGATCCACAGCCTTCCTGGATGGGATATTCAGTTGGTAAATGGGAAGGCGACACTCTCGCCGTGGAAACCAACGGCTTTACCGAGGCCAGCTGGCTCGATGGCAGCGGACACCCCCGCAGCGAACAAATGCGCATCCGCGAGTTGTATCACCGGCGCGATATCGGGCACATGGATCTGGAAGTAACTTTCGAAGATCCGAAATACTACACGCGGCCGTTCACCATTAAGACTGGACTGGATCTGATCCCGGACAGTGACATTCTGGAATTCGTCTGCGCCGAGAACGAGAAGGATCGCGCACACATGGGCAAGCCCTAGCCTGTAGCCTAAGCCTAATCTCTGCTTCGCCCACATTTCAGAATTCGTGCTGTATTCTGAGAGTGGTGCCCACCACCAGCACGGGTCAGATGCGTCAGCTTGTGGAAGATCTGCAGACGCTCGAGGATAAACTGCGGCAAGGCGGCGGACCCAAGCGCATCGAGAAGCAGCATCGCGATGGCAAACTGACAGCGCGCGAGCGCGTCCAAAAGCTGCTCGATCCCGGCGCCATGTTTCTCGAGATCGGGCTGCTGATCGCTTATGACCAGTACGAAGGACAAGCTCCGGCGGCCGGAGTAATCACGGGCGCGGGCAAGATCGAAGGCCGTCCGGCGATTGTGGTGGCCAACGATGCAACCGTGAAGGCCGGCGCGTGGTGGCCAGAGACCATCACGAAAATCCTACGCGCGCAGGAAATCGCGATGCGCAATCGCGTGCCGATCGTTTACCTGGTGGACTCAGCCGGCGTGAACCTGCCGCTACAGGATGGCATCTTCCCAGGACAGTATGGAGCGGCCCGCATCTTCTATTACAATTCGCTGATGCGCCGCCGTCTGCATGTGCCGCAGATCGCTGCTGTGATGGGGCCGTGCATCGCGGGTGGCGCGTACCTGCCGGCTTTGAGCGACGTGATCATCATGGTGGAGGGCACCAGTTTCATGGGCCTGGGCGGTCCGAATCTGGTGAAGGGCGCGGTGGGGCAAGTTGTGGATGCGGAGTCTTTGGGCGGCGCCCGCATGCACACCACGGCCAGCGGTGTGGCGCATTACATGGCTAAGGACGACGCCGCGTGTTTGCAATTGATCCGGGAACGATTTCGGGCATTGCCCGCGCCGCCGGCCGCGCTCGATGGGTCGCCTCCCGCGAAGCCCGCGGAAGGTCTCTATGACCTGATGCCCGCCGATCATCGTCTGCCGTACAACATCGAAGACGCCATCGAACGTATTTTCGATCGAGACGATTATCTGGAATTCCAGCCGAACCATGCACCGGAGTTGCTGTGCGCCGACGCCAGGCTGTTTGGACGCCCAGTGGCTCTGGTTGCGAATCGCCGCGGATTCCTCAAGACCGAAGGCGGACCGCGCATCGGCGGAATTGTCTACGCCGAGTCCGCTCGCAAGGTAGCCTACTTCGTCGAGAACGCGGAGAGGAACGGTGTGCCGCTGATCTATCTTCAGGACGTCTCCGGCTTCATGGTGGGAGTGGATGCGGAGCGCGAAGGCATCATCCGCGCCGGCGCTGAGATGGTGGAGACGATGGCCTGCGCAACCGTTCCGAAAGTTGTGCTTACGCTCAATCATTCGAGTGGCGCCGGATATTACGCCATGGCGGGGCAGGGATTCGATCCCACTTTTGCGTTCGGCTGGCCGACGGCGCGCATCGGTGTCATGGAAGGCGATTCGGCGGTACAAGCGATTCACGGTCCAGAGCTCGAACGGTTGAAGGCGCAGGGCAAGCCGGTGCCTGAAGATTTGAAGAACCGCATCGAGCGCACGCGCGCGGACTATGAGCGCTGGTTGGATGCGCGCTACGCCGCGGCGCGCGGGCATGTGGATGCACTCATCGATCCGCTGCAAACACGCCGGGTGCTGGCGTTCGCGCTGGAAATTGCGACAGCGCATGGGCACCGCGAGCACCTGGTCTTGGAGACCCTATGACGCTTTTTTCGCGCCGTGCGACGCGAGAAACGATGTGTCGAACTTTCCCGCAACAAAATCCGGATCCCGCATGATGCGCTGATGCAGCGGGATGGTGGTGTAAATGCCTTCCACCACGAACATATCCAGGGCGCGCCGCATGCGGGCGATGGCTTCGGTGCGGTCGCGTCCGTAAGCGATCAGTTTCGCCACCAGCGAATCGTAGAACGGAGGAATCACGTAATCGGTATAAGCCGCGGTATCCACGCGAATTCCGATGTCTCCAGGTATATTGAACGCGGTGATCCGTCCCGGCGATGGCGCGAACGTTTCTGGATTTTCGGCGTTGATGCGGCACTCGATGGCATGGCCCTTGATGGTTACCGGCTGCTGAATTATCTCCGGCAGTTTGTAGCCCGCGGCAATCAGGATCTGGCTCCGCACTAAATCGATCCCGGTGATCGACTCCGTCACCGGGTGCTCCACCTGAATGCGCGCATTCACTTCGATGAAGTACAGATTGCCGCTGCTATCCATCAAGAACTCGACGGTGCCGGCGTTGGTATAGCCGATCTTCTTGAGAGCCGTCGAAAGCGCGGCCTTCATCTTGTCGCGCAGTTTGGGCGTCATGGCCGGCGACGGGCCTTCTTCGACCAGCTTCTGATGCCGCCGCTGGATGGAGCAATCGCGCTCGCCGAGCACTTCCACGTTGCCATGCTCGTCGGCCAGCACCTGAAACTCTATGTGCCGCGGCGCAACCACCAGCTTTTCCATGTAGACGTCCTGCGAGGAGAACGCAGCTCCGGCTTCCTGTTGCGCCTGCGTCAACAGGGACGGCAACTCGGAAGCTTGATGAACCATCCGCATGCCGCGCCCGCCGCCGCCCGCCGAAGCCTTGAGCATCACGGGATATCCGATCTTCTGCGCGGTTTCGAGAGCTTCTTCCGCGCTCTGGAGAATTCCTTCCGAACCGGGCAGAATGGGCACACCGCAATCTTTCATCGCTGCGCGGGCATGCTGTTTCAATCCCATGGCGCGCGTGACGCTGGGCTTGGGACCGATGAACTTGATCTCGGATGTCTCGCATACTTCGGCGAAATCGGCATTCTCGCTCAAGAAACCGTAGCCCGGATGAATGGCGTCGGAATTGGTGATCTCGGCCGCGCTGATCACGGATGGAATGTCGAGATAGCTGCGCGCGCTTTTCGCGGGGCCAATGCAGATGGCCTCGTCCGCAAATCGTACGTGCAGGCTGTTGCGATCCGCCTCCGAATACACTGCCACCGTCTTGATGCCCAGGTCCTTGCAGGCACAAATAACACGAACGGCGATTTCGCCGCGATTGGCGATGAGGATTTTCTGGAACATATCAGGTCAGGTCACATCAGCGTGGGTGGGTCACATCAACGTGGACGAATGGCGAAGAGAGCCTCTCCGTACTCCACCGGCCGGCCGTTTTCCATCAGCTTGGCGACCACGGTTCCGGCGATCTCGGACTCGATTTCGTTCATTAGTTTCATCGACTCGATGATGCAGAGAACCTGGCCGGCTTCCACCACGTCTCCCACTTTCACGAAGACCGGATCGCCGGGCTTGGGCGCATCGTAATACGTTCCCACGATCGGCGATTTTACGATGTGCTCGTTGGCTGTGGGCGGCGGAGGGGGCTGGCTAGGGGCGGATGCGCCAGTCTCCACCATAGCAGCCGGCGCCGAGGCCGCCATCGGCGCCGCCATGACGTAGGATTGCTGTTCCTGCGTCCGGCGAATGCGAACGCGAGCGTCTCCGCGCTGCACTTCCAACTCAGCGATTCCGCTTTGCGTCACCAGCTGGATCAATTCTTTGATTTCGTCGTTCGACATCTAGAGCAGCCTTAACTCCTTGGAAGTAGGGGTGAGAACTTCGCAACCATTCTTGGTCACGAGCACGGTGTCTTCGATGCGAATTCCCCCAAAGTCGCGAACGTAAGCGCCAGGTTCAATTGTAATCGCCATGCCGGGCAAAAGTTTGGTTGCGTCGCGGCGGCCCAGGCGCGGCCCCTCATGAATTTCGAGGCCCAGACCATGGCCGGTAGAATGCACGAACTCTTTTCCCAAGCCTTCGGCCTCCAGCACTCGCCGCGCCGCGCGATCCACATGCGCCGCGGTGACACCGGGCCTTACCGCGTCGATAGCAGCCAGTTGCGCTTGCAACACCGCATTGTACATGGTGCGAACACGGCGGCTGGGCGTGCCGAGAAATAGCACGCGGGTCATGTCGCTCATATAGCCATCCTGGCACGCGCCCATGTCAATCAATAGTAATTCGTCGCCCGCCAGCTTCCGCCCCGTCGGCTGCGCGTGCGGCAGCGCGGATCTGGATCCGATAGCCACGATGGTTTCAAAAGCGGCCTTCTCGGCGCCCAGCCGCCGCATCTGGTATTCGAGCTCCGCGGCGATGCTGGATTCCCGCGCGCCGGGCCGGATGGATCGCACGGCCTTTTCGAACGCCTCTGAGTTGGTGAGCACGCTGCGCCGGATTCGGGCGATCTCGTCGTCCGACTTCACCATGCGCATCTGGTCCACCACCGGCCCGACGGGCCTGAGCGTGGTGCCCTTGGGAAGCGATTTCGCGATACGCTGATGAACTTCATACAGCATCCGCGAGGCTTCAAATCCGACGCGCTTGATCCGGCGCCTGCGAATGGCCTGCAGGGCGGCTTGATCGAGCGGGGTTTTGGTGACGGTCTTTACTTCGCAAGTACATTCTTCGGCCGCCTGAATAGTGAAGCGCGGATCGGTGAACAGGGTTTGCGAATTTGGCGTGAGTAACAGCAGGCCGTTGTCGCCGGTGAAGCCGCTCAGGTAGCGCACGTTAGGCGCAGCGGAAACGAGCATGGCATCGATCTTCAGCTCGCCGAATGGAATGTGAGCTCGATCAGCCGACACGCAACAACAGCTTTCCGGTGGTGCCGCGGCTTTCCAGATCGCGATGCGCCTGGCCCGCTTCCGCCAGCGGATATACCTTGTGGATGTGCAGTTTCAATTTGCCCTGTCCCACCCAGTTCAGCACATCGCTCGCGCGCCACTCCAATTCCTCTACCGTAGCCGAGTAATTCGCCAACGTGGGACGCGTCAGGAAAAGCGAACCCTTCTGGCTGAGAGTGAGCGGAGAAAATTCCGTCACCGCGCCGCTCGCGTTCCCAAAGCTCACCATCATCCCGCGCGGGCGCAGGCAGTCCAGGCTTTTCATAAAAGTAGACTGGCCCACGGAGTCGTAGACCACGTGCATGCCTTTGGCCTTGGCGGCGAAATCCTCCTTGGTGTAGATGATCACTTCGTCGGCGCCGGCCTCTTTGGCTTGTTTCGCCTTTTCCTCGCTGCCCACGGTACCTGTTACGTGCGCGCCCAGCATCTTTGCCATTTGGACAATGAGGCTTCCAGTGCCGCCGGCCGCGGCGTGGATCAAACAGGAGTCGCCGGGTTTGAGCGGATACGTCGAATGGGTGAGATAGTGCGCGGTCATGCCCTGAAGCATCGCCGCCGCAGCAGTCTCGAAATCGACCGACGAAGGGATCTTCACCAGTTGCCAGGCCGGAACCACGTGGTATTCGGCGTAGGAACCGCGCGGCATCGCGTAAACAACCCGATCGCCTGGCTTGACGTTCTGTACGTCGGGCGCGACGGATTCCACCGTACCGGCGCCTTCGCTGCCCAGCACCACGGGCGCAGGAGCGGGATACACGCCCTTGCGGAAATAGATGTCGATGTAATTGACGCCCGACGCGGCGATCTTGACCAGTGCTTGTCCGGGCCCCGGCGACGGCTTGGGAATGTCCGCATGTTTCAGGTTCTCAACGCCGCCGGGCTGTTCGACAAAGACCGCTTTCATTGTGTTCGTAGACTCCTTCTGAGGTGGACCACTGCCGCGTACAAGATCAGGTATAACAGGCTGAACGGAAATAATACCACTCGCGCGAGCGTGCGGACCGCGCCCGATCCGGTGAGGCCGGCGCGAAACAGAATGAAATAGCGAATGTAGGGCAGGTGCCCATGGTCCAGCCAGAAGTAGTCGCCGTTTTCATTGACCACGAATACCTTGCCCGGTATGCGCGCCGCCAGCATCCATTTCCACTTGGTCATGATGGATTCCGCCGAGCAGATAATGCCGACAATGTTGTAGCCGTTGGCGCGGAGCTCCTGGTAGAATCGCTGCCGCGCTGGGCCGGCAGGATAGTCTGCCACCCGGTAGACCGAGCCTTGGTCCGGGCGAAAGTTTTTCGGCGCACTGCCGTAACAGGTGACCAGGTCGCAGGTCATGCCTGAATTGGTCTGGTACCAGTGTGGAAGCAGTTTCTCGAACAGTTCGCGGCTGCCACTTTCCACGAGAAGAACGCGCGAGAACGGCGGGACCGAGCGAGTGAAGAAGTAACGCATCGACGGAGGCGTTCAGGTGAGCTCGAAGAACGCAGCGACGGGACAAGAGAAGCCAGGTAGGAGGGGATCGGTGATAGATTGACTGGCCTCCAATTCGCGGACCGAATCGCTCGAGTGAATCATCACCGAACGAGCTTCAGGGTAAACGATCCATACCGATTTCGATCCGCCTTCGATGTACACATCTACCTTCCGTTTTAGCTGTTTGGCGGTATCGCTGGGCGAAACAACTTCAATGGCAAGGTCCGGGGCGCCATGGAAGATTCTCGAAGATAGGGGTTGTTCGCGGGTTCTCACGACAGCCACGTCAGGAACAAACGTGTCGTAATCGCTTACCTGAGCACCTATCCCAACCATCGAGTCGAAGGGCAGATAAGGATTCGCATCGAGGTAATGGATCAACAAGCGGTTGATACGGTTCTTTATGCGATCATGGAAGTAAGAGGGCTGGGCCGTTCGAACAACTTCGCCTCCAATCAGTTCGTCTTTGATCCGATTCCCGTGTTGGTCGAATTCCTCGGGCATCGCCAGGAATTGATCGGACGTGAGGAGGGTAGTCGCCACCATCGCCACTATTCTACCGCTCGTGCCTCACAGTCGTTTGGCTTGCGTTTTGCGCGACGGCGATATAACTTGAATCTGTGGTAATCATATCCCTCTTCCCGCGGGCAGTCCCTGGAGCCTCCCGGCTCAAGGGTATTTTGTGCCTGGCACTCTTGCCGGTTAGCTTTTCGACCGCATACGCCGGGCCGGACCAGGAAGCTATCAATCGGGCGATGCTCGCGCCGCGGCCTGGGATGGCTTCGGCTAGTACCGTGACAACCCGCTCCCAAGCTCAGGACGCCCCCGAGATTTACGTGGTTGGCAACGCGGCCAGTTTGCTGCAGCCCTTCGCGGCCGGGCAGCTGATCACTATACTTGGCCCTGGGCTAGGCCCGACGCCGGGGGTTGGCGCCACCTTTGCCAACGGTTTTGTGACAACTTCTGCGGGTGGGACCCAGGTAACGTTCGATGGCATCGCGGCCCCTATTCTGTACGCTGGCGCGAGCCAAATCAACACGGCAATACCTTGTGCCGTCGCCGGGAACGCTTCCACCGCGGTGGTGGTCACGTACATGGGTGTCCCCTCAACCTCTGTCACGATTCCACTATCTTCCGCGGCGCCCGGCGTGTTCGCCCTGGCTGCTAGAGCCGGCCAAGGCGCGGTCCTGAATCAGGACTATTCAGTGAACGGGCCGTCAAATCCCGCCGCTCCTGGGTCAACGATCATCGTGTATGGGACAGGTCTTGGAAAAACATCGCCGGCCTGCGACGACGGAGAAATCTACAACACTAGCTTGAGTAGCTTACCGATGCCCGTTCTGTCCGTGACGGCAACTGTGGGCAATTTGAACGCCGTGGTACAGTATGCCGGCCAGGCGCCAGGGTTTATATCTGGCGCTGCACAGATCAACGTTGTTGTTCCTGCTAATGCGCCGACTGGCCCCTCAGTCCCCTTGACAATTGCCAGTGGTGGAATCAACAGCCAGACTGGCGTTACTGTCGCCGTACAATAAGGCACGATCCGAAGTAACTAGGTCTTCAGCACTTCCGATTTGAGCTCAGCCGCTAATGGCGCCATGCTTCCGTCCGAGGCCGGTCCGGTAATCAATCGGGCCCCCCGATCGAAGGTGAGGTAGAGAAAACCCCAGTGCACGAACACCAGCACGCGATTAGAGAACTCCACCAGGTACATTAAGTGGACGAACAGCCAGGTGAGCCAGGCCAGCAGACCGGACAGATGCAGCGGGCCGATCTGGGCTACGGCCGACGCGCGTCCGATCACTGCGAGATTGCCTTTATCGAAATAATGAAAGGGCGGGACCGTTTCACCGCGTAATCGCGATCGAATCAACTTGGCCACATACGCGCCCTGCTGCATTGGCACTTGCGCGACGCCTGGAAGCGGCTTGCCGTTCTCCTCGAAGCGGGCGAGATCGCCGATCACAAAGATCTCGGAGTGTCCCGGCACGCTGCAGTCTGAGTTTACGATCACCTGCCCATTCTTAGAACGAGGGGCATTCGCGCGCCGCTCCAGCACTTCCCCAAAGGGTGACGGGCGAACACCGGCTGCCCAGAGCACGGTGCGTGCCGGGAAGTTCAGTTGCGTTCCATCGGCATTCTTCGCTGTCACGCCTCGCTCATCGAGATTGGTGACCATCAGGCCCGTGCGCGGCTTCACATGCAGCCGCCGCAAAGACGCTTCGGCTTTGGCCGATAGATCCGGCGGATAAGTGGGCAACACACGCGGTGCGCCGTCAATCAGGAAGATGCGTGCGCTCTCTGGACGAATGGAACGGAAGTCGTGCCGCAGAGTGTCATGGGCAATCTCGGCCAGCGCGCCGGCCAGTTCCACGCCCGTAGTGCCCGCTCCGACAATGACGAAGGTCAGCCACTCGCGTTGTTTCTCCAGGTCCGGCTCGCGCTCGGCAGCCTCGAAGGCGTAAAAGATCTTGTGCCGGATCTCAGTGGCGTGTTCAATGCTCTTCAGTCCAGGGGCGTTGCGCTGCCAATCCTCGTGGCCAAAATACGAATCCGTGGACCCGGTGGCGACGATCAGCGAGTCGTACTCCACGCTCAGGCCGCCATCGAGAATTACACGTTTGCCCTGAGCGTCCAGATCCACCGCATCGCCCAGCAGCACTCGCGTGTCCTTCTGCTTGTGCAACACGGAGCGCAGGGGCGCTGCCACCTCGCCAGGCGACAGGGAGCCCGTGGCCACTTGATAAAGCAACGGCTGGAAGAGATGGAAATTGCGGCGGTCTATCAGCGTCACCTGAACCGGCGCTTTCCCCAAGGCCTGGGCGGCGTAGAGCCCGCCGAAGCCGCCCCCCAGGATCACCACGCGATGCTCTTTTTCCATGCGCCTCCTCTACTTGTTGGATGCTAATGAGGGCTCAATTGGTGCACACTGAAGATTGATGGCGTCTCCGGCGCTCCCGCTTCTGGCAGTACTGTGGCTCTCCGTCGCAGCCGCTCTGGCACAGACGCCGTGTGAGGGAACGCCCGCTTATTCTCCCTGCGAGATGCCGTTCGATTTGCCCACGGCCCCGCCCAATCCGCTTACCACTGTCCAACTCCGGATCGAGTTTCGCTCTCCGCATTTCAAGACCTATCTGATGCCGGCTTTTTGGGATGGCACCCGGCAAAAGATGATGGTCCGCTTCACCCCCACCGAAGCCGGCCAATGGATCTACAAAATCTCGAGCAATATCCCGGCTCTCGAAGGCAAGGAAGGCATGTTCAATGCCGGCCCGTCCGATTCGCCAGGATTCGTCAACGTTGCGAACGTGCATCACTGGGCCACCGACAACAAGAAGGCGCACCTGTGGATGGGCTTCATCGCGGATCGTTTCGCGTTCCTGAGCGCCGCCGAATTCGACCAGCAGCTCAATCAAGCCGCGCAAAACAAGTTCACCCATTTTCGCGGATCGATCCTGGGCGGGCTGAGCGACCGTTCGCGGGTCTATCTAGGTCCGGATCGGCCCAATCCGGCTTTTTTTGACGAACTCGACCGGCGCATCGGGGAAATTCACAAGCGCGGAATCACCACGGATTTGATGCTGGCGTCGGATCCGGAAACCATCCTGGCGCAATTTTCCGATGGGCAGGCGCGCGAGCGCTTCATTCGATACGTGGTGGGACGCTACTCCGCTTTCAACATTACCTGGCAAGGCTTGGAGGAATTCGAAGACTACGCCGACGGCCGGGCGTTGTTGAAGGAACTGGGGCTCGATCTGAAGAAGCTCGATCCGTACCAGCATCCCCGATCGTCGAACGCGAAAGTCACTTCGTCACCGCTGCTCGCCGATGGCTGGATGGATTACGTCATCGAAGGCTCGGAGGACGATGCCATTGGTTCGGTGGAACATCAGTTTTATCAAGTGCCGTTCTTGGGCGTCACCGATGCGCGGCATTTGTGGAACTCGACCATGGACGGAGAGTATCCTGAGTTTCGCGGCGGCGACACCAATGTCGCGAAAAACTGGTTCGAGTTCATGGCCGAGACTCGCCACTGGGAGCTTGAGCCGTACTTCGAGGTCGACGGAACACGAGCGGTAGCCTTGGAGGATGTGGAATATGTGAACTACATCGAGCATCCAGGACCGCCAGTGGAAGTGAGGCTCGAAAAGCACGGTTATGACGTGCAGTGGTTGAATCCGGCGACTGGCGAATCGCTGGAACAAAAGAAATATAGCGGCGAGCACTTCACCGGCGAGGCCCCGGATGCGAGCCATCCTTGGGTGCTGTACATCGCGCGGGAGGGCTATAAGGAAGGGATGGCGAAGTCCTACAAGTTCGAGTCGCGGCCGGTGCCGGTGCAGGAGATTGAGACCGACGCGAAGAAAATTCCGTTCGTAATCGACGCCCCGGCCGGCAACACAATCCAAGCGGGTAAGCCCGCGCAGTTCGCGGTGAAGCTGACGCGCCAGACTCGCGCCACGCGCGCGATGATGTTCCTGTGGAGCGGCGAAGTGGTCACCGATGGCCGCGCCATGCGCGTGTTGGGAACCGGGTCGCCCGGCACATTCGTGGTTCCAGCATCGGTAGCGGCCAGTTTCCCCGCCGTTCTAAGCATCCACTTGACGGCATTGAACGCCAACGGGAAGGCCTACGCGGCGGACCGCGTGTACCAGCTCTCCCAGTGATCCTTTCCATTGACACCACGTCCGGGTCCGGCAGTATCGCGCTTACCGAAGCCAACGTCGTAATCGAAGAGCTGACGCTCGACGCGCCGGAAGGCTTCGGCCATGTGCTATTCGGCCACATCCAGCATTTGCTCGACAGGAACGGGACGACGGTGCATCAAATGGAATGCTTCGCCGCTGCGTCGGGGCCAGGATCGTTTACCGGGGTGCGCGTGGGACTGGCGGCCGTCAAAGGGCTGGCTGAAGCTACCGGCAAACGCGTAGTCGCGGTGTCCAATCTGCGAGCACTGGCGTTCTTCGGATCGGCGCCGCTGCGCGCCACGGTGATCGACGCGCGGCGCGGGGAAGTTTACGCCGCGGTCTACAATAACCGGCTCGAGCTGGTGATGCCGGAAGTGGTGGTGAAGCTGGACACGTGGCTTCCGACGCTGCCCACGAACGACTGCGAATTGATCTCGACCGTAAGTGCTCCACGCGCGCTGGCCGCCGCGATCGGGCACATCGCGTGGAATGAATTCACGGCCGGCCGCCCGAGCGATCCCGCAGGGATCGATGCCAACTACGTGCGGCGCTCGGATGCCGAGCTGTTCTGGAAGGAGTAACATACTTCGCTATCGGGCTTTGCTATGGTGGAGGAGCGGGGATCAATCATGAGGGAGAAAATAGCGGCGTCGGGAGAACTCGGCCAGCCCCCCTACCGCAAACAATTGAACCTGCTTTGGATCGCGGAGGGAGCTTGGCTTCACAATTCAAGGCACTCTCGGACCAGTGGCGACGCGAGACGCTGCATACCTCATCTCTTACAAAGATGATCACGCATCCTTCCTACTTGAGGATCATCGGCATGGGCCAGAGCGTCTTGCCGCTCCTGTTCAGAGAGCTTGAGGTGCGTCCAGACCACTGGCTAGTGGCTCTGAACGCTACCCACCGGCGCGGGGTCAACTCCGGTAATGGCGCAATTTCGACGAGGCCGTCAACGCGTGGCTCGATTGGGGCAGGAGACAAGGTTACCTGACGTAGACGAGCGCCCCAGAGCTAGAGGCGGAATTTCCTGGACTGGTCTCCACGGCCTACGAAATTACGAGTCCACACGATCCGAAATACAATTGTGTTGCCTATGCCTTAGGCGACGTTAACCACTTCTGGTACGACGCGAATGTCAAAGGCTACTATTGGCCTCCTGGGGAGCCGAGCGCAGATACTTTGGAGGGATGGCTCAGCGTATTCGCCGTTCACGGATACGAAGAAAGCGACGACGATACCCTTGATCCGTCTTACGAGAAAATCGCCATCTATGCGGGTAACGAAGGACCAGAGCACGTTGCGCGTCAGAAGGCTTCGGGATTATGGACCAGCAAGATGGGAAAAGCGCGCGATATAGATCACGCAACGCTGGCTGCCTTGGAAGGCGATTTTTACGGAAAGGTAGTGAAGATCATGAAGCGTCCGTGTAAAGACGGAAGGCGGGTGCTCGAATGAGGCTGCTATTCGCGCAGAAGATCAACGAACGTCACCTTCCAAGGCGTGGCAGCCAGATCGAGGCGTGCCAGCGTAACCGGCAATCGAAAACGTCGAGGACCAGCGCTGCCGGGGTTGATGTAAAGAACGCCCGACTTTTCGCTGCTGGAGGGTTTGTGAGAATGGCCGCTCACGATGATCTGAATCCCGGCCGCGGCTGGATTGAGGTCCAGCTCCTGGATATCGTGCAGCACATAGATGGTCGCTGGGCCAGCTTCTACCATCGCCGTCGCCGGCCATTCGGAAGCCCACGATCCTTTGTCGATATTGCCCTTGACCGCGATGACCGGCGCCAGTTGCCGGAGCTCGGTGAGAATTTCCGGCTGGCCTACGTCACCGGCGTGGATAATCAGTTCGGAGCCTCGCAACGCTTCGAGCGCCTGATCCCGCAACAATCCGTGGGTGTCCGAAATGAGCCCGATCACTCCTTCACTTTGAGGGTAAAATAGGTGATCTGCGTCCCCGGCTCCAGCATCACTTGATGCGGCGTCTTGGGCGCAATATGCAGGATATCCCCGGGCGACATCTTCTGATGCTCGCCGCCCTCAACCGCCGGCGCGCGCATCTCGCCCGGAGCCGTTTTCTTGGAGCCTGGCATGGTGCCGCCGATCACCAGCGTAGCCCCTCCCGAAACCACCATGATCACATCCGCTTCGGTTTCGTGTAATTCCGCCACGCCCGATCCCTCGCGATGGATCATCAAAGCGTGATCCACGCCAAAATTTCCCAGGTTTTCGGACGACGTCCTGACGTTGCTTTTGTTCGAAAGCGGCTTGGCCATGCCCTTCATTTCCGCCGCGCTCCAATACTTATAGCCGGCAGGCTCCGCGCCCACGAGCGGCAATACCAATAAAAGGCCGATCAGTTTGTTTGTCACGTGCAGGGGATTTCGTTGGCGCATGCGCCTGAGATTATTCGAGAACGATCGGAAAGTCAACAGGCCTTCCAAATTTGTCAGCGCAAAGTGAGAAGTTCCGGTAGTCCGTGCCGATAAGCTTCGCTATGAGAGCGAACTTGAGCGTTGGCCGGCGATTGACGTTTCTGGCGATGCTGTCCACTGGAATGGTTGGGGCGCAGAGCGCAGGGAAGGACTTGTTGTCGCAGGCCGCCGCGCGCAACAACGAAGCTATCAGTCTGGCGCGCGCAGGACGAGAAGCTGAAGCCGAGCAGTTATACCGCGCAGCGCTGGGCGCCGGGTACGAGGACGATCTCGCTCGAGCGAAAATCGCGAATAATTTAGCAGCGCTCTATCAGCGTGAGGACCGTTTTCGTGAGGCGGAAGTTATGTACCGCTGCGCACTCCAATGGCGGCAGAAGCATCTCGCTGCCGAGAGTGTCGAGGTAGCTTATTCGCTCAACAATCTGGCTGAAGTCTATCGCGCGGAAGGCCGGGATTGGGAGGCGCGCAATCTGATGGAGACGGCCCTCAGGACCCTCCAACAATTCCACGCCGATGCCCCCGGCCTGCCCTCCGTCCTCAACAATCTGGCAATCGTGCGCTGCCGGTTCGGCGAGGTGGATCAGGCCGAAGACCTGTTGCGCACCGCTTTGCGATCCTACGACTGGAACCCGGACACAGCCAGCCGGGAATACGGCGTCACTCTGAACAATTTGGGGAAGGTGCTGGAGACTAAGAATGATTTTTTGGCTGCCCGGCCGCTCTACGAACAGGCCATCGGTATCTTTGAGCGCCTGGGCGCCCCAGCCAGAAAAGACCTGGCAAGCGCGCTCGCCAACACGGGTTTGTTGTATCAGCGGCTGGATCGCATCGAAGACGCGCGGCAAGCTGAACAGAGAGCTTTGGAGCTGCTGCGTCCGACGGGCGATGCCGTGTTGCGCGCGCAAGTCCTGCGGAATCTGGGAAATATCGTGGCTCGCACTGGCAGCCCGGTCGATGCGTTGCCTTATTTCGAGCAGTCTCTCAGCATTCAGGACAAAACATTGGGCCAGGATCATCCCGCTACTGCCCGGTTGCTCCTCGATTATGCTTCAGCCACACTGCGGGCGGGAAACAAGTCACTGTCTCGCAAATTGCGCAAGCGCGCCGCTGAGTTGGTGGCGCGCTTCAATCTGCAGTCGCTCGACCATATGACCGTATCGGTGCGTGCTTTGCGGGACGACAAGTAAAGGGACCACTGCACGCGCCGCAATGCCGCTAGCGCCAGAGCAGGATTGCCGGTTACAATCTCTAGTTGGTCGAAGGAGATTGATAACGGCGCTCATGAATATCTCCGTCAAGGGCGAATACGCCTTGCACGCGATCTTCGATCTGGCACTGCAAAAGTTCGGCGAACCGATCAAAATCGCCGACATCGCGAAGCGGCAAAAAATCCCGCAGAAATTTCTGGAGCTGATTCTGGCCGGTCTGAAGCAGGGTGGCTTCGTCGAGTCCCGCCGCGGCGCTGAGGGAGGCTATCTGCTGGCTCGCTCGGCGGACGCGATCACAGTGGGACAAGTGACGCGTTACGTCGAAGGCGCCAAGAGCACCAAGCCGGTCCGCAAGCAAAACGGCGCCGATCCATTCGCCGACACCTGGCGTAGAGTAGATCAAGCCGTTTCCGACGTCGTCGATCGAACCACGTTCGCCGAATTGGTCCGGAACTGGCGCGAGCAGCAGTCCAAGTACGTTCCAAACTGGGAGATTTGATGTTCTATCAGGACAATTCGCTGAGCATCGGCCGCACCCCGCTGGTGAAGTTGAATCGCATCGGCCAGGGAAATCACGCCACCATCCTGGCCAAGATTGAAGGACGAAACCCGGCCTACTCCGTGAAGGACCGTATCGGCGCAGCCATGATCTGGGACGCTGAAAAACGAGGGCTGCTTCAGCCCGGCAAGGAACTGATTGAGCCCACCAGCGGCAATACCGGCATCGCTCTGGCCTTTGTCGCGGCGGCGCGCGGTTATCCCATTACACTGGTGATGCCCGAGACCATGTCGGTGGAGCGCCGCAAGGTCCTGCAGGCCTTCGGAGCCAACCTGATCCTCACCGAAGGCGCGGCGGGTATGCAGGGTTCCATCGGGAGGGCGGAAGACATTGTCGCGTCAGATCCCGGGCGCTATGTGCTGTTGCAGCAGTTCCAAAACCCGGCCAATCCGGATATCCATTTCAAAACCACCGGACCCGAGATTTGGAACGATACGGAGGGAGCCATCGACGCCCTGGTGTGCGGCGTAGGCACGGGTGGAACCATAACCGGCGCGTCACGTTATATAACATCCGTTCAAACTAGCAAGAAGCTGATCTCGATCGCCGTGGAGCCCACCGGCAGCCCGGTGATTACGCAAGCGCGCAAGGGCCAGATGCTGCACCCGGGGCCGCATAAGATTCAAGGGATCGGCGCCGGATTCATTCCCGGAAACCTGGACCTGTCCGTGGTGGACCGCGTGGAGCAAGTGACCAACGAGGAGTCCATGGAAATGGCCCGGCGCCTGGCGCGGGAAGAAGGCATTCTCGCGGGTATTTCGAGCGGAGCCGCAGTGGCCGCCGCGGTACGGGTGGCGCAGGAGCCTGAGATGAAGGGAAAGATGTTGGTGGTGGTTTTGCCCGATTCCGGCGAGCGCTACCTCAGCACTCCGCTGTTCGAAGGAATTTCCGGCGAGTAGCGTCTTGTTCGGGAAAAACCGCTTTGGGAAATAGAATGGCGGACGCTTTTTGGGGTGATAGGGTGAAGCGTCCGCCGTCGTAACGGGGATTTGAATAAATAACGCTCGCGGCAGCGGCCAAGTTACGCCAGCGCCGAAATTTCTTCGCGCTTTCCGGCTGGCTCTTTCGAGCTACTCTCTCTCCCTGGCCGCACAGCCGGCGCCTCGTAAACGTACGTAAGCATGAGCGAAACGCGCCTATTGATTTTCGCCTTGTATTCGCCTATACTAATAAGCGAAGAAAAGGAGAACCAAAGAGTGCCATGTCCCTCCCCCGATCACTCTATTGCGGCCCTTCCGGTTGGTCTTATCCACACTGGAACGGGGTTGTTTATCCCAAGCTGAAGCCACGCGGCTTTCACGCACTGGAAGATCTGTCCACCTATTTCGATGCGGTCGAAATCAACACCAGCTTCTATCAATCCATCCAGCCGGAATTGGCCAGTCTTTGGCTAAGGAAAGTGGAGCACAATCCCAAGTTCCTGTTTACCGTGAAGTTGGGCCGCCGTTTTACGCACGAACGCTCGCTCGTTGCGGCGGAGGTTGCGCGGTTTAAGGAAGGCCTGTGGCCCTTGCAGCGTGCGCGGAAACTGGGCTGCGTGCTCATGCAGTTTCCGTGGGCTTTTCGCTATACCGAGGAGAACCGCACATTCCTGATCGCGCTGCGGCGCGCATTCCATGAGTTCCAGCTGGTTGCGGAGACGCGGCACTCGAGTTGGCTGCATGAAGAAGCGCTTGGAACTCTGATCGACCATCGGATTGGTTTTGTGAATATCGACCAGGCTCCCTATACCAAGGGGATGCCGGCCACCTCCGCGCTAACATCGCGAATCGGGTATGTGCGGTTGCATGGGCGCAACCCGCAGCATTGGGAGCGAGAGTTCGGCCGGCCGGCCAGGGCTGTGGCCGCCCACGATTACCTCTACTCGCAAAAAGAGCTGCAGGAATGGAAGCAGCGCGTGGATAACATCCAGCAACACGCCGCGACCACGTTCGTATTCGCCAACAACGACGCGGGCGGCAAGAGCGTGGTGAACGCGCTCGAAATCGCGCAAATGCTCGGTGACGATCGCCGCCGCGCCCCGGCGCAGCTGATCGAACGGTTCCCCGAAGAATTGGCCGATTTCCGGGCCGAGCGTCCGATCCAGGATGCGCTGTTTGCGAACTATGCTCCCGAAAGGCGAGCCGTGGCGTAAAACTCGGCCTTGGGTGCAGGAATTCGAATCACATGAATTCACATCAACGGTTGAACGTCAACTCAGCGCGCGAATTCTTCACCAACTGCGAAAATCTGCGCGCTAATTCCACAATCCATGCTTGTTCGCGCGCTTCAATGGCGCGGGGCGGAATCAGCTCCGTGCCGATCCCAACCGCGGCCGCCCCGGCATAGATGTAGTCCGCGACGGTCTGCTGGTTCACTCCCCCAGCGGCGATAAAGGAAACATGCGGAAACGGCGCGCGCAAGGCACGTAGGTAGGCTACCCCGCCCAGCTGCGAGCACGGAAATATCTTGACGAAGTCCGCCCCCGCCTTGGCTGCGGCCATCACTTCACTGGGTGTCAGTACACCCGGCATCACCACCACGTGGTGCTTCACGGCGAACTCCACGGTCTCCAGATCCAGCCCTGGGCTGGTAAGAAAATGCGCTCCGGCATCCAGACAGGCGCGCGCGGTTTCCACATCCAGTACGGTTCCGGCGCCCACCACCATATCCGGATGTTTCTCCACCAGATGGGCGATTAGTTCGGTGGCCTTGGGAACCGTCATGGTCAGTTCGACGATGGGGATTCCGCCGCGCGAGACGGCCTCCGCCGCGAACCAGGCATCTTCCGGGGTTTTTACCCGAACCGCCGGAATGATGCTTACTTCCGCGATCTTTGCGCGAACATCGTGGTTCTTCATCGATCTCCTCCGCAATCGACCGCTTTCGTTTTGAGCAATAGGGCTTGCCTACTTGGCCCGAACCAACGTAGCACTGTGCGCTGTTCTTCGCTATATCGTTCTTGGCTACAGACGGAGCACGCGATCAGTGCGAGTCGTCGGAAGCCTCGGGCGCCGGTAGTACGTCGCCCGGGCGCGCAACCCACGCATACAAGGTTGGAAGCAGGAAGATGCTGAGCAGCAGCCCGGAGATCAAGCCGCCCACGATCACGATCGCAAACGGACGCTGCGAATCGGACCCGATAGCGTGCGACATGGCGGCCGGCAACAGGCCCAGGGTGGCCACCATACTGGTGACGATGATGGGCCGCAGCCTCAGAACCGCTCCCTCCACCGCGGCCTCTTCGATGGAATGCCCGCGCGCGCGGCGTTGATTGATGTACTCCAGCATGATCACGCCGGTCTGCACGGAAACTCCGAATAATGCGAGAAACCCAATGCCGGACGATACGCTGAAATGGGTGTGCGTCGCAAACAGCGCCAGCATGCCGCCCAGCGGCGTCATCATGACATTCACGATGATGAGCGCAGCCCATTTCATGGACTGGAACATGGTGTACAGGATGACGAAGATGATCAGCACCGTGAGCGGCACGATGATGGACAAACGCGCCGCCGCCCGCTTCTCGCTCTCATATTCGCCTTCCCAATTGATGTGATAACCGCGCGGCAATTGGACCTGTTTGTTCACTTTGTCGATGGCTTCTTCCACCGTGCTTCCCAGATCCCGTCCGCGGATACTGTATTTCACCGCGACATAGCGCTGGTTGCCCTCGCGATAAATCTCGGAGCCGCCGTCTTTCATCTCGATCTTCGACAATTGCGCCAGCGAGACCCGCTCGCCCGAAGGCGAGAGCAAACGGATATTCGCGATGGCTTCCCGCGAGTCGCGATACGGAGCCAGATAGCGCGCCACCAGATCGTAGCGTTGTTCGCCTTGCAGAACTTGCGTCAGTGCGTTTCCGCCAACGGCGGTCTGAATGGCGTCCTGTACGTCGGCCACGTTGATTTGAAAGCGCGCCGCTTGCTGGCGGTCTACCTGCACGTTCAAATTCGGCTGGCCCAGCAACCGGAACACGCCCAGATCTTCCACGCCGCGCACGGTGTGCATGGTCTTGAGCACTTCGTCCGCTTTGTCTTCGAGCGTCCGCAGGTCGTCGCCATAAATCTTGGTGGCCAGCTGGCCCTTCACGCCGCTGACGGCCTCTTCCATGTTGTCGGCGATGGGTTGCGAAAAATTCCAGATGGCTCCAGGAATCTTGTCCAGCTGATCGTTCATGGACGCGATGAGAGCATCTTTGTTTTGATGAAACACTGGACGCCACTGTTCCTTGGGCTTCAAGTCCACGCAATATTCAGTGTTGAAGAAGCCGGTGGTGTCGGTGCCGTCATCGGGGCGTCCCACCTGGCTGGTCACAATGGTTACCTCCGGGAAGGCGGCCAAAGTTTCGCGCGCCAGATTCGCTACGCGCACGCCTTCGGTTTGGCCCGTGCTGGGCGCCAGCGTTCCGCGCACCCACAACGCGCCCTCGTCCAGATGCGGAAGGAACTCCGAGCCGATGATTCCGCTTTCGGCCAGATAAACCGTCGCGCCCAAAGCCAGCACAGCGACGGACACCACGGCCCAGCGCTCGCGTATCGCCCAGCGGACAGCCTTGCGATACATCACGGTGAGGCGCCGCATTACCGGATTGTGCCATTCCTTCGCTCCGCGCCGGAACAGCAGACTGGCCAGCACCGGCGACACGACGATCGAGAACAGCAGAGCCCCCAGCAGCGCGAACGCGACGGTCCAGGCCATCGGCTTGAACAGCCGCCCTTCCACGCGCTGCAACGTAAAGATCGGGATGTAAGCCGTAATGATGATGGTGATGGCGTAGAACACAGGCCGCTGTACTTCGTGGGCCGCGGCGCGGATCTGATCGCCCACCGACTGGCGCTCGCCATTTCCGGATTGCTGCGTGTGCAAGTGCCGCACGATGTTTTCGATCATCACCACCGCACCATCCACCACCATTCCGAAATCCAGCGCGCCCAGGGACAAAAGATTGGCCGGAATATGCCGCAAGCTCAGGCAGATGGATGCAAACAGCAGCGAAAACGGAATGGTTACCGCCACGATCAGCGCCGCTCGCGTATTGCCCAGGAACAGGAACAGAATGATGACAACCAGGATGATGCCTTCGGTCAGATTGTGCAGCACGGTGTGCGTGGTGAACTCCACCAGTTCGCTGCGATCGATGAACGGAACGATCTTCACCCCGGACGGCAGAATGAAATTGTTGAGCTCGTCGACCTTGGCGTGAATTCCCTTGAGCGTGGTGTCGGAATCGGCCCCTTTGCGCATCAGCACGATTCCGGAAACCACGTCTTCGTTGTCGGCGATCTTGCCGTCCTCGCGGCGAATGGCTCGTCCGAACTGGCCCAACCGGATCTTGGGCCCCTGCGCGATGGTCGCAATGTCGCTCATGTGCAGGGGCGTTCCGTTCTGCGTCTTGATCACCGTGTCGGCGATGTCGTGGACGTTCGTCACCATGCCCACTTCGCGCACATCCACCTGCTGCAGGCCCGCCTCGATGAAACTGCCGCCGGCGTTGGCGTTGTTGTTCGCCAGTTGCTGTTCCACCTGGCTGATGCTCAGGCCGTAAGCGATCAGCTTGTCCGGATCGATGCGCACCTGATACTCGCGCGTGGGACCGCCGAAGCTGGCCACGTCTACCACGTCGGGCACCGATTTGAAGTTCTTCTCCACCACCCAGTCTTCGAGCGATTTCAACTCCATCACGTCGTACTTTGGATTCCTGCTGGTTAGCGTGAAGAAATAGATCTGTCCTACCGGGCTCCAATCGGTCCCCATCTGCGGATTCACTCCCGCGGGCAGCGTGACCTGGGCCAGCCTCTCGAGCACCCGTTCGCGATTCCAGGCGTTCTCCGATCCGTCTTCGAAGATCAACTTCACGTCCGACAAGCCAAACAGGGAGAAGGAGCGCAGATGCACCACATCGGGAATCCCGTTCATGGCGATTTCCAGCGGAATGGTCACCTGCTGTTCGATCTGCTCAGCCGAAATCCCCGGCCATTGGGTGATGACGTCGACATAATTGTTCGCGACATCGGGATAGGCTTCCACCGGAAGGTTGTGGAACGAGACCGCGCCCCACGCCAGCAGGAGCAGCGCGATGGCCAGCACCATGAAGCGATTGTTCAGCGCGAAGTCGACTACTTTGCGAATCATGTTGTTACTGTTCTGTTGTTACTGTTCAACGGTCGCCTGCAGAACCAGCGCGTTCGATACCACCTGCTGCCCGGGCTGGATACCCGAGATAACTTCCTGCAGCCCGCCCGGCAACATATTCCCGCTGACCACTTCCATGCGCCGGAACGTCTTGTCGCCCGCCGGTGCATACACCCAGTCACGATCGTGCAGGTGCAGAATGGCCGTCGCCGGCACCGTCGCGCGCAGCTGCTTCTGCGAGCCATGGAAGGTCGCGCTGACGAACATCCCGAAGCGCAGCAGCCCTGAATTGTCCACTTCCAGACGCACCTTTTCGGTTCGGATGTTCGGGTCGAGCGTGGGTGAAATATTCGCGATCCGCGCTTTGAGAACGATGTTGGGGTACGCAGCCAGATGAACATCGGCATACTCGCCCAGGCGCGCGAACGATATATCGTTTTCGTACACGTCGCAGATGATCCACACCTTCGACAGATCGGATATGGTGAACAGGTTCGGAGAATTGTCCAGTGTCTTCACCCCCGCCGAGGCGGTCACTTGTTGATCGGTAATCACGCCCGAGACTGGCGCGTGGATCTCGATGATGGAACTGGGATGGTCCATGTCGGCGCCCAGCACGCGCAAGTGCTCCACGGAAGTCTCGGTGGTCACCTTGGCCTTGATGGCGGTGTCTTCGGCTACTTCTTCGTCTTTCTTCGCGATCGCTCCCTTTTCCAGCAGCTCTTTCGATCGATCCAGTTGGGCTTTGGCCAGCGTCTCGTCCGCCACCGCCTGCCGGTAATCGGAAAACGCCTGGGAGATATCCTGGCTTTGGATCTTGAGAAGCAATTGTCCTTTGGTGACCGTGTCGCCCAGCCGCGCGTCAATCTCGACGATGCGGCCCGACGCGAGCGAAATCACGGGAATGTTGCGCGAGACATCGGCGCTCACCGTGCCGGTGGTCTTTAATTCCGGAGCGGCGTCATGCTCGCCCGCGGTGGCAATGGGAAACTGCTCGGGATGATCCACGCGGAACAGGCTGCCGTCCGATTCATGTACGATGTCTGCCGCCGGCGGCGCTCCCAGCTTCGGATCGGCTTCCACCTTGTCGCCACAACCCGCCAAAAACAAACTCGCGGCCAGGCCCGCGGCTGCCAAGGTAGCTCTCACGGAGACGGTCACTCGACTACCTCCCGCCCCACCGCCATATTTAGCTGCGCCGCGGAAGTCAGGCAGGAACCCACCAGGTTCAGGTAATTCAATTCCGTGCTGCGATAATCCTGTTGCGCCTGCAGGAAATCCAAAAGCGACGCTCCACCGCGCGTGTAGGCGAAGGAAACCGTATCGCGCACTTCCACTGCTTCTTTCAAATAGGTTTCCTTGTATGGCCGCAGCAGTTCCAGGTTGCTCTGGATGGTGGCGTAGGCTGAATCCACATCGCTGAACACCTGCGCCGTCGCGGCGTCGCGCAGCCGTTCGTTGCGCGCGATATCCTGCTGGGTCCTGACTTTCTCGCCTTGATTACGGTCGAAAATGCGCAACGGGATGCTGACGCTCAGGCCGAAGTAAACCGGGATAGGCGGGTTGCGCGCAAAATCCGCGCTGAAGGTCGGATCGACCGATCCATTGGCCACCGCCAGCCGGTGATCGGTTTGCGCTTTGTCCACCGCCTCGGCCGCGGCTTTGAGATCCGGCCGGTTTTCCATGGCCGTGCGGCGCAAGTCCTCGAGCGGGCGGATCTGATTCGAAAAATCGAACGCTCCCGTCACGTCAAATTGCTCCACCGGCGTCCGCTCGTTCAATAACATCAGCAACTGGATCTTGGCCGTGCGCAGATTCACCAGCGCCGTCTGGACATCGGTCTCATACTGCACGCGCTGCAGTTCCAAGCGTTGAAAATCCACCCTCGCGATGTCGCCGGCCTTCAGCCGGTCGTTGCTCACGTCGAGCAAGTGCTTGTAATAGGCCAGATTCTCGCGGGTGAGATCTAAAATCGCCTTCTGCTGCAGCGTCTGCACGAACGCCGTCCGTAGATTGAAAACCAGATTTCGCTCTTGATCGGCGTATTGCGCCGCCGTGATCTCGGTTTCCTTCTGCGCGCTTTCCCGGCGCAGTTCGCGCTTGTGCTGCCTCTCGTGCAGGTAACTGATGGAGCCCGCCGGGAACGCATAGGCGAAAGGATCGTAGGTGCCCGATCCTCCGTTAGGCGGAGTTTGCGTCGAGAATGGATTGATCTGGTCCACCGATGCGGTCAGGTCCGGATTGGGCCGCAGATAGGCCGTGATTTCCTGGGCGCGCGATTCGTCAATGCTAATCCGCGCCGCACGCAGCGTCGGATTGCCGGTTTCAAAACGGTCGCGAATCTGCTGCCAGGTCAAGGTCTGAGGCGCCGGGCTCTGCGGCTGCGCAAATGCATTCGATCCCAATATGGCCATCAGCAAGCCCCATCTCTGTATTTGGCTCATTCCAACGAATCCCGATACTGAGCCGCGCACCAGCGCACGCCGGCCTCCCGCATAAAGCTCGATGTCGACGCCAACGGCAAATCCAGATCTAAACTAAAGGTAGCCACGTGGATAAAGACGAGTCCAGTATCGTTCGGTTACGATGCCACTATCTTTCGGATGTTGCTGGTGGTCTTTCTACTATCATCTCGCATAAGTCTTGCGAAAAGTGATGATTGCGTGTCTAGAATATGACTAAACCGGCGCACATCCCCATGCTCTCTTTTTTCCTTCGTGGCGGCACCCGGGCAGTCCTGCTCAAGGCCGGAGTTCTGATCGCCATCATCGCCATCGCCGACTGGCGCGCCGACAAGGATGTCACGCTGGGCTTCCTCTACCTGTTTCCGATGCTGATGGTGGGGAGCGTTCTGAAACGCTGGCAGATCGGAATGGTAGCTGCGCTATGCACCCTTCTGGCCGAGATTTTCGACTCTTTCGACTGGCGCCCGAGCGCCGGCATCCCGCGCGATATTTTGATTTTCGCGGCGTTCCTGGGCATGGGCCTCTTTGTCTACGAAGTGGTGCGCAGCCGCCAGGCCGCTCTGCGGCATCTGAATCAAATCGAATCGGAGAGCGAAGCCCGCCGCGCGGCCGAAGAACAGTTGAAGGTGCTGGTGGATAGCAGCCCGGTGGCCATTTTTACGGCGGATACTTATGGCTCCGTGCTGCAAGCGAACGACGCCGCACACCGGCTCTTCGCTCTATCGCCCGGGGCGCTTCCCGGCAGGTCGATTCGCCAATACCTGCCGTCGCTGGTGAACGTCCCGGCTCCGGCGCCCAACGGACCATCCTTCCGCACCGTCATGCAGTGCCGGGGCCAGCGGCAGGACGGTGAAGCCTTCCTCGCCGACATCTGGTTTTCGACCTACCGCACCAGCGTGGGGCCCCGGCTGGCCGCCATGGTGGTGGACACGTCGGAAGATTTGCGCAATCGCGAAGAGTACAGCCTGCATCAGCTTCTGGCTGCCTCGCGGATTCTGGTGGGCGCGGTCTCGCACGAAGTTCGCAACGTTTGCGGCGCCATCGCGGTGGTGCACGAGAATCTTGCGCGCAACAGTTCGCTGGCCAATAACAAGGATTTTGAAGCGCTCGGCACCCTGATTGAGACGCTCGAAAAAATCGCGGCTCTGGAACTGCGGCAGACACCTTATCCAGCCGCTCGAGTGGATCTCCCGGCGTTGCTCGAAGAGCTGCGCATCGTCATCGAAGCCGCCTTGCGCGAAGAGGGGATCGGCGTATCGTGGGACATCGAACCTGGCCTTCCGGCCGTTTGGGCGGACCGGCAGAGCCTGATGCAGGTTTTCCTCAACCTCACCAAAAACAGCCAGCGGGCCATGCTCGATCAGCCTTCCCGGGAATTGAAGATTGTCGCGCGCAACGAAGGCCATCATGTCGTGGTGCGTGTTCATGACACCGGCGGCGGCGTACTGCATCCCGAACACCTCTTTCGACCCTTCCAGCCGGGAGCGCAGTCCACGGGCTTGGGCGTCTATCTCTCGCGCGCCTTGATGCGATCCTTCCGCGGCGACCTGCGCTATGAACCCGAGCCGCGCGGCGCCATGTTTGTGGTTGAGCTTTCGCCGGTCCTAACGGGTAACCTGAAGGAGAGCTATGGGCCAGGAAATCCGGATTCTGCTGGTGGACGATCACAGTCTGTTCCGGGACAGCCTCAGCCGCTTGTTGCAGACTGAGCCCGGCTTCCGCATGGTGGGCTCCTGCGCCACGGTCGGCGAAGCGCTGACCATCATCGCCCGCGAACAACCCGACATCATTCTGCTCGATTACGATCTGGGCGAAGAGCAGGGAGCCGTCGCCCTGGATGAGATCCGAAAACATGGATTCAAAGGCCGCGTGCTGATGGTGACCGCCGGAATGAGCGACGCGGCCACCGTGCGCGTGCTCGAAAGCGGATCGGAGGGCATCTTCCTGAAGCACAGCTCCCCGGCCCAGTTAGTGGAAGCAATCCGCCGGATGGTGGCCGGCGAGCCTTGGCTAGACCCGCGCGCCATGCGGTCCCTGATTGCCGGCGCCACCGGAAAATCCGAGGAGCAGCGCAGCACCCAGGTTCTTACCGCGCGCGAGCGATTCGTCCTGCATGGGGTCTTCGAAGGACTGACCAACAAAGAAATCGCGACGCAATTGCAGGTTTCCGAGGGGTCCATCAAAGCCGTGATGCAACAGCTTTTCGACAAGACCGGCGTCCGCACCCGCAGCCAGCTGGTCCGCATCGCGCTCGAAAGACGCGCTGAAGACTGGCTCACGGGCGACTCCAGCGCGACCTAGCGACGGTATTCCTCAGGCCCGGTACTTAGTACGAACTGAAAAAACGTACTTAGTAGGAAAGCGGAGGCAACTTTCTCAGGTAATATGGGTCATTCAAGCCCGCAGGTATCCCGGCTTGGAAAGCGGTTCCCGTTGTCAAAGTTAATCGATCATCCCGTGGCTGCTGCTGCTCTCGCGCCATCCCTTCCTGCTTCCGAAAAAGCCGGTGCCCGAGAAGTTGAGCTTCCTGGCGTCGAGCGCCGCAGCGAAGCACGCTATCCCGCGCAGGATCCCGCCGAGATCGAAATCCTGCCTGGCCCCACCGATCCGATCTATGGAACCATCCTGGACGTCTCGCGGTCCGGACTGCGAGTTGCCCTCGCCAAACGCATCAATCGTGGCGAGCAGATCAAAGTGAAGTTGCACCACAACGTCATTTTTGGCGAGGTCCGCTATTGCCGCTCGGTTTTCGGCGGCTTCCAGGCCGGTATTCGGATCAAGGACCTGGTGCGTCCTCCAGGGCGACTCCATGAGCACATCACCGAGGACCCTCTCTCGCTCTATGCAGTCGGCAAAGGTCTTTCAGTGGCCGAGGTGATCGAGGTGCGTGAGCATCTGATGCGCTGCGACGCATGCCGCGTTCGCCTGGCTGAAAAGGAGGCGCTTCTCAACCCTACGCGCAAGCGCCGCCCGATCGCCTAAAGTAAAACACTTAGTTGCCGATCACAGAGCATGGGCGATCCGTCCATTCGAGCCAGCTCCCTGCCCATGCGCCTCGCGGGACGGCCGCTGCTGGCTTGCCTGACCGTTTTCTTGTTTACCATCGGCGTCCGCGCGGCGCTGCTTCCCGTCCTGCACGTTCCCCTGCCTGCGATTCACGACGAATTCAGTTACCTTCTGGCAGCCGATACCTACGCTTCAGGCCGCCTGACCAACCCGCCGCATCCCTTTTGGGAACACTTCGAATCGTTCCACATCATTCAGCAGCCTACTTATGCGTCGAAATACCCGCCCTTGCAGGGCCTGGTGCTGGCGTTCGGCGAGCGATTCTTTGAACAACCATGGATCGGCGTCTGGCTCAGCGCCGGGCTGATGTGCGCTGCGGTCTGTTGGATGCTCCAGGGCTGGACCACGCCCGGTTTGGCGTTCATCGGGGCGCTTCTGGTCGCGCTGCGCGTCGGCATATTGACCTATTGGATGAATTCCTACTGGGGTGGTGCCGTCCCGGCGATTGGAGGAGCGCTCATGCTGGGCGCGCTGCCGCGCATCGCTTTTCAACGACGATATGCGCATGGCGCTTCGTGGGCCGCTGGCCTCGCCATCCTGCTCAATTCGCGCCCTTACGACGGCGCGGTGCTCGCGGTATTGACGGCCGCGGTCATGCTATGGAAGATTGCATCTCCCCCAATGCTCTCGACTGTGGCGCTCGCGACGCGCGTCGCCATACCCGCGGCCGCCGTGCTGGTTCCGGTTGCTGCGTTCATGCTCTATTACAATGCGCGGGTCACGGGCCATCCCTGGGAGCTGCCCTACCAGCTTCACGAGCGGCAATACGCTGTAGCCAACAATTTTGTCTGGTCCGGCAACAATCCCGTGCCGGTCTACCGGCACGCTGTCATGCGAACCTTCTGGAGCGAAATCAACGTTGCTCAGGCTAAGGACATTCGAGCGAACCTGCCGTCGGCCTATCTGATCAAGCTCGCCAGCATGTATGGTTTTTTCTTCTGCTTTTATCCGCTGTTTATTCCAGCGCTCATCTGGCCCTATCCGCTCCAAACGTCCGAGGAGCGTGTCGGTGTTCTATTGCTTGCCGGCAACCTGGTGGCGCTGATTCCCGTGGTCGGATTTCAATACCACTACGCCGCCGCGATCATGCCGCTGTTTTATCTGCGCGTCCTGCAGTCTGCCGATCGCCTGCGAAGCTGGCGTCCCAGTGCGAAGCCCATTGGGCTGGTGCTTGCAGTTTTGCTCCTGGCGCTCATCCCGATTCAATTCGGCCGCGACGTCTGGAAGCTTCTCGCCGACGGCGAGTACGCGCCGCCCATGGCTCAGCCCTATCACAATGTGGTGCGCCAATTGGAAGCGCTCCCTGGCAGTCACCTGGTGCTGGTGCATTACCATCCGGACCACGACGTCTTCGAGGAATGGGTCAACAATCGCGCCGATATCGACTCTGCGCGTATCGTCTGGGCGCGCGAGATCAGCCCGGCGGAGGACGCGCGGCTCATCCAATACTTTCATGGCCGTAGCATCTGGCTGCTGGATCCGGACCAGTCGCCTCCTCGTCTCACTCCCTACGCCGCGGCTGCGGCACTACAGAATGTGGCGCAAAGATCCGAATAGCCGGAGGAAAGGTTTAAGCGTTTGACTACTGGAATTCTGGGCGGCGGGCTGGCAGGTCTCACCATCGCCGCGCATCTGGATCACGAGTGCGAAGTGCTTGAAAAGGAAAGCCGCGGCGGAGGTCACTGCCAGACGGTCCAGGAGCAAGGGTTCACCTACGATGCCGGGGGCCCGCACATCATCTTCTCGCGCAATCAGGAGATGGTGGATTATATGGTCTCGCTGCTGGGCGATAACGTCCACCGTGCGCGCCGCAACAACAAGATTTATTACAAAGGACGTTACGTTAAATACCCCTTCGAAAACGGCCTCTTCGACCTGGAGCCGCAGGATCGCTTCGAGTGCCTGTATCACTACATCAAGAACGACTATCCCGCGCCCCGCACCAATTTCAAGGAATGGATCTACCACCACTTCGGCAAAGGCCTGGCGGAAAAATATCTCATCCCCTATAACGAGAAGATCTGGAATGTTCCGGCCGAAGAGCTGGGTCTCGAATGGGTGGAAGGCCGCGTCCCCAAACCGCCCATCGAAGACGTGATCAAGGCTGCCGTCGGTGTCGAAACCGAAGGCTATACTCACCAGCTCTACTTCCACTATCCCGCTCACGGCGGCATTGAATCGCTCCCGCGCGCGATGGCCCAGCGCGTCCGAAACATCGTTTCGGATTTCACCGTGGAGCGCATTTGGAAACAAGACAATCACTGGTTCGTCAGCGACGGGCGTGTGGCCCGCCGTTACGACGCCCTGGTCTCAACCATCCCGATTCAAGAGCTCGCAGTGGCGCTGGATGGCACGCCGCGGGAGGTTCTGGACGCAGTGCATGCGCTTCGCTACAACTCGCTGGTCACAGTGACGGTTGGTCTGGATGCCGCGCGCATTCCAGACTACACCGCCATCTACGTTCCCGACCCCGAGATCCGCTTCCATCGCCTGTCGTTCCCGGCCGTTTTCAGTCCGCACAACGCGCGGCCCGGCCAATCGATCATTCAGGCGGAAATCACCACCAACCCCGGCGACGGTACGCACGAGATGTCGGATGAAGCGCTGCTCTCCGATGTGATCTTTGATATCGAGAACATGGATCTGATCCGCCCATCCGAAGTCTGCTACTCGCGCGTACTCCGAACTAAGTACGGCTACGTGGTTCAGAACGACGATTGCCGCCGGTATTTAAAACAAGCCAAGGCCTACTTCGAGCAGATCGGCATCCCGCTGTGCGGCCGCGTGGCCGAATTCGAATACATCAACATGGATGTCTGCATCGAGCGCGCCCAAAAGGTCGCCGATCTCCTCAACCGGCATGTTGCGGTTGACCAGCCTGCGGCGGAGGCCACGGTTTAAATGTTCATCGCCAGCTTCAATCTCAAGACCTCGATCCAAAAATGGCTGTTCACGCTGCAGGATTTTTGGGATTTCCCCCGCCTCCATCCGGCGCGCGAAATGAAGAAGCTCGCACTCCAGGAGAGCGTCGAATACGCGCAAAGCTACATGCGAACCGCCGTGGGCATGGAAAGCTCCCGTGAGGTTCTCCGCTCGGCGCTCCATCAGGTAACGGTGCGCGGGCTTTACCTGGAGTTTGGCGTCTATAAGGGAGGAACCATCGGTTTTATCGCGAACCAAGTCGGCGCCTCTCAGATCGTTCACGGCTTCGACAGCTTTCGCGGGCTGCAGGAGGCCTGGAGCGGCGACAGTTTCAGTTTTGATCTCCATGGACAGCTTCCCAAAGTGCCCGGTAACGTGCTTCTTCATCAAGGCTTTTTCGCCGATACGCTGCCCGGCTGGCTGGAGCAGAATCCAGGCCCAGCGGCCTTCATTCACATCGACTCCGATTTGTACGAGCCGGCCAGGTGCGTATTCGAGCATCTCGAAGATCGCATGGTGCCCGGGACCATCATCGTTTTCGATGAGTACTTCAACTACCCGAATTGGCAGGTTCACGAGTTTCGAGCCTTCGCCGAACTGGTGGAGCGCCGCGGGATCCGCTACGAGTACTTGTCTTATGCCCGCTTCCAGGTGGCCGTGAAGATCCAGTCCGTGTCCCCGGATTCTCCCCGGCGCCAGGAATCCAGCGATCTCGCCGCGCTCCAGGCTTTCTCCAATCCCTAATCTCAGGCCGCCAATCGACCGAATAGTCCATCAGGCGCACAATGAGCTTGATTTCGGTCGCGATGATCACCATGAACGAGGAACGGGCGGTCGCCCGCGTCATTGAGGACATCAGTGATGCTCTGCGGGGCCGGGACTACGAAATTGTCATCGTGGATAGCAGTCGCGACGCCACGCCCAATATCGCCGCTGGTCAAGGCGCGCGCGTCATACGGCAATTCCCCCCGAAAGGCTACGGCCGCGCCATGGGCCGTGTGCTCCAGGAGTCCCATGGCGATGTGGTCGTCACGCTCGATTGCGACGGCACGTACCCGGCTTCCCAAATCCCCCACCTGGCCGACATGGTCCTTTCGGGTCAATGCGATCTGGTGAACGCTTCACGCCTGGAACGCCGCCCTGAAAGCATGCCGTACGCAAACTACCTCGCCAACTGGCTCTTCGCCGTCACTGGGTGGCTGCTGGTGGGCGTCAAGTCTACCGATCTCCACTCCGGCATGCGCGCCTATAGCCGTCGCGTAATCCAGGAGGTACAGTTCGACCCCAACGGTCCCGCCCTGCCGGTGGAATTGCTGCTCAAACCGGCGCTCGAAGGCTTTCGCGTAAGCGAAGTCTTCATCCCTTACGGCGAGCGCATCGGGGAGACCACGTTGCAGCGCTGGTCTTCTACGGTCTGGACGTTCCGCCGTATCCTACGTTTAGCGCTCTCCAGGTTCACGCCCCTAACTAAACACACCGTATCCGCCGATTAGCAACCGGGGGTTCGTGCGCTCGTGACCAGTCTCTCCGGTTTACAGGAAGCTCTCAGGCCGCCTGGCACAACTGCGCCCGGAGCCTTTGCCGCGGCGTTCATCGCGGAATCGATCGCCATTTTGGAACAGGTCGATATCGCGGCCATCGAGCGCATGGCTGTGGCGATGGCCCGCGTTCGCGGACTTGGCGGGCGTCTGTTCATCCTGGGCGTCGGTGGGTCGGCCGGACACGCCGGTCATGCGGTGAACGACTTTCGGAAGCTGTGCGGCTTTGAGGCCTACGCGCCCACCGACAACGTCTCCGAGCTTACTGCCAGAGCGAATGACGAAGGCTGGGATACCTGTTTCGCCGCCTGGCTCCAGGGTTCGCGCATTGGCCCTTCCGACGGTGTGCTGGTCTTCTCGGTGGGCGGTGGGAGCCGCGAGAAAAACGTGTCGGTGAATATCGTGCGGGCGCTTGAGACGGCATCGGAAGCGGGCGCGCACATCTTTGGCATCGTGGGCCGAAATGGCGGATTCACGCGCCAGATTGCCGAGGAGTGCATCGTTATTCCCGCGCTGGCTCCAGATCGAATCACGCCACACACCGAAGGCCTGTGCGCCGTGCTGTGGCATTTGCTGGTGAGCCATCCGCTATTGCAGCGCGTCGCAACCAAGTGGGAGTCGCTGCCATGAATGCAGTAAATGTGACGTCGAGCCGGTATTTCATCGCCGGCGGCGCCGGGTTCATCGGCAGCCATTTTACCGATCGTCTGCTGTGCGACAAGAGCACCGAAGCCGTCACGCTCTACGACAATTTTTCGAGCGGCCGGGAGTGGCATTACGCGCATCATGAGCAGGATCGCCGGCTGCGCGTGATCTGCGGCGACGTGAAAGATCTGGCCGCGCTTGAACGCAATATGGATGGCCACGATACGGTCATTCATCTGGCCTCCAATCCGGACATCGCGCGCGCCGCCGTGGAGCCCGACATCGATTTCCGCGAAGGCACCTTTCTGACGCAGCAAGTTGTGGAGGCCATGCGCCGCACCCACACACCCAATCTTCTCTACGCGTCCGGCAGCGGAGTGTATGGCGATCTGAAGGACTTCGAAGCGTACGAAGACTTCGGGCCACTGGTTCCTGTTTCGACATACGGGGCCAGCAAGCTGGCCGGCGAGTCGCTGATTGCATCCTACTGCGCGATGTTCGATCTGCGCGCTTGCGCGTTCCGTTTCGGCAATGTGGTAGGAGCGCGCCAGACGCATGGAGTGGGCTTCGATTTTATTCGCCGCCTGCGCGTTCAGCCCGATCGTCTACGAATTCTGGGCGACGGCCAGCAGAGCAAGTCGTACATTCACGTCGACGATGTGGTGGATGCGGTGCTGCTCGCGCATCGCAAGTGCCCCAAGAACTTTGAGGTGTACAACGTGGCCACGGGCGACTACATCACGGTAACGGAGATCGCCAAGCTGGCCATCGAAGTAGCGGGGCTTTCCGAGGACCAAGTTCGTTTCGAATATACGGGGGGTGACCGGGGTTGGAAAGGTGACGTTCCCATCGTGCGGCTCAATACGGACCGCATTAGCAGCCTGGGCTGGGCGTGCAAACGCACTACCAGCCAGGCGCTCTGTGTCGCCTTGAATTCCATGCTGGCAGACTCCCGGCTGGGGAGATTGTAGACATGCGCCGCGCCGTATTCCTGGATCGCGATGGCGTGGTGAACCGCGCCGTTCTTCGCCAAGGCAAGCCATACCCGCCCGCCACCATCTCGGACCTGCGTCTGTTGCCCGGCGTTCGCGAGGCCTGCAATCGGCTGCGCGAAGCTAAATTCGCTTTGATTCTGATCACCAATCAGCCGGACATCGCGCGCGGCCTGGTTTCGGCCGACCAGGTTTCAGAGATGAATCAGCGCTTAAAGAGCTTCTTGCGGCTGGATGGCGTCGGCGTCTGTCCGCATGATGACTCTGCGCGTTGCTCCTGCCGCAAGCCGCAACCGGGGCTGCTGCTCGAAGCGGCTCGCGTCTGGAACATAGACCTGGAATCGAGCTTCATTGTGGGCGACCGCTGGCGCGACATCGAAGCCGGCCATCGCGCCGGCTGCCGCGCCATTTTCGTCGACTACGGTTACGCCGAACAGCGCCCGGATGGGCCTTTCGTCGGCGTCCGCTCACTCCGCGAAGCCTCGCAATATATTCTGCGCACCACTCGCCCGGGCCATTTTATGGAGACGCCGCAATATGCCTGATGTCGCTTTATTCCGCGTCAAGATTTTTGCGGATGGCGCGGACCGCGCCTCCATTCTCGACCTCGCGGCCAATCCTTTGATCAAGGGATTCACCACCAATCCCACGTTGATGCGGCAGGCGGGCATCACGGATTATGAGTCCTTCGGACGATCGCTCGCCCGCGCCATCCCCAACCGTCCGTTCTCCTTCGAAGTGCTCTCCGATGACTTCGACCAGATGGAACAGCAGGCCCAGAAAATCGCCACTTGGGGCGACAACGTATATGTCAAGATCCCCATCACCGATACGCGCGGACGCAGCTCAGCGGCCCTGGTGAAGCGCCTGGCGCAGCGCGGCGTCAAGATCAACGTAACCGCGCTCATGACGCTCGATCAGGTGGACGCGGTGGTGTCCTGCCTGCGGCATGGCCCGCCCAGTTGCATTTCGATTTTTGCCGGCCGCATCGCCGATGCCGGTTACGATCCGCTGCCCATCTTATGCGGCGCTCTGGCGCGCATCCGGGCCTATCCGCAAATCGAACTCATCTGGGCCAGCCCGCGCGAGTTGTTCAACATCGTGCAGGCGGATGCCATCGGTTGCCACATCATCACGGTCACGCATGAGTTGCTCAAGAAACTACCGCTCATTGGCCGCGATCTGACGGAATATTCGCTCGACACGGTGAAGATGTTCGTCAACGACGCCCGTGCCGCGAGTTTTACTTTAGATTCGCTGGCACCGGCGCCGGAAACTTCGCCAGTTGTTGTCGAGCGTTAAGCGGCTTCTTTTTCCAGCGCCAGGGCGCGCTCGCGCTGCCACTGCAGTTTGCCTTGATATTCCTGATAGAGCGTCGTGAATCCAGCCCACCAGTAACCTCCGACAAATAGCAACAGGAACGGCACAGCCAGGAAATTCCAGGTTTCGATCGCGTAGGCCACCATGAACGCGAAATATCCACCGGCCGCCAATTCCGCGTAGGGCAGCCAGCCGCTGCGGCGCTGGTAACTCGCATTCTGAATTTTCACCTTATGGTCGCCCACCGCATACTTGGGCGTCCGCGCAAAAGCCGATTTCACCCCGAACACCGCTTCGATCACCGCTTTGGTATTGATCAATGTCAGGGCGATGCCCGCCGCCATGAGGGCCGGCATCAATGCGATGGAGCGCTTCCAGTTGCGCGGGTGCAACTCGCGCTGCGCCACCAGGTAAAACGCCCAAATGGAACAGAACGATGCAACGATGAGCGGCAGATCCACGCTCAGCATCTGGAACACGCCCATGTAGAATCGCACGATCATCACCGGCAGCATCAACGCCGACATCAGCAGCATCAGGGGATAAGAAAGGTTCGGCGTCAGATGGCAAAACGCTTCCAGCTTGACTCGCCACGGTTCTTTTGACCGCAGAATCCTCGGCAGAAGCTTGATGGCAACCTGCGTCAGCCCTTTGGCCCAACGTGATTGCTGCACTTGGAATCCGTAAGTGTCCACGGGAAGTTCCGAAGGACACTCCACGGACGGAACATAGACGAAGCGCCAGCCTTTCAGCTGCGCGCGATAGCTCAGGTCTGAATCTTCCGTCAGCGTATCGTGCTGCCAGCCGCCCGCGTCCTCAATCATCTTGGCGCGCAAAACGCCGGCCGTCCCGTTGAAATTGAAAAACAGGCCGCTGCCGGAACGCGCTCCATGCTCCACCACGAAATGGCCGTCCAGCAGCATCGCCTCCACTTCGGTCAGCAGGTTGAAATGCCGGTTCAGGTAGCTCCAGCGCGTTTGCACCACGCCCACGCCAGGATCGGTGAAGTGATCGACGGTGCGCGCCAGAAAATCTCGAGGCGGAATAAAGTCGGCATCGAAGATGGCGATCAGCTCTCCCGTGGCGGTCTGCATGCCTGCCTGCAACGCTCCAGCCTTGTAGCCCGAGCGGTTGTTGCGGTGCAGATACTCGATGGGCAACCCGGCGGCCTGATACTCGCGGACCAGAGCCTCGGTGAACGGATGCGTGTCGTCGGTGGAATCGTCCAGCACCTGGATCTGCAGCAGTTCGCGAGGGTACTCCATCTGGCTGGTTTCTTCGAGCAGCCGCTCCACTACGTAGCGCTCGTTATAAAGAGGCAGTTGGATGGTCACGCGCGGAAGCTGGGTCCAGCGTTCGGGCTCAGATGCCCGCTCGCCGCGATGCTTGAAGTATTTCCGGATCATCTCGAAGCGGTGGCAGCCGTAAAACGAAAGGATGAAGAGGATGGCGAAGTAGGGAATCAGCAGCGCCCAATCGAAAAACTCCAGCCGATGCACGCCGTTGAAGGTGTCATCAAAAAGGGAACGGACCAGCTGATCAGTGGTCGACGTTGCGAGTAGTAGGGCTGTGGGGGCGATCGCTATAACCATAAGGTCCTGCAACGAACAGGGTTAGACGCCGGGGACCGGGCGGCGTTACATTTATCCATTATACCGCAAGCCGTTACAATAAGATTGCCGTGCGATTTGTTGTCCTCCTGTTTTCTATGGCTTTCTCTTTGGGCGCGCAGGCTGCTCCTCAGTTTGTCTGGCAGGGCCAGGTGGACGGCATCGTGATTTTGCACTTGACGGGAAAGCGGCTGGCTGTGCAAGTTCAAGAAGGCGCACCGGTGGAACGCCAGAAGTTTCATTTTTCCGATCCGCTGCCCGAAAGCCGGCAAAGCGTCCGAGTGGAAGTGCTGGAAGGACGGGGCTTTGTGCATGTGGTGGATTCGCCGAGCATCGAAAATCACTACACGCTGGCCGTGGAGATTGAAGACCGGCAGCCCGGAAGTTCGTTCTACTCGATTGCGCTCTATTGGGACGCGTCTAACAACCTCTTCGAGCGCGGGGAGCAGAAAACCGACAAGGTCGCGTGGAAGGGCCGCGTGGATGAGGCGGCCATCATCAGTTGCCGCAAGCAAACTTGCGTTTCGAGCGCGGAGCCAGACGCGCCGGCGCGGGGCGTGGCGGTAACTGACGAGCATTTCAAGTTTTCTCACCCGCTGCCCGACCGGGACGCTGAGGTTCGACTGGAATACCCTGAAGGCCGCGGCGAGATCCGTTTGATCGAGCAACCCCGCCAGGCCAACAACTTCACAGCGCGTGTTTCGATCCGCGATCCGCAAGGGGGCGCGGGCGAGTATTCGTTCACACTGGTTTGGAATCGCAGGCAATTCAAAGACTCCAAGGAGTCCGCGTCGATTCCCGACTCGTCGGGCCGCGCTTTTCTTTGGAACGGGACCGTGGAAGGCCGGGTGCGGGTCACGCTCCAGGGCGGCGCCAGTTTCTCCGAAGTGCTGGAGGGGGCTCCCATCGTTGGCGAGCACGACGAAATGTTACGGCCACTCCCAGCCCGTGCTGATCTGATGCCTAGGATTCAAAAGCTGCGCGGCCGCGGGCGGGTGTCCATTGTGGAATTGCCATCGGAGAAGAACAATTACCGCTTGGTTTTTGAGATCGACGATCCGGGAGCCGGCGCGGATGGCTACGATGTGGAGCTGGACTGGTAGCTCCTGTAGCGCACGCACTCTTGCGTGCCGCGTCGCCACTCCTGGCGACGCAAGGTATTTGCTTATGGTGTTCGCAGGAGTGTTCCCATGGATCGTTGATCCATCCAAAGGGATGAAAACT